>ERZ1023261.74-NODE-74-length-48434-cov-7.572914_pt1 | contig 48434 bp, 37 predicted proteins | sample MGYA00521234_ERZ1023261 | MGnify/ENA primary metagenome ERZ1023261 (study PRJEB32759, sample SAMN07749871) | skin metagenome | biome: transportation; feature: city; material: polyester macromolecule | host: Homo sapiens | place: Hong Kong:TC line | collected...
GCTGTACGCCGCGGCTCATTTCCGTCATGTCCTTCATGATCTCCCTGACGGGCGCGTCGGGCACGGACATGTACACGCTGCCGACGGTGATCATGAGGTAGAGGCGCGGCACAATGTGGCCGCAGTACTGCACGAGCTCGTAGAGGTCGGCAAGGTGGTGCTTGCCACCGGTATGCGCATCGTACAGGTAGATCGAGAGGTGGCGCAGTGCATCCAGCACGGCCATGTACAGCTCGTAGTAGTGCTTCGGCGTGAGGCTGGAGGTGCGCAGCTCGCTGAGCATCGTCGACGCGCTCTTAAGCGCGTCCATGACGTGGTCCATGTCCAGGTAGCGCTTGAGCTGCACGCGCTGGACCTTGACGATACTGAGCGACTCGGCCAGCGTCTTGGTCGACTCCTCCATGTCGGGATCTCGCAGCACCTCGGATGGCTTCTCGTCAAAGTTGGGTCGGCGGCCGCGATACGTGCCAGCCACGCTCGGCGTCGGCAGGGATGTGTCTCTATGCGACACGCGCGATGGTCCAGAGTCCGCAAGCAATCGGGGCTGCCCAGCCTCACTCCGTTCGCCAGGCACGAGCGGTGCGTAAATTCTCGGTGGCGCCAAGCCCCGTCCAGCGCTTGGTACGTGGCCAACGACGGCCGCCGCGCCGCTGGCCGCTCCACATGGCCGACCCTCCACACGGCCTCCGGCGGTCTCTCCGCCACCTTGTTGTGTGCGATGGTGCCGCGGATACGGACGCGGCGCGCGGAGGACGACGAGTGTGATGCGTTTCTGCCGAGTGGCGTGGATGAAGAGCGCCCGAAGCGTGCGCCGCGCGTGTGGCGGTGGCGGTGGGTGCGCTGGTCGCGGCCAGCTGTGCCGACGAACCGCACGATTGTCTTGGGCGAGCCGGGGCGGTATCCACCGAACGTCGTGCGCAACCAGAAGTACAACCTCGTGACGTTCCTCCCGCTCGTGCTGTACGAGCAGTTCAAGTTCTTCTTCAACCTATACTTCCTGCTCGTCGCGCTCAGCCAGTTCATCCCCGCGCTCAAGATCGGGTTCCTGGTGACGTACATCGCGCCGCTGTCGTTCGTGCTGCTCGTGACGATCAGCAAGGAGGCGCTCGACGACTATGAGCGGCACCAGCGCGATGCGGAGAGCAACAGCTCGCCGTACGAGGTGCTTGGCCACCGCCCGCCCCTCGACGTCGAGGCGCCGGTGCCTGCGACGCTGCCGAGCAGCCGACTGCAAGTCGGCCACCTCGTCGTCCTGCACAAGAACCAGCGTGTGCCTGCTGACATGGTCCTGCTCAAGACGTACACGGCCGATGCGGACGACACGTCCGAGTCCGGCACGTGTTTCGTCCGCACCGATCAACTCGACGGCGAGACGGATTGGAAGCTGCGGCTCGCTGTGCCAGCCACACAGCCCCTGTCAGAGAACGAGATCGCCGCACTCAGGTCCCGCGCCGTCGTCGTGGCGGGTCCGCCATCCAAGGACCTGCACTCGTTCGTCGGCTCGCAGGTGTTCGGCGTGGACCCGGACGACGTCACCGCCGAGCAGCGCGCCAAGGTGAAGGCGATGAGCTACGGCCTGGCCTACGGGCTGTCCTCCTTCGGGCTGTCCAAGCAGCTGAAGATCTCGGTGGACGAGGCGCGCGGCCTCATGAAGGGCTACTTCGACCGCTTCGGCGGCGTGCGCGACTACCTGCGCGACGTCGTCGCGCAGGCCCGGCAGGACGGGTACACCTCGACGATCGAGGGGCGCCGCCGCTACCTGCCGGACCTCAGCTCGGACAACCGTCAGCTGCGGGACATGGCCGAGCGCGCCGCGCTCAACGCCCCCATCCAGGGCTCGGCCGCGGACATCATCAAGCGCGCGATGCTCGACGTGCAGGCCGGCCTCGAGGAGCACGGGCTGGCCTCGCGCCTGCTGCTGCAGGTCCACGACGAGCTCATCCTCGAGGTCCCGGCCGCCGAGCTCGAGCAGGCCACGGCGCTCCTGAAGGAGCGGATGGGCCGGGCCGCCGAGCTCTCCGTGCCGCTCGACGTGCACGTGGGCCGGGGAAGGAGCTGGCATGACGCCGCGCACTGACGCGCCGGAGGGTCCGTCGCTGCGGCGGCTGGCCGACGCCGCCGAGGCCCGGCTCGGCGAGCACGGCCTCGCGCTGCGCGACCTCGGGGTCCTCGGCCCCGAGGACCCCGCCGCATCGCACTTCGCGGCCGCGGTCGAACGGGGCTTCTACGAGACGGTGCCCACGGGCGCCGCGCTCCGCCAGCAGCTCGAGGCCCACGCGGCCGACGGACGGCGCCGGCTCGGCGTCTACGCGCCGGGGGACGACCCGGCGGCCCGCCGCCCCGCCGCCACCTTCGAGGACTTCGTGCAGCCGCTGACCACGTGGCCCGGCCGCACCGTCGACGCGTGGCTGATCACCGACGTGACCGTCTCGCCGGACGCCCGCCGGCGCGGCGTGCTGCGGGCCATGATGCTCAGGTCCCTCGCGGACGCCCGCGACGCCGGCCTGTGCGCGGCCGCCCTGACCGCGACCGAGGCCGCCATCTACGGCCGCTTCGGCTTCGGGGCCGCCACCCGGTGGCACGCCGTGCGGATCGACGTCTCGGGCGCCCCCGCGTTCACGGGCGCCCCGGCCGGCGGGCGGGTCACGGTCGAGGAGCCGCGGGAGATCCCCGGCCTCGTGGACGAGCTGTACGGGCGGGTGCTGCCGGCCACCCCGGGCTCGGTCCAGCGGACCTCGTTCAGCGTGCCTCGCTGGGAGGACCGCGAGGCGAGTCGGAACGAGGGGCGCGGCTCGGGGCTGTACGCGGCGGTCCACCGCGACGACGACGGGCGGGTCCAGGGCGTCGCGCTGTATCGGTTCGAGGGCTGGGAGAAGGAGCCGCCCACGATCACCGTCACCGCGTTCCTCGCGGCGACCGCCGACGCGCGGCGCGGGCTCGTCCACCACCTGGCCCGGCTGGACCTGGTCGAGCGGATCGAGTGGGGCCGCGCGCCCGAGCCCGGTTGGCTCGAGGCGCTCTTCGTCGACGAGCGGCGGGTGAGTCGGCACCGCGGCTCCGACGACCTGTACCTGCGGGTCCTGAACCTGCCCGCCGCCATGGCGGCCCGTGGCTGGGCGGGCGACGGGGAGGTCGTCGTCGCCGTCGAGGACGCGCTCGGCGCGATCGACGGGACGTGGCGGCTCACCGTCCGCCAGGGGCGCGGCGCCGCCGAGCGGTTGGGCCCCGCGGCCGACGCCGTGGGCCTGGGCGCGGGACTCCGGCTCGACGCGGCCCGGTTCTCCGCGCTCTGGCTCGGCGGGCACTCCCGCGGGGCCGGCGCCGCGGTGCTGGCGGAGGCCGGTGTCGTGGCGGAGCTGCGGGCCGGCGCGGCGGAGGCGTTCGACGGGCTTGTGCGACCCAGCCGACCCCTGCACACCCTCGTCGGCTTCTGATACGCTGGACGAGCACATTCGTGCGCGTTTGATACATGTCCATCACGACCCACGCCGGGTGGGGCCCCTCTGGTGCCCGGATGCCGCCCACCGGCGGCATCGATCCCGACGTGACCCCCGATCCCAACGGAGTCCCTCCTACATGACCACCACTTCCAACGCCCCGCAGGTCGCCATCAACGACATCGGCTCTGCCGAGGACCTGCTCGCCGCCATCGACGCGACCATCAAGTACTTCAACGATGGCGACCTCGTCGAGGGCACCGTCGTCAAGGTGGACCGCGACGAGGTCCTGCTCGACATCGGCTACAAGACCGAGGGCGTCATCCCGTCCCGCGAGCTGTCCATCAAGCACGACGTGGACCCGGACGAGGTCGTGGCCGTGGGCGACACCGTCGAGGCCCTGGTCCTCACCAAGGAGGACAAGGAGGGTCGCCTGATCCTCTCGAAGAAGCGCGCCCAGTACGAGCGCGCCTGGGGCGACATCGAGAAGATCAAGGAGGAGGACGGCGTCGTCGAGGGCACCGTCATCGAGGTGGTCAAGGGCGGCCTCATCCTCGACATCGGCCTGCGCGGCTTCCTCCCGGCCTCCCTCGTGGAGATGCGCCGCGTGCGCGACCTGGCCCCCTACATCGGCCAGAAGCTCGAGGCGAAGATCATCGAGCTGGACAAGAACCGCAACAACGTGGTCCTGTCCCGCCGCGCCTGGCTCGAGCAGACCCAGTCCGAGGTCCGCACGACCTTCCTCAAGGAGCTCCAGAAGGGGCAGGTCCGCTCCGGCGTCGTCTCCTCGATCGTCAACTTCGGTGCCTTCGTGGACCTGGGTGGCGTCGACGGTCTCGTCCACGTCTCCGAGCTGTCCTGGAAGCACATCGACCACCCGTCCGAGGTCGTCGAGGTGGGCCAGGAGGTCACCGTCGAGGTCCTCGAGGTGGACATGGACCGCGAGCGTGTCTCCCTGTCGCTGAAGGCGACCCAGGAGGACCCGTGGCAGCTCTTCGCCCGCACCCACGCCCTCGGCCAGGTCGTGCCGGGCAAGGTCACCAAGCTCGTGCCGTTCGGTGCGTTCGTCCGCGTGGAGGACGGCATCGAGGGCCTCGTGCACATCTCGGAGCTGGCCTCGCGCCACATCGACACCGCCGAGCAGGTCGTGTCGGTCAACGACGAGCTGTTCGTCAAGGTCATCGACATCGACCTCGAGCGTCGCCGCATCTCCCTGTCCCTCAAGCAGGCCAACGAGGGCGTGGACCCCGAGGGCACCGAGTTCGACCCGGCGCTCTACGGCATGGCCGCGGAGTACGACGAGGAGGGCAACTACAAGTACCCCGAGGGCTTCGACGTCGAGACCAACGAGTGGATGGAGGGCTTCGAGACCGAGCGCGCCGCCTGGGAGCAGCAGTACGCCGACGCTCAGGCCCGCTGGGAGGCCCACAAGGAGCAGGTGCGCCGCTCCCTCCAGGAGGAGGCCACCGCCGGCGCCGACGCCGGTGCGGGCCTGGGCGGCTCGTCCTACTCCTCCGAGGCCCCGTCCTCGGACGGAGGCACCCTGGCCTCCGACGAGGCCCTCGCCGCCCTGCGCGAGAAGCTCACCGGCAACTGATCGCCGCGGTGCGTGACCGTCCCTGACGGCCCGCGCCGAGCACCCGACGCCCCGTCCCTCCCTCCGGAGGGGCGGGGCGTCGTCGCGTCCCGGGGGGCTGGCCGTGGGGGAGCGGACGGGACCCGACGGCCGCGCTCAGCGGCGCTCGGAGACCGTCACGGTGAACGTGCGGTCGCGCGCCGTCTGCCGGGTCGGCCCGACGAGGTCCTCCAGCACCGGCCGGTACCGCAGGTGCGAGTTCCAGACGCACCACAGCCGGCCGCCCGGCTCCAGCACCCGCGCCGCGGCCGCCACCAGCCGGTGGGCCACGGAGGGGTCCACGGCGTTGCCGTCGTGGAACGGGGGATTCAGGAGCACGCACTCCTCCGTCCCGTCCGGCCACGTGGCCAGGGCGTCGTCGCGCACGGCCCGGACGCGGTCCGCCACGCGGTTCGCGCGGGCCGTGGCCAGCGTCGAGGCCACCGCCACGGCGGACTGGTCGGTGGCCAGCACGGTGACGTGCGGCCACAGCCGCGCCGCCCCGACCGAGAGCAGCCCGTTGCCGCAGCCCAGGTCCACGACGCGCCCGGGCGGGCGCGGGTCGTCGGCGAGCGAGGCGAGCAGCAGACGGGAGCCCGGGTCGGCGGCGGCTCCGCCGAAGGTGCCGGCGTGGGCCACCAGGTGCAGGCGCCCCACGCCGGGGACGTCGCGGTCGGCCTCCTCCGGCGGCCGGGGGGTCACGCCGGGACGCGGGCCCCGGGCCGTGAGCACGCGCGCCTTGCGGCGTCCCCGTCCGGTGACGACGTCCTCGAACGCCGCGCCGAGCACCGCGTTCATGCGCGGACTCATGTGCTTGTCGCGGCCGCCGGCCAGCAGGACCACGCCGGGGTCGGCCACGGCTGCGACGATCCGGGACAGCCGGTCGAGCTCGTCGAGCGAGCGGGGCAGCGGCAGCAGGACCGTCCGGGCGCCCCGGGCCGCCTCCTCAGGCGTGGCCGTTCGCTCGAGCTCGCCCGTCTCCCCGCCGAGGCGACCGGCGGCGCGCCACGCGGCGAGGTTCGCGTCCAGCGAGCGCTCGGCGGAGGCGTCGTCCTGGTGGACCCGCACGTCGTGGCCGGCCGTGAGCAGGGGCAGGGTCAGCGCGCCGTGCCGGTCCTCCAGGACGGCCACCGGGCCGGGGACGTGCCCGCTCGCGATCCACCCGGCCAGGGTGTCGAGCAGGAGCAGGTCCGCCGCGTCGTGGGCCTGGCGGTCGGGCTCGGTCGGCAGCGGCCACCGATCCAGCGCCGCGAAGTCCACGCCCGCGGTGAGGTCGTCCGGCAGCCCGCCACGGGCGACATCGGGGGTGACCCCCCGGGGCAACGGCTCACTCATGGTCCACCCAGTCCTCTCCGATCCGCTCCGCATGCCCCGCGCCGGCCGTGACGTCCGCGAGCCGCGCCGCGAACGCCGCGCGGGCCTCCTCGGTGTCCGGCACGCCGACCGTCAGGCGGACCCCCGCGGCGCCGTAGCTCGCCTCCAGCACGGACACGCCCGCCGCGCGCAGCTCGTTCTCCCACCGGCCGGCGTCGGTGTGGGGCGCCTCCACCGCGAGCAGGGCCAGCCGGGAGCGGGTGCGCAGCGGGGCGGCGTCGAGCGCCCCGGACACCGAGTCCGAGTAGGCGCGCACCAGGCCCCCGGCGCCCAGCTTGATCCCCCCGAACCAGCGCACGACGACGGCGCACACGTCCGTCAGGTCGGTCCGGCCCGGCGCGGTCTCGCGCTGGAGGACGGCCTCGAGCATGGGGACGCCGGCCGTGCCGGCGGGCTCGCCGTCGTCGCTGGAGCGCATCCGGTCCCGGGCGGGGCCGAGGACGAACGCGCTGCACACGTGCCGCGCGTCGTGGTGCCGGCGCCGCAGGACGGCGACCATCTCGCGCGCCTGCGCCTCGTCCTCGACGCGCCCGAGGTAGGTGAGGAAGCGGCTGCGGCGGATCTCCACCTCCCGTTCCAGCCAGCCGTCGGGGTCGCGGGCGGACGCCGGCAGGACCGTGCAGCGCGCGGTCGGGGCGGGGGCGGGATCGGGCATGACCCCACCCTAGGGGCTGGCCGAGGACGGGCACGCCGTCGAGCCCCGACGTGAGCTTCGGTACAGTGGAAGACCGTGCCACCCGGCACCGGCCCACCGGTGAGCGAGCACGCGTGCCGCCGCGGGCCTCCCACGACCCTGTCCCGGGAGACTCATGACTTCCCCGCTCACTCGCCTGCACGACACGTTGGGGCTCCGCACGAGTCCGGCGATCTTCTTCGGCTCGGCCGCCGCGGTCGTGCTCTTCACCGCCGCGATGGGCCTGTTCCCTGGCCCGGTCCAGGCGGCCTTCGGCGTGGTCTCGAGCTGGCTGCGCTACGACGTCGGCTGGATCTACACCCTCAGCCTGACCCTGCTGGTGGCGTTCCTGTTCATCCTCGCCGTGACCCGGTACGGCCGGGTCAAGCTCGGCGACGACGACGCGGTGCCGGAGTACTCCGGCCTGACCTGGTTCGGCATGATGTTCGCCGCCGGCGTCGGCGCGGTGCTGATGTTCTGGGGCATCGCGGAGCCGATGAACCACTACGCCAACCCGCCCATGGCGGGGACGGAGCCGTTCTCCGACCGCGCGGCCTCGGAGGCCATGGCGATCGCGAACTTCCACTTCGGCATCCACATGTGGGCGATCCTGCTCGTCCCGGGCCTGTGCTTCGGCTACTTCACGTACAAGCGCAAGCTGCCCCCGCGCGTGTCCTCCGCCTTCCAGCCCCTCCTCGGCGATCGCATCCACGGCCCCATCGGCAAGACGATCGACATCATCGCCGTGGTCTCCACCGTGTTCGGCCTCGGCGTGTCCGTGGGCCTGGGCGCCCTGCAGATCAACGCGGGCATGAACTACGTGCTGGGCACCCCCGTGGCCGGCTGGGTCCAGGCGCTCATCCTGGCCGTCGTCACCGCCGTGGGCACGGCCTCCGTGCTGGTCGGCATGGACAAGGGCGTCAAGCGGCTGTCCTACGCCAACATCCTGCTGGCGATCGCCCTGCTCGTGTACGTCCTGATGTGGGCCGTCTCCAGCATGGACGTCATCCGCGGCACCGTGCAGGCGATCGGCGAGTACGCCTCCATGCTGCCCGTGCTCTCCACCTACAACGACACGTACAACTCGGGCCAGTGGTCCGGTGACTGGACCGTCTTCTACTGGGCCTGGACCGTGACGTGGGCGCCCTTCGTGGGGATGTTCTTCGCCCGCATCTCACGCGGCCGCACCATCCGCTCCTTCATCATGGCCGGCCTCGGCCTGCCCACGGCGTTCGTCATCATCTGGATGGGCATCTACGGCTACTCCGCGTTCCAGTCGGACCGCGCCACCGCGCCGGCGCCGGGCCAGGGCGGTGACCTCACGCAGACGATCGTCACCGACGGCAACGTCCAGGCCGCCCTGTTCCAGCACCTGCAGGGCACGCCGCTCTACACGGTGGCCGCGGTCGTGGCGCTCGTGGTCATCACGCTGTTCTTCATCACCTCGATCGACTCGGGCGCGCTCGTGATGGACGCGATGGCCAATGGCCACGAGGATGCCGCGCCCCGCCGCCAGTCCGTGTTCTGGGCCGTGTCCATCGGCGCGGTCTGCGCGGCCATCATCCTCACCGCGGGCGAGAACGGCCTGGCGGCGCTGCAGGAGGTCATCATCGTGATCGGCCTGCCCATCCTGCTCATCACCGTCACGCAGGCCGCACTGCTGCTGCAGGCCCTGCGCGAGGACGCGGGTGCCGCGCGGCCCATGCGGACCCGCCAGTGGAAGCAGGTGCTGCCGGTCGAGGAGTACCGCCGCCGCGCCACCGAGGACGGCGTGGACGTCTCGGACTTCGTGATCCGCCCCGAGTTCGAGGTCGGCACCGAGCCGGAGAACGACACGCACACCCCGAAGACGTGGCACCAGCAGCGCATCGACGCGGCCAAGGCCCTCGTCACCGTCGGCCTGACCGGCGGCATCGCCGCGGGCCGCACCGAGGTCGGCGCGGAGCTCGAGCGGCTGGGCGCCGTCGTCGTGGAGTTCGACGACCTGATGGGGGAGATCCTCGTGCCCGGCAACCCCGTGCTCGAGGAGCTCCGCTCGGTCTTCGGCGAGGACATCGTCCGCGCGGACGGCACCCTGGACGCGCGCACCCTCAACCGGCTCACCACCGAGAGCTCGACCGCCCGGACGCGCATGTACGAGATCGTCTCCCCGGCGGTGCGCGACGAGGCGAACCGCCGGGCCCGCGAGATCGGCGAGGACTCCGTGCTGGTGGTCGACCTGGCCCTGCTGGCCGAGACCGGCTCCGAGCGCGACTTCGACCAGGTGCTGGCCGTCTCTGCTCCCGCCGAGGTGCGCGTCGCCCGGCTCATGGAGTCCCACGACATGACCCGCGAGCGGGCCTGGGCCTTCATCGACGAGGAGGCGGCGGACGAGGAGCGGGCCGAGATCGCGGACACCGTGATCGAGAACGACGGCTCGCTCGAGGACCTGCAGGAGGCCGTCCGGGCATACTGGGAGGCCAAGATCCAGCCTCAGCTCGAGGCCGCCCGAGGAGAGCGCGTATGACCGAGACCGACCCGGTGGCCGAACGGCCGCGCGTCCATGTGGGCCTGACCGGCGGGATCGCCGCCGGCAAGTCCGCGGTGGCCCGTGTCCTGCAGGAGCGTGGCGCGCTCCTGGTGGACTCGGACGCCCTCGCCCGGCTGGTCCTCGAGAAGGGCACCGACGGGCTGGCCGCCGTCCAGGACGAGTTCGGGGACCGCGTCATCACCGCGGACGGTGAGCTCGACCGCGTCGAGATGGCCCGCATCGTCTTCGGGGACGAGGGCGCCCGACAGCGCCTGAACCGCATCGTGCACCCCCGGATCCGGGCTGCGGCCCGGCGCATCGTCGCCGAGGCCGGGCCGGACGCCGTCGTGGTCCAGGACGTGCCGCTGCTGGTGGAGACCGGGCAGGCGGACGCGTTCGACCTCGTGATCGTGGTGGAGGCCCCGCTCGAGGAGCGCCTGCGCCGGATGGTGGAGGACCGCGGCATGAGCCGCGCGGACGCCGAGGCGCGGATCGCGGCCCAGGCCACGGACGAGCAGCGGCGCGCCGTCGCGGACGTGGTCATCGTCAACGACGCCGACCTCGAGCGGCTCGCGTCCGTGGCGAACCAGGTGTGGGACCGGTTCCTCGCCCCCGGCGCGGCTGAGCCCTCGGCGGACTGACCGCCGGGGTGTCCGGGGCGCGACGTAGGGTTCTGCCATGAGCCTGGCCCAGAAGATCAACCGCGTCGTCGCCCCGTTCGAGGTCATCTCCCCCTACCAGCCCTCCGGTGACCAGCCGAAGGCCATCGCCGAGCTCGCCGAGCGCGTGGAGGCGGGGGAGAAGGACGTCGTCCTGATGGGCGCCACCGGCACGGGCAAGTCGGCGACGACGGCGTGGCTCGTCGAGCGCCTCCAGCGGCCCACGCTGGTGATGGTGCAGAACAAGACGCTCGCGGCGCAGCTGGCCAACGAGTTCCGGGAGCTGCTGCCCAACAACGCGGTCGAGTACTTCGTCTCCTACTACGACTACTACCAGCCCGAGGCGTACGTCCCGCAGACGGACACCTTCATCGAGAAGGACTCCTCCATCAACGAGGAGGTCGAGCGGCTGCGCCACTCGGCCACGAACGCGCTGCTGACCCGGCGGGACGTGATCGTGGTGGCCACCGTCTCCTGCATCTACGGCCTCGGCACGCCCGAGGAGTACATCGAGCAGATGGTCACCCTGCGCCGCGGTGCGGAGATGGACCGGGACGTGCTCCTGCGGCGGTTCGTGCAGATGCAGTACGTGCGCAACGACGTCGACTTCCACCGCGGCACCTTCCGGGTGCGGGGGGACACCGTGGAGATCATCCCCATGTACGAGGAGCTCGCGGTGCGCATCGAGTTCTTCGGGGACGAGATCGAGTCCATCCAGACCCTGCACCCGCTCACCGGCCAGGTGGTGCGCGAGGAGGAGGAGATGTACATCTTCCCGGCCTCGCACTACGTGGCCGGCGACGAGCGCATGGGCCGGGCGATCACCACCATCGAGGACGAGCTGCGGGAGCGGCTGCAGGAGCTGGAGTCCCAGGACAAGCTGCTCGAGGCGCAGCGGCTGCGCATGCGCACCACGTACGACCTCGAGATGATGCAGCAGATGGGCTACTGCAACGGCATCGAGAACTACTCGCGCCACATCGACGGCCGTCCCGCCGGCTCCGCCCCGCACTGCCTGCTGGACTACTTCCCGGACGACTTCCTGCTCGTGGTGGACGAGTCCCACGTGACCATCCCGCAGATCGGCGCGATGTACGAGGGGGACATGTCCCGCAAGCGCACCCTCGTGGAGCACGGCTTCCGCCTGCCCTCGGCCATGGACAACCGCCCGCTGAAGTGGGACGAGTTCCTCGAGCGGATCGGGCAGACCGTGTACCTCTCCGCGACGCCGGGCGCCTACGAGCTCGGCCAGGCGGACGGCTACGTCGAGCAGATCATCCGGCCCACCGGGCTGGTGGACCCGCAGGTGGTGGTCAAGCCGACCGAGGGCCAGATCGACGACCTGCTCGAGCAGATCCGGGTGCGCACGGCCAAGGACGAGCGCGTCCTGGTGACCACGCTGACCAAGCGCATGGCCGAGGACCTCACGGACTACCTGCTCGAGGCGGGGGTGAAGGTCGAGTACCTCCACTCGGATGTGGACACGCTGCGCCGCGTGGAGCTGCTGCGGGAGCTGCGCAAGGGCACCTTCGACGTGCTGGTGGGCATCAACCTGCTGCGCGAGGGCCTGGACCTGCCCGAGGTCTCGCTCGTGGCGATCCTGGACGCGGACAAGGAGGGCTTCCTGCGCTCCACCACCTCCCTCATCCAGACCATCGGCCGCGCCGCCCGCAACGTCTCCGGCGAGGTCCACATGTACGCCGACAACGTCACGGACTCCATGCGGCGGGCGATCGACGAGACCGAGCGGCGCCGGGCCGTGCAGATCGCGTACAACGAGGAGCACGGGATCGACCCCCAGCCGCTGCGCAAGCGCATCGCGGACATCACGGACCAGCTGGCCCGGGAGGACGCGGACACCGCCGACTTCCTCAAGGGCATGGGCGGCGTGAAGTCCGGGTTCGACTTCGGCATGGGCCACCGCGGCCTCAGCTCGCTGGACCGGGCCCCGGCCACGGGGGAGGGTGCCGAGGCCCCGGCGGTGGACCCGGCGTCGCTGCCCGCCAAGGACCTGGCCGATCTGATCGAGCAGATGTCGCAGCAGATGCACCAGGCGGCGGCGGACCTGCAGTTCGAGCTTGCGGCCCGCCTGCGCGATGAGGTGGGCGAGCTCAAGAAGGAGCTGCGGCAGATGAAGCGGGAGCAGTGACCGCCCGGCGCGTTCCGCGCCCAGGGTGTTATGAAAACACTGATGAATGTCGTCATATCAGTGATAGTGTGACGCCATGAGCGCAGCACCCCCGGTCGCGGCCGTGATCGCGGACATCGTCGGCTCCCGCGCCCTCCCGGACCGGGAGCGCGCGCAGGAGCAGATCCTGGCCGCCTTCGCGGCCGCGGAACAGGACGTCCCGCCGCTGCGCCCCGCCTGGGCCAGCGTCGGCGACGAGTTCCAGGCGCTGCACCGCACCTGGCCGGACGCGCTCCGGCTGACCGTCCGCGTCACGCTCGCCCTGCCCCCGGGCCTCGACCTGCGCTTCGGGATCGGCCTGGGGCAGCGGCGGGCCCTGGACGCCGGCGGAGACGGCATCGAGGACGGCACGGCCTGGTATCGGGCCCGCGAGGCCGTCGAGCGCGCGCACGAGCGGGCCGCCGGCGCCGCGACCGCCTTCCGTGCCGCGGACCCGTCCCTCACCGCCGCCGTGGACGGGCTCGTCCTGCTGCGCGACCATGTCCTCGGCCGGCTCAAGGCCCGCGAACGCCGGATCGCCGCCGCCCTGCTGGGCGGGGCGACCCAGGCGGAGGCCGCACGGGCGGAGCGGATCACGCAGTCCGCGGTGTCGCAGACCGTCGCGCGGTCCGGGATCGGCCGGCTGCTCGAGCTGGACGCCGAGCTCGCCGCCGCGGCGACGGAGGTCGCGCCGTGACCGCCCTCGCACTGCTCGCCCTGGGGCTGCACGACCTGCTCGACGCCGTCCTGCCCGGCGCCTGGCCCACCCCCCGGCGGCGGTGGCTGGCCCGGGCCGGCGCGGCGGTGGCCGCCGTCCTCGCCGCGGTGCTGGTGGCCGTCCTGGCGCCGACCGGCATCTCCGTCGCGGTGGGCGGCGGCCTGGTGGCCCTCGGCCTGCTGATGGGCTGGACGTGGCTGCACCCGGACCGGCCGCTCGGGGTGGTCGCGGTGGTGGCCACGGTCGGCCTGGTGGCCGTGCTCGAGTCGACCCTGGCGCCCGCGGGCCTGCGCTCCGCGCCCCCGGCCCTCACGCTGCTGGCGGTGGCGCTGGCCCTGACCGAGACCGGCAACCGGGTCACCCGCGCGGTCCTCGCCCTGGCGGGCCGGCCCGCCGACGGGGGCGACGAGGAGGCGGAGGAGCCCGCGGCGGAGCCCGCGACCGTGCCGTCCGCCGCGCCCACCGACCCCACGGCCGACGGCCTGCGCGGCGGCCGCTACATCGGACCCATGGAGCGGCTGCTCATGGTCGTGCTGGGGCTCGCGCAGGCCTATCCGGTGATCGCGGCCCTGATGGCGGCCAAGGGCATCGTGCGCTTCCCGGAGATCTCGGCGGACCGCGGAGCCGGCTCGCGCGCGGAGGAGTTCCTCATCGGCTCCCTCGCCAGCTGGGGCCTGGCCGCCGCCGGCGCCGTCGTCGTCTGGCTCGCCCTCGGCTTGACCGCCCCCGGCGCAGCCTGAGACCGGGCCCACCCGCATCCGCGCGCGGGGCCGCACCCGTCTAGACTGGCGCGGCCCCCACGAAAGGAACCCCTCCATGGACGTGCTCAGTCCCGTCTTCGAGACCACGACCCTTGTGGTCCTCGGCGTCATCCTCCTGCTCGACCTGCTGTACGTCGCGCGCCGCCCCCACGAGCCCTCCATGAAGGAGGCCGGCCTGTGGATCGGGTTCTACGTGGCGCTGGCGCTGGTCTTCGCGGGGCTGCTCTTCGCCCTGGGCGATGCGCAGCACGGCACCGAGTTCCTCGCCGGCTGGGTCACCGAGTACAGCCTCAGCGTGGACAACCTGTTCGTGTTCCTCATCATCATGGCCAAGTTCCAGGTGCCCCGCCGCTACCAGCAGGAGGTGCTGATGGTGGGCATCATCATCGCGCTGATCGCCCGCGCGGTGTTCATCGCGGTCGGCGCCGTCGCCATCGAGCACCTGACGTGGGAGTTCTACATCTTCGGCGCCTTCCTGCTCTGGACCGCCTGGCAGCAGCTCAAGGACGACGGCGAGGACGAGGAGTCCGAGCCGGGCGTCGTGGCCCGCCTGACCCGCCGCCTCAACGTGGCCCCCGACTACGACGGCAACCGACTGCGCACCACCGTGGACGGCCGGCGCATGTTCACCCCCATGGTGGTCGTGTTCATCACGATCGGCCTGACGGACGTGATGTTCGCGGTGGACTCCATCCCGGCGATCTTCGGCCTCACCCAGAACTGGTTCATCGTCCTGACCGCCAATATCTTCGCCCTCATGGGCCTGCGCCAGCGGGCCCGACGACGCCCCGCTCCGCCCGCCGCGGGTCGGGGCGTCGTCGTGCGACCGGGTAGACTGACCGGCGACGTAGGGGAGTATCCCGAACACTGTGGACGTCAGCACGCCGCGGCCGCCGAGAGCGCGCCGCCGGCCGGACACAGGGGCCCGGGCCGCGGCCGCGGCGGGCGGAGAGACTTGCGGCACCGTCCTGACCCCTGACGCCGAGAGGTGACCCGTGGAAATCAACGGCCTGACCTGGGGCCTGACGATCGCGCTGATCGTCGGGCTCCTCGCGTTCGACTACTTCGCCCATGTCCGCAAGGCGCACACGCCGTCGATCCGGGAGGCCGCGATCTGGTCCGGCGTCTACGTCGGCCTCGCGCTCGTCTTCGGCCTCGTGTTCTTCGCCTTCGGCGACACCCAGCACGCGGTCGAGTACTACACCGGCTACCTGCTGGAGAAGGCGCTCAGCGTCGACAACCTGTTCGTCTTCCTGGTCATCATGGCCAGCTTTCGGGTGCCGCGCGAGTACCAGCAGAAGGTGCTGCTGTTCGGCATCACGTTCGCGCTGATCTCGCGCACCCTGTTCATCCTGCTGGGCGCCGCCGTCATCGCCGCGTGGTCGGACGTGTTCTACCTCTTCGGCCTGTTCCTGCTGATCATCGCCGGCGGCCAGCTCAAGGGCGAGATGTCCGGCGACGCCGAGGGCGCCCAGGACGAGGCGGACAACGTGATGGTCCGCCTCGTCAAGCGGTTCCTGCCCGCCTCCGAGCAGTTCGACGGCGACCGCCTCTTCACGACGGTGGACGGCAAGCGCCTCATGACGCCGATGCTCCTCGTGATGATCGCGATCGGCGCCACGGACATCCTCTTCGCCTTCGACTCCATCCCCGCGATCTTCGGCGTGACCCAGGAGGCGTACATCGTCTTCACCGCCACGGCGTTCTCGCTCATGGGCCTGCGCCAGCTGTACTTCCTGATCGACGGCCTGCTCGACCGCCTCGTCTACCTGGCCTACGGGCTCTCCGCGCTGCTGGCGTTCATCGGCGTGAAGCTGATCCTGCACGCCCTGCACGAGAACAACCTGCCGTTCATCAACGGCGGCGAGAACGTGCCCGTCGTCGAGATCCCCACGACGCTGTCCCTCGTGGTCGTCGTCGTGATCCTGGCGATCACCGTGGCGATCTCCCTGGCCTCGCCGAAGGGCCAGGCCCTGCGGGCGCTGCAGAACGCCGAGAAGTACTCGTATCGGTACTCGAAGCTGGCCGAGGACGCCGACCCGGCCGAGCGCGAGCGCGCCGCCGCCCTGATGGACCGCTGGACGGCCCGGGCCGAGGCCCTGGACCAGCGCTGGCGCGACCAGCTGCTCGAGCACAAGGACGCGTGGTCGGCCATCATCCGCACGGCCCACGAGACCCGGCTCGCCGATCCCCGTGACGACGACGCGCGCGGGGTCTCCGAGCAGATCGTGCGGCAGGACGGGCCCACCGTCTGAGCCGATCACGGCGCCGGGGGAGTGCTCCGCCGGCGCCCGGGCCCCCGGGCCGGTCAGTCGACCGGGTCGGGGGCCGTCGTCGTCCCGGCGCCGTCCGGCGCGGTCATCGCCAGGAGCCGGTCGAGGATCGCCGGCCCGTCGTCGGCGATGCCGTCGTGGTGGAAGGCGTCGGTCTCCCACACCTGCAGGCCGCGGACGCGCCGCGCCGTCTCGAGCGAGAGGTCCCGGTCCACGTACACGTCGTCGGCGTAGACGGCGGCGGCCACGGGGACGGTGTTCTGCGCCAGGGCAGCCACGTCGTAGAGCGGGCCCCACTGCGTGCGCTCGGCGAGCAGCCGCGCCGTGCCGGCCAGGGGCCGCAGCCGGGGGTCGACCTCGACGGACCAGGGCATGACGTGTTCGCCCGTGGGCAGCGGGACCGTGGTCGCCTCCGGGTCGAAGTCCGGGTGCTCGGCGAGCATCCGGGACGCCGACCAGCCGGTGTCCGCCCGGCCGCCGGCCAGGTCCGCCGGCTGCGCGTAGATCGCCTCGTGCAGCACGGTGTAGAGCGGGTTGACGAGGCGGTCGTCCTGGTCGGCGACGGCGGCCAGGAACGTCTCGGACAGGCGCGGCGCGGGTCCGGTGCGGTCCACGGCCTCGGCGAGGACCCAGTGCAGGCGGTCCACGCGGGTGTTGCCGCCCAGCAGCATGCCCAGACCCTGGGCCCGTCCCACGGTGAGCGGCCCGCCGCCGGGCAGGGGGATCGGGGCGCCCGCGGCCTCGGCGGCGCGGATCAGCCCCACGGCCTCCGACCACGCGTCGCGGTCGGCCGGGTGCCGGTCGAAGAACTCCTCGGTGCGGGCGCGCATCCGGGCGTAGGTGGCCCGGTAGACCCGGTCGGCGTGGCCGGTGAGCGGGGCGAGGCCGCCGGTCACCAGGCTGCGCTGCAGGCCCTCCGGGTGGAAGGAGAGATAGCTCAGCGTGCAGAACCCGCCGAAGCTCTGGCCCAGTGTGGTCCACGGCCCGGCGCCGAGGGCGAGGCGCAGCATCTCGGCGTCCCGCACGATCGAGGGCGCCCGCAGGTGCACCAGGTGCTCGGCGCGCGCCTCGTCCGTGGCGAAGGCGCCCGGGGCGGTCAGGGTCGCCACAGTGGCCGGGGTCGAACGCCCCGTGCCGCGCTGGTCCAGCAGCAGCACGCGGTGGCTCTCGGCCAGCGCGCCGAGCCAGCCGCTCAGGCGCGCCGGGCGGGGCCCGGCACTGCCGGGGCCACCCTGGAGGTACAGGGCCCAGGGGCGCTCGCCCTCGGGGTCGTCCTTCGCCCGGATCTCGCGGGCGAAGACGGTCAGCGTGCCGCGCCCGTGCGGCCCGACGCCGGTGCCCGCCGCGTCCTGCGCCTCGGCCTCGGCGAGGCCCAGCGCGTGGTCGATCGGCACCGAGAACCAGTGGTCCACCGTGACGGTGCCGTCGTAGAGCTCGGTGCGCTCGCCCACGCGGTGGCGGGCCGGCTCGAGGGGAGCGAAGCCGCGCGGGTCGCCCGCCACGGGCCGTCCTGCCGCCCGGGCGTCCCCGGCGCTCACAGGCCCCACCCGGACTCGGGCGCGCCCACGGAGACCACCCGGATCACGGGATGGCCCGCCTCGTCGGAGGCGTCCAGGTCGACCACGGCGTTGATCCCGTGGTCCAGGTCCCCGTCCGGGTCCTTCAGGACCTGCCGCACCGCCCACCAGCGCGGGCCGGCCAGCTCCAGCGGGGCGGCGACGTCGGGGGCCGCGGCCACGCGGAACAGCTCGGGGCCACGCGCGGCGGGGCCGTCGTCGATGTCCTCGTGGTCGTCGAAGTAGGCGTCGAGGGCGTCGGCCCAGTCGTCGGCGGACAGCTCGCCGGACAGGCGCGCGAGCGCCTCGTCCCGCTCGTCGCCGAACAGGCGCACCCGCTGGAACATCGCGTTGCGGACCATCACCCGGAACACGGGCTCGTTGTCCGTCAGGCGAGGCGGCGCCGGCGGCTCGAGCGCCTCCATGTCCCGGCGCAGCTCGTCGATGTCCCCGGCCACCAGGTCCTCCCACTCCTCCAGGAGGGACGAGTCGGTCTGCTTCACCATCTCGTCGAGCCAGTCCAGCAGCACCTGGAGCTCCTCGGTGCGGGCCGCCTCGGGCACCGTGTGGCGCAGCGCCTTGACCGCGTCCGTGAGGTAGCGCAGCAGCACGCCCTCGGACCGGGCGATCCCGTAGAACCGCACGTAGTCGCCGAAGCCCATGGCCCGCTCGAACATGTCGCGCACCACGGACTTGGGGGTCAGCTCGAACTCCGCGAGCCACGGGGCGTCCTGCCGGTAGAGCTCGAACTGCTGCTCGAGGAGCTCGGCCAGCGGCCGCGGGTGGGTGATCTCGTCGAGGGCCCGCATGCGGTCGTTGTAGTCCATGCCCTCGGCCTTCATGGCGGCCACGGCCTCGCCCTTGGCGTGCTTGACCTGGGCGGAGAGCACCTGGCGCGGCGGGTCGAGGGTCGCCTCGATCACGGAGACGACGTCGAGCGCGTGGTCGGGATCGGCCGGGTCCAGCAGGTCGAGCGCGGCGAGGGCGAAGGGGGAGAGCGGCTGGTTGAGCGCGAAGTCCGGCTGCAGGTCCACCGTGAGGTCCACGGTGCGGCCCTCGGCGTCCGGCTCGGGCAGACGCTCGACGACGCCCGTGGCCAGCAGCTCCCGGAAGATCCCGAGCGCGCGGCGCATGAGCACCGCCTGGCGGGCCGGGGTCTCGTGGGTGCCGCGCAGCAGGCGCCGGACCGCGATGACCGGGTCGCCGGGCCGGTCGAGGATGTTCAGCAGCATGGAGTGCGTGATCCGCATGCGGGAGACCAGCGGCTCCGGCTCGGCGGAGACGAGGCGCTCGAACGTCGCCGGCCCCCACGAGACGAAGCCGGCCGGCGGGGTCTTGCGCTTGCCGGACTTCACGGACTGCTTCATGCGCTTGGCCCGCTCGGCCTCGTCCTTGACGTTCGCGAACTTCGCCGCGGCCTTGCGCTCGGCCGCCTTGTTCTCGATCACGTGCTCGGGGGCCTGGACCACCACGGTGCCGGAGGTGTCGAAGCCGGCCCGGCCCGCCCGGCCGGCGATCTGGTGGAACTCGCGGGCCTGGAGCAGGCGGGTCTTCTCGCCGTCGAACTTGGACAGCGCGGTGAGCAGCACGGTGCGGATCGGCACGTTGATCCCGACGCCGAGCGTGTCCGTGCCGCAGATGACCTTGAGCAGCCCGTCCTGGGCCAGCTTCTCCACGAGGCGGCGGTACTTGGGCAGCATGCCCGCGTGGTGCACGCCGATGCCCGCCCGGACGAGGCGGTTCAGGGTGTGCCCGAAGCCCGCGGAGAAGCGGAAGCCGGCGATCCGCGCGGCGATCGCCTCCTTCTCCTCCCTGGACGTCACCGAGATCGAGGACAGACCCTGGGCCGTCTCCACGGCGTCCAGCTGCGAGAAGTGCACGATGTACACCGGTGCCTGGTGGGTGCTCACGAGCTCCTCGACCTTCTCCTGCAGCGGCACCTCGGACCACTCGAACGTCAGCGGGATGGGGCGCTGCGCGTGGGCGACGACGGCGACCTCGCGCCCGGTGCGCTCGGTCAGGTCCGCCTCGAGGCGGGTCGTGTCGCCGAGGGTGGCCGACATCAGCAGGAACCGGGCCTGCGGCAGCTCGAGGAGGGGCACCTGCCAGGCCCAGCCGCGGGAGGGGTCCGCGTAGTAGTGGAACTCGTCCATCACCACGGTGCCGATCTCCATGCCCGAGCCCTCGCGCAGCGCGCGGTTGGCGAGGATCTCGGCCGTGCAGCAGATGATCGGCGCGTCACCGTTGACGGTGGAGTCACCCGTGACCATGCCCACGTTCTCCGCGCCGAACACGTCCACCAGCGCGAAGAACTTCTCCGAGACGAGCGCCTTGATCGGCGCCGTGTAGTAGGAGACGGCGTCGTGGGCGAGCGCGTCGGCGTGTGCGGCCAGCGCCACCAGGGACTTGCCGGAGCCGGTGGGCGTCGCCAGGATCACGTGCCGGCCCTGGACCAGCTCGAGGGCGGCCTCCTCCTGGGCGGGGTAGAGCGAGATCCCGCGGTCCTCGGTCCAGGCCGCGAAGGCCCCGAAGACGTCGTCGGCGTCCGGGGTCGGCGGGAGCGCGTCGATGCGGTCGGTCAGCGAGGGCGGGTTCGTGGCGGCAGAAGTCATCGCCCCCAGGGTATCGGCCGCTCCGCGCGATACGGTGCCGCCATGAGTCAGATCGCGCCCGAGAGCCCGCACCCGGACACCGACGCCGTCGTGGGGGACGTGACCGGCCGACAGGGCGGGGGGTTCACCTGGGATCCCGCGCAGTACGAGGGCTTCGCCGAGCACCGCGCCCGCCCCTTCCACGACCTGGTGGGGCGCGTGCGCGCCGAGGCCCCGCGCGTCGTGGTGGACCTGGGCTGCGGCCCGGGGACCCTGACCCGGACGCTGGCCGAGCGCTGGCCGGACGCCGAGGTGATCGGTCTGGACGACTCGCCCGCCATGCTGGAGCGGGCCCGGGAGCAGGCGGCCCGCACGGGCGCCCCCGCCAACCTGCGCTTCGAGGCGGTCGACGCCTCGCAGTGGCGCCCGTCGGGGGCGACGGACGTCGTGGTGTCCAACGCGATGCTCCAGTGGATCCCGACGCACCGTCGCCTGATCCGGCGCTGGCTCGGGGACCTCACGCCGGGGGCGTGGTTCGCGGCGCAGATCCCGCGGCCCTACGAGCAGCCCTCCCACGCGGCGATCGTGGCGCTGGCCGAGGACCCGGCCTTCTCCGAGCCGCTGCACGGCGTGGCGACGACCCGCACCGTGGCGCCGCCCGAGGAGTACACGCGGCTGTTCCTCGAGGCGGGGTGGTCCCCGGTCGTCTGGGAGACGGAGTACCAGCAGGTGCTGACGGGCGAGGACCCGGTGTTCCGGTGGACCTCCGGCGCGGCCCTGCGACCGAGCCTGCAGGCCCTGGCCCGCTGGGACGCCGAGGAGGGCGCCGCCGAGGGCGCCGGGCTGCTCGAGGCGTTCGTGGACCGGTACCGCGCCGCCATGCGCGAGGCGTACCCGCCGGTGCCCGGTGTCACGGCCGACGACGGCGGCCCGGTCACGATCTTCCCGGCCCGGCGCCTGTTCATGGCGGGGCAGAAGCCGGCCTGACGCTGGGCCCGGGACCGCCCGGGCGCACCGTCACCAGCCGCGCTCGGCCCACTCCGGCAGGTGGGGGCGCTCGGCGCCCAGGGTCGTGGAGGCGCCGTGGCCGGGGTGGACCACCACGTCGTCGTCGAACGCGTCGAAGATCCGATCGCTCACGTCCGTGAACAGCTGACGGAACCGGCCGTCGTCGCCCTCGGTGTTGCCCACCCCGCCCGGGAAGAGGGAGTCGCCGGTGAAGAGCACGGCCGGCTCGTCCGCCTCGGGGCGGCACACCAGCGCGATGGACCCGGGCGTGTGGCCGCGCAGGGCCACCACCTCGAGCCGGAGCCCGTCCGCCCCCACGGTGTCCCCGTGGCGCAGGCGCACGTCGGGGGCGACCCCCGTGGCCTCGGCGATCGCGTCGGCGTCGTCCTCGCCGGCCGCCGTGCGGGCCCCGGTCAGGGAGGCCAGCGCCGGCAACGCGCGCACGTGGTCCCAGTGTCGATGCGTGGTGACGATCATCTCGAGGCGCGGCTCGCACGGGGTGTCGTCCGCGGCCGAGGCGATGAGGTCGCGGATGGCCTCGGCCTCGGCGGCGGCGTCGATCAGCACCTGCGCCCCCGTGGTCTTGGAGGTGAGCAGGTACACGTTGTTGTCCATCTCCGACACGGAGCAGGTGCGCACCGTGACGGCGGGCAGATCGTGCAGGAGGCGGTTCCGGGCGGTCTCGGGCATGCGCAACAGTGTACGGACGGGGCGGTGAGGCGCCAGGGCGGGCCCGGCCCGCGGTGGGTTCGCCCACAGGCGAGACCCCGGTGTCGTGTCCGTGCCCGCCCCTATGCTGGCCGCGTGCCCAAGAACTCCTCCACCACCGTCTCCTCCGCCGTCGAGGCCCACCCCGGCGGCCTCGCCTCCGGCCCCGGCGGCGCGCGCTCGGGCGAGCGGGACCGCATCGTCGTCCAGGGCGCCCGCGAGCACAACCTGAAGGACGTGGACGTCAGCTTCCCGCGGGACGCCATGGTCGTGTTCACGGGTCTGTCCGGCTCGGGCAAGTCCTCCCTGGCCTTCGACACGATCTTCGCCGAGGGCCAGCGACGCTACGTCGAGTCGCTCTCCTCCTACGCCCGCATGTTCCTGGGCCGGGTGGACAAGCCGGACGTGGACTTCATCGAGGGCCTGTCCCCGGCCGTGTCCATCGACCAGAAGTCGACCAACCGCAACCCGCGCTCCACGGTGGGGACCATCACCGAGATCTACGACTACATGCGCCTGCTCTGGGCGCGTGTCGGGGTGCCGCACTGCCCGCAGTGCGGCGAGCCGGTGAGCCGGCAGACCCCGCAGCAGATCGTGGACCAGCTCGAGGAGCTGCCCGAGCGCACCCGCTTCCAGGTGCTCGCGCCCGTGGTCCGCGGCCGCAAGGGCGAGTTCGTGGACCTGTTCAAGGACCTGTCCACGCAGGGCTTCGCCCGCGCCGTCGTGGACGGGGAGACCGTCCAGCTCTCGGACCCGCCCGTGCTGAAGAAGCAGGTCAAGCACACCATCGCCGTCGTCGTGGACCGCCTCGCCATGAAGGAGGGCATCCGCCAGCGCCTCACCGACTCGGTGGAGACCGCCCTGAAGCTGGCGGACGGCCTCGTCGTGGCCGAGTTCGTGGACGTGGAGCCGGTCGCCGAGAAGGGCAGGAAGAACACCGCGGAGTTCGGCGGGCGGGACGCCGAGGGCAACCCCCGGTACCGCTCGTTCTCCGAGAAGCTCTCCTGCCCCAACGGGCACGAGCAGACCGTGGACGAGATCGAGCCGCGCTCGTTCTCCTTCAACAACCCGTTCGGCGCGTGCCCCGAGTGCACCGGCATCGGCTCCCGCCTGCAGGTGGACCCGGACCTCGTCGTCGCCAACGACGAGCTGTCCCTGCGCGAGGGCGCCGTCGTGCCGTGGTCGCTCGGCAAGTCCACCTCGGACTACTGGCTGCGCGTGCTCGGCGGGCTGGGCAAGGAGATGGGCTTCTCCCTGGACACCCCGTGGAAGGACCTGACGGAGGCGGAGCGCGACGCCGTCCTGCACGGCAAGGACTTCAAGGTGGAGGTGACGTTCCGCAACCGGTTCGGCCGCGAGCGCCGCTACACCACGGGCTTCGAGGGCGTCATCCCCTACGTGATGCGCAAGCACGGGGAGACCGAGTCGGACGGCGCCCGCGAGCGCTACGAGTCGTTCATGCGGGAGATCCCGTGCCCGGCGTGCCACGGGGCCCGCCTCAACCCCACGGTCCTGAACGTGCTCGTGGGCGGCCTGTCCATCGCGGACGCCACCCGCCTGCCCATGCGGGAGGCCATGGAGTTCTTCTCGGGGCTGCGGCTGACGGACCGGGAGCGGCAGATCGCGGACCAGGTGCTCAAGGAGATCCTGGCCCGGCTGGCGTTCCTGCTGGACGTCGGCCTGGAGTACCTCAACCTGGAGCGGCCGGCCGGCACCCTCTCTGGAGGCGAGGCCCAGCGCATCCGCCTGGCCACGCAGATCGGCTCCGGGCTGGTCGGCGTCCTCTACGTGCTCGACGAGCCGTCCATCGGCCTGCACCAGCGGGACAACCGCCGCCTCATCGAGACCCTCCTGCGCCTGCGGGACCTCGGCAACACCCTCATCGTCGTCGAGCACGACGAGGACACGATCGCCGAGGCGGACTGGATCGTGGACATCGGTCCTCGCGCGGGCGAGCACGGCGGCGAGGTCGTGCACTCGGGCTCCCTGGCGGATCTCAAGGCGAACACGCGGTCCGTCACCGGCGACTACCTCTCCGGGCGCCGCTCCATCGCGGTGCCGGAGCGGCGTCGCGTCCCGGAGAAGGGGCGCGTGCTGACGGTCCGCGGCGCCCAGGAGAACAACCTGAAGGACGTCTCGGTGGAGGTCCCGCTCGGGGTCCTCACCGCCGTGACGGGCGTGTCCGGCTCCGGCAAGTCCACGCTGATCAACGAGATCCTCTACAAGGTCCTGGCCAACCGGCTCAACGGCGCCAAGCTCGTGCCCGGCCGGCACCGGTCCGTGGAGGGGCTCGAGCACCTGGACAAGGTGGTCCACGTGGACCAGAGCCCCATCGGGCGCACGCCGCGCTCCAACCCCGCCACCTACACGGGCGTGTTCGACGCGATCCGCAAGCTCTTCGCGGAGACCCCCGAGGCGAAGGTCCGGGGCTACCAGCAGGGCCGGTTCTCCTTCAACATCAAGGGCGGGCGCTGCGAGGCGTGCGCGGGGGACGGCACGCTGAAGATCGAGATGAACTTCCTGCCGGACGTCTACGTGCCGTGCGAGGTGTGCCACGGGGCCCGGTACAACCGGGAGACGCTCGAGGTCACCTACAAGGGCAAGAACATCGCCGAGGTCCTCGACATGCCGATCGAGGAGGCCGCGGACTTCTTCAGCGCGTACACCCGCATCTCGCGGTACCTGGACACGCTCGTCGACGTCGGTCTGGGCTACGTCCGCCTGGGCCAGCCCGCCACCACGCTCTCGGGCGGCGAGGCCCAGCGCGTGAAGCTGGCGGCCGAGCTCCAGAAGCGCTCCAACGGCCGCACCATCTACGTGCTGGACGAGCCGACCACGGGGCTGCACTTCGACGACATCCGCAAGCTCCTGCACGTGCTCCAGTCCCTCGTGGACAAGGGCAACACGGTGCTCACCATCGAGCACAACCTCGACGTGATCAAGAGTGCCGACCACGTGATCGACCTCGGCCCCGAGGGCGGCTCCGGGGGCGGCACGATCGTGGCCGCGGGCACGCCGGAGGAGGTCGCACACGTCGCGGAGAGCCACACGGGCCGGTTCCTCGCGGAACTGCTCGCGTAGCATGGACCCCGCCCACGCAGGACGCGGACGAAGGAGAGCCATGGCGACGTCGGAGCCCGTGCGCAGGAGCGCCGCCGCGCTCCTGCGGCTCACCTGCCGCCCCGAGGTCGTCGGCATGGAGCACGTCCCTGCGCGGGGCCCCTTCGTCATGGCCTCCAACCACCTGTCCTTCGTCGACTCGGTGATCCTCCAGGCCCTCGCCCCCCGCCCGGTCCACTTCTTCGCCAAGGAGGAGTACTTCACGGGCACGGGCCTGCGGGGCCGCGTCCGGCGGCGGTTCTTCGAGTCCGTGGGCTCCGTCCCCGTCCGCCGGGGCGAGCAGGCCGCCTCCGTGGCCGCGCTCGAGTCCCTCGTGGGCCTGCTCGAGTCCGGCCAGGGCGTCGGCATCTACCCGGAGGGCACCCGCAGCCGCGACGGCCGCCTCTACCGCGGCCGCACCGGTGCGGCCTGGCTGGCCCTGGCCACCGGCGCACCCGTGGTGCCCGTGGGCCTCGTCGGCACGCAGCACCTCCAGCCGCCGGACACGAACGGCTTCCGTCCCCACCGGTTCTCCGTGCGCGTGGGCGCGCCCCTGGACTTCGGCCACCCCGGGCGTCGACACACCCTGCCGCAGCGCCGCGACGCGACGGCGGCGATCATGGACGCCATCGGCGCGCTCTCGGGGCAGGAGCGCGTGGACGCCTACAACGCCGCCCCGGGTGCCCGTGGCTGATCCGGCCTCCTACCGCCCGGCTCCGGGCGAGATCTCCACGTCGCCCGGCGTCTACCGCTTCCGCGACGCGGACGGACGCGTCGTCTACGTCGGCAAGGCGAAGAACCTGCGCGCCCGCCTGAGCTCCTATTTCCAGGACCCCGCCCGGCTGGCCACCAAGACCCGGACCATGGTGTTCACGGCGGCCGCGGTCGAGTGGACCGTCGTCGGCTCCGAGCTGGAGGCGCTCCAGCTCGAGTACACGTGGATCAAGGAGTACCGCCCCCGGTTCAACATCATGTACCGGGACGACAAGTCGTACCCGTACCTGGCCGTGACCATGAACGAGCAGTTCCCGCGCGTCCAGGTGATGCGCGGCGACCGGAAGCCCGGCGTGAAGTACTTCGGCCCGTTCCACCCGGCCAAGGCGATCCGCGAGACCGTGGACCTGATGCTGCGCGTCTTCCCGGTCCGCACGTGCTCGGCCGGCGTGTTCAAGCGGGCCCGCGCCCAGGACCGGCCGTGCCTGCTCGGCTACATCGGCAAGTGCTCGGCGCCCTGCGTGGGCCGGATCAGCCCGGCGGACCATCGCGCGCTGGCCCAGGACTTCTGCGACTTCATGGCCGGGGACGCGAACCGGTTCATCCGCGAGCTGGAGAAGGCCATGGCCCGCGCCGTCGAGGAGCTGCGCTACGAGGACGCGGCCCGGCTGCGGGACGACATCGCCGCGCTGCGCCGCGTGTTCGAGCGCAACGCCGTGGTGCTGCCGGAGAACACGGAGGCGGACATCTTCGCCCTGCACGCGGACGAGCTGGAGGTCGCGGTGCAGGTGTTCCACGTCCGGCAGGGACGCATCCGCGGCCAGCGCGGCTGGGTCATGGAGCGCGTGGAGGACGTCGCCGAGCCGGAGATGGTCGCGCACCTGCTCCAGCAGGTCTACGGCGACCTCGAGGGGCCGGAGCGCATCCCGCACGAGATCCTCGTCCCGGTCGAGCCCGACGACGCCGCACAGCTCACCGAGTGGCTCTCGGGCCTGCGCGGGTCCCGGGTCGCCGTGCGCGTGCCCCGGCGGGGCTCGAAGGCGGACCTCATGGAGACCGTCCGGGAGAACGCGGAGATGGCCCTCAAGCTGCACAAGTCGCGGCGGTCCGGGGACCTCACCACCCGCTCCGCCGCCCTGCGGGAGCTGCAGGAGGCCCTGGAGATCACCGAGCCCCTGCTGCGCATCGAGTGCTACGACATCTCCCACTCCCAGGGCACCAACGTGGTCGGCTCGATGGTCGTCATGGAGGACGGGCTGCCGAAGAAGAAGGACTACCGCCGCTTCAACGTCACGGGGGAGGCCGCCCGGGACGACACGGCGTCCCTGCGCGACGTCCTGCGGCGTCGTTTCGCCCGCCTGGCCAAGGAGCGCGCGGAGGGCGCCCCGCTCTCCGGTCAGGTCGAGGGGGACGATCAGGAGGCGGGGCGCCGCTTCGCGTACCCGCCCTCGCTCGTGGTGGTCGACGGCGGCCCGCCCCAGGTGGCCGCGGCCGCGGCGGTCCTCGAGGAGCTGGGCCTGGACGACCTGCCCGTGGTCGGGCTGGCCAAGCGGCTCGAGGAGGTGTGGCTGCCGGGCGACGAGTTCCCGGTGGTCCTGCCGCGCACCTCGGAGGGCCTGTACCTGCTCCAGCGCATCCGTGACGAGTCGCACCGGTTCGCGATCGCGGGCCACCGCAGCCGGCGGTCCAAGGCGATGACCGTCTCCGCCCTGGACGGGATCCCGGGCCTGGGCCCGGCCAAGCGCACCGCGCTGCTGAACCACTTCGGCTCCGTCGCCGAGATCCGGGCCGCCGGCGTGGACCGGCTGACCGAGGTCGCCGGCATCGGGCCGCGGCTGGCCGAGGCCGTCCACACGGCGCTCACGGCCGACACGCCCGCGGATACAGTGGAGTCATGACCGAGGAGACCCTCCAGCCGGAGAAGCCGCCGACATCCGAGGTGCTCGTGATCGCCGGGATGTCCGGCGCCGGACGGACCACCGCCGCGCACGCGCTCGAGGACCACGGCTGGGACGTGGTGGAGAACATGCCGCCGGCCCTGTTCGGCACGCTGGCCGAGCTCATCGCCCGCTCGCCGGAGGCGTTCCCGCGCCTGGCGATCGTGGTGGACGTGCGCTCGCGCTCCTACTTCGAGGAGCTGTACGCCGCCCTGCAGCACCTGGCCAACAGCGGAGTGGAGTATCGCACCGTGTTCCTCGATGCGGAGGACCACGTCCTCCTGCAACGCTTCGAGGCCGGCCGCCGCCCCCACCCGATGCAGGGCAACGCCCGGCTGCTGGACGGCATCCGCGCGGAGCGGGACGTCGTCGAGCCGCTCAAGGCGCGTGCCGACGTCGTGGTGGACACCACCGAGCTGAACGTGCACGGCCTGGCCACGGAGATCACCGAGCTGTTCTCGGAGTCCGGCCCCGTCACGCTGCGCCTGACCATCATGAGCTTCGGGTTCAAGTACGGCGTCCCGGCGGACGCGAACTTCGTGGCGGACATGCGCTTCATCCCCAACCCCCACTGGGTGCCGGCGCTGCGTCCGCACACGGGCACGGAGGCCGCGGTCGCGGACTACGTGCTCTCCCGCCCCGGTGTCGAGGACTTCCTGCGCGCGTACGTCGCCATGCTGGGGCCGGTGTTCGAGGGCTACCGGCGGGAGAACAAGCACTACGCCACGCTCGCCATCGGCTGCACGGGCGGCAAGCACCGCTCCGTGGCCGTCGCCGAGGAGCTGGCCCGGCGCCTGGCCCAGGTGCCCCACGTGACGGTGCACGTCCAGCACCGGGACATGGGGCGCGAATGACGTCCCCGCTCACCGGCCAGCTGCCCCTGCCGCCCGGGATGGGTTCGGAAGGGCGCGGGGTGGGCGCCGGCATGTCCCGCCCCACGGCCCGGGTCACCGCCCTCGGCGGCGGCCACGGCCTCTCCGCGTCCCTCGCGGCCCTGCGGCACGTGGCCGGGCACCTCACGGCCATCGTCACGGTGGCGGACGACGGTGGCTCCTCCGGCACCATCCGCCGGGAGATGGCGGTGCTGCCGCCCGGCGACCTCCGCATGGCGCTGGCCGCCCTGTGCGACGACACCGACTGGGGTCGGACCTGGGCCCACGTCATGCAGCACCGCTTCCGCTCCACCGAGGTGCCCGCCGACCAGGCCACCCTGGACAACCACGCGCTCGGGAACCTCCTGATCGTCGCCCTCTGGGAGCTGCTGGGCGACCCGGTGGACGGGCTGCGCTGGGCCGGCGCCCTGCTGCGGGCGCACGGCGAGGTCCTGCCGGTCTCGCGGGTGCCGCTGACCATCGGCGGGGACGTGCTCAGCGCCGGTCCGGACGGCCGGCTGCGCACCCGATGCGTGGAGGGCCAGGTGGCCCTCGCGGTCGCCGCGTTCGAGGGGCGCGTCACCGACGTCCGCCTGAGCCCGTCCGACGCCCCCGCCACCCCGGAGGCGCTCTCGGCGATCGAGCTGGCCGACTGGGTGGTGCTCGGACCCGGCTCGCTGTACACGTCGGTGCTGCCGCACCTGCTGATGCCGGAGGTGCGCTCGGCCCTCGCCGCCACCACCGCCCGGCGCCTCATGGTGCTGAACCTGCGCACGGGAGACCAGGAGACCACCGGCCTCACCCACGCCGACCACCTCAAGGTGCTGCGCTCCTATGCGCCGGACCTCCGGCTGGACGTGGTGATCGCCGACGTGGACGCGGTCACCGACCGGGCGGCGGTGGAGGCCGAGGCGGCCCGGATGGGCGCGCGCGTGGCGTTCAGTAGAGTGAGCAGTGCCCAGGATCCCCAGGTCCACGACCCGCTGCGCCTGGCCGTCGCGATCGACGAGGCGATGACCCACTGACGCGCGCACCTCGCCGAGAAGGAGCACGAGCATGGCGCTGACCATGACCCTCAAGGAGGAGCTGGCCCGTGTGCCGGTCGCCGCGACCCCGGAGCGGCGGGCGGAGACCGCGGCGATGCTGCGGTTCGCCGGGGGGTTGCACCTCGTGGCCGGCCGCGTCGTCGTGGAGGTTGAACTGGACCACGGCGCCAGTGCGCGCCGCCTGCGCGCCGCCATCACCGAGCTGTACGGCCTGGCCCCGGAGATCGTGGTGGTCTCCGGCGGCAACCTGCGCCGTGGTCAGCGGTACGTGCTCCGGGTCGTGCGCGGGGGAGAGGACCTCGCCCGGCAGACCGGGCTCATCGACCAGCGGGGACGGCCCGTGCGTGGCCTCGCGCCGGTCCTCGTCAGCGGGACGACGGCGGCCACCGCCGCCGTGTGGCGCGGGGCCCTGCTGGCCCACGGCTCCCTCACCGAGCCCGGCCGCTCGGCGGCCCTCGAGGTGACCACGCCGGGCCCGGAGGCCGCGCTCGCGCTGGTGGGGGCCGCGCGTCGGCTCCGCGTGGCGGCGAAGGCGCGCGAGGTGCGTCAGTCGGACCGCGTCGTGGTCCGCGACGGCGAGGCGATCGCCACGCTGCTCGCCGCCGTCGGCGCGGAGCAGACCGCGACCCTCTGGCGCGAGCGGCGCGAGCGCAAAGAGGTCCGGGCCACCGCCAACCGCCTGGCGAACTTCGACGACGCCAACCTGCGCCGTTCCGCCCAGGCCGCTGTCACGGCCGGGGCGAAGGTGGAGCGGGCCCTCGAGATCCTCGGGGACGAGGTGCCCGACCACCTTCGCTACGCGGGACGGCTGCGCCTCGAGCACAAGCAGGCCTCCCTCGACGAGCTCGGCCGCCTCGCGGACCCGCCGATGACCAAGGACGCCGTCGCCGGGCGCATCCGCCGGCTGCTGGCCATGGCGGACAAGCGGGCCGCCGAGCGGGGCATCCCCGGGACGGACGCGGCCTCCGAAGGCTGAGCGCGGGATCACCGTCGACGGGATCTGGCCCCGGCGCTCCGCCCCCGATCACAATGGAGACGGACGGAATACGCCGCCGAGACGCGAGGTTGCCCGAGGTGGAGGCCGAGGGCGTCCTGCCCGCAGCCTCGCCTGACCAAGGAGGAAGCATGACCGAATACACCCTTCCGGAGCTGGACTACGACTACGCCGCGCTGGAGCCGCACATCTCGGCCCGCATCATGGAGCTGCACCACTCCAAGCACCACGCCACGTACGTCAAGGGCGCGAACACCGCCCTGGAGAAGCTGGCCGCCGCGCGTGAGGCCGGCGACTTCGGCTCCGTGAACCAGCTGTCGAAGGACCTCGCCTTCAACCTGGGCGGGCACACGAACCACTCGATCTTCTGGAAGAACCTCTCGCCGGAGGGCGGCGACAAGCCGACCGGCGAGCTGGCCGCCGCCATCGACGAGTACTTCGGCTCGTTCGACAAGTTCCAGGCCCACTTCACCGCCGCCGCCCTCGGCATCCAGGGCTCCGGCTGGGCCGTGCTGGCCTACGAGCCCATCGGCGGCAACCTGGTGATCGAGCAGTTCTACGACCAGCAGAACGGCGTGCCGGTCGCCACCATCCCGCTGTTCCAGCTGGACATGTGGGAGCACGCCTTCTACCTCGACTACCAGAACGTCAAGGCGGACTACGTCAAGGCGATCTGGAACATCGTGAACTGGGCCGACGTGCAGGCCCGCTTCGAGGCCGCCCGCGCCGGCGCCTCCGGCCTGATCCTCCCGGCCTGATCCACACCGCGCACCGGGGCGCTGACGTCGTGGCCCCACGACGTCAGCGCCCCGATGCGGGGAGGGGCTCGGCGCTCCGGCCCTGTCCCCACCGCGCGCCCGGACCGGGCGCGACCGCTCGACCGTACCGCCCCGGACCCACCGCCACGGGGACCACGCAACGCGAACTAACGAGAGAGACCACCATGACCAAGATCGCCATCAACGGCTACGGCCGCATCGGACGCAACATCGTGCGCGTGCTCAGGGACCGCGGCCACGAGAACCTCGAGCTGGTCGCGGTGAACGACCTCGCCGACCCCGAGGACCTGTTCTGGCTGACCCAGTACGACACCATCCTGGGCCGCTACCCGGGCGAGCTGGAGCGGACCGAGAAGGGGTTCCGCATCGACGGCCGCGACGTCGCGTTCTTCCAGGAGGCCGACCCGACGAAGCTGCCGTGGGGTGAGCTCGGCGTGGACCTGGTCATCGAGTGCACCGGCATCTTCACGACCGGCCCCAAGGCGCAGGCCCACCTCGACGCCGGGGCCAAGAAGGTCCTCATCTCCGCTCCCGCCAAGGAGGTCGACGGCACCTTCGTGATGGGTGTGAACGAGCACACCTACGACGCGGAGACGATGCACATCGTCTCGAACGCCTCGTGCACCACGAACTGCCTGGCCCCGATGGCGAAGGTCCTCAACGACGAGTTCGGCATCGTGGACGGCATCATGACCACGATCCACGCGTACACCGGCGACCAGAACCTGCACGACAACGTGCACAAGAAGGATCGCCGTCGGGCGCGCGCCGCCGCCCAGAACATGGTGCCCACCTCCACGGGCGCGGCCAAGGCCATCGGCGAGGTCATCCCGGAGCTGAAGGGCAAGCTCGACGGCTTCGCCATGCGGGTGCCCACCATCACCGGCTCGGCCACCGACCTGACCGTGGAGCTGACGCGCCACGTGGAGGTCGAGGAGATCAACGCGGCGTTCAAGAAGGCCGCGGAGTCCGGTCCGCTGCAGGGCCGCCTGGTCTACTCGGAGGACCCGATCGTGTCCTCGGACATCATCACCTCCCCGGCGGCGTGCACCTTCGACGCCCCGCTGACCAAGTCCATCGGCCAGACCGTGAAGATCATCGGCTGGTACGACAACGAGTACGGCTACACCTCCCAGCTCATGGACTTCGCGGACCTCATCGGCTCGAAGCTCTGAGCCCGCACGGCGCCCGACGGCCCGGGCCGACGGTTCCTCCGTCGGCCCGGGCCGTCCGCCTAGACTGCACCGTGAACCGACCCCGCTCCGGCACCCCAGGAGGCATCATGCCCGCACCGACCCTCACCGATCTGCTCGAGGCCGGCGTCGCCGGCCGCACCGTGCTCATCCGGTCCGACCTGAACGTCCCGCTGGACGGGGACACCGTCACCGACGACGGCCGCATCCGTGCCTCGCTGCCCGCGATCCGGGACCTGGCCGAGGCCGGTGCGCGCGTGATCGTCATGGCCCACCTGGGCCGCCCCAAGGGTGAGCCGGACCCCGCGTACTCCCTCCGTCCGGTCGCCGCGCGCATGGCCGAGCTGCTGGGCGCCGACGTCGCCCTGGCCGCAGACGTGACCGGGGACGACGCGCGCGCCCACGCCGCCGCCCTGCAGGACGGCCAGGTGCTGCTGCTGGAGAACGTGCGCTTCGACGCCCGCGAGACCTCCAAGGACGATGCCGAGCGCGCCGCACTCGCCGGCGAGATGGCGGCCCTGGCCGGCGAGGACGGCGCCTACGTGGGCGACGCCTTCGGCGCGGTCCACCGCAAGCACGCCTCCGTGTTCGACGTCGCGGCGCAGCTGCCGGCCTACCAGGGTCCGCTGGTCGCCGCCGAGCTCGAGGTGCTCACCCGCCTGACCGAGTCCCCGGAGCGGCCCTACGTCGTCGTGCTGGGCGGGTCGAAGGTCTCGGACAAGCTGGCCGTGATCGACAACCTGCTGGACAAGGCCGACACGCTGCTGATCGGCGGCGGCATGCTCTTCACGTTCCTCAAGGCGCAGGGCCACGAGGTGGGCGCCTCCCTGCTCGAGGAGGACCAGCTCGACACCGTCCGCGAGTACCTGCGCCGCTCCGAGGCCGGGGCCGCCCGCATCGTGCTCCCCACGGACATCGTGATGGCCTCCGGCTTCGCGGCCGACGCCGAGCACGAGGTCCTGGCCGTGGACGCCCTCACCTCGGGCGCGCACGGCGCGTCCGCCATGGGCTTGGACATCGGCCCCGAGACGGCCCGGGCGTTCGCGGAGCAGATCCGCGGCGCCCAGACCGTGTTCTGGAACGGCCCCATGGGCGTGTTCGAGTTCCCGGCCTTCGCGGAGGGCACCCGGGCGGTGGCCCAGGCCCTCACCGAGGCCTCCGCGGCCGGCGGCCTGTCGGTGGTCGGCGGCGGCGACTCCGCGGCGGCCGTGCGCACGCTCGGCTTCGCCGACGACGCGTTCGGCCACATCTCCACCGGTGGCGGCGCCTCCCTCGAATACCTCGAGGGCAAGGAGCTCCCGGGCGTCACCGCCCTGGCCGGCGAGGGGCGGGCGTGAGCATGGCGGAGCAGACCACGCGCGTGCCGCTGATCGCGGGCAACTGGAAGATGAACCTGGACCACCTCGAGGCCGTCACCCTGGTGCAGCGCCTCACGTGGCTCCTCACGGACGCGGACCATGACCAGGAGGCCGTGGAGGTCGCGGTGTTCCCGCCCTTCACGGGCCTGCGGGCCGTGCAGACGCTCGTCACCGGCGACCGCCTGGACCTCGCCTACGGCGCGCAGGACCTCTCGCCCGAGGACGCCGGCGCCTACACGGGCGACGTCTCCGGCGCGTTCCTGGCCGCGCTGGGGTGCCGCTACGCGATCGTGGGCCACTCCGAGCGCCGCACCCTCCACGGGGAGGACGACGCCCTCGTCGCGCGCAAGGCCGCCGCGGCCCTGCGCCACGGCCTCACCCCGGTGATCTGCGTGGGCGAGGGCCTGGAGGTGCGCCAGGCCGGCCGGCACGTCGAGCACACGCTCGCCCAGCTGGAGGGCTCGATCGCGGGCCTGTCGGCGCAGGACGTGGCCGGCGTCGTCGTCGCCTACGAGCCCGTGTGGGCGATCGGCACGGGCGAGGTCGCCGGCCCCGAGGACGCGCAGCAGATGTGCGCGGCCCTGCGCGCCCGCGTGGCCGCACTGCACGGCGACGACGTCGCCGCCGGACTGCGGATCCTCTACGGCGGCTCCGTGAAGTCCTCCAGCGCGCCGGCGCTGCTGGCGCAGCCGGACGTGGACGGCGCCCTCGTGGGCGGCGCCAGCCTCGACGCGGACGAGTTTGCTAAGATCGTCCGGTTCGACCAGGCCTGATCCGTCCGGCCCGACCGACCGCATTCTCCGTGACGGCCCCGGCGCGCGCCGGGGCCGCACCTCGACCCGAGGAGCCCTCCCGTGGACGTCCTGACCCTGGCCCTGCAGATCCTCGTGGCCGTGCTCAGCGTGGTCATCGTGCTGCTCATCCTGCTGCACAAGGGCCGCGGCGGCGGCGTCTCGGACATGTTCGGCGGCGGCGTGACCAGCTCGATGAGCTCCTCGGGCTCCGCCCAGCGTCTGCTCACCCGCCTGACCGTCGGCTCCGTGGTCGCCTGGGGTGTCGTGATCGCCCTGCTCGGCGTCCTGCCGCGTCTGACCATGGAGTCCTGAGGCCGCCCCGCCGGGCCCCGACGCGAACGCCCCGCACGGAAGATCCGTGCGGGGCGTTCGCGCGTCCCGGACCGGTGGGGCGCCGGGGGCCCCTCAGCGTTCGGAGGCCTGCACGGGGGAGAGGTCCGTGCGCGGCAGGCCCTGGTGGAGCACGGCGCCGAAGACCTCGTCCGGGTCCAGGCGGCGCAGCTCCTCGGCCAGGCAGTCCTGGATCGTCCGGCGTGGCAGGGAGATGCGCTGCACCGGCCGGCCCTGCTGATAGAGCCGGGCCACCTGCGAGTGCGAGCGGGAGAGCACCACGTCCCCGTCCGTGCACCGCAGGCGCACCGCACGGATCCCGTGGCCGACCTTCGAGTGCGCGATCGTCACGGGCACCTTCAGGGTCAGGGTGAGCCACGCCGCGAGCAGCATGGTGCTGGGGGAGTCCGGCGCCCCGTCCACCGTCACCGAGCGCAGGGTGGCCACGTCGAGCGTGTCGAAGATCCCGGCCACCTGGATCCGCCACAGCGTCAGGCGCGTCCAGGCCAGGTCGGTGTCCCCCTCATGGTGGCCCGCGCGCAGAGCCCACAGGGCGGGCTCGGCCGCGGACGCCGAGGCCGTGTCCGTGATCCGGCGGTGGGCCAGGCGACCGAGCGCCGTCGCCGAGGGGACCTCGGGCGGCACCCCGGGCCACCACACGACGATGGGCGCATCGGGCAGGAGCAGCCCGGAGACGAGCGACTCGTCGGCGTGGGCGTTCTCCCCGGCGCACCACAGCACCACGACGTCGGAGGCGCCGGCGTCGCCGCCGACCCGGATCTCGGCGTCCAGGCGGGTGGGGGCCGCGGGGTCGCCCAGGGCCAGGACGACGATGCGGCACGGGTGTTCGAGCGAGGCCGCGTTGGCGGCCTGGACGGCGGACTCGATGCCGGCGTCGTCCGTGCTGATCACGAGCGTGAGGACGCGGCCGAGGGCCACGACCCCGCTCTTCTCGCGCAGCTGCGTGATGCGCTTGGCCACCTGGGAGGTGGTGGTGTCGTGCATGCGGATCTTCACGGGCGCCTCCAGCTTCGTCCGTCGCGGGCCATGAGGGCGTCGGCCGAGGGCGGGCCCCACGTGCCCGGGGCGTAGGGCTCGGGCTGGGTGCCCAGGCTCGCCCAGTGCTCCTCGAACGGGTCCACGATCCGCCAGGACAGCTCCACCTCGGCCTGGCGCGGGAACAGCGGCGGCTCCCCGAGGAGCACGTCGAGGATGAGACGCTCGTACGCCTCGGGGGAGTCCTCGGTGAAGGCGTGGCCGTAGCCGAAGTCCATCGTGACGTCGCGGATCTCGGTCTGCGTGCCGGGCACCTTGGACGCGAAGCGGATGGTGACGCCCTCGTCCGGCTGCACCCGGATGACGATGATGTTCTGCCCGAACTCGTCCCCGTCGTGGACGGGGAACAGCAGGTGCGGGGGCTTCTTGAAGACGACGGCGATCTCCGTCACCCGCCGGCCGAGGCGTTTGCCGGCCCGCAGGTAGAACGGCACGCCCTGCCAGCGCCGCGTGCGGATGCCCACCTTGAGCGCGGCGTACGTCTCCGTGACGGACGCCGGGTTGAAGCCCTCCTCGTCGAGGAATCCCGTGACCCGCTCGCCGCCCTGCCAGCCGGAGGTGTACTGGCCGCGGGCGGAGGCCGCCGCGAGTCCCTCGGGCGTGTCCGGGACGGTCACGGCCTCGAGGACCTTCTCCTTCTCCGCGCGCAGATGGTCCGCGTCGAACGAGATCGGCTCCTCCATCGCGGTGAACGCGAGCAGCTGCAGGAGGTGGTTCTGGATGACGTCGCGCGCCGCGCCCACGCCGTCGTAGTAGCTCGCCCGTCCACCGATGCCGATGTCCTCGGCCATCGTGATCTGGACGTGGTCCACGTGCTCCGCGTTCCAGAGCGGCTCGAACATCCGGTTGGCGAACCGGAACGCGAGGATGTTCTGCACCGTCTCCTTGCCGAGGTAGTGGTCGATGCGGAACACCGCGTCCGAGGGGAAGACGCGCTCGATCACAGCATTGAGCTCCTGCGCGCTGGCCAGGTCGTGGCCGAAGGGCTTCTCGATGACCACGCGGCGCCACGGGCCCTCGGCCGGCTGCGACCGGTCGGCCAGGCCCTGGTCGGCCAGGTGGCGGGAGACGGCCTCGAACCAGTCCGGCGGGATGGAGAGGTAGAACGCGGTGTTCCCCCGCGTGCCGCGTGAGGTCTCGAGCTCGGCGAGCACCTCGTCGAGACGGACGTAGGCAGCCTCGTCGTCGAACGCGCCGGAGACGAAGCGCAGGCCGCCCCGGAACTGGTCCCACACGGTCTCGTCGAACGTGGTCCGGGAGGAGGCCTCGACGGCGGCGCGCACGTAGTCGGCGAACTCCTCGTCGGACCAGTCGCGGCGGCCGAAGCCGACGAGGGAGAACGCCGGCGGCAGCAGGCCGCGCTGGGCCAGGTCGTACATGGCCGGCAGGAGCTTCTTCTTCGCCAGGTCGCCCGTCACGCCGAACAGCACGAGAGCCGACGGACCCGCGATGCGGGTCAGGCGCCGGTCACGGGGGTCACGCAGCGGGTTGCGGGGGACGGTCCGGGACTCACCGGCCACGGACGGCGCTCCTCAGGGCCTCGATGCCCGCGTCGCGGCGGCGCAGGTGCAGGGTGACCACGGGGCGGCCGAGATCGCCCAGCACCCGGGCGTCGCCCGCGGCCTGCGCGGCGATGAGCCTGCCCAGGGAGAACGGGCGGCCGGGCACCTCGAGGTCCAGGCCGGCGTCGCCGGTGATCTGCAGGAACACGCCGACGGCCGGGCCGCCCTTGTGGAACTGTCCGGTGGAGTGCAGGAACCGCGGACCCCAGCCGAACGTGACCGGGCGGCCGACCAGGTCCGCCAGGTCCGCGCGCAGCTCCTCGAGCTCGGCGTCGTCATGACGGGAGAGGTAGGCGTGGACCGCCAGGTAGCCGCCCTCGGGCACCAGTGCCGCCGTGGCGCGCAGCACGCCGGCCAGGTCCGGGGCAGAGGTCACGGACGCCGGGCCGGAGACCTCGACACCCTCCACCTCGCCGTCGGCCGGCCGCTCGGCGGCGGGGCCGTCCAGCAGGGTGCGGGCGGCGGCCTTGGCGGCCTCCACGTCCGGCTGGTCGAAGGGGTTGATCCCGAGCAGGCGGCCGGCCACCGCGGTGGCCACCTCCCACAGCAGCAGCTGGGCGCCGAGCGAGCCGGCGACCTGCACGCCGTGGCCCGGGGCCGCGACGTCGTCCTCGCCGACGAGCTGCACCTGCAGCAGGTCGGGGGCGTCCCACACGGTCTCGGGGTCGCCGGGGGCGACGACGACGGGCAGCAGCCCGGTGCCGTCCTTGCCCGTGGACTCGGCGATCAGCTGCTCGATCCAGGCCGGCAGTCCGGCGATGCCGGACCCGTGGTCGGCGAAGACGAGCTTGTCGCGCAGCGGGCGGGTGCCGCCCAGGGCCGCGCCGAGCTGCAGGCCCGGGTTGTCCTCGTCGTCGGCGATCAGCAGGTCGAGCACGGCCTCCGCGTCGTCCAGCAGGGCCGCGACGTCCACGCCGGCCAGGCCGGTGGGGACCAGGCCGAACGCGGTGAGGGCCGAGAAACGCCCGCCCACGGTCGGGTCCGCGGTGAAGACGGCGCGCCAGCCGGCGGACTCGCACGCGGCGTGCAGCGGTGAGCCCGGGTCCGTGACGGCGACCAGGCGGGTGCGGGGGTCGATCCCGGCGTCGCGGAACGCGGCCTCGACGACGCGGCGCTGCGAGTCGGTCTCCACGGTGGAGCCGGACTTGGAGGAGACCACCAGCACGGTTCGCTCGAGGTCGCGCTCGAGGGCGCGGGAGACCTGGAGCGGGTCCGTGGAGTCCAGGACCTCGAGCTCGACGCCGGCCGTCGCCGCGATCACCTCGGGGGCCAGGGACGAGCCGCCCATGCCCGCCAGGACCACGCGGTCCACGCCCTCGGCGCGCAGCTCCCGGGTCAGCTGGGCGATGTGCGGGACGAGGGCGCGGGAGTCCTCGAACAGGTCGATCCAGCCGAGCCGCTTGGCGGCCTCGTCGCGGGCCGGCGCCCCCCACAGGTCGGCGTCCTGCGCCCCGAGGCGGGAGGCGACGCGGTCCTGGAGGAGGGCGGGCAGATGGCGGTCGATCGCCTCGAGGGCGGCTCCGGTGGCGGTGAGGCCGAGGGTGCTCATGGGGGGTCCTTCCGTGCGCGTGGCGAGCGGGCGGCGGGGTCGGGGGGCGGGTGCGGTCAGCGATGGGCGTCGAGCCCGGAGCGGACCGAGCCGAGCAGCTCGTCCCACGCGGCCTCGAACTTCTCCAGGCCCTCAGTCTCCAGCACGTCCACGACGTCCTGGTAGGACACGCCTGCCGCGCCGACCGCGTCGAGCAGGGCATCGGCCTCGGCGTAGGCGCCCGTGACGGTGTCCGCCGCGATCACCCCGTGGTCGGCGACCGCCTCGAGGGTCTTCTCCGGCAGGGTGGTCACGGTGTGCGGTGCCACGAGCTCGGTGACGTACAGCGTGTCCGGCAGGGCGGGGTCCTTGACGCCGGTGGAGGCCCACAGGGGCCGCTGCACGGGGGCGCCGGCCGCCTCGAGCAGGCGCCAGCGCTCCGAGTCCAGGGCCTGCTCGAAGGCTCGGTAGGCCAGGCGCGCGTTGGCGACGGCGGCCCGGCCGGTCAGCGCCTCGGCCTCGGGGGTGCCGATCGCGCGCAGCCGCGCGTCGACCTCCGTGTCCACACGGGAGACGAAGAAGGAGGCCACCGAGTGGAGGCGGCGGACGTCGTGCCCGTTCGCCCGGGCCTTCTCCAGGCCGGTGAGCCAGGCGTTGAGCACCCGGCGGTAGCGGGGCAGGGAGAAGATCAGGGTCACGTTCACGCTGATGCCCGCGCCGAGCACGTCCGCGATGGCGGACAGGCCCTCCACGGTCGCGGGGATCTTCACCATGAGGTTGGGACGGTCGACGGCCGCCGCCAGCTCGCGGGCCTGCGCCACGGTGCCGGCGGCGTCGCGGGCCAGGCGCGGATCGACCTCAAGGGAGACGAAGCCGTCCGCCCCGCCGGTGCGCTCGTGGACGGGCGCGAGCACGTCGGCGGCGCGGCGCACGTCCTCGGTCGTCAGGGCGACGACGGCCTCGTCCACCGAGGCGCCGGCCGCGGCGAGTTCGCGCAGCTGTCCCTGGTAGGCGCCCGCGTCCGCGAGGGCGACCGCGAAGATGGACGGGTTCGTGGTGACGCCGGTGACCGAGCGGGTGGCGATCAGCTCTTCGAGCGTGCCCTCGTCCAGCCGCGTGCGGGAGAGGTCGTCGAGCCAGATCGACACACCGGCCTGGGCCAGCGCGGCGGTGTTCGGGTTCTGCGGGGTGCTCATGGTCTGCGGGTGCCTTCCCTTCGGGGTGGACGTGCTCGGGGCGCCGTGGGCGCCGGGCCTCAGAGGAGGCCGCGGGTCACCTCGGCGACGTGCTCGCCAGTGAATCCGTACTTCTCCATCAGGCGGGCGCCGTCGGCCGACTCGCCGTAGTGCTCGAGGCTCACGCGGGCGCCCGGGGAGGAGGCCGTCACCGTGTGCTCGAACCACGGCATCGCGATGCCGGCCTCGACGGAGACGCGGACCGGGGCGTCGGGGCCGTCGGGCAGGACCTCGGCCCGGTAGGCCTCGTCCTGCTCGGCGAACCACTCGAGGCAGGGGGCGGAGACGACGCGGGTCGGGACGCCGTCGGCCTGCAGCAGCGCGCGGGCCCGCACGGCCACGGAGACCTCGGAGCCGGTCGCGATCAGCAGCGCGCGGGCCGGCGTCGGCGCGCCGTCGGCATCCGTGGCGTCGATGAGGACGTAGGCGCCGCGGGCCACGCCCGAGGCGGGGGCGAAGCCGTCCGTGTCCCGGGGGAGCACGGGCAGGCTCTGCCGGGACAGGACGAGTCCGGCCGGGCGGTCCCGGTGCTCGAGCACCGTCCGCCACGCCCACGCGGTCTCGTTGGCGTCGGCCGGGCGGACGACGTCGAGCCCGGGGATGGCCCGCAGGGCGGCCAGGTGCTCCACCGGCTGGTGCGTGGGGCCGTCCTCGCCGAGGCCGATGGAGTCGTGCGTCCACACGTACGTGCTCGGGGTGCCCATGAGGGCGGCCAGGCGGACGGCGGGGCGCATGTAGTCGGAGAACGTCAGGAACGTGCCCACGTACGCGCGGGTCAGGCCGCCGATCGTGATGCCGTTGACGATCGCCCCGGCCGCGAACTCGCGGACGCCGAAGTGCAGGGTGCGGCCGTACTCGTGGCCCTGCCACGTGGCGGTGGAGCGGCGGGCCGGGATGAAGGAGGGCTCGCCCTTCATGGTGGTGTTGTTCGACCCGGCGAGGTCGGCCGAGCCGCCCCAGAGCTCGGGCATGACCGGCGCGAGGGCCGTGAGCACCTCTCCGGAGGCCGCGCGCGTGGCCAGGCCCTTCTCGTCCGCGTCCCAGGACGGGAACGCGTCCGCGAAGCCGGCGGGCAGCTCTCGTCCGGCCAGTCGGTCGTACAGGCGCGCGTTCTCCGGGTGCGCCTCGCGCCAGGCCTGGAACGCCGCCTCCCAGCCGCGGCGGTACTCTGCCGAGCGCTCGGCGATGGACCGGGCGCGGGCCAGGAGCTCGGGGTCGACGTCGAAGGTCTTGGTCGGGTCCAGCCCGAGGCCCTCCTTGAGGCCGGCGACCTCGTCCGTGCCGAGCTTGGAGCCGTGGATGCCGCCGGTGTTCTGCTTCGTGGGGGAGGGCCAGCCGATCACGGTGCGCAGCTTGATCAGCGAGGGCCGGCCGGTCTCGGCCTTGGCCGCGACGAGGGCGTCGTACAGGGCCTCCACGTCCTCCGTGTACTCGGTCACGGCGTGGCCCTGGGCGCCGTTGGTCCAGTCGACCTCCTGCACGTGCCAGCCGTAGGCCTCGTAGCGGCGCACCACGTCCTCGGTGAACGCGACGTCCGTGTCGTCCTCGATCGAGATGCGGTTCGCGTCGTAGACGACCACCAGGTTCCCGAGCTCCTGGTGCCCGGCCAGCGAGGAGGCCTCGGCGGCGACGCCCTCCTGGATGTCCCCGTCGGAGGCGAGCACGAACACGTGGTGGTCGAACGGGGAGGTGCCGGGGGCGGCGTCGGGGTCCATCAGCCCGCGCACGCGGCGCTGCTCGTACGCGAAGCCGACGCCCATCGCCAGGCCCTGGCCCAGCGGACCCGTGGTCACCTCGACGCCGTGGGTGTGGCCGTACTCCGGGTGGCCCGGGGTCCTGGATCCCTCGGTGCGCAGCGCCTGGATGTCCTCGATCTCGAGCCCGGCGCCCGCGGCGAACAGCTGCAGGTACTGGATGAGCGAGGCGTGGCCCGCGGAGAGGATGAAGCGGTCCCGGCCCTCCCAGCGGTCGTCCGTGGGGTCCAGGTGCATGACGTTCTGGTACAGCTGCCACGCCACGGGGGCCAGCGAGATCGCGGTGCCGGGGTGGCCGTGCCCGGCCTTCTCCACGGCGTCCGCCGAGAGCGCCTTGAGCGTGTCCACCATCCGGCGGTCCTGCTCCGAGTAGACGAACCCGCGGGCCGGGGCCACCCGGTCCAGGGTCGGGGGGGTGGACGGCTGCGCGGCGTCGGTCACGGGTTCTCTCCTGGCGGATCGGGAGCGTCGGGGTGCGGCCCCGGCCGACGCCGGGGCGTCGCGGCGCGGGGCCGTCGTCCCAGCCTAGCCGCGCGACGGCGGGGCGGGCCCGACCGGGCGCCTCATGACATGCTTCGCCCCCGGGCGAACAGCCGTTGACACGAGTAGACTGGGTCAAGGCCTGACCGCAGGCGGACCGCCCGAGTGGCCGATCCGAACCCCGGGACGGGCACGCCCACCGTCCCCTCACCGTGAGAAGCAGATGTCATCCTCCCTGGAGTCGCCGTCCGCCGCCCGCGTCGCCGCCGCCGAGCCCGGCGTCGTCGACCGGTCCCCGCTGCCCCTGCGCCGCAAGGTCCGGGCGTACGTCGAGCTGACGAAGCCCCGGGTGATCGAGCTGCTGCTGGTGACCACGCTGCCGACCATGATCTTCGCGCAGCGCGGCTTCCCGGACGTGCTCACCATGATCGCCACGCTCGTCGGCGGTGCGCTCGCCGCCGGCGCCTCCGGCACCTTCAACTGCTACATCGACCGGGACATCGACCGGGTCATGAAGCGCACCGAGAACCGGCCGCTCGTCACCGGCGAGGTCACCCCGCGCGAGGCCCTCGTGTTCGCGTGGGTGCAGACGGTCGTGTCCATCCTGATCCTCGGGTTCGGCGCCAACTGGCTGGCGGCCGGCCTGGGTGTGGCCGCCATCTTCTTCTACGTGGTCGTGTACTCGCTCGTGCTCAAGCGCCGCACGGAGCAGAACATCGTGTGGGGCGGCATCGCCGGCTGCTTCCCCGTGCTGATCGGCTGGGCGGCCGTGCGCGGGACCGTCGAGTGGCCGGCCATCGTGCTGTTCCTCGTGGTCTTCCTGTGGACGCCCCCGCACTACTGGCCGCTGTCCATGAAGTACAAGCGCGACTACCAGCAGGCCGACGTGCCGATGCTCGGCGCCATCGCCTCCGCGCGCCACGTCTCCAACCAGGTCGTGCTCTACGCGTGGGCCACCGTGGCGTGCTCCCTCCTGCTCGTGCCGATGGGCTGGGCCGGCATCGTCTACACCGCGGTCGCGCTCGTCGTCGGCGGCTGGTTCATCTGGGAGTCCCACGTGCTGCAGGTGCAGGCCCAGCGCGAGGACTTCGAGGACCGCAAGGCCATGAAGGTCTTCCACCTCTCCATCACCTACCTGACGCTGCTGTTCATCGCCCTGGCCGTGGACCCGTTCGTGGGCGCGCCGCTGATGCACTTCGGCGCCTGAGCGCCGGTCCGCCCCCAGCGCTCCCCGGGACGCCGACGACGACGGCCCCGCACCAGCCGGTGCGGGGCCGTTCGCGTGCGCGGGGCGTCAGCCCGCGGCGACGGTGCGCGTGGGGGCGGCGGCCTCGACCGGGACACCCGGCCCGGCCGTGACGTAGCGGGCGACCTGGCGGTCCCAGGTCTCCGTCGCGGCGGCCACGAGCAGGGCAGAGCCCAGCATGTGCAGCAGGACCACGCCGATCGGCAGGCCCGTGAAGTGCTGGGTGTAGCCCACGGCGGCCTGGAACACGAGGGCGAGCAGGAGCCGCAGCACGGCGGCGCGCTGCAGGCGGGAGGCGCCGGCCGCGCGGCGCACCGTGAAGAACAGGACGAGGGTGGCCGCCAGGAGCAGGTACACCGGGACCACGTGGACCCGCGTGACCAGCAGCGGGTCGAACTCGTGGCGCGGCGAGCCGGGGTCGCCGGAGTGCGGGCCCGTGCCGGTCACCACGGTGCCCAGGTACACGGCGGCCCACGTCAGCGCGAACGCCGCCCAGGCGGCGGCACGGGACCGGCCGGTGGTGGCGCCGTCCACGAGGGGCACCCCCGCCCGGCCGGCACGGCGCTCGGCGGCGATGCGCACCACGAGCAGGGTCGCCACGGCCACCATGATCGAGGACACGATGAAGTGGCCGGCCACCCACCACGGGTTCAGATTCGTCAGGACCACGACGCCGCCCACGAGGGCCTGCGCGGGAATGCCGGCCAGCAGGCCCACGGAGAGCCAGAAGGGGCTCCGGTGGGTGCCGCGCAGGTTCCACAGGGACAGGAACATGGCGGCGGCGATGACCACCAGGACGAACGTCAGCGTCCGGTTGCCGAATTCGATGTAGCCGTGGATGCCCATCTCCGGGGTGTTGGTGAGGGACTCGGGTGAGCACTTGGGCCACGTGGGGCAGCCCAGGCCGGAGCCGGTGAGGCGCACGGCGCCGCCGGTGACGATGATGCCGATCTCGGACGCCAGGGACGCCACGGCGAGGGCCATGGTGGCCTTCGTGAGGCGCTGCGGCAGGCGGGCGGCGAGCCCGGCCGGGGCGGTCCCGGCCGCGGGGGTGGTGGTGGACACGGTGTCCTTCCGATCGTTCGATGCAGGGGGACGGGGGACGGCTCAGGGCCGCCAGCGGAACCAGCGGAGCGCGGCCGCGACGGCCACGGCGCCCCACAGGGTGAGCACGAGCAGGGGGACGGGCGACCAGGCCCCGTCCAGGAGGGCGGCCCGCAGGGCCGTGCCCAGCGCGCCGGAGGGGAGCAGGTCCACGCCGGGCACCCGCGCGGGGAACACCGTGCCGCCGACGGCGCCGAACAGCACCCACAGCAGGTTGGCGACGGCGAGGGTCGCCTCCGGCCGGGCCGTGCCGGCGAGCAGCAGCCCGAGGGCCGTGAAGGCGGCGGCCCCCAGTGCGAGGGCGACCAGGGCCGGCAGGATCCCCTCGGGGTCCGGACGCCACCCGAGCGCCAGGCCGACGCCGCCGATCACGCTCACCTGCACCAGCAGGAGGGCCACCACCGCCAGGGCCTTGCCGGCGACGAGGCCGAGCGTGCCCAGCGGGGTGGTGGCCAGGGCGGCGAGCACGTCGTAGCGACGCTCGAAGCCCGTGGCGATCGCGGTGGCCGTGAACGCGGAGCTGATCACGGCCAGGGCGAGCACGCCGGGCACGGCCACGTCCAGGCCCGAGCGGCCGGGGGCGTCCAGCAGGCCGGTGACGTGCACGCCCACGAGCGCGAGCAGGGGCAGCACCACGGTCACGAGCAGCTGCTCGCCGTTGCGCAGCGCGGTGCCGGTCTCGTAGCCGGCCTGACGCAGGACGCGGGCGGCCAGCGGGGCGGCGCCCGCGTGGGCTCCGGTGCCGGCCGGGGCGCGGTGGTCGACGACGGGCGTGCTCATGCGGCGGTCTCCCGGAGGATCTGCTCGAGGCGCAGTCCGGCGCGCTCGAATCGGGTGGGCATCAGGGCGTGCTCCCGCCAGCTCGCCGCGAGGACGGCCAGGTCGTCCGGGCCGCGGACGCCGGCCACGCGCAGGCGGGCGGACTCGTCGAGGCCGGCCGCGCGCAGCGGCGCGGGCAGGGTGTCGGCCCAGGCGCGGACGGCGTCGGGGGAGGCGTCGCCGAAGTCCACGTCGACGACGTCGCCCTCGGCCACGCGCGTGAGCTCGGCCAGCGGGCCGGAGCGGACCACGCGGCCGGCGCGCAGGATGGCGACGTCGTCCGCGAGCCGCTCGGCGTCGTCGAGCAGGTGCGTGGTCAGCAGCACGGCGGCGCCGCGGTCGGTCTGTTCCCGCACGACGTCGTGCACGACGGGCCGGGTCTCCGGGTCGAGGCCCGCGGTGGGCTCGTCGAGGAACAGCATGTCCGGCCGGCCGACGAGGGCGGCCGCGAGCGCGACGCGCTGGCGCTGGCCGCCGGAGAGGCGGCGCAGGGGGCGGCCGGCGACGTCGGCGATCAGCAGGCGCTCCAGCAGCGGCTCGACGGGCAGCGGGTCGCGGTACAGGGACGCCACGTGGCCGACGAAGCGGCGGGCGGGGATCGCGGGCGGCAGGCCGCCCTCCTGCCACATCACGCCGATGCGGGCGCGCAGGTCGGCGGAGGCCCGCCACGGGTCTGCGCCGAACACGCGCACGGTGCCGGCGTCGGGCCGGTCCATGCCGTGGCAGAGGCCGAGGGTGGTGGACTTGCCGGCCCCGTTGGGGCCGAGCAGCACCGTGACGGCGCCGGCACGGGCGGTGAGGTCGACGCCCCGCAGGACGGGGGTGCGGGACCGGCCGCGGCCGAGGCTCCGGTGGACGTCGCTCAGGCGCAGGACGGGCTCGTCGCGCGGCACGGGATCCGGGGTCAGGGGAGGTCGGGGCACTGTGCCAGTCTAGTCCTCGGGCCCTGCGACCCCGGCTCGTGGGGCCGGGGCGCCCGGTCTGACGCGGGTTCCGCCGCGGGCGTCATCAAGCCAGGTGAGCCTCACTTGAACCGTTCCAGATCAATAGGTCATGATGGCGTGGTGTATTCGGATCAGTCTGCGTCGCCCCCCGCTCCGGCCCCGGCCGAGGGCACGCGCGAGCGTGTGCTGCAGCTGGTCCTGACGCGTGGACCCGTGAGCGCGGCCGAGATCGGTCGCGAGCTGGAGCTGACCGCCGCCGCCGTGCGCCGCCACCTGGACGCGCTCGAGGAGGACTCGCTCGTCGAGGTCAAGCGGGTCACCGCGGCCCGCGGCGCGGGACGGCCCTCCCGCCGCTACGTGGTCACCTCGCACGCGCAGGAGCACCTGCCCAAGGACCACCTCGCCGTCGCCCTGGACACCCTGGCCCGCCTCGAGGAGCTCGGCGGGGAGGAGGAGGTGCGCCGCGCCGCGCGCCACGCCTTCCGTGAGATCGAGGAGCGCTTCACGGCCGCCGTCGGCGGCCGGGAGACCGCGCTCCAGGAGCGCACCCGGATCCTCGCGCGGGTCCTCGACGAGGCCGGCTACGCCGGCACGCTGCGCCACTTCGGCGCGGGCCTGGCGCCCACCCTCCGCGCGGACCAGGTCTGCCAGGGGCACTGCCCGTTCCAGGGAATTCCCGCCCGCCATCCGGAGTTCTGTGAAGAGGAGACCGCGCTGTTCGCCCGCCTGCTCGAGGTGGACGTGCGCCGGCTCTCGACCCTCGCCGCCGGCGCCCACGTGTGCACCACACATGTGCCGCTGGGCCGCGACTGAGCCGCGCGGGCCTCGCCCCGGCTCCCGCCGACCACCCGACCGACCCCGACCGCAGTGACTAGTGAGAGAGGCTGAGATGACCGACCAGATCGTCCAGCGGGACTCCGCGGAGACCGCCGACCCCGGCGTGATCCAGGAGATCCTCGACAAGAACCCCGAGCTCAACGCCATCGGCGCCTACCAGTACGGCTGGGCCGACTCCGACGCGGCCGGCGAGAAGGCCGTCCGCGGTCTGAACGAGGACGTCGTGCGCGACATCTCCGGCAAGAAGGACGAGCCGGAGTGGATGCGCGACCTGCGCCTCAAGGCCCTCAAGTACTTCGAGCGCAAGCCGATGCCGGCGTGGGGCCCGGACCTGTCCGGCATCGACTTCGACAACATCAAGTACTTCGTGCGCTCCACCGAGGGCCAGGCCAAGACCTGGGAGGACCTGCCCGAGGACATCCGCAACACCTACGAGCGCCTGGGCATCCCCGAGGCCGAGCGCGAGCGTCTCGTGGCCGGCGTCGCCGCCCAGTACGAGTCCGAGGTCGTCTACCACCAGATCCGCGAGGACCTGGAGGAGCAGGGCGTCGTGTTCCTCGACACCGACACCGCGCTCAAGGAGCACCCGGAGATCTTCGAGGAGTACTTCGGCACCGTGATCCCGGTCGGCGACAACAAGTTCGCCTCCCTGAACACGGCCGTGTGGTCCGGCGGCTCCTTCGTGTACGTGCCCAAGGGCGTGC
>ERZ1023261.76-NODE-76-length-47246-cov-18.239982_pt1 | contig 47246 bp, 44 predicted proteins | sample MGYA00521234_ERZ1023261 | MGnify/ENA primary metagenome ERZ1023261 (study PRJEB32759, sample SAMN07749871) | skin metagenome | biome: transportation; feature: city; material: polyester macromolecule | host: Homo sapiens | place: Hong Kong:TC line | collected...
CGCGCCCGGAGGAGATCCAGCGGCAGGTGGACCGGCTGACCTTCTCCCGCGCCGCGATCATGGAGTCCTTCGAGGCGGAGCGGCGCCGGATCGAGCGGGACCTGCACGACGGCGTGCAGCAGGAGCTGGTCAACCTCAGTCTGCGCCTGGGCATGGTGCAGATGGAGCTGGGGGCCCTGAACGCCGAGGGCGCCCGGACCGGGCCGGCGCAGCGGCAGCTGGCCCAGGCACAGGAGCAGACCACCCACGCCCTGCAGACCCTGCGCAACACGGTCCGCGGGATCTACCCGGCCGTGCTGGAGGATCACGGGCTGCGGGCGGCCCTGGAGGAGCTGGCCAACAACGCGCTGCTGCCCACGGAGCTGACGTGGGCGGCGTGCGCGAAGCTGCCGCCCGACGTCGAGCGCACCGCCTACTACGCGGTCAGCGAGGCCATGACCAACGCGCTGAAGCACTCCGCGGCCACCCGGCTGCGCATCACCGCGCACACCGCGCAGGGGGCGCTGACGGTGCAGGTGCGCGACGACGGGCAGGGCGGGGCGGACGCCGCCCGCGGCTCCGGGATCAGCGGACTGGACGAGCGCGCCCAAGCCCTCGGCGGCTCGGTCACCGTGGACTCTCCGGTGGGCGGGCCCACGGTGCTGCGGCTGTGGCTACCCTTGGTTGCGGAGCGTCCCGGGCACAGCCTGCCGTGGGGCGCCCCGCGGGTCACCCGGATCTGACCGGTTCCGGCGGTCGGCCCGCGCTCGCCGTCGTCCCCGTGGGAAAGGCCCCGTACCGTGCGCATCGTCCTCGCCGAAGACTCGACCCTGCTGCGCGAGGGCTTGGTGATGGTGCTGACCCGCATGGGCCACGAGGTGATCCGGCAGGTGGGCGACGCCCCGGGGCTGCTGGCGGCGGTGGCCGAGGAGCAGGGCCGGGAGGGCCTGGACGTGGTGATCACGGACGTGCGGATGCCCCCGGGCAACGCCTCGGACGGGCTGCAGGCCGCCCAGCAGCTGCGTCAGCGCTACCCGGGGCTGCCGGTGCTGGTGCTGTCCCAGTACATCGCGGCGGCCTACGCCCGGGAGCTGTTCTCCGCGGACTCCGCCGGGTTGGGGTATCTGCTGAAGGACCGGGTGGGGCGGATCGAGGATTTCTCTCGTGCCCTGGAGACGGTGGCCGGCGGCGGGAGTGTGATCGACCCGGACGTGGTCCAGCACCTGATGGGTTCGGCACGGCAGGATCAGCGTTCGGGTGCTCTGGAGCGGCTGACCCCGCGGGAGCGGGAGATCCTGCAGCTGATGGCGGAGGGGAAGTCCAACCAGGAGATCGAGGCGCAGCTGTTCGTCTCCTCGGCGACGGTGGCCAAGCACATCGGCAACATCTTCGACAAGCTGGGGCTGGACCCGGATACCGGCAACCGCCGCGTGCGCGCGGTCCTCGCCTTCCTGCAACGCTGAGGCGCGTGGCGGCGTCGGGGTGATGCCGCCTACGGGTACCGGGAGAAGTCGATGTCGGTCCAGTTGTAGGCGACGGTGAGATGGATCGGGGGATGAACCACTCAGCGTCTCCCACTCCTCGTTCATCCTTGCCCTGGGGCTCTGTGTGTCCTGATCCTGTCCTGGTGCGTCAGGCGGCCTTGGCGCTGAAGTAGGCCTGCACGGCGTCGGAGGCCGCCTGCTGACCCGTCTGCTGGTCCGCGAACCCCTGGGAGACGACCGCGACGGCGTAGGCGTCCTCCCCCACGGTCACCACGGCGGAGGAGGTGATGTGCCAGGCCCCGGTGTCCTCCGGCAGCCACCCGTTCTTCACCGAGACGTCCGTGACCTTCCGCCCGGCCACCTCCTTCCCGGACATCACGCCCCCGCCCCAGTTCTGGGAGGAGTCATCCGGGGTCATCAGCGAGCGCAGGTAGTCCAGGTCATCGGCCTCCACCCAGTCCACGCCCTCGGCGATGCCGCGCATGATCTGCACCTGGTCCTGAGCCCACGTGCGGTCATCTCCCCAGGAGCCCTGCGAGCGGGTGCGCCGCACGCCCAGCTTCTCGTAGGTGGTGTTCAGGACCTCCGCGGCCTGCGAGTCCCGATAATCGACGATGCCGGAGGTGTCCGCGGCGGAACCGGGCAGGTCCCCGGCGATGCTGCGCTGGGTGTCACCGAGCCCGAGGAACAGCTGCTGGGTCGCGGCGTTGTCCGAGTAGACGACGGACTGGGTCATCAGGTCCTTCTGGTGCTCCCCCAGCCGGCCACCCGCCTCCTTGGCTTGGCGCAGCACGGACAGGGCGATGGGGATCTTCACGACGCTGGCCTCGTAGCTCCACGTATCCGGGTGGTAGGCGTAGGTGCGGCCGGCGGCGACGTCGTAGGCGGCGAGGCTCAGCCGCGCGCCGTCGTACTTCCCGCTGACCTCGTCCAGCACGGCGGTCACGGCGTCCGAGGCCTCATCCCGCGGGGCCTGGGCGGCATCGGACACGGTGCTCTCGGCGGCCTGCCGCTCTGCCGTGGACGCCCCGCAGGCGCTCAGGGCGAGACCGAGCACGGCGGCCGAGCCCATTCCCAGGGCCCGACGCCGCGTGATCGGCCGGGTGCCCGCCGCCGGGGACGTCGCGGAGCGGGTTCTCTTCCCTCGGTTCGGGTCTGAGGTGTACTCCATCCGCTCAGCCTAGGGAAGTCGGTCGGGGTGGGTCCATGCCCCGGGGCGCCGGAATCCCCTCGACGCCGAGACCGCACTGTCTCGCCGAAACCGTACATAGGTGCCGAGACCGCACCCGTCGGGTACGGCTTCGGCACCTTCGTACGGTCTCGGCAGCGATGTACGGTCTCGACGCCGGAGGGCGGCGTCCTCAGCGCAGAGCGGACGCCCGTTCCCCGAGCCCCTGGTCAGGGCCTAGTTTGGAAGCGGAACAGGCGGCGCCGCCCCGCCCGCGGGCCCAGCGAGTCCGGGAGCCGGCGAGCGCCGCACCTCACCGACCACGAGAGGACGTCATGGCTGACCTCACCGGAAAGAAGATCGCCTTCCTGCTCACCGACGGCGTCGAGCAGGTGGAGCTGACCGAGCCCCGCAAGGCCCTGGATGAGGCGGGGGCGCAGACCGTCATCGTCTCCCCCGCCGAAGGCACCCTCACCGCGATGAAGGGGGACTGGGACCACGCGGACACCTTCCCCGTGGACCAGCCGCTGGCCGAGGCGAAGGCCGAGGACTACGACGCCCTCGTGCTGCCCGGCGGCACCATCAACGCGGATACCCTGCGCATCCAGGACGGCGCCACGGACTTCCTCACCGCCTTCCTGGATGCGGATAAGCCCGTGGCCGCGATCTGCCACGCCCCGTGGCTGCTGGCCCAGGCCGACGTCGCCCGCGGCCACCGGCTGACCTCCTTCGAGTCCATCGCCGCGGATCTGAAGAACGCCGGGGCGCAGTGGGAGGACTCCCAGGTGGTCGTGGACGGCAACCTCATCACCAGCCGCAACCCCGGCGACCTCGAGGCCTTCTCCGCCGCGATCATCGACGCCCTCTCCTGATCCGGCCCCGATAGACTGCACGGGTGGCCCTGACCCGTGAGCGCATCCTCGAGACCGCCCGAGATCTGCTGCGCTCCTACGGCCTGGGGGACCTGTCCATGCGTCGGCTCGCGACCGAGCTGGGCGTGGCCCCCGGGGCCCTCTACTACCACGTGCGCAGCAAGCAGGAGCTGCTGAGCCTGCTGGCCACCCGGCTGCTGGCCGACACGACACGGCCCGAGGAGATCCCGCAGGACCTCCGGGAGATCGCCGAGGAGCTCACCGCCACCGCCCTGAGCGTGCTCGCGGCCCTGACCGAGGTCACCGACGCCCCCGAGGTGGTCTCCGTGGCCCTGGCCCTGCATCCCGACTCCGTACCCCAGCGCGAGCGCGTCCGCCGTCTCCTGCTGGCCGCGGGCCTGACCCCGCGCCGAGCGCAGTGGGGTGCGCACCTGCTGCTGGCGAGCGTGCTGGGACTGGCCCAGCAGGCCCAGGATCGCGCCCTGATGCTCGACGCCGGCCCCAGTGAGTCCTCCCCCGAGGCCCGGGAGGACCGGGCGGCCGAGGAATTCGGGGTGCGCGCCGTCGTGCGCGGGCTGCTGCCCCACCCACCCGGCGGCCCCATGCCGCCGAGCACCTAGAATCGTCGGGGACCGCGGCGTCCCGACGCCGCATCTCCTCGCCCCCACGATCCAGAAATGAGTCCGCATCCGATGCCCCAGTCCCCCCAGCACGTCCTCGCCCGGTGGGCGCAGCTGCCGGACCACGAGCAGCACGTGCGCACGGTGAACCGGGCCTTCCGGGAGCGCTACGGCCAGGACCCGGATGGCGTGTGGTCCGCCCCCGGGCGGCTGAACCTGCTGGGCGAGTACGTGGACTTCAACGGCGGCAGCGCCCTGCCCACCCCGCTGCCGTACCGCACGCTGATCGCCGCCCGGCTGCGCACCGACGGCGTGCTGCACGCCGAGTCCCTGCAGCTGCCCGGCGCCCCGGAATCCCGGGTCGCGGACATCGCCCCGGGCACGGTCTCCGGGTGGTTCAGCTACGTCGGCGGCGTCGCCTGGGCCCTGAACCGGGAGGGCGGGGCGGATCTGGCCCTGCCCCCGGATTTCGGGGCGGATCTGCTCATCGACTCGACGGTGCCCGTGGGTGGGGGCCTGTCCTCCTCGGCGGCCCTGTTGGCGGCCACCGCGCTGACCCTGCTGGAGCTGTCCTGCCCGCTGCGCGCCCCCGCCGGCCTGCCGGGCCTGCCGGTGGGCGGGTGCTCCCCGGACGACGACGCCCTGCGCGCCCGCCTGGCCCAGGTCTGCATCACCGCGGAGAACCGGGTGGCCGGGGCCCGCACCGGCGGGCTGGACCAGACGGCGGCCCTGCGCTCGCTGCCCGGTCAGGCCGTGGCCATCGACTTCCGGGACTTCTCCCTCCAGCCGGTGCCGGTGGATGCCGCCGCGGCGGGCCTGGCCTTCCTGGTCATCGACACCAACGCCCCGCACGATCTGGCCGATGGTCAGTACTCGGCGCGCCGGCAGGCCTGCGAGACGGCGGCCCGCGCCGCCGGCGTCGAGCATCTGCGGGACCTGCTGCCGGAGGAGCTGGGCTTCCCCGAGCTGAACGCGCAGGAGGCTCGGCGGGCCCGCGAGCGCGCCGTGGACGACGCCCTGGCGCGGCTGCGGGAGGTGCCGGGGCTGTCGGAGCAGGTGGAGCCGGTGGTGCTCACCGGGTGGATCCGCCACGTGTTCACGGACATGGCGCTGGTGGAGCGGGCCCGCGCCCTGTTCACCCGCCGCTTCCCGGCCGATCCGCGGCAGCACCCCGAACAGGTGCGGGCCGTGTGGGAGGAGTTCGGGCAGCTGTTCACCACCTCCCACGCCTCGATGCGCGATGACCTGCAGGCCTCCCGCCGGGAGCTGGACGTCGCGGTGGCCACCTGCCTGGAGCACGGCGCCCTGGGGGCTCGGCTCGTGGGCGGCGGCTTCGGCGGGGCCGTGCTGGCCCTGGTGGAGGCCGACCGGGTGGAGTCCACGGCCCAGGCCGTCGCGCAGGCCTTCGCCGCGCGGGACTTCGCCGCCCCGGTGTTCCTGCCGCTGGCCCCTGGACGGCCGGCCCACCGGGACCGCTGAGCACCGGTTCGACGTCAGCACCGCTGAACACCGGGACCGCCGAGCACCGGCCCGACGCCGGGTTCGCGCGGGCTCGTGTCTGCCGGTCGTGAACACGGGCCCGCGCGGCAGCGCTGAGGTTCACAGCACACCCGCGGTGGCCTAGGGTGAGGAATCAACAGGTGGTCCGCACCGCATACCGAGGGGGCCATCGCCTCACGAAAGGAGCCACCATGGGTATCGAGGACAAGGCCGAGAACAAGGGCCAGGACTTCGCCGGCACCGCCAAGGAGAAGGTCGGCGAGGCCGTGGGCAACGACGATCTGAAGAACGAGGGCAAGGCCGACCAGCTCTCCGCCGCCGTCAAGGACGGCGCGGAGAAGGTCAAGGACGCCGCCCGCAACATCGGCGAGAAGTTCAAGAAGTGAGCTGACTCCCCGCGTTCGGGAGCGTCGCCGCGGCGCCCGCGTCTGCAGACGCCGGGACCGTGACGGCTTCCGCCGAGAAGGCCCGCGATCGAGGCCACCCCCGGGTGGCTCCGGTCGCGGGCCTTTCGTCGTCTCCGGGGATCGGGGGCTGTCGCCGACCGCGCGGCCGAAGAGCCGACGCGGGTCCGGGGCCTGCCGGCGGGAATCACAAGAATCCCGGTTCGGGCCGTCCACCGCTCTCCCCACCCGTGCAGAAAAGTTATCCACAGGAGTGGACAAATCTGTGGGTTTCCGGCCGGCAGGCGGTCATCCGGCCCGATCTTCCGCGGATCTCGGCCATCCACAGGGGTGCCTGCGACGGTGGAGCGACACCCGTGTAGTTATTAACAGCTGTGGACAGACCCTGTGGAGAACCCTCCCCACCCCCAGGATTCGTGTAATCACAAGAATCTCAGGGCCGGACCCGCCGACCCGGAGCGGCTAGCGCAGCCGACGCCGTCGGGCCCGCAGCCGCGGGGAGGCGACGTCGAACAGCAGGGCCGTCAGCGCCCCCACGATCAGACCGCCCACGTGGGCCTGCCAGGAGATCCCCGGGACCACGAACCCGAAGACCAGGTTCACCGCGATCAGCACCACCAGTCCCCCGGTCTCCCCGCCGCGGAAGCGGGTCCAGGCGAAGAAGGCGCCGAACAACCCGAAGATCCCGCCGGAGGCGCCCACGACCCACGTGCCCGGGGAGAGCAGGTACACCGCGGCGGATCCGCCCAGCACGGACAGCGCGAACACGACGGCGTAGCGCCAGGACCCGAGGCGCGGCTCCAGCGCCTGGCCCACGATGTAGAGGCTGTACATGTTCAGCAGCAGGTGGGTGAGGGAGCCGTGCACGAAGGCGCTGGTGAGCATCCGCCACGGCTGCACCGCGGTCAGCGCGGGATGGTACGCCAGCTGCGCGGTGATCCGATCCCCCGTGACCACCTGCAGCAGGAACACCACCACGCAGACACCGATGATCCCCCACGTCACCGGCAGCACCCCGGCCCGCGGGAACAGCCCGGCCCCGCCCCCGCGCCGAGCGCCCCCGGCGGCCTGCTGCGCCTGGTGCACGCAGTCCACGCACTGCACGCCCACCGGCGCCTGCACCTGGCAGGAGGAGCAGACGGGGCGCCCGCAGCGGGAGCAGCGCACGTAGGCGGGCCGGTCGGGGTGGCGGGGGCAGACGGGCACCTCGCCGGGCTGATCCTCGATGCGCTGCCCGTACCGGGGCGGGTCCTGGTCCATGGGGTCTCCTCGTGGGTCGATGGGTCCCCGCCGGGAAGCGGGGGGGGGAGCGTGCGGATACGGCTCAGGCCCACCCGCGAGCGCGGATGGGCCTGGAAGCGTGGGCGGCGCCGGGCCCGGGGCTCACGCGGCGCGGCTCCCGGAAAGCGGGAGACGGCGCGCGGCGCCCGGGCGGCGTCGTGCGGGTGCGGCTGGTGCTACAGCTGCTTGATGTCGATGGATTCGATGACGACGTCCTCCACCGGCCGGTCCATCATGCCGGTGGCCACGCCCTCGATCTCGTCGACGACCTTCTTGGAGTCCTCGTCCGCGACCTGCCCGAAGATGGTGTGCTTGCCCTGCAGCCAGGTGGTGGGGACGGTGGTGATGAAGAACTGGGAGCCGTTGGTGCCCTTGCCGCCGCGGGTGCCGGCGTTGGCCATGGCCAGCATGTACGGCTCGTTGAAGTCCAGCTCGGGGCTGATCTCGTCGTCGAACTGGTACCCGGGGCCGCCGATGCCCTGGCCCAGCGGGTCCCCGCCCTGGATCATGAAGTCCCGGATGATGCGATGGAAGATCACGCCGTCGTACAGCGGGGTGTTCTTCTTCTCCCCGGTCTTGGGATCGGTCCACTCCTGCGAGCCGTCCGAGAGGCCGATGAAGTTCTTGACGGTCTTCGGCGCGTGGTTCCCGAACAGATCCACCACGATGTCCCCGTGGTTGGTGTGGATGGTCGCTTGCGCGGTGGGGTTAGCAGTCATGCTCGTCATCATCCCACGCGCGCGCGAGGCCGCCCAAGATCTTTCCGCCTTGAGTGAAAACGACGACGGGCCGGTGCCGCCTCCGCGCGACACCGCGGCGTCCCAGCCCATAAGCTGGTGACGGACGACAAGTGACGCGGTGCCGTCCCGCCGGTGTTACCCCGGCGGATACGCGCGACACGTCCGGGGAGAGGCCCCGGCCGCACCGCGTCCGCAAGGAGGGATGACTCGTGGCGTGCCACCAGAAGAAGGCTGAGAAGAAGGCCAAGGAAGCCCAGAAGCAGGCGGCCAAGAAGGCGAAGAAGGCCCAGAAGGTCGTCAGCTCCCGCTTCCAGGACCAGGCAGAGAAAGCCCAGGATCTCGCCCAGGGCCTCGGCGCCAAGTTGCAGGACCAGGCCGACAAGGCCAACCACTGGGTGCAGAAGGAGGTGACTCCGCGCGTGCAGGAGGGCCTGGACAAGGCCTCCCCCGCCGTGGAGAACGCCGTCGCCAAGGGCCGGGCGCAGGCCGGTGCGGCCGCCGCGGCCCTGGCCCAGAAGCTGGACTCCGTGGACGCCGGCGATGACCGCGTGGAGGCCCTGGCCCAGAAGCTCACCGGGGACAAGAAGGCCGTGAAGAAGTACCAGAAGCAGGCCGTGAAGTCCGCGAAGAGCTTCGCCAAGGAGCAGAAGAAGGCCCAGCGCAAGTCCCACAAGGGCTGGCTGGTCTTCGGGCTGCTGGCCGCCGGCACCGCCGCGGCCGTGGCCGCCTGGCGCGCCTCCCGCCCCGTAGAGGATCCGTGGAAGACCCCGGCCGACGCCGCCCAGCCGGCCAAGGACCAGTCCTCCCGCCCAGCCGCCCCGGCCAAGCCCGCCGAGGAGACCGCCGCGGATTCCCAGGCCGGGTCCGCCGGGAAGTCCACGCTGAAGGATCAGCAGGTGACCAAGCCGGCCTCCGCGAAGGCGCCCTCCAACCAGGAGGTCTCCGAGCACGTGGATGCCAAGGACACCAGCCACCCCGGCCCGGGCGCGCCCCTGAACAAGGCGGCCACCCCGGACCCCAAGAAGGCGGACACCGCCAAGCCCGCCGAGGTCAAGGACTCGCAGAAGTCCGGCGCCAAGAGCCGCGAGAACGTGGAGGGCAAGGAGGCCTGAGCCTCCTGACCTGATCCCACGGCCTGCCTGGCCGCGCGAGAACGCCGCCGCCCCCTCATCTCACGATGAGGGGGCGTCGGCGTCTCTCATGGTGCCGGGCCCCCGGCGGCGACGCGCTGCCGTGGCCGGCGCGCCCGGGCGGGGTGTCCCTCCGCTGCGTCGTGCGGGGGCGCTCGACGGGGCTCAGGCGCCGTCGTCCTCCGGGGAGCCGGACCGGCCCTCGCCCGCGGCACCCGGGCTCGGGCCTTCGTCGTCGTCCCCGTCGTCGTCATCGTCGTCCTGCGGGTCTTCCGGGTCCTCCGCCCGGCCGAGGGAGCGCAGGTTGTCCTCCACGCGGCGCACGTCGGTGGGAGAGGGCATCTCGTCGGTGACCTTGGTGATCTCCACGCCGATGTCCACGGAGTCGGCGGGCACCAGACCGGCCGCGGCCAGCTGGCGGGTGACGTCCTGGATCTCCTCCTCGCCGAGGCGGCGGCGCAGCACCGCCATGAGCGGGATGTAGTCCTGGGAGGGCATCCCGTGCGGGTAGCCGGCACGCAGCCACTGGATCAGCGAGCTCACGAAGTTGGGCACTGGTGTCCCCCGTCCTCCCGCGCGTGGCGGCGGGTTCCGATGTCGACGGCGGGAGCGTCTCCTGATCCCGCGGGGCGCGTCACTTCTTGGCGGCGCCCAGCAGGTCGAACCCGGTGGTGTGGTAGATGAAGTCCTTGGCGATCCACAGGATGCCGAGGAGGATGATCGCCGCGATCAGGGCGAAGATCGCCCCGGAGATCGCCCGCAGCACGGGGCTGGCGGGCGCGGTCTGCACCACGGTCCCGTCCGGGCGGGTCTCGGTGCTCCCGGCGGAGATCCGCATCGCGAGGGCGAACAGGGCGGGCATCCCCGCGCCGAGCACGAGCCCGGCGATGGTCACGGGGAGGAGGTTGGCGATGAGGGAGAGCATCTCCATGGGTCAGGCTCCGTGCTTCTGCTGGCGGCGGGACGCGGTGGCGCCCACGGGGGTGAGGTGGTCCTGGTCGAGGATCTCCCCGGCGGCGGCCGAGACCATGGGGTGATCCGGGCCGTTCTCCACGGACAGGGCGGCCTCGGTCTCCCAATCGGCGTTGACGTTGCCGGAGTCCACCGGGTTCTTCCGGGAGTGGCGCCACATGTACCCGGCCAGGGCGGCCATGATCAGGAAGACGACGCCGGTGCCGACCAGCTGGTTGCTGACCAGGGACACCCCGTGGGCGATCAGCCAGCACACCGCGCCGACTGCGGCGGCCGCGGGCAGCGTGATGACCCAGGCCACGACCATCCGCCCAGCCACGCCCCAGCGCACGTCCGCGCCCCTGCGGCCCAGGCCGGTGCCGAGGATGGAGCCGGTGGCCACGTGGGTGGTGGACAGGGCCATCCCGAAGTGGGAGGAGGTCAGGATGATCGCGGCAGACGCGCCCTCAGCGGCCATGCCCTGCGGGGAGTCGATCTCCACGAGGCCCTTGCCCAGGGTGCGGATGATCCGCCAGCCGCCCAGGTAGGTGCCCAGGGCGATGGCCCCGGCGCAGGAGAGCTTGACCCAGAACGGGATGTCTGCGGAGGGGTCGATCGCGGAGGAGGCCACCAGGGCCAGGAAGATCACGCCCATGGTCTTCTGGGCGTCGTTGGTGCCGTGGGCCAGGGAGACCAGGGAGGCGGTGCCCACCTGGCCCCAGCGGAAGCCGCGCTCCTTCTGCTGCTCGCCGACTCGGCGGGTGAAGCCGTAGATGAGGGAGGTGCCCACGGTGGAGATGAGACAGGCGATGACGGGGGCGGCCAGGGCCGGGATGATGACCTTGGCGACGATGCCGGACCACAGCACCCCGGAGACCCCGAGACCGGCGATGGTCGCGCCGATCAGCCCGCCGAACAGGGCGTGGGAGGAGCTGGAGGGCAGCCCCAGCAGCCAGGTGAGCAGGTTCCACACGATGCCGCCGACCAGGCCGGTGAACACGATGAGGATCAACCCGTCCCCTTCGGCCATCTTGAGGTTCACGACCTCCTTGCCGACGGTCTTGGCGACCTCCACGGACAGGAAGGCGCCCACGAGGTTGAGCACCGCGGACAGGGCGACGGCGACCTTGGGCTTGAGCGCCCCCGTGGCGATGGAGGTGGCCATCGCGTTGCCCGTGTCGTGGAAGCCGTTGGTGAAGTCGAAGACCAGCGCCGTGATGATCACGATCGCGAGGATGATGAGTTCTGGGGTCACGGATCGATTATGCCGCCGCGCGGACCGGACGCGAGGCCCGCCAGGGTGAACTTCAGATGAACTTCGCCGCGCGAAGCTGGACACCGCAGCGAGTCACATGGTCGGCGTCACAGAGGCGATCACGGGTGCTGCGCGGAGGGGACCGGAGATGCCGCGCGGGCGGAAACACGGGGCGGATGCGGCGAAGCCGCGGCCCCGATGCGGGAGCCGCGGCTTCGTTCCGATGTCCGTGGTGGAGACGAGGGGACTCGAACCCCTAACCCTCTGCTTGCAAAGCAGATGCGCTACCAATTGCGCCACGTCCCCGGGTGGTTCAGTCGACCCGATCCGTGGACGCCTGCCACGTGGACTTGGTCTCCTGGGAATCCCGGTACCTCTTGGCCACGGCGAGGGCCGCGGCACCGGCGGCCAGCGCCGCCAGGATCTTCCGCATGAGCGGACCTCCTCGAGTGAGGGATTCGGTGGGCGTACCAGGAATTGAACCTGGGACCTCTACATTATCAGTGTAGCGCTCTAACCGTCTGAGCTATACGCCCTCACGCGGCCCGTGAGCCACGATGAAACACTACCGGCTACCCGCGTCGGCGGCCAAATCCGCCCCCGGTGACCTCGCGCACAGGCGGGGCCACCGGGCGGCGGATCACCGGGTCAGTCGTCCGTCAGGGTCACCCCGATGCCGCCCACCAGCTTGGCCGCGATGTTGTACAGGAACCCGGCGATGATGCCCAGCAGGGTCAGCAGCACCACGTTCAGCACGGACAGGATCGTGGCGTACACGGCCACCTGCCCCAGGGAGAGGTAGTCCGTGAGCTGCACGGCGTTGCCCTGGCTGGAGAGCATGGACAGGATCGAGTTGATGCCGTCGAAGATGCCGGTGACCTCGAAGACCAGCCACAGGATCACGGTGGCCACCACGGTCACGATGCCCACGGCCACGGACAGCAGGAACACCAGCTTGGCGATGGACCACAGGTCGATCTTCGCGACCGTCAGGTGGGCACGACGCACCTTGGAGCGCGGGGCGGGGCGCACCAGCGGGCGGTTGGCCGAGCCGGCGGGCCGCTTGACCCCACCCGCCGAGGAGGTGCGCCCCGAGCCTGCGCGTCCCGCGGAGGAGGCGGAGGACTTGGTGGCCGTGACGGAATCCCGGCCCCGGCTCGGGGCGGGCCGCCGGGCGGAGGTGCCCGACGCCGAGGAGGGCTTGCGCGCCTCGGATCCCGAATTCTTCGTGCTCACTCGTTACCTCCGTGGGACTGCGGACCGGCTGCTGCCGGTGCGTCGGTGCGATCAGTGTCTGCGTCCAACGGTACTTCATGATCCGCCCCCGGGACCCCCACGGCCCCGCCCTCGGCCACGGGCTCCCCGTCGTCCACGCCCTTGTCCTGGTTGCGGGCGATGGACAGGATGCGGTCCTTCTTGCCCGGCTTCGCGAAGATCACGCCCATCGTGTCCCGGCCCTTCGCGGGCACCTCGGCCACGTGGGAGCGAGCCACCTTGCCGGACTCCATGACCACCAGCACCTCGTCGTCCGCGCCGACGATCAGCCCGCCCACCAGGTCCCCGCGGTCCTCCGCGAGCTTGGCGACCTTGATGCCCAGGCCCCCGCGGCCCTGCACCCGGTACTCATCCACCCGGGTGCGCTTGGCCCAGCCGCCCTCGGTGACCACGAAGACGTACGCGTCGTCGGTGACCACGGAGGCGGCCAGCAGCTCGTCGCCGTCGCGGAACTTCATGCCGGTCACCCCGGAGGTGGCCCGGCCCATCGGGCGCAGCGCCTCATCCGTGGCGGTGAAGCGCAAGGACTGGCCCTTGCGGGAGATGAGCATCAGGTCATCCTCCGCCCCGGCCAGCTGCGCGGAGATCAGCTCGTCCTCCTCGCGCAGGTTGATCGCGATGACCCCGGAGGTGCGGTTGGTGTCGTAGTCGGACAGGCGCGACTTCTTCACCAGCCCGTGCTTGGTCGCCAGGATCAGGTACGGCGCGTCCTCGTAGGAGCGCAGGGCCATGACCCGCGCGATCGTCTCCCCCGGCTGGAAGGCCAGGACGTTGGCCACGTGCTGGCCCTTGGCGTCCCGGCCGGCCTCGATCAGCTCGTACGCCTTGGTCCTGTAGACCCGGCCGAGGTTGGTGAAGAACAGGATCCAGTGGTGCGTGGTGGTGACCACCAGGTGCTCGACGACGTCGTCCCCGCGCAGCTGCGCGCCCCGGATGCCCTTGCCGCCGCGGTGCTGGGAGCGGTACTGGTCGATGCGGGTGCGCTTGACGTAGCCGCCGCGGGTGATCGTGACGACCATGTCCTCCTCGGGGATGAGGTCCTCCACGGACATATCCCCGTCGTAGCCCATGAGGATCTGGGTGCGCCGCTCGTCCCCGTACCGGCCGACGATCTCCGCCAGCTCCTCGGAGATCAGCTCCCGCTGGCGCTGCTCGGAGGCGATGATCCCCCGGTACTCCTCGATCTGGCGCATCAGCTCGGCATGGCGATCCTGGATCTTCTGCCGCTCCAGAGCCGCCAGGCGGCGCAGCTGCATGTTCAGGATCGCCTGGGCCTGGGCCTCGTCGATGTCCAGCAGCTGCATCAGCCCGGTGCGCGCCTCCTCCACCGTGGGGGAGCTGCGGATCAGCCGGATGACCTCGTCCAGGGCGTCCAGGGCCTTGAGCAGGCCGCGCAGGATGTGCGCCTCCTCCTCGGCCTGGCGCAGCCGGAACCGGGTACGGCGCACGATGACGTCCATCTGGTGGGTGACCCAGTGGCGGATGAACGCGTCCAGGGAGAGGGTGCGCGGCACGCCGTCGACGATCGCCAGCATGTTCGCGGAGAAGTTCTCCTGCAGCTGGGTGTGCTTGTAGAGGTTGTTCAGCACCACCTTGGCCACGGCGTCGCGCTTGAGCACGATGACCAGGCGCTGCCCGGTGCGCCCGGAGGTCTCGTCGCGGATGTCCGCGACCCCGGAGATCTTCCCGTCCTTGATCAGCTCGGCGATCTTGATGGCCAGGTTGTCCGGGTTGGCCTGGTACGGCAGCTCGGTGACCACCAGGCAGGTGCGCCCGTGGATCTCCTCCACGTTGACCACCGCGCGCATCGTGATGGACCCGCGCCCGGTGCGGTAGGCGTCCTCGATGCCCTTGTGCCCGAGGATCTGCGCGCCGGTCGGGAAGTCCGGGCCCTTGATCCGCTGGATCAGGGCCTCCAGCAGCTGCTCGTCGGAGGCCTCGGGGTTGTCCAGGAACCACTGCACGCCGTCGGCGACCTCGCGCAGGTTGTGCGGCGGGATGTTGGTGGCCATGCCGACGGCGATGCCGGAGGAGCCGTTGACCAGCAGGTTCGGGAAGCGGGCGGGCAGGACCGTGGGCTCCTGGTTCTTCCCGTCGTAGTTGTCCTGGAAGTCCACGGTGTCTTCCTGGATGTCCCGGACCATCTCCATGGCCAGCGGCGCCATCTTGCACTCGGTGTACCGGGGTGCGGCCGCGCCGTCGTTGCCCGGGGAGCCGAAGTTCCCCTGGCCCAGGGCCAGCGGGTAGCGCATGATCCAGTCCTGGATCAGGCGCACCAGGGTGTCGTAGATCGCGGAGTCGCCGTGCGGGTGGTACTGGCCCATGACGTCGCCGACGACGCGCGCGCACTTGTTGAAGGAGCGGTCCGGGCGGTACCCGCCGTCGTACATCGCGTAGATGACGCGCCGGTGCACGGGCTTCAGGCCGTCGCGCACATCCGGCAGCGCGCGGCCGATGATCACGGCCATCGCGTAGTCCAGGTAGGAGCGCTGCATCTCGGTCTGCAGGTCCACGGCCTCGACCCGATCGGTCAGGCGGATCTCCGGGCCGGGCACGACCTCGCCCTCGTGGACCTCGCGCTCCTCGTTCTCTGCGCCGTTCTCCGGCGTGGCGTTCTCGTCGCTCATGGCTGTGTGCTTTCCGTTCTGGGGTGTGCTCTGCGCTGTCTCGCCGCATCGCCGCCCGGCTCATTCCGCGTGGGGAATATGATCCGGGCGGCATGCGATCAGATGTCGAGGAAGCGGATGTCCTTCGCGTTCTTCTGGATGAACTCGCGGCGGGACTCCACGTCCTCGCCCATCAGCACCGAGAACACCTGGTCCGCCGCGGCGGCGTCATCCATCGTGACCTGCAGCAGGGTGCGGTGCTCGGGGTCCATGGTGGTCTCCCACAGCTCGGTGTAGGACATCTCCCCCAGGCCCTTGTACCGCTGGATCCCGTTCTCCTTAGGCAGGCGCTGGTTGTTGGCCAGGCCCCGGGCCACCACCTCGTCCCGCTCAGCATCCGAGTAGACGTAGTCGTCCGCAGCGTTGGACCACTTGATCCGGTACAGCGGCGGTTGCGCCAGGTACACGTACCCGGCCTCGATCAGCGGGCGCATGAACCGGAACAGCAGGGTCAGCAGCAGGGTGGTGATGTGCTGGCCGTCCACGTCGGCGTCGGCCATCAGCACGATCTTGTGGTACCGGGCCTTCTCCACCTTGAACTCCTCGCCGATGCCGGCGCCGAAGGCGGTGATCATGGACTGGACCTCGGCGTTGGACAGCGCCCGATCCAGGCGGGCCCGCTCCACGTTGAGGATCTTCCCCCGCAGCGGCAGGATCGCCTGGCGCTCCGGATCCCGGCCCTGCACGGCCGAGCCGCCCGCGGAGTCGCCCTCCACGATGTAGATCTCCGAGATCGTCGGATCCTTGGAGGAGCAGTCCTTCAGCTTGCCCGGCATCCCGCCGGACTCCAGCAGGCCCTTGCGCCGGGTGGTCTCCCGGGCCTTGCGCGCGGCCACCCGCGCCTGCGCGGCCGTGATGGCCCGGCGCACGATGGCCTTGGCCTCGTTGGGGTTGCGCTCGAACCAGTCGCCCAGCTGATCCGAGACCTCCCGCTGCACGAAGGCCTTGACCTCGGAGTTGCCCAGCTTGGTCTTGGTCTGGCCCTCGAACTGCGGCTCGGCGATCTTCACCGAGATCACCGCGGTCAGGCCCTCGCGGATGTCATCGCCGGTGAGGTTGTCGTCCTTGTCCCGCAGCAGCCGGTTGTCCCGGGCGTAGCGGTTGACCAGCGTGGTCAGGGCCGCGCGGAAGCCCTCCTCGTGGGTGCCGCCCTCGTGGGTGTTGATGGTGTTGGCGTAGGTGTGCACGGACTCCCGGTAGGCCTCCGTCCACTGCATCGCCAGCTCCAGGGAGAGCATCCGCTCGGTGTCCTCGACGTCGAAGGCGATGACGTCCTCGTGGATCACCGGGGACTTCTGGCTGGCGTTGAGGAACTGCACGTAGTCCAGCAGCCCGCGGTCGTACTGGTAGACCACGGTGCGGTGGCCCTCCGCGGTGGTGGTCTCCGTGTTGAGCTTGAGCTCCTTGGGCTTCTTCTCCTCCGCCACATGGTCCTCGAAGTCCACCGCGGTGCGCTCATCCGTGAGCGTGATGCGCAGTCCCTTGTTCAGGAAGGCCATCTGCTGGAAGCGGGCGCGCAGGGTCTCGTAGTCGAACTCCACCGTCTCGAAGATCTCCGGGTCCGGGTGGAAGACCTGGGTGGTGCCGGTCGCGGTGGTCTCCCGGCCCCGGACCAGCTCCCCCTGGGGCACCCCGCCGTCGGCGAAGGCCATGGTCCACTCGTAGCCCTGGCGGCGCACGGTGGTCTCCACGCGGGTGGACAGGGCGTTGACCACGGAGATGCCGACGCCGTGCAGACCGCCGGAGACCGCGTACCCGCCGCCGCCGAACTTGCCGCCGGCGTGCAGCACGGTCATGACCACCTCGACGGTGGGCCGGCCCTCGGTGGGGTGGATGTCCACCGGGATGCCGCGGCCGTTGTCCACGACCTTCACCCCGCCGTCGGCGAGGATCGTGATCTCGATGTGGTCCGCGTACCCGGCCAGGGCCTCGTCCACGGAGTTGTCCACGACCTCGTAGACCAGGTGGTGCAGGCCGCGCTCACCGGTGGAGCCGATGTACATGCCCGGGCGCTTGCGGACCGCCTCCAGCCCTTCCAGGACCGTGATCTCGTTCGCGCCGTATTCGTGCTGCTCTGCGGATGCCACTGGGGGAATCAAGCTCCTTGGGTCCGGGCGTCGCGGGTGCGGACGCCCATCATTCAGTCTTCCCTCGATTCTAGCGGACCGAGCCCCGGGCGCACCGCCGATTCCGCCCACTGAGGAGCTTCCCGAGGTGGCATCTGCCCCGTCATCGGGCACAGAAGGCGGCTGAGTCGTCCTGACCCCGTCTGGCTGGGGGATCCCCCGTGACCGGGGGTTCGGGACGGCAGCGGGCGCTCAGCCGTAGGTGTCCCGCGGGCCCCGACCACCCGGGGCCACTCGACGGCCCTTCCGCCAGGAGGGCGCGGCGGGCCCCCGCACGGTGACCCGGGTGACGATGCCCGGGCCCAGCTCCCGTTCGAAGGTGCTCAGCAGCTGCCCCTGCATGGTGCGCAGGTAGGTCGCGTAGTTGGTGGAGTCGCAGCGGACCGTGACCTCGCTGTTCTCATAGCTCTCCGGGCTGGCGTGCGCGGCGATCGAAGGACCCACCAGCTCCTCCCAGCGGGAGAGCACGCTGCCCACCGCCACCGGCTCCTTCCACCCGCGCGCGGCGATCATGTGCGCCATCACGGGGCCGACCCCCTGCGGGTCCCGCGAGGACTTCCCCGGCCCGGTGTACCCGCCGAGCACGCGCGGATCCCAGCCCTCCTCGCGCCAGCGCCGCCTGCGGGACTGCCCCGGCGCCGCGGAGACGACGGCGCCGAAGTCCTTGATGATCCGGCGCGCGGCACCCCCGGTGACCCTCCCCTCGCCCCGGGCCACGGCCGCCTCGCGCAGGCGCTGCAGCAGGGAGGCCGGGGCGTCGATCTCGTCCCGCTCCAGCTCCCGGCGCACCTCCTCGCCCCGCTCAGGCACCCGGCGCCCCCGGGCCCTCCGGCTCCTCCGGCGCGGCGTCAGGGGCGCCGGCGTCGGAGTCCACCGGGTGCACCTCGCCGGGGCTGACCTGCAGCACCCGACGCCGCCCGGGCAGCTCCCGCGGCAGATCCTCCTCGACCGCACAGGTCACCAGCACCTGCTCCGCCGCGGAGACGATCCGCGCCAGCCGGGAGCGGCGCACCGCGTCCAGCTCCGCGAAGACGTCGTCCAGGATGAGGATCGGGGAGGCGCCGGGGGCGTCGTCGTCGGCCCGGTGCACGTACCAGGAGCCCAGGCGCAGGGCCAGGGCGTAGGACCACGTCTCCCCGTGGGAGGCGTAGCCGCGCGCCGGGATCCCGCCGAGCATCAGCTGCACCTCGTCCCGGTGCGGCCCCACCAGGCTCATCCCCCGCTCGATCTCATCCTGGGCCTTCTCCTCCAGCGCGCTGGCCAGCATCTGCCCGAGCCGGGCCGGGCTCAGCGCGGCCAGGGCGGCGACGTCCTCCCGCGGCCGGGCGCCCAGGGTGAGGGACTCGTAGCGGAAGGCCAGCTCCTTGCCGCCGTCGGTCAGCTGCCCGTACGCCCGGTCGGCCTCCGGCAGCAGGGCCGCCAGGACCTGGAAGCGGGCGTGCAGGATCCGGGCGCCGAGGTTGACCAGCTGCCCGTTCCACACCTCCAGCGTGGCCCGCTCCTCCGGTCCGGTGCGTCCCGAGCGGCGCAGGGACTTCAGCAGGGCGTTGCGCTGGCGCAGCACCTTCTCATAGTCCGCCCGGTATCCGGCGACCACCGGGCGCAGGGAGACCGCCAGATCGTCCAGGAAGCGACGACGCAGCGCGGGTTCGCCCTTGATCAGGGCCAGGTCCTCCGGGGAGAACAGGACGGTGCGGCAGATCCCCAGGGCCTCGCGCACCCGCACGGGCGCGGCGCGGTTCAGCCGTACCCGGTTGGCCTTGCCGGGGGTGATCTCCAGCTCCATGACGGTCTGCTGGCCGCCGCGCACCACCCGGGCCCGGATGTAGGCGCGCTCGGCACCCACCCGCACCAGCGGGGCATCGGCGCTGACCCGGTGGGAGGCCAGCTCGGCGCAGTAGTCCACGGCCTCGACGATGTTGGTCTTCCCGACGCCATTGCGCCCCACCAGCACGGTGAGCCCCGGCGTCAGGGCCAGATCCAGGAACCGGTAGGTGCGGAAGTCCATCAGCGAGAGGTGGTCGATGTGCACCGGGCCGGCTCCTCCTTTCCTGCTCTGATCCGCTGCGCGCGGGCGCTACTGCTGCGGCAGGCGCACCGGCATCAGCAGGTACCGGTAGCGCCGATCCTCCTCCGCCTCCGGGCTCTCCTGCGGGGAGAGCACCGCCGGCTTGGGCGGGGTGGTGAAGGAGAAGCGGACGTAGTCCCCGCCGATCGCGCCCAGCCCCTCGGACAGGTACACGGGGTTGAAGGCCACGGTGATGTCCTCGCCCTCCAGCTGGGCCTCGATGACCTCGTTGGCCTGGGCGTCCTCCCCGGTCCCGGCGTCCAGGGTCAGCTGGCCCTGCACGAACGCCAGGCGCACAGGGGTGTTGCGCTCGGCCACCAGGGAGACGCGCCGCACGGCCTCCACCAGCTCCCCGGTGCGTACGACGGCGTGGATGGGGGTCTGATCCGGGAAGAGCGAACGGATCTTGGGGTACTCCCCGTCCACCAGGAGGCTGGTGGTGCGCCGCCCGCCGGATTCGAAGCCGATGAGCTCGTGGGATCCGGACAGGGCGATGGACAGCTGCCCGGCCCCACCCAGGGTCTTGGCGACCTCGTTGAGGGTGCGGGCCTTGATCAGGGCGGCGGTCTGCAGCCCCTGGTCCGCGGGCTCCCAGATCAGCTCGCGCATGGCCAGCCGGTAGCGGTCCGTGGCCAGCAGCGTCATGTTCGGTCCGTCGATCTCCATGCGGACTCCGGTGAGGATGGGCAGGGTGTCGTCCTTGCTGGCGGCGATGATCACCTGGGAGACCGCGTGGGCGAAGGCCGCGCCGTCCACGGTGCCGGAGACCTCCGGCAGCCCGGGCAGCTCGGGGTAGTCCGAGACGGGCATGGACGCGAGGTTGAACTTCGCGGAGCGGCAGGTCAGGTACACCTTGGAATCCCGCGTCTCGACGGCGACCGGGGCGGAGGGCAGGGAGCGGCAGATGTCCGCCAGCAGCCGCCCGGAGACGAGGGTCTGACCCTCCTCGATGACCTCGGCGGCGATGGACAGCTTGGCGGAGGTCTCGTAGTCGAAGCTCGCGATGGAGACCTCCCCGCCCTGGGCGGTGATCAGCAGCCCGGAGAGCACCGGCACCGGGGGGCGGGGGGACAGGGAGCGGGCCGTCCAGGTGACGGCCTCGGCCAGTACGTCGCGGTCGACTGAGAATCTCACGGTGGCGCTGTCCTTCTTCCGCGCGCAGCGCGCGGGGTACGAGGGGATCGGATCTGGGGCCAGCTTACCGGAGCCGGACCTCGGGGATTCTTGGAATTCCACAGGCCGGGCGGCCGGTCACGGCCGGATCCCGGCCCTGCCGGCAGGCTCGAGGGTCCGGGAGGTTCGTTGTCGGGGATGATCTCTTAAAGGATCGGGAGTATTAACAACCCGTGTGGATTCTGTGGAAAAACGCCCGGATCCCTGCCGGCTCGCGGATCGCGGGTGTGGGCAACCTGTGGTCGTCGTCGGGGACGGATCCTGCCGGCATGTGGAGCCGCGAGACCGGCCTGATGCGGGATCCACAGCCTGCGGGCGGTGCATCCCCTTAAGCTCCACAGTCCGAGCGGGGTTGTCCACAGTTCTGTCCACAGCTGTTAATAACAGGGCCCGGATCACCCTGTGGAAACGGTGGATGAGCTCGGGCGGGCCCCGGACCGGGCCTCAGCCCTCGCGGTGCTGCTGCTTGATGCGGTTGGTCAGCTCGGTGACCTGGTTGAAGATGTTGCGCCGCTCGGCCATGAGCTTGCGGATCTTCCGCTCCGCGTGCATCACGGTGGTGTGGTCCCGGCCCCCCAGCTCCTGGCCGATCTTGGGCAGGGACATGTCCGTGAGCTCGCGCAGCAGGTACATGGCGATCTGCCGCGCGGTGACCAGTGTGCGGTTGCGGGACTTGCTGCGCAGCTCCTCCAGCGACACCTCGAAGTACGCCGCGGTCTGCCCGAGGATCGTGGAGGCGGTGATCTCGGAGACGCCTTCATCCGTGATGAGGTCCTTGAGCACCAGCTCCGCCAGCGGCAGGTCCACGGCCTGTTTGTTCAGGGAGGCGTAGGCCGTCACCCGGATCAGCGCGCCCTCCAGCTCCCGGATGTTGGTGGTGATGTTGGAGGCGATGTACTCCATGACCTCGTCCGGGGCGTCCAGGTTCTCGCTCTGAGACTTCTTGCGCAGGATCGCGATCCGCGTCTCCAGCTCCGGCGGCTGCACATCCGTGATCAGGCCCCACTCGAACCGGGAGCGCATCCGCTCGGCGAAGCCGGTCAGCTGCTTGGGCGGCAGATCCGAGGTGATGACCACCTGCTTCTGGTGGTTGTGCAGGGCGTTGAAGGTGTGGAAGAACTCCTCCTGCGTGTGCTCCTTGCCCGCGAGGAACTGGATGTCGTCGATCAGCAGCAGGTCCACGTTGCGGTAGATCTGCTTGAAGCTGGAGCCCTCGTCGTCGCGGATGGAGTTGATGAAGTCGTTGGTGAACTCCTCCGAGTTCACGTACCGCACGCGCATGTGCGGGAACATCCGCTTGGTGTAGTGCCCGATGGCGTGCAGCAGGTGGGTCTTGCCCAGCCCGGAATCTCCGTAGATGAACAGAGGGTTATATGACTTGGCCGGCATCTCGGAGACGGCCAGGGCCGCGGCGTGGGCGAAGCGGTTGGACTGCCCGATGACGAAGGTGTCGAACACGTACTTGCTGTTCAGCCGGGCGCTGGACTCCCACTCCGCGTCGTTCGGCGCGGTGTTGGATGCCATCTGGGGAATGTCCTGGCCGGGGGTGACCACCTCGGGGCGCGGGGCCTCGGACTCCGGGGAGCCGGCCGGGGCCGACGTCGGGCGGGACCCGGTCAGGGAGGCCGGCTCCTGCCCGGCCCCGGGCACGTGCAGCGGGGAGGGGACGGTCCCCACGTGGCCGCGCTCGGCTTCCAGCTCGCTGATGGGCGGCAGGCCGGGCCCCTGCTCCGAGCTCGCGTGCCGGGTGTGATCCGCCCGCGGGTGATCGGTGGGAATCCCTCCCTCGGCGGTGGAGTGCCCGGACCCTCCGGACGTCCGCGTCGGGGCGGCGTCGGCGCGGGGGCTGCGCAGCTGCTGGGGCGAGGCGGTGGCCTGGGCCCGGCCGGGCACCGGCGTCTCCAGCTCCGGGTCGATGACGAAGGCCTCGGTGATGCCCATGTCCTCGGGGAAGGCGCGGTTCAGCGCCTCCTTGAAGGCGACGTTCAGCTCCCGCTGGAAGACGTCGCGGGTGTACTCGTTGGGCACCGCGATGATCAGGGTGGTGCCGAACAGCCCCTGCGGCTGCGCCTTGTCCAGGGAGCCCTTGACCCGGCGGGTCAGGTCGGGGTTGTTCTGCAGGTCCGCGATGCACGCCTCCCAGCGCGTCTGGATCTGCTCGTTGCCCTGAACGCTCACGGTGCTCCTCGAAGTCGGCGACGGGACGGATCGAGGGCGCTGGAGGCGTTCGCGCCGGCGGGTCGGGCGCGGTCCTCCACCGGTTCTCCCCGGTCTGTCCACAAGGTTGTACACACCCGCCTGCTCTGTGGATAACGAGAGGCGGCTCCTGCCAGCCTAGAGCATCCCGACCGCGGGAATCCGCCGCAGTCGGCCGCTTCCGGTAATCACAGGACTGTAGTTCCGCGTCTTCCCGGGGCTGGGGATGGTGGGAACTTCTCTGGGGTTTATCCACAGACTGGGATGGTCGGTGGATGCACACCCTGGGGAAGCGGGATGCACCTCGTCTGACGACATCGGTGCGCCGCGCAGGGCTTGACCGCCCCACCGCCTCCCTCTTAGACTCGATCAGTCGTCCGTGTGCCGTCAGTGTGCCCACCGACCCTCCAACCCGGGCTGCCCCGCAGCCCATCGGCGGTTCGAGGAGACCCGGTGCGCGGCCCTGCACGCCGCGCGGATCGCATCGCCCCACGCGTCGCCCCTGCGGATCCCCGTCGGATCCACCAGCGCGGGCAGCGCCCGAATCGACGTCAATGGAGTACCCACCGTGAGCAAGCGGACTTTTCAGCCGAATAACCGCCGTCGTGCCAAGAAGCACGGCTTCCGTCTGCGGATGCGCACCCGCGCCGGCCGCGCCATCCTGGCCCACCGCCGGTCCAAGGGCCGCGCGAACCTCTCCGCCTGAGCCGCACCCCCGTCGTCGGGGACTGAGGCGCTGTCCCGCCGCGCCCGGGAGATGATCCCGCGCGGAGGCACCCGCACCCCGGCACGTCTTCGAAGGAGCCGCTCAGTGCTGGCCCAGCAGCACCGGATGCGGACGTCGGTCCAATTCTCAGCAGCCACGCGTTCCGGCGCCCGCAGCGGGCGCCGGAACGTCGTCGTCTACGCCCACCCCTGCGCACCGCAGGAGCCGACCCTCGTCGGCTTCATCGTGTCCAAGGCGGTGGGCAACGCCGTCGTGCGCAACCGGGTCAAGCGGCGGCTGCGCGAGCTCGCCGCCGAGTCGATCGCCGAGACCCCTCGCGGACTGCACCTGGTGGTCCGCGCCCTGCCGGCCTCGGCCGAGGCGGATTGGAGCCGCCTCGGCGCGGACTACCGGGCGGCCCTGATCGCCGCCCGGCGGAAGCTCGCCACATGAGCCCCGACCAGGACGCCGGAAGAACCCTCGAGGCCGCGATGGAGCCCCAGCAGCTGCTGGAGCGGGCGCCGACGGAGTACGTGCGCGTCCGCGGCGTCGGGCAGGCGCTGTGGACGCTGCCGCAGAACCTCGCCATCGGCCTGCTGCGCCTGTACCGCAGGATCATCTCGCCCCTGTACGGGGAGGTGTGCCGGTACTTCCCGACGTGCTCGGCGTACGCGCTGGAGGCCTTCACTGTGCACGGCGCGGTGCGGGGACTGGGCCTGACCGTGAGACGATTGCTGCGGTGCCATCCCTGGGCCTCCGGCGGCCTGGACCCGGTGCCCGTCGGCCCCCGGACCTTCGCGCCGGGACGCGCCCCCCAGATCCTGCTGCTGAACCATCCGCGCTGCGCGAACGCACATGACACCCCCGTGGAACCGCGGGGCTAGGAGTCAATCCCCGATGAACCTCTTCGACCTCATCCTGTGGCCCTTCAAGTGGATCGTCTCCGCGATCCTGTGGTTCTTCCACACGGTGTTCACCGTGATCGGCATGGACGCCGCCTCCGGGTGGACGTGGGTGCTCGCCATCGTCTTCATGACCCTGGTGATGCGGACCCTGACCATCCCGCTGTTCGTCAAGCAGATCAAGTCCATGCGCGGCATGCAGGAGCTGCAGCCGGAGATGGCCAAGATCCAGGCCAAGTACAAGGGCAAGAAGGATCAGCTCTCCCGCCAGGCGATGGCGCAGGAGCAGATGGCGCTGTACAAGAAGACCGGCTCCAACCCGCTGTCCTCCTGTCTGCCGATCCTCGTGCAGATGCCGATCTTCTTCGGCCTCCTGCAGGTGCTGCGCGGGGTGCCGGCGGCGGCGTCGTCGGGATCCAATCTGCTGGTGCTGCCCGCGGATATGGTGCACCAGTTCAACGACGCCACGATCCTCGGGGCGCCGCTGTTCTCCACGCTCATGCAGCCCGGCCATGGCAACCACACGGCCACCGTCGTGCTCGCGATCCTCATGATCGTGCTGATGAGCGCGACCCAGTTCTTCACCCAGCGTCAGCTGACCTCCCGGAACATGAGCGACCAGGCCAAGGAATCGCCCATGTATCGGCAGCAGCAGATGATGCTGTACCTGTTCCCGATCATCTTCGCCGTCGGCGGCATCAACTTCCCTCTCGGTGTGCTCGTGTACTGGACCGTCTCCAACTTCTGGTCCATGGGCCAGCAGTGGTGGGTCATCCGCAACAACCCGACGCCGGGCTCTCAGGCCGAGCGCGAGCTCAACGAGCGCCGGGCCGCCAAGGGCCTTCCCCCCGTGGGCAAGACCAAGGAGGAGCACGAAGCCGAGCTGGAGGCCCAGCGGGCGAAGGCCCAGGCCGGGCAGCGCCGTCAGCCCGTGAGCAAGCAGCGCCAGAAGAAGAAGCGGAAGTGATCCGCGGCGGGATGGGCGCGACCACGGGTTCGGAGCGCCCTCCCGCGGCCCTCGAGCGCACCGACCGCACGGATGGAGCAAGGAGCATCTGATGTCAGCACAGCAGCCCACCGACCAGCGCCGCGACGACGACGCCGCGGAAACCGCACACGCTAGCGCCGCGGAGGCCGCGGCCTCAGAATCCAGCGCTGAGGAGGCGGCGCTGCGCGAGGAGGAGAGTGAGATCGCCGCCGACTACCTCGAGGAGCTGCTGGACATCGCGGACCTGGACGGCGACATCGAGATCGAGGTGCACCAGAACCGCACTTTCCTCTCGGTGGTGGCCGAGGGCGAGCAGGCCGAGGACCTGAAGATGCTGGTGGGCAAGCACGGCGAGGTGCTGGACTCCCTGCAGGAGCTGGTGCGGCTGTCCGTGCTGGCGGCCACCGGCAACCGGTCTCGGCTGATCCTGGATATCGCGGGGCATCGGGAGCGGCGCAAGGGCGAGCTGCGCCGCCTCGCCGAGGAGGCGGTGGCCTCGGTGCGCGAGTCCGGGAAGGACCGCCACCTGCAGCCCCTGAGCCCCTATGAGCGCAAGCTGGTGCACGACTTCGTCGCCGAGCTGGGCTTCCTCTCCGCCTCGGAGGGCGAGGGCCCGAAGCGGCACATCGTGGTGACCGGCCCCCGGGAGGCCGCCGAGGATGCGACGTCGGGTGCCGGTGCTGGTGCCGACGGTGGTGCTAGTGGCGCGGCTGGTGGTGCGCCGGGGGCTGTGCCCCAGCACCCGGATCCGGCGGAGGTGACCGTGGACTTCACGGCACCGGGTGAGGAGCCGGCATGAGCCGCCCGCACACCGGATCCGCCGCGCGTGATGCTGCCTCGGATTCCCGGGGCGCTGACGTCGCGCCTCAGGGTGGCGGCGCTGGGACGCGGGGTTCCCACGCCGACGCCGGCTCTCGGGGTGCCGGGACCGCCGCGTCGCCGGCGCAGGCTCCGGAGCCTGTGGGCGAGGAGCTGCGGGCGGCCGAGGAGGTCTTCGGTGAACGCCTGGATCTCGCCCGCCGCTACGTGGGTCATCTGTCGGACAGCGGGATCGAGCGAGGCCTGATCGGCCCCCGGGAGGTTCCGCGGCTGTGGGTCCGTCACGTTCTGAACTGCGCGGTGGTCCAGGAACTGATCCCCCAGGGCGCCTCCGTGGTGGATGTGGGCTCCGGAGCGGGCCTCCCGGGGCTGTGCCTGGCTCTGGCCCGACCGGATCTGTCCCTGACTCTCGTGGAGCCGCTGGAGCGGCGCGTGATCTGGTTGGACGAGGTGGTGCGGGACCTGGAGCTGGGGGATTCGGTGCGCATCCTGCGCGGCCGGGGCGAGCAGATCGTCGGCGAGGTCGAGGCGGACATCGTCACCGCGCGCGCCGTCTCGGCCTTGGGTGGTCTCCTGGACATCACCCTGCCGATCCTGCGGGGCACGGGGCAGCTGCTGGCCCTGAAGGGCCGCTCCGCCGAGGAAGAGGTGCGCAAGGCGCGCAAGAAGCTCTCCAAGTACGGCGCCCGCGAGACCGAGATCCTCACCGTCGGGGATCGGCTGCTCAGCGAGCCGACGACGGTGGTGCGCGTCAGCCTCTGAGGCTCCGTGTCTCCCGGGCTGTGGGTCTCCGGGGTGGTGAGGCTGGGGCGCTGTGATGCGCCTCTGGCATTGTGCTGTGCTGAGTCGCTGAGGCTTGTGGGTTCGCGAGGCTGTGAGGCTGTGGCTCTGTGAGGCTGCGCGGTGCGGGCGTCTGCTCCTCGCCTCACGCCGTCTCGCACATCCGCGACAGGTTGTGTTCGGTCTTCCCCGACGCAGCGTCTGCCAGTGTCTGCGGTGTCCGCAGGCGGTGGTGGAGGGTGTGTGTGGGTTCAGTCGGCGTGGGTACTCCGCGTGGGTGTAGTCCGTGTGGAGCGGGGTCGCCAGGGGCGGCGGTGCCGGAGACTGCGTATGCCTGTGGACTCCGCCGCCGGGGCATCCATCAGCCGGGTACGCTGGGACGAGACGTGATCACCCGGAACGGCCGCGGTGCGACTCTGGACGAGGAGGAGGTCTGCGGACGCCATGACCTCTCCCCCACCTTCCCGCCGTCTGAAGGGTGTCTTCGGGGATGCACTGCCGCCGCAACCCCGGGACCTCCCGACCCCGATCCACCCCGACGTCGGCCGTCGTGTTTCACGTGAAACATCGTCCGTGGAGTCCGCCGCGATGGCGGAGGCCGTACAGTCGCCTGTAGCGAGAGAGCTCATGAACGAGAAGAAGCGCTGGAAGAAGCTCAACCAACAGCAGGTGCAGCCCCCTGCGGAGACGCGGATCTTCACGATCAGCAACCAGAAGGGCGGGGTCGGGAAGACCAGTACGGCCGTGAACCTCGCGGCCGCCCTGGCCGAGCGCGGCCTGCAGACGCTGGTGATCGACATCGATCCGCAGGGCAATGCCTCCACAGCGCTGAATATCGAGCACGGGACGGACATCGTCTCCACCTACGATGTGCTCATCGAGGACACCCCGATGCAGGAGGCCGTGCGCCCCTGCCCGGAGGTGGAGAATCTGTACTGCTTGCCTTCGAACATCGACCTGGCCGGGGCCGAGATCGAACTGGTCTCTCTGGTGGCTCGGGAGCAGCGGCTGAGCCGGGCTCTCGGCGATTACGCCAAGTATCTTGCCGTCAACGACCTCCCGCGGTTGGATTACGTGTTCATCGATTGCCCGCCGTCCCTCGGGCTGCTGACCATCAACGCCTTCGTGGCCGCGCGTGAGGTCCTGATCCCCATCCAGTGCGAGTACTACGCCTTGGAGGGGCTGAGCCAGCTGCTCAAGAACATCGACATGGTGAAGAAGCACCTCAACCCCGGACTCGAGGTCAGCACGATCCTGCTGACCATGTACGACGGCCGCACCAATCTGTCCTCTCAGGTGGCCCAGGAGGTGCGAGACCACTTCCCGCAGCAGACCCTGGAAGCGATGATCCCGCGGTCGGTGCGGATCTCCGAGGCGCCGAGCTATCAGCAGACCGTCCTCACCTATGATCCCCATTCGACCGGCGCCCTGTCCTACCTGGAGGCGGCCGTCGAGATCGCGCAGCGGGCCGACGTGGATGCTGCCCCCGGGCAGCATCGCGCCCGCCACCTCTAGGAGACGACGGAGGGCGAGGCGGCGGCCCGCTGTTCCATGTGTTTCACGTGAAACATGCTTGGTGCGTGCGGAGGTCCGGGCGGTGGATGGAGGGCATTACCGGTCCGGGAGCGGCAGCACCTTCGAACGTTCAGGTTCAGCTGTCCCCTTGATAGATCCGAAACGATTGATCTCCGTTATTGTTTGCCAACGGCCAATGCGGAAGGCAGTCCTCGTGGGGTTGCGCGAGCCGGATGGTCGCAGAGTCTGACCTTCCAAATCCCGTCCAGGGGGAGGAGGGCCTGATACGCCCGGATCGGGCACACCGGCGGTGCTGAGGGAGTCACCAGACCCCCGGGGGACTACCCAAGGCGACGGCATCCTGTCCGCGTCGAGGGCGGAGCGTCCAGCAAGTTCACGTCATGTTTCACGTGAAACACGCGCGCACAGACGATCATCATGACCGGGAAGCCGGGAAGCCGGGAAGCCGGGAAGCCGGGAAGCCGGGAAGCCGGGAAGCCGAGCGTCTGGATCCCCGAAACCTTGGGTCTGGACCACATCTCCCGGTAGTCCGCGACTGACCCAACACCTAACGCCATCGTGATCGGGGACGCAAGAATTCGGCACACGACCCGAGGGATAGACCTCTATCGTGGGCTCGCTCGGTACATCCTCAGGGATGTGAGAAGCACTCTCCGTGGAGAGGCGCGGACGTCCCTGCATACCGGACCCATAGATCAGTCGCGCCCTGCCGGAGTTGGAGCGTAGGCGCTTTCGCCCAATCCAGCGCCCGTTTCACGTGAAACGGAGGAGTACGTGGCACCTTCGACGTTCGCCATGGGAACGCGTGGGGCTCGGCTGTGCTGCGCAGGTGTCGTCCGCCCCTACGGCTGGTCAGACCGAAGGGCGCAGGAGACCTCTGCCGTGAGTCGTTATGTTCGGGTGTCCATCTGCTGCTCTCCACGCAGACTTGAGGGGATCCGCTCCGAAAGGGGACAGCTTGGCACAAGAGCTTTCACGTGTCTGGCCCCCCATCCCGACCCATCTGTCGCTGTCTACTGCCTTCACGATGAGCGTCCAGGAGGTGGTCTTCACCCGTCCGGCCAATATTGCCCTGTCGACCGGCAGCAGCCCGGATTGTCTGCCCCTGTCCGTGTGCTCCCGTTGAAGGGAACCCGGCGTCCCCCGGGCAGATGGTCTCGGCGCCCCAGTGGGGAGGGTGGAGTCAACACGCCGGTTTGGGAATCGGTGGCACTGAGGATGGGCGGTTCTGACCCATGCGATGAAGGTGAGCCTGCAGTGGATGCCGTACATTCACACGATCCGGCCCCGGTTCGAGCGAATGGCCCGCGGTGGGAGGTCGATTCCTGTGGAGGAGGACGGTTCGATGACACCGAGGCCCAGTAGAATCGGAGCGACGAGTGTCGAGTGGGAAGGTCGAGGGACATGGCAGAGAGACGACGTGGATTGGGGCGCGGACTGGGGGCTCTCATACCGAGCTCACCCGAAGAGGAACCGACGACATCCGTCGATTCATCGGCTGCTGCCGGTCATACCGGTGATGCTGGGGCGGAGACGAAGGACCAAGCGGGACGTCGACGTACCCCGGCGGGAAGGTCGACGTCAGGCTCGTCGGGCCGATCGAGTGCGAACGGCCCGACCGTTTCACGTGAAACATCGAGGGCTGAGGCGTCGAGCGGTGGAGGCTCTTCCGTGGCCGACAACCAGGCTGCATCGCCGAGCGGACAGGGAACGGCCTCGACCTCGGCTGGAGCGAGCGGAAAGGTCGGCGCGAAGAGTGGCGGTCGAGGGACGAGCGGGCGGTCGGCCGCCAAGAAGGCTTCCGCTGCGACCTCGGCGAGCGGGGCGAAGAACGGCGAACAGACCGACAACGCTCCGGAGAAGCCCCAGAAGAAAGCCTCTACAAGTCGTTCTGCGAAGAAGAGCGGGCGATCCGCTGGGCGCGCCGATATGGGCGCCGCCCTTCGCAAGAGCGGTGCGGGCCGGCGACCGGTTGATTTCTTCTTCGAGCCGAGCGCCGCCGCCCAGGAAACGAAGAGCGAGGATCCGCGAACCGCCGAGGCGGGGACCGGTGAACGGGGGAGCTCCTCGTCGAGCAACGCGACTGTTTCACGTGAAACGGCGGAATCCAGCGCTGGCACCTCCTCGACCAACCGTCGCCCGGACGATCGATCCTCCGTGCCCGTCTCCGCCTCCGCATCGACACATGACTCTACCCAGGCCTCAAAGTCTGACCGCTCCGGCACAGAGGAGGGCGAGCAGCGGACCACGAGGACTCGGACCGGTTCTGCGGACGCACCCGTGTCCGAGACGGATCAGGACCTGGTGCCCGTCCCCGGGGCGCTGTTCGGAGAGATCCCCGTCCGGGACATCCACCCGAACCGGAAGCAGCCGCGCCAGGAGTTCGACCCCGATGACATGGCCGAGTTGGTGCACTCGATTCGGGAGATCGGGGTGCTCCAGCCGATCGTGATCCGCCCCAGCCAGGAGGACGGCCCGGAGAAGTACGAGCTGGTCATGGGTGAGCGGCGCTGGCGAGCCAGCCAGGAGGCCGGGCTGGACCGGATCCCGGCGATCATCCGCGAGACGCAGGACATCGACCTGCTTCGTGATGCTCTTCTGGAGAATCTCCACCGCAGCCAGTTGAATCCGCTGGAGGAGGCGGCGGCGTACCAGCAGCTGCTCCACGAATTCGGGACCACCCAGGAGGAGCTGGCACGCCGGATCGGCCGGTCGCGCCCGCAGATCAGCAACACCATTCGCCTGCTGCGTCTGCCCGCCCTGGTGCAGCGTCGGGTTGCGGCGGGAGTGCTCTCGTCCGGGCACGCCCGCGCCCTGCTGGCGCTGTCGGACCCCGCCGCCATGGAGAGGCTCGCACAGCGCATCGTGGCGGAGGGGCTATCAGTGCGCTCCGTCGAGGAGATCATCCAGTCCGGGGCGGCCGCCGGTCCGGAGAAGAAGAAGCGCCGGCCGTCGGCCCCTCGGCATCATGAGAGGTTCGACTACATCGCCGACGCGTTTGCGGACAAGCTCGACACCAGCGTCAAGATCGCCCTGGGGGCCCGCAAGGGGAAGATGACCATCGAGTTCGCCTCGGTGGACGATCTCAACCGCATCATCAGCGTGCTGGATCCGGAGATCGAGCGCGGCTGACGACACAGCACGAGGCCCGCATGTTTCACGTGAAACATGCGGGCCTCGTCGTCGGATGGGAGGCGCGTCAGGCGGGGGAGATCAGCCGAGGAACTCGGCGAACTCCTTCTCCAGGACGGCCTTGGGCTTGGCACCCACGCTCGTCTTGGCCACCTCGCCGCCCTTGAACACGTAGATCGCGGGGATGGAGGTGATGCCGTACTTCGCGGCGGTCTCGCTGTTCTCATCCACGTTGAGCTTCACGACGTCGACCTTCTCCGCGTGCTCCTCGGCGATCTGATCGAGGACGGGGCCGACCATCCGGCACGGGCCGCACCACTCGGCCCAGAAATCCACGATGACCGGGCGATCGCTGTTCAGAACGTCTTCCTGGAAGGACGCATCGGTGACTGCTCTGGCGCTGCTCATGACAGCTCCTTTCGGTGGGAAGGGTGTTACAGGGTTTCCAGGTAATGCTGGACGTCGATGGCGGCCACACAGCCGGAGCCGGCCGCGGTGATCGCCTGGCGGTAGGTGGGGTCGATGACGTCCCCGGCGGCGAACACCCCGGGGAGGCTGGTCTTGGAGGAGCGGCCCTGCACGGCGATCGTGCCCTCGGCGGTCAGCTCCAGCTGGTCCTTGACCAGCTCCGTGCGGGGGTCCGAGCCGATGGCCACGAACAGGCCGCTGACCTCCAGGCGCTGCGTCAGCCCGGACTTCACGTTGCGCACCTGCAGGGCCTCCGTCTGCGCGGCACCCTCGATGCCCACCACCTCGGAGTCCCACACGAAGGTGATCTTCGGGTGCTCCAGGGCCCGGCGCTGCATGATCTCCGAGGCCCGCATGGAATCGCGCCGATGGATGATGGTCACCGAGGAGGCGAAGGTGGTCAGGAACAGCGCCTCCTCCAGGGCGGAATCCCCGCCCCCGACGACGGCGATCGGCTTCTCCTTGAAGAAGAACCCGTCACAGGTTGCGCACCAGCTGACGCCGTGCCCGGACAGGCGCGCCTCATCCTCGAGGCCGAGCTTCCGGTACTCCGACCCGGTGGAGACGATCACGGCCTTGGCCCAGTGAACGGAGCCGTCCGCGACCGTGATCCTCTTCAACTCTCCGGCCAGCTCCACGGACTCCACATCCTCGTAGCGGATATCCGCCCCGAAGCGCTCCGCCTGCTGCTGCATCGTGGACATCAGTTCGGGGCCCTGGATGCCATCCACGAAGCCGGGGAAGTTCTCGACCTCCGTGGTGGTCATCAGGTCCCCGCCGGCCGCCACCGAGCTGGCGAACACGATGGGCTTGAGGTTGGCGCGGGCCGTGTAGATCGCGGCCGTGTACCCGGCCGGCCCGGAGCCGATGATGGCGACGTCGTGCACTGAGTCCTCCGCGGACGGCGCGATGGCCTCCGCGGCCGACGACGGCACGGCGTCGTCACGGCCCTCGGCGGCGGGCTGCTGGTTCAGGGAGATCACGGGGGAACCCGCGGCGAAGACGTTCTCGTTCACGTGCTGGGGGACCTTTCCTGCGGCCCGCGGGATGCTGGGCCGACGCGCTCGGGCGGGAGGAGGCGCCTCGCAAGACGCCCCGGTGCTTCTACAGGGTGGAACCGGGGACCGGGGAGGGATATTCCGCGCGACGGGCCCGGGGCCACAGCGCCTCACCGGGCCACCTGGCCAGCCGTGCCTCACCGGACCGCCGGGCGCACAGCGCCTCACCGGACCGAGATCTCCCCCAGACGCAGCCCGTAGGGGTACCCGCCGATCGGCTGGGACAGCCGCGGAGCGGAATCCACGAAGACGATCACGTACCGGGCGGTCTTCGAAGAGGCCTGTTCGTTCAGGCGCACCGTGGTCTGCGCGGCGTCGAAGGTGCCCTTCCCGGCCTCCGTGGCGCCGTCCAGGGACGGGGAATCGCTGGTGTAGACGGTGAAGGACCCGCCGGTCCCGCCCTGCTGATCCACCGTCACCTGGCTGACCTTCGCCGGATCCTGCAGCTGGACGGCGATGCCGAAGCCGGAGATCAGGGAGCCGAACTGCGCCGAGGAGAAGCCGTAGCTGGTCCACACGGTGGACGGGTTCCCATCCACCACCTGGGACAGGGTTCCGTCCTGATCCGCCATGAACGAGACGTTGCCCGGCACGATCCGCTGCGCGGAGACGGCGCGCGGCTCGGCGCCGTCGTCCTCGGTGGGCGAGGCGGAGGCCGACGCGGAGGAGCTGCCGGTCCCGGAGGCCTCGGAGCCCCCGGAGGAAGCTGAAGACGCAGGAGCAGAGGAGGAGCCGCCGCCGATCGAGGAGACCATCGCTCCCAGCCGGGTGAAGCCGAAGAAGACCAGTCCGGCCAGCAGCAGGATCACCACCAGCGTCGTGATCCACAGGCCCCCGCCGGGGCCGCGGCGGCGCGGTTCGTCGTCGTACTCCTCCTCATCGTCCGGGTAGAGATCCTCGTCCTCGGGGTCCTCATCGGCGACGGTCTCGGCCCCGGGATAGGTTCCGGTGGCGGGATCCGGGGAGGTCGGCCCGGCGTAGGCGGGCTCCGCCTCGTCGTACCCGTAGTCGTAGGCCCGGTCATCGTCGGCGTCCCCGACGCCGCTGCCGTCGTAGCCGGCGTCCGCGGCGCGCCGAGAGGCGGCCGACGCCGCGGCGCCGCCGGCCGCATCGGAGGCGGCGCGATCGAACAGGGTGCCTCCGGAGCGGCTGGAGCGCCCGGAGCGCTGGGCGGGCGGCTCCTCGCCGAAGGACTCGTAATCCGCGTCGGTCCAGCGGGTCACGGCCGGACCGTCCTGCTCCCGCTCCTCGGCTCGAGACTCGTCGACCGGGCCGGTGACGGCCTCGTAGCCGTCCTCCGCGCCCGCCGGGGCATCTTCGGTGCCGAAGATCTCGGAGCCGAGGGCCTCTCCGCCGTCATCTGGGTCCGCGCCTCCGGGCAGCAGGAGGTCCAGCAGCTCCTCCGAGTCGGTGTGGGAGGTGATGAGGTAGGTGGTGTCCTCGGACTGGCCGAGGTCCAGGATCTGCAGGGACCTGGAGCGCGGCCCCGAGGCCAGGGAGCGGGCGTTGTCGATGAGCAGCTCGGCGTGCTGGGGGCCCGCGGCTAGGATGGACACCTGCCGGCCCAGCACCTGATCCCGGCCCTCCAGGACCTGGTCGCGCGCGGCCGTGGTCAGCACCTGCGCCGTCACCTTGTAGCGACCGCCCAGCACGGTGCCCAGCTCGATAGCCTGCGTCACGAGTCCTCCAGCTCTCCTTGCGGGGGTTCTTCCGGGCCCGGTGCGGACCGCTGCCCACGATCCTACCGGGGTGTGGCGGGGATTACCGGCCCAGTCGGGTGCGCACCATGCGGACCATGCCGTCCAGCTCCCGCACGTGCAGCAGCTTCAGCGCCCCCAGGTACAGCACCCCCATGAGGGTCCCTCCCGCGGCGATCGTGATCAGGGAGGTGATCTGGTTGCTCCAGGCGAACCCGGAGAAGTCCGAGCCGCCCAGCAGCGTGAGCACCGCGAAGCCGCCGATCCCGGCCAGCAGGGCAGCCACGGTGACCCGCAGGTGGGTGGTCATGATGTTCGCGACGTCGTAGTCCCCCAGCCAGCGGCGCAGGCTGCGGTGGTACAGCAGGGTCGCGAGGATGTTCTGACCGGCATACAGACCGGCCAAGCCGAAGACGATGTGATCCGGCTGAATATGCTTGATGAGGAATCCTCCGATGATCAGGTACGCCGCGCAGATCGCCTGGTTGATCAGCGGGGTCTTGGCGTCCTCGTGGGCGTAGAACATCCGCCCCATCATGAAGGACGTGGTCAGGAACGGACCCCCCAGGGCGATCACCGTGATGACCTGCCCGACCACCGCCCCGGCCACCGGGCCGCCGCCGCCGAACAGCACGCCGATGGGCCCAGCGAAGACCACCAGGGCCACGGCGCAGAAGATCGTGGCCACGCACGTGATCCGCAGGCCGCGGGAGAGGGTCGCGATGAGGGTGTCCCGGTCCTCCTCCGCGGCGGAGCGGGACATCTGGTTGAACAGCACCGTGGCCACGGACAGCCCGATCACCCCGTGCGGCAGCTGGTAGAGCATGGTCGAGTTGTCCAGGGCGTTGTTCCCGGCGATCGGCACGTCGTAGTCCGCGCGGAACCCGGCGGGGGTGGTGGCCAGGTGGGCGACGTAGAGGAACGCGAGGTTGGCGATGACGCCGGTGGCCAGCGTCCAGCTGGCCAGGCGCCCGGCGGTGCGCAGCCCGATCCCGCGCCAGCCCAGCTTGATCCCCAGGCCGATCTTCAATGCCTTGAGCGGAATGAACAGGATGAGGGCCTGCAGCGCGACGCCCACGGTGGCCATCCCGGCCAGCCAGAAGGTCTGCTGGGAGGTCCAGCTCTCCGGGGTGTGCTGGGCGGACTGCTGGGTGCCGAACAGCCACACGAACACCAGCAGCGCCCCGATCGCGACGACGTTGTTCAGGGCCGGTGCCCACATATACGCCCCGAAGGCGCCGCGGGCGTTGAGGATCTGGCCGACCACCGTGTAGAGCCCGTAGAAGAAGATCTGCGGGAAGCACCAGAGGGCGAAGGTCACCCCGAGGTCGATCTGCTGCTCGGACCACCCGGAGGCCATCACGGAGATGATGGGCCGGGCCAGCAGGACCACGAGTCCGGTGACCGCGAACAGGCCGATCACCGCGAGGGAGAGCAGCCGGGAGATGTAGTCCGCGCCGCCGTCGGGATGCTTGGAGGCCTTGATGACCTGGGGGACCAGCACGGCGTTGAACACGCCCGCGGCCACCAGCACGTAGATCTGGTTGGGCAGGGTGTTGGCCAGGGCGAAGACGTCTCCGACGTTGGTCGCACCGCCGATGGCGACGGCCAGCAGCATGGTCTTGAGGAAGCCGAGGATGCGCGAGACCAGCGTCCCGGCGGCCATGATGGCGCTCGAGCGCACACCGGTGGTTGCCATAGGAGGTATTCCCTGTCCGTGATATTCCGTGTCGACGCGGCGGCCGGGCCCGTCAGAGCTGGTGGATGAGGTACTCCCGGGCGATGTCCGCGATGCGGCGCTCGTTCGGGAAGGAGAGCTTGCGCCCGAGGTCGTCGATGCCCACCCAGGCGACGTCGATCGCCTCGTGGTCCGGATCCTTCTCCGTGGTCAGGTACCCGCCGGTGGCCTGCAGGAGGAAGTGGTGCACGGTCTTGTGCACCCGGTGCCCGGAGACGGAGAACCAGTAGTCGATGGAGCCCAGGCCCGCCAGGATCTCCCCGGCCACCCCGGTCTCCTCCTCGATCTCCCGGCGCGCGGCCTGGGCGCTGGTCTCCTGGCCCTCCGGGTGGCCCTTGGGCAGGCACCATTCGACGCGCCCGCCGCGGTTGAGGCGGGCGATGATCGCCACGGGCTGGCCCGGCGTCTCCAGGTCCACGACGAGGCCCCCGGCGGAGACCTCCTCCACCGTGGGCGTGGCCGAGACGGGCAGGAGCACCCGTCTCTTCGGCGCCCGCGGTACTGGAAAGCTCATGTGTCCACCTTACAGAGTCGTCCGCGACCGGCTCCCGGGCCCGGCTGCCCGCCCCGGGGCCTGCGGCGGCCCGTCCCCGGGAGGGGCGCGGCGTCGTCGTCGGCGCGGATCTGGCACGATCGAAGGACTATGGCACACCTCTTCGACACCTCTGCGATCCACCCGGCGGCCCTGGAGCTGGGCCGGATCTTCGCCGAGCGCGGCTACGAGCTCTCGCTGGTCGGCGGGCCCGTCCGGGACCTGTTCCTGGGTGCTGAGGCCCTGGACCTGGACTTCACCACCGACGCCACTCCGGACCAGATCCTGGAAACCGCCGGGGACTGGGCGGATGCGCACTGGGAGATCGGCCGGGAATACGGCACCATCGGGCTGCGCAAGGGCGAGGCGATGATCGAGGTGACCACCTACCGTGCGGAGGCCTACGACGCCGACTCCCGCAAGCCCACGGTGGCCTTCGGGCGGCGGCTGGAGGATGACCTGTTCCGCCGGGACTTCACCATCAACTCCATGGCCCTGCGCCTGCCGGGGCTGGAGCTGGTGGATCCCTACGGCGGCATACGCGACCTGCACGCCGGGATCCTGCGCACCCCGGGCGCCCCGGAGGACTCCTTCTCGGACGATCCGCTGCGGATGATGCGCGCGGCGCGCTTCGCCTCCCGCCTGGACGTGGCTCCGGCCCCGGAGGTGGTCGCGGCGATGACGGACATGGCCGAGCGGATCGGCATCGTCTCCGCGGAGCGGGTGCGCGATGAGCTGGTCAAGCTGATGGTGGGGCGCAACCCCCGCCGCGGCGTGGACCTGCTGGTGAGCACGGGTCTGGCCGATCACGTGCTGCCGGAGGTGCCCGCGCTGCGGATGCAGCGGGATGAGGCGCACCAGCACAAGGACGTGTACGAGCACTCCCTGACCGTGCTCATGCAGGCCGTGGACCTGGAGACGGGTCCGGAGGGTCCCGTGCCGGCCCCGGACTTCACCCTGCGCTTCGCCGCCCTGATGCACGACGTCGGCAAGCCCGCCACCCGGCGCCTGGAGGAGGACGGCGCGGTGAGCTTCCGGCACCACGACGTCGTCGGGGCCAAGCTGGTGAAGAAGCGGATGCGGGCCCTGCGCTTCGACAACGAGACGATCCGGAACGTGGCGCGGCTGGTGGAGCTGCATATGCGCTTCTACGGATATGGCGATGCGGGGTGGACGGACTCGGCGGTGCGTCGGTACGTGCGCGACGCCGGGGATCAGCTGCAGCGCCTGCACCGGCTGACCCGCTCGGATGTGACCACCCGGAACCAGCGCAAGGCGGGGCGGCTGCGCCGGGCCTACGACGACCTGGAGCGGCGCATCGAGCAGCTGGCGGCCCAGGAGGAGATGGACGCGATGCGCCCGGACCTGGACGGGGAGCAGATCATGGCGATCCTGGGGATCGCCCCGGGGCCCACGGTGGGGAAGGCGTACCGCTTCCTGCTGGAGCTGCGCTTGGATGAGGGGAGCCTGGGCGAGGAGGAGGCCCGGCGTCGCCTGCTGGCGTGGTGGGCGCAGCAGCCGGAGGGCGGGGCCTGATCCCACGCCGGCACGCGGCGTACCGGTGAGGTGCATCGCCGTGCGATCCGATAGTTTGGTGGGCATCATCACCCGCAACCATCATCTCTGAGGATGCATCATGACTGATTCCCCCGGTCAGCCCACCCCCTCCGAGTCCTCGGGCGCTGCCCGCGAGCCGGAGAGGAACGAGAACCCGCGGGCCGCCGCCGGCATCACCTACGGGGCGATGCTCCTGGCCGCCGTCGTCTTCTCCGTGCTGATCGTCGTGGCCATCCGCTCCGAGACCGCGGGCTCCCTGAGTGGCGCAGGTCTGCTGGACGCCGATGACGTGGTGGGACTGCTCCGCAACGGCACCGGGGTGTACTTCGTCGTCGCGCTGACCGTGCAGCTGGTCTCCATGGCCCTGGGCGGACGGATGCACCTGAGCGTGACCGCCGTGGACTCCAGGTCGGATCTCCTGCACCTGTCCATCGGCTTCCTGCCGGTGATGATCACCGTGGTGGGAGTGGTGGCGCTGTTCATCTGCTCCCGGCTGGTGGCGGCCCGCCAGGTCCGCCGCCAGGAGCGGGTGGCTCCCGACCAGGTGTGGCTCTCCTCCCTGGTCACCGCCGGGCTGCTGACGGTCTTCGCGATGGTGCTGACCATGGTGCTGGCCGGGCGAGCCACGGAGGACGGCGACTACGCCGTGCGTCTGCACTTCTGGGCGATGAGTCCTGGCCTGGTGATCTGCCCGCTGGTCTTCCGACACGCTGCTGGGCGTCTGGGCTCGGCGCACCGCTCTGGGGCCTGAGCCCACCCGGGTCTCCGATCTGGTGCACCAGTGGGTGCCGGGCCTCGCGCCGGCGGCGCGGCTGAGCGCGCTGTACCTGGGTGCGCTGTCCGTGTTCGGTCTGATCCTGCTGTCCATCGGCTCCGGTGTGGAGGAGGGCTCCTTCGCCGCCTTCCTGGCGGTGCTGCTGATCGGGACCTTCGCCGGCGTCGACCTCGTCTCCATGACCCACCTCGGGGCCGTCACGGCCGTGGCCCGCGGCGACGGCGGCAACGCTCGGGAGACGCTGTTCCTGTGGTCCGGCGGCACCCGGGATGTCGCCACCGCCTGGCCGATGCTGATGTGGCTGTTCCTGGTGGTGGGGATCCTGGTTCTGGCCTGCGCGTGGGCCGGGCGCCGCCCCGGCCTCGGACGGTGGACCTCCTGGGTGGCCATGCCGCTGGTGTTCTTCCTCGCCGGGCTGGTCACGCTGATGCTCGGCCGGATCAGCGCGGAGATATCCGTGCAGGCCTACAGCGGCTACTCCGCGCGCCTGTCCATGGGCTCGGCGTGGTGGACGCCGGTGGTGTTCGCCCTGTGGGGTGGGGTCGTGGAGGTGCTGGCCCGGTATGCGGTGCCGCACCTGGCCCGGGCCGTGCCGCAGGGTCGCGCGCGCCGTGCTTTTCGGTGCCCCGGCTCCGGTGCTGTTCACCCAGCGCGCCGGGAACGGAGGTGCCGATGCCGGGGCCGCCGGTTCCGGGGCCGGCGCGCCGGTCGCCGCCGAGAACGGTGCCGAGACCGCCGTTCAGGCCGATGCCCAGGCGGACGCCCGGGCCGGCGCTGAGGCCGCACCGATCGTCGGGGAGGGTGCGGAGCAGACCCGTCCCTTCACCGCCCCGCAACCCGGGCAGCCGGCTTCCTCGTCCCCGTCCGAGCAGACCGCCCAGACGGCGGCCGTGCGCGAGGCCGCGCCGCTGTCCCCGAGGGCGAAGAAGCGGCTGAAGATCTCCGGGATCATCGCCGGGGCGCTGGTGCTGGTGCTGATCCTGGCGTTCGCCGGGGTACGCATCGCCAACGCCACGGTGTACAGCCCCGAGCACGTGGTGGAGGAGTACTTCGACGCCGTCGTGGACGGGGACGCCGAGGCCGCGACGAACCTGATCGATCCGAACGTCCCCTCCGCGCAGCGCGTGCTGCTGACCGGGGACGTGTACAAGGACGCCGGGCAGCGGATCTCCGGGTACGACGTGAAGGACGTGGAGGTGGCCGATGACGGCCAGTCCGCCACGGCCACCGTCTCCGTGACCCAGGATCAGCGCTCCACGGACACCACGCTGCAGCTCACGCGTGCCGGCGGGGTGCTGGGGCTGCGGCAGTGGGAGATCGCCCCGGACCAGTCCGGGCTGTACAAGACGGTGCGGGTCTCGGTGCCGGCCGGTCAGGACACGCTGACGGTCAACGGCCATGAGGTGAGCGTGCCGGCGTCGTCGGCCTCGCCGTCGCCCACCTCCGGGTACCACCGCCGCTCCGTGTTCGAGGAGGACCCGGACGCGCTGAGCCTGACGGTGCTGCCCGGGGAGTACACCTTCGCCGCGCCGAAGGGCGGGAAGTACCTGACCTACGGCGATGACCAGAAGGTCACGGTCACCGCGGACGAGGACACCTCCTCGGAGCTGTCCGGCTCCACGGTGGAGTTCCGGCAGAGGCTCACCGAGCAGGCGGTGACGGATGCCGCGGCGAAGGCCAAGGAGAAGATCGACGCGTGCGTGGCGAAGAAGGAGTTCAAGGTCGCCGAGTGCAGGCTGAACAGCTACTACGAGGCCGATGACGAGCACCGCAACCCCAGCTGGTCCGTGGAGGAGTACCCGACGTTCATGCTCACGGACGGCCTGAACAGCACGGACTCGGACCCGGTGGACGAGCTGGAGACCGGCAGCAGCTGTACGTGCGGACCTCGGAGAGTGGGAAGGTGAAGTTCTCCTACCAGTACCGCTTCGACGATGACGAGCCGTGGGAGGACAAGAGCACCACCTCGCCCCTCTCCGGGGCCTTCATGATCACGGTGACCCCGGAGGAGATCACGGTGCAGGACTCGCACTCGAGCAACGGGTACTGACCCGCGCCGGCCCTGACCGGGCCCTGACCGGGCTCGGCTCGGGGCCGGAAGGGGGTCCGGCTCGGCGCCGGGGTGGAGCCAGCTCCACCCCGGCCTCCGCCCTGAGGATGAGATCCCGGCCGTTTCCGCGCTGTGCTGCGGGAGCGGCCGGGATCTCCTTATACAGTGGGTCACACACGCCGGAGAAGACCAGAAGACCACCAAGACCCCTGCAGAACGGGAGCGATTCCATGATCGAGGTCAGCGGCCTCACCAAGACGTACGGCCCCAAACGGGCCGTGGATGATGTGTCCTTCACGGTGCAACCCGGGAAGGTGACCGGCTTCCTCGGGCCCAACGGCGCCGGGAAGTCCACGACGATGAGGATGATCCTCGGGTTGGAGCACCCCACCGGCGGGCAGGCGCTGGTGGACGGGCAGCGGTATGCGGCCCTGCGCTCGCCGCTGACGTCGGTGGGCTCCCTGCTGGAGGCGCGCGCGGTGCACCCCCGGCGTTCGGGGGTCAACCACCTGCGGGCGATGGCCGTGACCCACGGGATCCCGAAGTCCCGGGTGGATGAGGTCATCGAGATCACCGGCCTGGCCTCGGCCGCGAAGCGGAAGGTGGGCGGGTACTCCCTGGGGATGGGTCAGCGCCTGGGCATCGCGACGGCGATCCTGGGGGACCCCTCCACGGTGATCCTGGATGAGCCGGTGAACGGCCTGGACCCGGAGGGTGTGATCTGGGTGCGGCAGATGGCCCGGCACCTGGCCTCGGAGGGCAAGACGGTGTTCCTGTCCTCGCACCTGATGTCGGAGATGGCGCAGACCGCGGATCACCTGATCGTGATCGGGCAGGGCAGGATCCTCGCGGATGAGCCCCTGCAGAGCTTCCTGGACGCCAACGGGGAGCACCGGGTGCTGGTGCGCACGGACGACGCCGCGGCCTTCGCGGATCGGCTGCGCGCCGACGGCGTGGAGTCCACCCCGCATGAGCAGGACGGTCTGCTGGTGGCGGCCGAGGCCCGTGAGGTGGCCGAGCGGGCGCAGTCGGCCGGCATCCTGCTGTATGAGATCACCCCGCAGCGGGATTCCCTGGAGCAGGTGTACATGCGGATGACCCAGGATTCCGTGGAGTACCGCTCCGCGGACCCGAACGCACCCCAGGCCCAGCAGGCCCAGCACGTCGCGAAGGAGAGCCGAGCATGAGCACCGCCGTTTCCGAGACCCCCCGCACCGACCGCGCCGCGCACACCTCCCCGTACCGGCTGAGCTTCCTGGGGATCCTGCGCGCGGAGGTGCTGAAGTTCCGCACCCTCGTGTCCTCGTGGGTGCTGATGATCGTGACGATCGCGCTGATGGCGGGCATGGCAGCCATGGCCGCGTGGAGCGTGAACTTCATGACCTCCGCGAGCCAGTCCGTGTCGCAGGATCCCGCGGCCGCGGAGGGCGGCGCGGAGATGCAGGCTTCGCTGTCCGGGAACGTGCATGACCTGGCGGTGATGACGCCGACGGCGGGCGCGACCCTGGGGTTCATCGTGGTGGGTGCGATGGCGGTGATGATCCTGTCCACGGAGTTCGGCACCAAGTCCATCATCTCCACGTTCACCGCGGCCCCGCGCCGGTGGGCGGTGTACGTGGCGAAGGCGCTGGTGATCTCCGTGTTCTCCGCGCTGGTGGCGCTGATCTCCGCGGTGGTCTCCTACCCGCTGACGCAGCTGATCCTGTCCGATGATGACGCGCACTTCGACTTCACGGATTCCGGGTACTGGACCTGTGTGCTGGGTCTGCTGGTGGTCTTCGTGCTGACCTCCTGGATGGGCCTGGGGCTGGCGGCGCTGCTGCGCAACAGCGCGGGGGCGATCGTGGTCGTGGTGGTGGTGCTGTTCGTGCTGCCGCTGGTGTGGTCCTTCCTGACCAACCTGGATTGGGCCAATGACTTCATGCCGTATCTGCCGATGAACCTGGCGAACACCCTGACCACCGCCTCGGACCCGGTGGGTGATCCGCAGCGGGTCCCGGCCGGCTGGTGGTACGCCCTGTGGTGCGCGGTACCGCTGGTGGCGGGGTTCTTCTCCTTCACTCGCCGGGACCCGAAGTAGGAAGGTCTCTGGGCCATCGGATGGTCATCGTCGTGGGGTCTGTTCCGCGGACCCACGGCGGCGGCCATCCGGTGCTTCGGCCCTTCATCGCACCCCGGGCGTAGAGTGGGTCACATCATTCGCCGCCCGATCGGAAGGGACCTCGCACCATGAGCCAGCAGCCTGAAGAGCACCCCGCCGAGACGACCTCTGCTCCCACCGGCTCCTCTCCCGCCCAGCGTCCTGAGGGCTCCGGGCAAGAGGCGCGCTACGGTGCTGCATCCGACACCGCCGGAGAGCTCCAGCGCCATCCCGGCCAGCAGTTCCCGGCGACCTCCGATGCCTACGATCACCCCGGCGTCGGCCCCACCGGCGGATTCGACCGGAACCCGTCGCAGCCCCAGTACGGTCAGCCGCAGTACGGTCAGCCCGGTTACCCCACGGTGGTGCATCAGACCGTCATCACCCCCAAGAGCATGGGCCTGGCTTACGTCCTCTGGTTCTTCCTCGGCGGCTTCGGGGCGCACTCCTTCTACCTCGGCAAGACCGGAAACGCCGTCGGACACATCATCCTCACGATCCTGATCATCCTGTTCTCCTGGACCCTGGTGATCCCGGCTCTGATCGGCACCGCCCAGTTCATCTGGCTGATCGTCGACGCCTGCCTCATCCCCGGGTGGACCGCCCGCAGCAACCACCCCCAGCCTCAGGCCTACGGTCTGCGCTGACCGGCATCGAGCCGTCGTCGTGCGTCTGCCCAGGTCAGCGGGGTTCCGGCGGCCGCTGCCGCGCAGTAGCGTGGAATGAGGAACGACGCTCGGTCCGCGCCACCCCGCCCACCGGGGTGCCGCCCGCGGACCGGAAGGGAGCAGCACCCATGGACGCATCACACACCCAGCAGGAGACCCGCGCAGCGCGGGAATCGGGCACGGAGCGGTTCGACTACCTCATCACCGGCGCCGGCATGGCCGCGGACACCGCCGCCCGCGGCATCCGGGAGATCGACGCGACCGGCAGCATCGGCATCCTCGGGGCCGAAGACGACGAGCCCTACGCCCGCCCGCCCCTGTCCAAGCTGCTCTGGCTCAACCCGGACGCGAAGCTCGACGACTTCTTCACCGGCACCGCCGAAGCCACCGGGGCGCAGGTGCGCACCGGCACCACCGTGACCGGCATCGACCGGGAGAACCGCCGGGTGAGCACCGCGGACGGCCAGCAGATCGGCTACGGCAAGCTCCTGCTCGCCACCGGCGCGGAGCCGAACCGCTTCGACGCCCCACAGCACCCGCACATCCTCACCTACCGCACCGCCGAGGACTACCGGCGCCTGCGCGAGCTCACCCGCACCCACCGCGAGTTCGTGCTCCTCGGCGGCGGGTACATCGGCGCGGAGCTCGCCGCCGTCCTCAGCCAGGAGGACGTCTCCGTGCACCTGATCATCCCGGAGACCACCCTCGGGGACGCCAAATTCCCCGCGGACCTCGCCGTGCAGTACCAGGCACTGCTCACCGACGCCGGGGTGCAGGTCAGCGGCGGGCACCGGGCCGAGCGCGCCGACGTCGACGGCGATCGCATCCGGGTGCGCCTGGACGACGGCACCGACGTCGAGGGCGACGTGCTCATCCTCGGCCTCGGCGCCACCCCCCGCACCGAGCTCGCCGAAGCCGCCGGACTGGAGCTGGCCGACGGCGGGGTGCGCGTGGACGAGCAGCTGCGCACCTCCGACCCCCACATCTGGGCCGCCGGGGACATCGCCTCCTACCCGGACGTGATCCTCGGGCGCACCCGCGTGGAGCACAAGGACAACGCCCTGCAGATGGGCACCACCGCCGGACGCTCCATGGCCTCCGGCGGGGAGCGGTACGCCCACACCCCGTACTTCTACTCCCTCGTCAACGGCACCCGCTGGGAGGCCGTCGGCACCCTGGACTCCACCCTGGAGACCCTCGAGGACGACCTCGGCGACGGCCGCCGCGTCGTCTACTACCTCGACGCCGACCGCCGCCCCGTCGGCGTCCTGCTGTGGAAGGTGGAAGACGCCGTCGACGCCGCCCGGGAGGTCCTCGCCGCCCCGCCGGCCGACCCCGAGCAGCTGCGCGGACGCATCGGCTGACCCCGCGTGACCCGGCCCCTGGGTGCCGCGGCGCGGATGGGGTAGACTCGGGCAGGTTGTGCCGAGACCGGGACCGCTCCCGGACCCCTCGCGCACCGCACCCGCGCAAGCGAACCTCCTGCTGCGGAGAGACCGCAGCCGCCGAGACCGAAGGAGGTGGGTTCCCACATGCGTGAATACGAACTCATGGCACTGATCAGCCCCGAGGTTGACGACCGCGCCGTCGAGCCGACCCTGCAGAAGTTCCTCGACGTCGTCCGCAAGGGCAACGGCACCATCGAGAACATCGACATCTGGGGCCGCCGCCGCCTGGCCTACGAGATCCAGAAGAAGAGCGAGGCCATCTACGCCGTCGTGAACTTCACCTCGGAGCCGGACGTCGCCAAGGAGCTGGACCGCGTCCTGAACCTCAACGAGAACATCATGCGGACCAAGATCATCCGCCCGGAAGAGCAGAAGATCTCCTCCAAGTAGCTTCCACAGGGGGCCCCGGGACATTGGATCTGTCAGTCCCCCGTGGTCCACTGGTAGGAGCACCACTCGCTACGACTGCAAGGAGGTCATGATGGCCGGAGAGACCATCATCACCGTCGTCGGCAACCTCACCGCCGACCCCGAACTGCGCTTCACCCCCTCCGGGGCGGCGGTCGCAAACTTCACGATCGCCTCCACCCCCCGCACCTTCGACCGCCAGACCAACGAATGGAAGGACCAGGAAGCCCTCTTCCTGCGCTGCTCCATCTGGCGCGAAGCCGCGGAGAACGTCGCCGAGTCCCTCACCAAGGGCCAGCGCGTCATCGCCCAGGGGCGGCTGAAGGCACGGTCGTACGAGACCAAGGAGGGCGAGCGCCGCACCTCGATGGAGCTGGACGTCGACGAGATCGGCCCCAGCCTGCGCTTCGCCACCGCATCCGTGAACCGCAACCAGCGCTCCGGCGGAGGGAACTTCGGCGGAAACCAAGGCGGTCAGGGCTTCGGCGGCGGACAGCAGAACTTCAACCAGGGCGGCGGCCAGCAGCAGGGCTTCGGCGGGGGCAACCCCAGCCAGGGGCCCGGCAACGGCTACGGCGGCAGCGGCTACAACCAGGGAGGCAACCGCGGAGGCCAGCAGGCCCCGGCGGCGGACCCCTGGGGGCAGAGCTCCGGCGGCAGCTACGACTGGGGTGCCGGCCAGGACGACGAACCGCCGTTCTAGACCGCACCCGCCCTCCCCTGACACCCACCCATCCCGCGGGGCACAAACCCGCGGGCTCCAACTGAGAGAACAAGGAGCACCACGATGGCCAAGGCTGAACTCCGCAAGCCGAAACCCAAGCAGAACCCGCTCAAGGCTGCTGACATCACCGAGATCGACTACAAGGACGTCGCGCTGCTGCGCAAGTTCATCTCCGATCGCGGCAAGATCCGCGCCCGTCGCGTCACCGGTGTGACCGTGCAGGAGCAGCGCA
>ERZ1023261.77-NODE-77-length-47115-cov-7.686634_pt1 | contig 47115 bp, 42 predicted proteins | sample MGYA00521234_ERZ1023261 | MGnify/ENA primary metagenome ERZ1023261 (study PRJEB32759, sample SAMN07749871) | skin metagenome | biome: transportation; feature: city; material: polyester macromolecule | host: Homo sapiens | place: Hong Kong:TC line | collected...
ATGCGTAAGAACCACTACATAATAAATGATTAGTGGTTCTTTATTATTTCTGTCCCACTCCCTTATTTATAGTAACGGAGGGACTATCCATTCGCTTTAATAAAGTGTGTTGACCATATATTGACCAAAATATATTAAACAAACTTAAACGGATTTTTAACAAAATAAAAAAGAACGTTGGTTTAACAACGTTCTAGGTAGTTTAAGTAAATCAGAATTAAACTGATTTTTACTATAAAACGGAAACGGAGGGATTCGAACCCTCGCGCCGCTCTCGCGACCTACACCCTTAGCAGGGGCGCCTCTTCAGCCAACTTGAGTACGTTTCCATGGCTCCACAGGTAGGACTCGAACCTACGACCGATCGGTTAACAGCCGATAGCTCTACCACTGAGCTACTGTGGAATAATTAAATTGTAGTGCTTTCTCTATCAAGCACAAATATTATTATATCAATTTTACGTAAATTATCAAGAGATAACTTAAAAAAATATACGGAACATTTACACTATATTAATATAACGTTCCGCATATTTTAAATTTCAACATAATTTATTTATCTACAAATAGCGAATAACGTGATAATGCTTCAAAAATGTTTAATGAGGATTTTTCATAATCGATGGGTTTATCGGGGTCATTAGATTTCATGCGGGATTGTTTATCTACCATATAATAAAAGAAGATTGCGTTGGTATACTGATGCCATAAACTGTGGAATGATACATTAAGGGTAATGGTTTCATTGTTTGCAAATATGATTTTACATTTACGATGTTTTAATTCTTTAATAGATTCAACATAATGCATATTAATCCATAAATTTTCTTCTTGTCGATCTGAATGAGTAGGAAAAAAGTAAGTTGGAAATAAAGGAGTTAATAAAATTGGAGGTTTACTTGAGATACCTGTGATTCGATTGGTTTCAGCTTTTTTACTTAAATAATTGTTACCATAAAATTTGCATGATCTCTCTATAATCTTTTGAACTTTAAATGGGCTTTGTATGACTGTCTTATCAAACCGAATAATTTCTGAACCATTTGGTTGATTTTGATTATCATAATTAGGCCTAATCACCATGTCTCCCTTTCTAATTACGTAAATATTCTGAGTTGTCATTGGGATAACCTCGCTTTATTAAATTTTATTATCTTTTCTAATTTATAGAATCAATAATATGTTTTTTATTTTATAAGAAAAATCACAAAAGTCAAGTTATTCTTAAAGTGTAATATGATACATTTTTTCGTTTAAAATGTCAGAATATTCATTGATTTCAAAATTCAAAAAATGTATAATATCTATATATTAAATTCAAACGAAAGGTCGAGATCCTTATGAATCATAATACAAATGTGAAACATACGACACTTGAAGAATTTGTAACTACAGTTAATGATTTAGGCGTTGAACTAGTCATTGATGAAGCACTTAGAGAGGTTAGAAAAAAAGAGTTGAAATTACTAATTGATGAAGCTTTAGTAAATAAAGACGAGAAAGCATTCAATGAGTACATAACAGAATATAAAAACTTGGAGGCATTTCTCAGTGAATAATTTAGATTCGAGTCATTCAAAATAAGGTCTATTCCCTACTAAAAAAGTTAGAGAATAGACCTTTTAAATTTATATGACTTTAAGACATTAATCTTAATATTTCATTCTTATCTATATCACCAAAATAATGATATAGATTATAATTTGCCAATGCTTCTTCTAAATGGTTAAAGTCATGAAGGCAACCTTCTAAGGCATGTTCTAAATCACTAATGTCACCTTCACCAAAGAAATCACCGAAAATTTTTGCGTGTTCAATTTTACCCTTTTTCACATCAAACTTGATTTGAATAAATCCTTTTTCGAATTTTTCTTCTCGTTCAAAATTGTATTTTGGATTTTTACCATAATTCCAGTCCCAAGTACGGTATTTTTCATTACTTAATTTCTCGATATTTTTCCAATCTTCATCAGTTAATACATACTCTTCAACTTGTTGTTCACCAAATATCGTTTTTAAAATAATTTGTTTAAATTGATCAATATCTAAAGACTCTGTTAAAAATTCTTCAATATTAGCTACACGCTTTCTAACAGATTTAACACCTTTTGATTTAATTTTAGCTGGATTTACTTTTAAAGCATTTTGAACTTCATCAAGCTCACTGTTCAACATTAATGTACCGTGGCTAAACATTCTATCTTTAACTTTAACCATTGCATTCCCTGAAATTTTAGCAGCACCAACTTGAATATCATTACGTCCTGTCATTTCTGCGTCCACACCCAATGATTGTAAGGCTTGGACAATAGGTTCTGTAAATTTCTTAAAGTTATGGAAACTATTACCATCATCATCTGTAATAAAACTAAAGTTTAAATTACCTGTATCATGATAAACTGCACCACCACCTGAAATTCTACGTACGACATCTATGCCTTTTTCATCAACGTATGCTTTATTGACCTCTTCTATCGTGTTCTGATTTTTACCAACAATAATGGAGGGTCTATTTACATAAAATAAAAAATAACTTTCTTCTGAAGGAAGATTTTTTAATACATATTCTTCCATAGCTAAGTTAAGTGTTGGATCAGTTATATTATTATTGCTTACAAATTTCATAACAAACGCTCCTTATAGATTCTCTATATATGCCCTTACCTTATTTATGCACCATTTACATTTAAAATTCCAATTATTTACTCAATAATGACAAAATTTTCATAATTTATGTATTAATTCTAAGAGTTTTTAGTGTTATTAGTTTATTTGTAGTGTATTTTTTAGTACAATATAGTCTAGCTATGAATTAAGGGAGGACTCGAAATGACTGTTGCAGAAGTAGGTAATATCGTAGAATTTTATGATGGTTTAAGAGGCCGAGTTGAAAAAATAAATGATAACTCAGTTATTGTAGATTTAACAATAATGGAAAACTTTAACTCACTAGACTTACCTGAAAAAACGGTTATTAATCATAAACGTTATAAAATTGTTGAACAAGAAGGTTAGTTGTAATGAAAAAAGTTTCGAAAGCTTTACTATGGTTTATAATTAGTTTCATAGTTTTTCATGCCATATTATTTGTTATGTGGGGTGAACACCAAGAATATTGGTATTTATATACTGGAATTATGCTAATAGCTGGGATTAGTTATGTATTTTATCAACGTGATATACATTCTAAACGGTTATTAACATCCATAGGTATTGGAATTATTGCCAGTATTATTTTAATCATTATTCAATTGATCTTATCACTCATAACGTCTGAATTAACTTATGCTTCATTAATAAAAGAATTGGCCAAAACTGGTGTTCATTGGAAGTGGCAAATGTTAGTAACATTAGCATTCGTTATACCTTGTCATGAACTATATATGCGCACTGTTTTACAAAATGAGTTAAATAAGTACAATTTGCCGAATTGGTTATCTATCTTAATCACTGCAATTTGTTCAAGCTCTCTATTTATATATTTAGATAATTGGTGGATAGTACTGTTTATTTTTATAACTCAAATATTACTGTCAATCAGTTATGAATATACAAGACGTATTGCTACAACATCTATTGCTCAAATAGTTGCTATCATTCTTTTATTAATCTTTCATGGATAATTTTTAATATGTTAAATGATTAGAAAATAAATATTTAAAGTATAAGTATAGAGCTCCAAACCATGTGTCCATACATGATTTAGAGCTCTATTTATTTTTTAAAGTAAATTTTTAACCACATACGTTAATTAGTATGAAGGTGTAATAATATCAAATTACTTAATCACTTTAAAGTTATTTTTTAGTTTAATAGAATAATGCTTATCTGATAAATGCTTAGCAATTAGTGTACTCATTGTACTTTCACTAGTATGGTGAATAATAGCATCTTCTAAATATGATTGATAATTTCTATAACAATAATCCGTCATAGTGATCCTATATAATCCATTTAAATCAATTCCATCTAAAGTCACTCGGTTAAAAGGTGCTTGGTTCATATCGACAGTATAGTTAAATCCTTGCCAAAATGTACATAACGTTTCATCAATCAGTGTTGACTTTAACGTATCTTTCTCAAATTCTAGATATGAATATGAAAATTCTAATATACCTTTAATACATTCCCCTTTAATCGTTAAATCAACAGGTTTATCTGGATATGGATATGCATCATATAAAACTCTATTCGTTATGACTCCCTTTAGTCCTTCTTCACCATTTCGAGGTATGTGTACACAACTAATTTGATAATTATAGGCTAATCTAATGCTATCATGTAATAATTGTGCAAAAGGATGGGGTTGACCTACTAATTCTGCTAAATCTTTAACTGGTGCATTTATTTCAGTTTCATTTATCGCTTCGCTTGCCCAATGTTCAACTGCTTTGCGATCATAATACATGACATTAAGTAATGCTTCATCTTCATCATAATTATTCAAATCAATGACTTCTGGTGAAATTTCCTCAACCTCATATGTATTAGTTCGTTTTTTAAATTTTATTTTTACATGAACGAGTTCTTCTGCATTTTGTCCTGCTTGTACATAAACTGTTCCATGATCTTGACCAACTAATGTTTGATGTTGATGTGCTGTTATGATGAGATCTATAACCCCTAATTCCTCCATCAATATTTCAGCTTCATTGACATTTACTTCATTTTTCTTATTGGATTTACTGATTTTGTCTAATCCACCATGATATATCACTATTAAAAAGTCTGGTTCTTCGATTTCATGTATATATCTAATCCATCTTTTAGCTGATAATAATGTTTTTTCGATGCTCACATCTTCTTCCATTTCTGCATATTCATTTTTCATTAGACCATCGGCTGTTAAACCTACTATTGCAATTTTCAAATTATCAAAATGTTGAATAGAATATGGTGTTGAAAAGTACGGTTCTTTCGTTTTGATATATTCTATATTAGCAGATAACCATGGAAATCTAGATAGTGCAACAGAACGAGTTAAAAATGACAATCCAAATTTAAATTCGTTAGGACTAATGCCACTGGCATCATACTGCATGGCATTCATTAACTTTATCATTGGATGGCGCTTATATGGTGCGACAATAGCATAATAAAAAGCTGCTAATGACCCTGCCAAACTACCACCACTATCTAGTAAGATTACATTTTGATTATTGTTTCTTACTTGTCTAACAAAAGTTCCAGCGCGATATATATTTGAGCCATAATCTCCATTTAAAAAATGACTATGCATATCAGAAGTTGCTATGACATCTACATCGATATTCTCATTTCTCTCCATCTCAACACACCTCTCATTATGGTTAGTTTAACATGTATTTTTGTTTAAGTGATATCACTTTGGATAGATAACTTATATTATTAAGAAAAATATAAAAGACATTTTAAGTATCAACTATCTTTAATACTTAAAATGTCTTTGATTTAATTTATCCAATTTGTATACGTTCTTTAGGGTAGCTGAATTTTTTAGGTTCTTTTCTTCCAGCTATCATTATAATGAATGAGATTAAACCTACACGTCCTATAAACATTAATATCATTAATACAATTTTTGTAATGTTACTTACATCATCTGTTACACCTAGTGTTAGACCACATGTACCAAATGCCGACATAACTTCAAAGAAAACTTGTAAAAACGATAGTTTTCCTTGCTCTGCTACAGATATAATAATCATACTTGTAAAGGTCAAAATGGAAGCCATTGTAAATACCATAAATGATCGTTGTATATCCATAATATGAATTTCTCTATTAAATACTTTAATAGAGATTTTATCAGCAGAATTACTAAAATTGATGACAAATAATATTAAAATAGCAAAAGTAGTAGTACGGATACCACCACCTACGGAACTAGGAGATGAACCTATAAACATCAAAATACTCATAATGATATTGGTTGCATCACTAAAATGGGATACATCAATGGTTTGCAATCCTGCACTCCTAGTTGTTGCTGATTGAAATAGAGAATAAAACAGTGACTGATGCCAACTCATCCCTTTGAATGCATGATTATGTTCTAATAAGAAAATAATCATGACACCAAAAACAAATAAAAATAAATATGTTGATGTTGTGATTTTAGTAAATAATGAAAATCTAAAATTTGTTACTCTATTTTTAATATAGGCTTTGACTTCAAGTAATACTGGAAATCCAATAGAACCTAGAACGATAAGGAACATCACAATCGTTTGCACAAAATAATCTTTGGCATATGGAACAAGTGAATCACCTGTAATATCCAGACCACCATTAGTTGTCGCTGATATTGAAACAAATATTCCCTGCATTATAGCATATTTTAAATCGGGATTATCTCGATAAAAATAAAATGCCAGTAAAAGTGCACCAATAAATTCTATTACAATAATCGTTCTAACTATTTCTAAGATTAATTTGACTGTCCCACTCATTGTATCTTTATTGTTATCAAGCATGATTAACTGACGTTCACGAATACCTATATGTTTACCTAGTACAACCCATAATAATGTTCCAATGGCCATCACACCAATACCGCCAATATTTAGAATGACTAGTATAATAATTTGACCAAACGTAGAATACGTGTCAACAATACTAATTGGTGTTAATCCTGTAACGCTTATTCCAGATACTGCTACAAATAATGTATCTATTGGGTTAACGTCGACACCAGATTTATGAACATATGGCAAATTTAACAATAAAAACGCGACAACAATTGCTGCTAAATAGTATAGAACTATCCCTTGTTGAGGACTGGATCTTTTTAATAGTTGACCAAATATCGACATTCAATTCACCTCAACATTATTTTAGTTTTATATCTATATTAATGACTTTTCCATCTCTATACACTTTAGCCTTTAATGTACTTTTGTCTTCTCTATGACTAAATATAATTTGTCTATATCTTAAATTATCTTCAATTCTTTTCCCATCTAATTCTACTATGACATCATCTTTTTTCAACCCTGATTTATCGCCAGGAGCATTGGGTTTTACTTCGCCAACAATAATACCATTTTTAACACTATTAGGTAATTTGATTGATTGGCGTTCGTCATCATCAATATCAGCTACATTTTTAATTTTAATTTCAGTATTAGGATATTCAACTTTTCCCTCTTTTTCTAATTGATTAGCTATTTTTTGAGCATCATTAATTGGTATTGCAAATCCCATACCTTCCACATTATTCATATCAATTTTCAGAGAAACAATACCTATTAGTTTACCATCTCTATCAACAACTGCGCCACCAGAATTTCCGGGATTAACCGGCGCATTTATTTGAAATGCTTTCATTAGTACATCGTAGCTATCATCTTTATCAATATCTACTGGTACATGTCTATCTAAACCAGAGACTATACCATCAGATACACTTTCTTTGAAATCTACACCTAATGGGTTACCAACTACAATTATAGGCTCTCCTAAAACAAGATGATTAGAATTACCAGTAGTGATGGCTTTTACAGAATCATCTGCACTTTTAGCTTTAATGACTGCTATATCTGACCATTTATCCGTACCGATCACTTTTCCTTGAACCGACTTATTATTACCAAATGTTATCTTTTGCTTATCTTTATTACCAACTACATGCGCATTTGTCATAATAAAAAGAGAGTCGCCCACTTTCTTGTAGACGACACCTGAACCAATTTCATTATCTGCTTTAGATGTATTATTTGGAACTGAAGTATTTTTTGACCCTTCGTTCTCCACTGTTACTACAGATTTTACTGTACTATTCGCACTTTTCATTGTGTCAGTATAATGTTTATTCGTAGGTGTTAAAGCACTGTCATTTGTATGATCATTTTTATTAACATTAGTAAAAATAGCGTTAAGTATAATAATTAATAATATCACTCCAATAATAATAGCTATTTTAGGCCAATGTTCCATAAAGAATGACTTGATAATATCTAGATAATCAGTTTTATTTTCTGTTTTATCACGAGTTGAAGTTGCATTATCTTTCTTTGTTTCAAATTGATTTTGTTTAGCATTTTGATTGCTTTGATACGGATGTTTATTTTCAGATTCAAAATCATGTTTTTTAACATAAGTTGCTTGTTTATTTAAATTACTACTAGATTCTGCTTTACTGTTGTTCTTTTTAGTTTCAAATTCACCACCACTTTTTAGATGATCTTCTTGAAATGTTTTAGACGCTAATTTATCACTTTGATTCTGCACGAGAGTGGAACTTTCATTATCATCTTGATTGTTATCTTGTGATGATTGATTTTTGTGATTTTGATCTCGTTTAAGTTGCTGTTCCTCTGGTAATGTTAATTTCGACTTACTATTTTCATGAGCTTGTTGCGTTTTATTTGATTTATCATTATGATTTGATACTTGATTTTGTTGTTGTTGGATTTCTTCTTTAGTTAACTTTTCTATTCTTGCTTTTCTTAAGTTATCTTTAACTCTTTCTTCATTAACTTTAGCTTGGTATTCATCCTTTTTAGCTTGAATTCTTTCTTCTTGTCTTTGTTTTTCTACTCTTTCCTCTCTTTCTTCGTTATGAAAAAATTCACGACGTTGACGTCGATAGCTTTTACGAGGAATTACTTGTTTTTTATTTTTATCCACTAGATAGCCACTCCTATCATTTCAATCAATTACTTTTATTATGACATACTCAATGGGTTTAAGGTAACATTTTTCACAATGATATGTATTACCCTAATAAATAGTATTATGTATATATAAATTTTAATATTTTATTATTAAAACTGCAATGTTAAACAAGCATTAAATAAGACTTCGTAATAATATACGAAGCCTTAGTTCATTATTTCTTATTCTTTTTATTATTTACAGCTGATGTTAACCAACCAATAACAACAAGTAATATTAGGACAGCCCAGAAAATAGATTGCCATAAAACTGTATGTGGGAATTCTTCTGGTAAAATACCTACGTCTTTATGTGCTAATACTAATACGACTAATTTAATACCGACCCAACCTACAATTGCGAAAGCTGCGCCTTCTAAACCAGGATATTTATTTAATAATTCAACAAACCAAGTTGCTGCGAAACGCATTAGAATAACACCTATCATACCGCCTAAGAACATTACTGAAAATTGACCTAAGTCCATTCCACCAAAATGTATACCTACTTTTGGTAGAGTCACAGCGATTGCTAATGCTGCTAACATGGAATCAATAGCAAATGCAATATCTGCAAATTCTACTTTAAATACTGTGCCCCAGAATGCTTTTGGACCAACTTTCTTTTCTTGACCATCTTCGTCAAAGTGATGATCATCTCCGACATTTTCATGATTCTTGTCATCTTTTTTATGGAAGAACTCCCATAAATTCTTAATTGACATATAGATTAAATATACAGCTCCTGCTGCTTGTATAAACCAGAAATTAGCAATGATACTAATTAAGAATAATGCTAAAAATCTAAATACAAATGCACCTAATAAACCATAAAATAGTGCTTTCTTTCTTTGCTCAGGTGGTAAATGCTTTACCATAACTGCCATTACTATTGCATTATCAGCAGCTAAAAGACCCTCTAAAAATACTAAGACTAGTAATACCCATGCATAGGATAATAACAAACTCGGATCCATAGTGGACAACTCCTTTAAATTTAATACAAATAAAGAGACCTATGCTAAATAATAGCAAAGGTCTCACTTAGCAAATACTATTGCCCACTTTACCGGAAGTGAATACTTCGTAATGACGATAAAGTGTAAAATCACTCAAATTTATTCAGTGACTATCAAGTTACTCCCCTCTGACATGAGTGTCATAGGTATTTATTTGTGAATATACTTATTATACAAGCTAATTGATATAATGACAATTTATAATTTTATAACATCACCATTATATAACAACTGATACCCGCACTAGTATATAGACAAACATATTATAATAAACTATATAATTTAATGTCTGGGAACTTTTCTTCAAACCAACGTGTTGCAAACTCGTTTTCAAATAAAAATACATAATTATCATAACGATCGTGTACAAGTATTGAACGAGATGTATTCATATTATCTTTAATATCATCTTCATTTTCAATCCATCTTGCAATTTTACGACCTACTGGTTCCATCACTACATCTACATTGTATTCATTGTTCATACGATGTTCGAAAACTTCAAATTGTAGCTGTCCAACTGCACCTAAAATAATTTGATTCGTATGCAATGTTTTATAGTATTGAATCGCACCCTCTTGTACTAATTGTTCGATACCTTTATGAAAATGCTTTTGTTTCATGACATTTTTCGCTGATACTTTCATAAATATTTCTGGAGTGAATTGTGGTAAATCTTGGAAACTAAAGTCTTGTTTTCCGCCAACTAATGTATCTCCGATTTGGTAATTTCCTGTATCGTATAAACCTATTATATCTCCTGCAACTGCATGATTAACTGTTTCTTTATCATCGGCCATAAATGATGTTGATCGTGTGATCTTTTGTTTTTTATTCGTACGTTGTAAGGTTACATCCATACCACGTTCAAATGCACCACTAACTACTCTCATAAATGCAATTCTATCTCTATGTTTAGGGTCCATGTTTGCTTGAATTTTAAATATAAAACCTGAAAAATCTGTATCAAAAGGACTTACTTCAACATCTTCTTTAGTTTGACGTGCATTTGGCATTGGAGCATGATCAACGTAAGCATTTAAAAAGTTTTGAACTCCGAAATTAGCTAAAGCTGAGCCGAAGAATACTGGTGTCAATTCACCATTTAATAATGCCTCGTTATCAAAATTTTCGCCTGCTTCTTCAACTAACATTAACTCTTCTATTGCTTGTTCGAATGCACTATCATTTTTAATTGCATGATCTTCTTCTAATTCAAAATCATCATTTAGGTGTAAGATATTCTCTTCATCTCTAAATGGTTCAATAGATTTAGATTTTCTATCAATAATACCAAAGAAGTTTTGGCCCATACCTACTGGCCAATTCATTGGATATGTATCAATATTTAATGTTTCTTCAATTTCATCCAATAATTCAAATGGTTCCTTACCGACACGGTCTAACTTGTTAATAAAAGTGAAGATAGGAATACCACGCATCTTACAAACTTTAAATAGTTTTAATGTCTGAGGCTCTATACCTTTTGCACAGTCAATCACCATCACAGCACTATCTACTGCCATTAAAGTACGATACGTGTCTTCAGAAAAGTCTTCGTGCCCGGGTGTATCTAAAATATTAATCTTATAATCATCATAATCAAATTGCATTACAGAACTCGTTACTGAAATACCACGTTCTTGCTCTACTTTCATCCAGTCACTTGTAGCGAATTTACCTGTTTTTTTACCTTTAACAGTACCCGCTTCACGAATAGCACCACTGAAGAATAATAGTTTTTCAGTTAATGTTGTTTTCCCAGCATCTGGATGGGAAATAATCGCAAAAGTCTTTCTTGACTCTACTTCTTCCTTTATATTCATTAATCATTCTCCTTTAGTATTGTTTCAATCCAATTAGTTACTGTACTTGCTAATTTCTGGGCTTCTTCTTCATCATTAAATGTGAAAAATTGCATCAATAACGTATCGTTAATTTCTGCTCGAGTTAAATCAATTGCAACTTCAACTGACCAAAATTGATCAGGTATAGCAATAAGTACTGTTTCATTCAACCTATGAAAATATACTTGAAATGGGGAAGTGCCCCCTGTATATTCTCTAATCTTCAACAGGTCCACCACCAAATTTTTTATACGCCGCTTCTAAACCAATTAAGTCATCACGGTGTGGTACCTTTACATGCCCGGGCATAATTTGATAAGGTTCTCTACCTTTTGAAGCTAGTACTACAGTATCACCAGGTTCTGCAACATCAATTGCATGTTTAATGCCTTCTGCTCTATCTTCAAATTCAACATAATTTGAGTGAGTGGCACCCTTAGCTAATTCAGCTGTAAGCATTTTAGGATCATCATTGGCAGGATTATCAGGCGTGAAAATAACGTAATCAGCACGACAAGCTACACTACCCATTTCAGGCGTTTTGGTCATGTCTCTTTCACCAGCCATACCTACTAAGAAGATAAGTTTTTGTTTCACAAATGGCTTGACTGCATCAATAAGTTTATTCATTCCGTCTGCAGTATGGGCATAATCTATAATTAAATCTATAGGCAAACTAGGGTCTAATACTTCTAAACGCCCCTCTACTGGTTCAAGTGATTTGACCGCTTCAATGATTTCTTCAAATGTAGCTCCTTTACTCCAAACCGCTATCATCGCTGCCATAATGTTTGAAATATTGAATTTACCTACATATGGACTTTCAACTTGATAACTACCAAATGGCGTGTCAAATTCAAATTTAACACCTTGTAAAGATTCTTCTACATTAATTGCTCTAAACTGTGCATCATTATCTATGCCATACGTAAATACCTCATACGGCGTTACGGAAGCTAGATATTCTGAAAAATCATCATCATTGTTTAATACAACATATTTTTCTTTAGCGAGGTCTTCACCTAATTGACTAAATAACAGCGATTTAGCATGTCCATATGCTTCCATTGTGCCGTGAAAATCTAAATGATCTTGAGTTAAATTAGAAAAAATGGCAACATCAAATTCAACGCCTCTTAAACGACCTAATGATAATCCATGACTAGATACTTCCATTGTCATTGCTTCAGCACCTTCATCAACAGCTTCTTTAATTTTTTTAGTTAGAGATACTGTTTCCGGGGTTGTATTCGCACCTTTTGTTTTTGTTTCGTTTATTTGGAATCCATTTGTTCCTAAATAAGCACTATTTTTATTTAACTTTCTATAAATTAAATGAATCATAGTTGCTATAGACGTTTTACCATTTGTTCCTGTTACGCCATATGTAACTAATTGATGACTTGGAAAGTCAAACAATTCATGTGCTAATAAACTCGCCACTCTTAAAGTGTCGGGTACTATAATTTGAGTCACATCGCCATTTAAGTCTTGCTCTCTATTGACCACAATGATGCTACATCCTTGATCTACTACATTTTGACAAAACTTATGGCTATCAACTGTATAACCTTTTGATGCGACAAAAATACTGCCTTCTTTAGCCGTTCTTGAATCAGTAGTGATATCTACGACTTCTTTATCTAATGTTCCTATTACTTGTTTTACTCGAATTTTTTCGAACAATACACTCGCATTCAAAATGAATCGCTCCTTTTTTTACAATAAGTCTATTATACACGTTTTGGTGACTATGATAAATTTATTCTTTCTATATAAATACCAGTTAATCCTAAACAATTTTAACTGACTTATTTTATGCCAATTTCTTATAATATTAGTTTATTGATTCTATAGCGATTAAGTCGCGTTATTCCTTTGTATGTTCAAGAGGAATATTAATTTAGCTTATTCAAAACTTTGAAAATGTAAATTTATACCTTATATATTAATCTACTATTAAATAAAACTAAAATTCTTGTTATTTGATAGATTTTAATAATACATATTTGTTAAACCATGCTAACATTATAAATAGATTATCAACCTTATATAAAGTAATTATAAAGAAAATCCATCACTTGTATTAAGTTCTTTCAAATTTATTTTTAAGATAGTTGTGGTATAATGCATAAATACAATTTTTCAAGCAATGTCATATTACCCTTTTAAATTGTAATTAAGACTAAATTGCTACAAATCAATGGTATTTCATGTACATGTAATCACGATATTCCTTTTATAATGTATTAAAATACGTTACACTTATTATAAATTTTAAAAATTAACGGAGGGTGGCTTTTAATGGTTACTCAAAATAAAAAGATATTGATTATTACTGGTTCTTTCGGTAACGGTCATATGCAAGTTACTCAAAGCATCGTAAACCAATTAAATGAAATGAATTTGGACCATTTAAGTGTGATTCAACACGACCTATTTATGGAAGCGCATCCTATTTTAACTTCTATATGTAAAAAATGGTATATCAATAGCTTTAGATATTTCAGAAATATGTATAAAAACTTTTATTATAGCCGCCCTGATCAACTAGATAAATGTTTTTATAAATATTATGGTCTAAATAAATTGATTAATATACTCATTAATGAAAAACCAGATTTAATTTTATTAACATTCCCTACACCAGTTATGTCTGTTTTAACAGAACAATTTAATATCAATATTCCAGTTGCTACAGTGATGACTGATTACAGAATGCATAAAAACTGGATTACACCAGAATCTGATCGCTATTATGTAGCCACTGAAGATACCAAGAAAGATTTTATCGAAGCAGGCGTACCTGCCTCTCAAATTAAAGTCACGGGAATCCCCATTTCAGATAAATTCGAAGAACATATTGATCAAAGAGCTTGGTTGAGTAAACATCACTTAGATCCTGATAGACCTACAATATTAATGTCTGCAGGTGCTTTTGGTGTTTCAAAAGGATTCGACCAAATGATTAATGAAATTTTAGAGAAAAGTAAACATTCACAAGTTGTTATGATTTGTGGTCGTAGTAAAGAATTAAAACGCTCTTTACAAGCTCAATTCAAAGATCATCCTGATGTTCTCATTCTAGGTTTTACAAAACATATGAATGAATGGATGGCATCAAGTCAATTAATGGTTACAAAACCTGGTGGTATTACAATTTCAGAAGGGCTTACTCGTTGTATTCCAATGATTTTCTTAAATCCAGCTCCAGGACAAGAATTAGAAAATGCGAATTATTTTGAGGATATGACGTTTGGTAAAATTGCCAATACACCTGAAGAGGCTATAGATATCGTTACGCATCTTACAAATAATGAATCAATATTAAATAAAATGACTTCAAACATGAGAGAATCTAAAATTGAGTATGCCACTCAAAAATTATGCAAAGACCTATTAGAACTATTAGGCCATTCTTCGCAACCAGAAGAGATTTATGGAAAGGTGCCTTTGTATGCAAGATTCTTCGTTAAATAACTATTCTAATAATAAAAACTTTATAATTATGCTTGTCATTTTATTTCTTATGGAATTTGCTAGAGGTATGTACATATTAAGTTATATTAACTACCTACCTACTGTCACTTCTATTGCAGTTGCAGTGACATCTTTAGCATTTTCTATACATTTTATAGCAGATGCAGCTACAAATTTTGTGATTGGCTTTTTATTAAAGAAGTTTGGCGCTAAATTAGTATTAACTTCTGGGTTTTTACTAGCATTTCTAAGTTTATTCTTAGTTATTTGGTTCCCATCATCACCAATAGTCATCATAATTAGCGCAATCATGCTTGGTATAGCCGTTAGTCCTATTTGGGTTATCATGCTATCAAGCGTTCAAGAAGATAAACGTGGTAAGCAGATGGGTTACGTATATTTTGCGTGGTTGTTAGGTTTATTAGTCGGTTGGGTAGTAATGAACTTCTTAATTAAGATACACCCATTACATTTTGTATTTATGATGTCTTTAGTCGTATTAATCGCATGGATATTATACTACTTTGTTAATATTCAATTGACTAATTACAATACTAAACCTGTAAAAGAACAATTATTACAGATTGTAGATGTAACTAAGCGACATATTATTTTATTCCCAGGTATATTACTCCAAGGTGCAGCAATTTCAGCTTTAATACCTATTCTACCCACATATGCTACAAAAATAGTACATGTCTCAACGATTGAATATACAATCGCAATCATGATAGGTGGAATTGGTTGTGCTATATCAATGCTATTTCTTTCAAAAATAATTGATAAAAATAGTAGAGGCTTTATGTATAGTATTATATTTGGCGGGTTCATCTTATACACACTTATGATATTTGGATTATCATTAATCACAAATATATATATTGTGTGGGGAATCGCGTTATTCATTGGTCTCATGTACGGTATCTTATTACCCGCATGGAATACTTTTATGGCTGGACACATCAATCCAAAAGAGCAAGAAGAAACTTGGGGTGTATTTAATAGTGTGCAAGGTTTTGGGTCTATGATTGGTCCTTTATTAGGTGGCTTAATTACACAGTTTACTAATAATTTAAATAATACTTTCTATTTTTCTGCACTTATTTTCTTAGTTTTAGCCTTATTTTATGGCTATTACTTTATAAATAGAAAACGTGCTAATTAAATAAAAATGGAGTGAGATAAAGATCTATGTATCATAGATTCCACTATCTCACTCCATTTTTTATAACTATTTATAATTTTTAATTTAACTTAAATGTATCGATAACTTTCCATTTATCTTCTTCAGTGCTAAATTGTAGTAATGATAATTCATCGATTGTCTCTTTATGATCTACCCCTGCTAACTCTACTTGACCATAAATATCTTCAAATTCTTGGCTTGAAAGACCTTGAGCAATTGTAAAATGAGGTACAAATTGATGTTCGGCCTTACCATAGAAATCATCTGTATTAAAACGATCGAAAATTTCTTCAAGTTCATCATTCTTAGCAACTTTAAAGTAAATGACATTATTTACTGGTTTAAAGCTAGATGCTTTAGTTGCATGAATATCAATTGATGAAATACCTTTAATTCGAGTTTCAATTTCTTTTTTAACTGAATCTAAATCCGCATCGTTAATTTCAAATTGAGATTTCACAGTAATATGTGGCATAATTTGCGCATAATGTGTATCATAACGCTTACGATATGCATTTACCTCTTCTTGAAATGACTTTGATGGGATTAAAGCTAATCCTAAAATCATTTGAATTCCTCCTTTGTTTAACCTATTTCCATTATATCAAAATTCTATGAAAACCGTTACTTTAAACTTAAAAATATTTTTTCTATTTTAAACAATATACATAATAATATTTGTACGTTATTAATTTGAATAACGATTGAACTTGATCATTAATAAGTATAATTTACTCTGGTAATTCCTCATCTAAAAAGTATTTTAAAATATCCCCTAATAAAGGTTTCCATGATTTCCAATTATGACCACCTTCAAATTCTTGATAGTGATAACGAACATCAAATTGATTAATAAGTGCATTCAACTCGCGATTAGGTGTTAAGAAGTTAGCTCTCTTGCCATTCGTAGGTAATGTGAAGTCTTCCTCTTCTAAACCGATTCCATGCCAAATAGAAAGTTGTGATTTCGTGTCACACCCCTCAACCTTTTCTTTAACCACTTCATCGTATTGTGGACTTAACATTGCTACTTGGCTAAATATCGTTGGATAGGTTAGGGCTGTAAGTAATGCTATACTTCCAGCTAAACTATCACCCATCAATAGTCGAGCATTCCCCACTTTATAAGTAGGAAAAGTCGCATCTATAAATGGTAATAGTTCTTTACCAACTGCTTGGACAGTTAAATGTGATCGGCTACCTTTTGGATGAAACTCTTCACGACGTTTTTCTACATCTTCATAATGAAAACCAACAATAATCGCTCTTTGAATTTCATTATCTTTACGTAGCTTTTCATATTCTCGTTGGATTCGTCCAAACCTTAAAAAATCCAAACCGTCGAAGCATATAATCACTTGGTATTTAAATAAATCAGTATATTCTTCAGGCAAGTAAATAGAAATAGTAACATCTCTTTCTAATATGTCACTATAAAATATATGTTTGTTAATTTTACCTGGTTTAAATTCAGACATGTTAAAACGCCCCCTAGTAGTATTATTTATATTGTACCAAGAGACGTTATATTTTTAAATTATGTGCGTTATGAACTTTGATAAACACTGCAAAATTAAATCAGCAATATGTTAATTTGTTGTACTTAATCTAATAATGACTTACAAATGATAACTAATTACTCTAATTCTTTAAATAATAAACTCATTATTTATTTTTCATTTTTCAATCTTTCTGGATAAGTTTTCAACCAAAATATTGCATTAGGAATTTTCTTTGCATCAGGCTTGTAAACCGCATGGTAGCCAGAACCCAAATGTGCCTTTTGTCGTTCATAATCTTTGAGGGCTTCTAACGCAGGTTTATGCAATATCCAAATTGCTATAATATTCAACCATGCCATTAATCCAACACCTAAATCCCCTAAAGCCCATGCGACATCGGCTGTTTTAATTGAACCATAAAAAGTTGCAAATAATAAAGCTAATCTTGCTATGATAAAGAAGATGTGTGTAGTACTTTTACTTTGATGTCTAGTTAAATATGCTACATTAGTCTCTGCGATATAGTAATAAGCCAATATCGTCGTAAAGGCAAAGAAGAATAAAGCAATGGCAATAAAGTATGAACCAATACCAGAAAAATGGGGATCAAAATGGTAACCACTTCCATGGAAAGCTTTATCTATACCTGCTTGAGCATACATTGCAGTACCTGAATAATCTTTACTGCCATCTGCATTTTCTACAAATATTCCTCCATCTTTGATTAAATGTGGTGTGCCATTCGAATTAGTCTGACCATCTGTTACGTTATATGTACCTGAAAGTAAAATAATGAGTGCTGTTGCTGTACATACAAATAATGTATCTACATAAACTGAGAATGATTGAACGAGTCCTTGTTTTGTTGGGTGAGAAACTTCTGCAGCAGATGCGGCATGCGGTCCTGTCCCTTGTCCTGCTTCATTAGAATATAACCCTCTTTTTACACCTATCTCAATCATGGCACCGACTATACCACCAAACGCTGACTGTAACCCAAACGCAGATTTGAAAATAAGTGCAAATAAAGCTGGAACATGTTGGATATTAATAATAATAATGACTATTGCCATTAATATATATATGACTGCCATAAACGGTACAACTGCTGTAGCAACATTAGCAATTGAACGTAATCCACCAAAAATAATTAATGCTAAAATAATGACAACTATAATAGCTACTATCCAATTCGGAACATTAAAAGCATTATGCATAGAGCTTGCAATTGCATTTGATTGTACACCGGGTAAGAGTAGACCTACTGAAATGACTGTAACAATCGCGAATACTAAACCATATATTTTCCCGAATTTTCCACCTATCCCATATTCAATATAGTATGCTGGTCCACCTCGATATTCTCCCTTATCTTCACGTTTAAAAATTTGTCCTAAAGTGGATTCAATAAATGCACTACTCGCACCTAGAAAGGCGCTAATCCACATCCAGAATACAGCGCCTGGTCCTCCAATAAATATAGCAGTCGACACACCTACAATGTTACCTGTCCCTACACGCCCTGCTAATGACATTGCTATAGCTTGAAAACTTGTAATACCACTTGGTGACTTTTCCCCTTGGAACATTAAACGTATCATCTCTTTAAAATGTCTCACTTGGAAAAAACGCATTCTCAAACTAAATAAAATCCCTGTTAATAATAGTCCGTATACTAATGGTTTACTCCAGACGAGATCATTTAAAAATGTAACGATTTTTTCAATCATCGTATACCCCCTTAATTATTATCGATTAAAAAAATTATACAATGTACATTTACACTTTACAATATATTTTCAGAATTTTCATTAAATAATATGTATTTTTAACTTACTCAATATGACACTTTATCAATCATGACTCTTTTGTAGCTTTTCAATTTGAGATATACTATATAAGACTATAAAAAATGAAAATTTTCAGGAGGATCTATATATATGTTAAACAAAGTTTGGTTTAGAACCGGCATAGCTCTAATTATGTTGTTCATACTCATCAAGCTATTTATGCAAGTGCATGAAGTATTTACACCAGTTGTAACTATCATCGGTTCTGTTTTTCTTCCTTTTTTAATTAGTGGATTTTTATTCTACATATGTTTACCATTTCAAACATTATTAGAAAAATGGGGATTCCCAAGATGGGCAAGTATTTTAACTATATTTGTAGTATTAATTGCAATTATCGCTATTGTTGTAGCATTTATCGCACCTATCATTATTTCAAATATTAATAACCTAATTAAACAAACACCTGCCTTACAAAGAGAAACTGAGCGTTTAATCAATTTCTCACTAACACAAATTGATAAATTACCAAGTGATGTCACACATCGAATTAATAACATGGTTAAATCAATGGGAGATGGCGTGACTGATGTGTTATCTAACTCAATTTCATATATCACATCATTAATTTCTACTATCTTTTTATTAATCATGGTACCGTTCTTCCTTATTTACATGTTGAAAGATCATGAAAAATTTATTCCTGCTGTAGCTAAATTTTTCAAAGGTGAACGTAAAGTATTTGTCGTAGATTTATTAAAAGACTTAAACTATACATTAAAATCTTACATCCAAGGTCAAGTGACGGTGAGTGTTATTTTAGGTATCATTTTGTATATTGGTTATACAATAATCGGCTTACCCTATACACCGTTACTTGTTTTATTCGCTGGTGTTGCCAACTTAATACCATTCTTAGGCCCATGGCTATCTTTCACGCCAGCAGCTATTTTAGGTATTATCGATGGACCTTCAACTTTCATTTGGGTATGTGTCATTACGTTAATTGCTCAACAATTAGAAGGTAATGTCATCACGCCAAATGTAATGGGTAAATCACTTAGCATGCATCCATTAACAATTATTGTTGTCATATTAGCTGCAGGTGATTTAGGTGGTTTCACTCTCATTCTGATTGCCGTACCTTTATACGCAGTGTTAAAAACAGTTATTAGCAATATCTTTAAATATCGTCAGCGTATTATCGATAAAGCAAATAGCAATGTCAAAGATTAATCTTATTTATAAAACAAAAAGACCAAGTGATTATTTTATTAATCACTTGGTCTTTTATTATGTTATAAGTAATATACATAAATAGTTAATAACTCAATTATTTAATTGCGTGGAATCCACCATCTACATGAATATTTTCACCTGTAACACCACTTGATAAGTCACTTAATAAGTATGCAGCAGTTTTACCTACTTCTTCTTGATCCACATTACGTTTTAATGGTGAACGTTCTTCAATTTCTTTAAGAATAGTATTGAAACCACCAACACCTTTTGCACTTAGCGTACGGATAGGACCTGCTGAAATTGCATTAACACGGATATTATCTTCACCTAAGTCTAATGCTAAATATTTAACATTGGCTTCTAAACTTGCTTTGGCAACACCCATAACATTATAGTTTTGTACTGCAAATTCGCCACCTAAATAAGTAGTTGCAACTATGCTACCGCCTTCAGGCATTAATTTTTTAGCTTCGTGTGCAACAATTGTTAAAGAATATGAACTAATATCTTGTGCTAATAAGAAACCATCTCTTGAAGTTTCAGAGAAACGTCCTCTTAAATCTTCCATATTTGCAAATGCGATTGAGTGGTAAACACCGTCTATATTACCTACTTCTTCACCAATTTTCGCAAATCCATTGATAACATCTTCATCACTTTGAACATCAATTTGATATAAACGTGCTTCAGGTTGATTTAATTGATCTAATAATTTTTCTAATTCTTTACGGCTACGTTCTTTACGATATGTAAATACTAATTTTGCACCTAATTGGTCCAATACTTTTGCAACACCAAAACCAATACTACGTTTATTAGCAATTCCCATAATGACGTAAGTTTTATTTTCTAGATTTAACATGCAAATAACTCCTTTAATTTAGATATATGTTAGTTTATTTCAAACGTTTCCTTCTTTATTCACTCATCATATTCTAACACTTTTAGTACCAGATAATAAAGTATTTTAGATTGGTATAACTTCAATCATCAATTTAGACTTTCTTCATCAATAACAAATCGCCTGTAAGTATTCCTTATACTTACAGACGATTGCTATTATATATTAATAATAAAATTCTAATTCTTGTTTTAATTCGTCAACATATTCTTTTGAACCTGTAACAATCAATCTATCTTTATAGCGCAATTGTGTGTCACCGTGTGGAACGATAGAATCATTGTTACGGACAATTCTCACGAAGATTATATCTCCACCGAATGGGAAGTTACGTAATTGCATATTTTCATATTGGTGATTCAACATTTGAATTTCATATAGAGACGTTTCTACGTTACTTAATAAGTTAAGCATATTTGGTGTTTCTATTAATCCTTTAAGTAAAATCTTATTACTTAAGTAGTTACTGAAAATTTCAATACCTAATGATTTCATTTCCATATCTTCATTAGTACTTTCTAATCTACAAATAACACGTTCAACACCATGTTCTTTAGCCATTAAAGCCACTTTTCTATTTATTTCATCATCATTCGTCGCACAAACAACAATATCACGATCAAATAGACCTAATCTTTCTAATATCTCTTGTTCATAGTCAGCTATTTCAATCATTGTAATTTCATCGGATAATTTTCGACTGTCACTTAAATCCTTACGATAATAGAGTGAAATATCGTATAGTTGTGACGTTAAATTCTGAGCAATTGGAATAGTAAGTTGGTTTTTACCAATTAAACTAACTTCTATACGACGATTCATTTCATTTGGCACAGGGAATAATTTTTTAAAGATGACTGGTACAAATACACATGTAATTACAGCACTTAATATCAGTAACCCTGATGTTTCAGGTGAGATCGTCTTAAGTTGTTCAGCAATTTTAGCTGCTGCAATCACAAGCGATAACGTCGATGTTAATAAAAAACCAGAGGCAATCGTGGTTTTCAAATCAAACCAACGTTTGATTAAGAATACTGGTATCAACTTAGATACAATAAATGCCAAGATTAATATTGGAATAATAATCAGTAATGATGGTTCTTTAACAAGTGACGGAATATTTAAATCGACTCCTACCATAATGAAGAAAATTGGAATAAAGAATCCATAACCAAAGGAATCTAACTTTTCAACCATTTCTTCGTCAGGATTTAATAATGACACTACAACACCGGCTAAAAATGCACCGAGTATGTATTCTGCCCCTACGCCTTCAGCCAAAGCTACAAGCAATATAATAAGCGCAAAGACGGCACGAATACCAATTTGAGTTGTACCACCCATTAACTTTTGTAAAAACGACATACGCTTAAATAGTACACCGATAACATAAAATACGATTGTAAATACAACTAATATACCTGTTAGCCAAATCGTACTACCACCATGGCCGTTCACCGCACCATATATAGTTAATAATATCATTGTGACTAAATCAGCTAATACCGCTACTAATAGGATAAATTGTCCAATCGTAGTTCTCATAATGTTCATTTCTTTTAATGTCGGTACTACGACGCCTAAAGAAATTGTTGAAATGATAATAACCATTAATAATACATCGTCGATTAAACCAAACCATTTAAATGCAAAAGCTAAAATGATTGATACAATCATGATTAAACCGAAAACTAACATAGCTAGATTTAAATGCCCAGGCACTTTCTTTTCTTCTTTACTTTCACCTTGTCGTGGGCGTGAATCCTTTTTAAACGCATTAAAATCAATTTCCAAACCACTTAAAAACATTAAAAAGATAAATCCTAATGTTGAAAGAATATTAAGCATAGAATCTTTTGTTACGAGATTTAAAAATGAATTTCCTATGATAATTCCCATTAAGATTTCAGCGACAACCACTGGCAAAAAGTTGATATTTAACCTATTAACGATAATAGGTGTTAAAAATGCAGCAACGACTACAATCACAAGTGATAAGAACTCCATTCGTTCCTCCTTAAGTTAAATAAGACATAAATGATGTTGCTAAGCCAAAATAAATTAACATACTAACAATATCATTAATTGTAGTAATAAATGGACCGCTTGCTACTGCTGGATCAATTTTTAATTTATTCATAAGTAATGGAATCATTGAACCTACTAATGTTCCTACTGTCATAGCACATGTCAAACTACCACCTACGATGACTGCTAATAAAGGTTGTCGATAGATTGAAATGATAATAATGATTAAAATAATTGAACAGACAATTCCAGATAATAATCCGCTTCCCGCTTCTCTTAAAGCTACTTTAAACTTGCTTTGTTCATCAATATCTCCTGTTGAGATATTACGTACAGAAACGGCTAATGATTGTGTACCAGAATTACCTGACATCCCGCTAATAATAGGAATGAATGCTGCTAATAGTGCAACTTTAGATAATGTATCCTCAAAACTACCTAGAATCGTCGCAGTAATCATGCCTAAAAACGTTAAAATGATTAACCACGGTAAACGTTTCATCGCTGTTTTAATCACAGAGTCATTCGTAGAATCAATATCAGAAACCCCGGCTAAACGAGAGTAGTCTTCACTAGCTTCTTCGTCCATTACATCTAGAATGTCATCGATTGTAATGATACCTAGCAAATGATTTTGATAATCTACTACTGGTACCGCAATAAAATCATAGTCTCTCATGATTTGTGCAACGTCTTCTTGGTCTGTTGCAACGTCAACGCTAATGACACGTTCGCTCATGACATCTTCAATATAAGCATCGTTTTCAGCGGTGATTAAATCCCTTAATGATAAAACACCTACTAGTTGATCATCTTCATTCACAGCAAAAATGACATATATGGTTTCTGCATTAGGCGCTTGCTCTTTAACATGCATCAATGCTTCTTTCACAGGCGTTGTTGATTTTAAAGAAAGATATTCCGTCGTCATAATACCGCCGGCAGTATCTTCTTCATAATGTAACAATGCTTTGATTTCATTTGCATCTTCGTTATTCATTAATGTGAGTAAACTAGCAACTTTCGGTTTGGATAATTCGTTTAAAATATCTACCGCATTATCGTAAGACATCTCTTCTAAAATATGACTCGCATAGTTTGCATTGATATTATCGAATAGCTCCTCATATTCTTCATCATCTATATCTAAATGGTCGAAGAAATCAGCAACTTCACTAGGAGATAAGAATTCGAATATCTTTTGCCGTTTTTCTTCATCGGTATCTTCAAAGTACTCACTTTGTTCGTAATTATGCATTGATAAAAATTCTTCTCTAAATGCATCAATATCGCCATCTTGTAATAATTGATCTAATAAATCTTTATCATAAACGTCTTCGTTCACATTTTCTTTCTCTTTTAATTCTGTGTCGTTAGACAAATTAAACACCTCCAAAACAATTTTTTATATTAAGTCATACCATTGATTGAGTTGTTTATGATCAATTTCGATATGTATCATATTTTTATTAACTGGATGTTCAAAAATGAGTTTTGAACAATGTAAGCACTGCCCCTCTATTTTACCATGTTTTCCACCATACAATGTATCACCTATTAAAGGGTGACCGATATATTGAAAATGCACTCTAATTTGATGAGTTCGACCCGTACAGAGTTGTACTTCACAGCAACTAACATTCTCTTTTTGTTTTAAAGTACGAAACACTGTTTTGGCATATTTCCCGTTCTCAGATACACATCTTTCTATAATACTTTCATCGCTTCTTGCAATAGGAGCTTCAATCATGCCACTAGGTTCAGTCATACCGTATGCTAAACACGTATAAACTTTGTCCATTTTGGCTTTTGAAAATAAATGATGTATATATCCATATTTCGCAAAAAGTACAATCCCAGTAGTATTGCGGTCTAAACGGGTTACTATATGAGGATTGGTTCGTTCACCTTTATGATGTAAATAACCTAATACTTGTTCAACTAAGCTTTCATGTGGATGTTCACGTGACGGTGCACAGTTTTGTCCATTAGGTTTAGATACAATAATGATATAGTCATCTTCGAATAATATATCTAGTGGCTTCATATAAGGTGTTAAATTGGCACTGGGTACTTCTATAGGTAGTTGAACTTCTAGCTGATCACCAAAATTCAATTGATATCTCACAGTGACATGTCTCTGATTGACAAGTAAAGCGCCATTAGTTTTAATGGCGCTAATTGTCTTCTTCGAAAAGTCATGTCGTTGTAAAAATGATTTAAGCGTTTCTTGCTGTGTAATCGTATATCTGAAAATCATACTTCATCATCACTTGAAATAAATGAATCGTGTACCCTCTTCCAAAATGGGAATGGTCTGAAGCGTGCAAATCTTACCTTTTCATTTGCTACTCTATACTGGATTGCATTTACATTTTTATGCTTAATACTCACGTGATCAATCGTAGTTCTTATTGTGTCATGATTGACCGGTGTTATCAAACACGTGTGATGTTTAGGAAGTACTAATGGCGACCCCACTGTTCTAAACACACGATTGTTGATTGAAGCAATTTCTGCAATTTGCATTGCTTCTAAAGATGGATGAATTAATGCGCCACCTAATGCTTTATTGTATGCTGTTGATCCAGATGGCGTAGATATACATAGCCCATCTCCTCTAAAACGCTCAAAATGTTTACCACGAATATTAACATCCACAACTAATGTTGATCCATTTTCAGTTTTCATTGTAGCTTCATTCAATGCTAAATACCTTGTTTCATAACCATTATTATTATATCGAACAATGATTTCCAATAATGGATATTCAATAACTTGAAATTCTGAATTATTGATTTCAATAATCAATTTCTCGACTTCATGAGGTAACCAGTCAGCATAAAACCCTAAATGTCCGGTGTGCACACCAACAAACGCCACTTTCGAAAGCATATGACTATATTGATGAAAGGCTTGTAATAAAGTGCCATCCCCACCGACTGAAATGACTATTTCTGGGTTTTCATTATCTTCAACCATTTGAAAATCTTTCATATAGTTAATCATTTTATGCTTTAACGCATTAGATTTCGAATCACCTTTAGTTAGGATTGTATAACGCATGTTTACACCTCATTAGTCATTTTCATGTTTTTTTGCACGCTTTTGAGTATAATATTTCTGTGCTTCTTGAATTTCATCTTTAATCTCGGACATTTCTTCATCTAATAAGTAAGCCGCTTCTGCCGCCCTTTCTAAACGATGCTGTATCTCATCTGGATAATCTCCATCATATTTATATCGTAATGTATGTTCTATGGTTGACCAGAAATTCATAGCCAACGTTCTAATCTGAATTTCAGCTAAAATAGATTTTTGTCCATTTAATGTTTCAATAGGATATTCAATAATTACGTGGTAAGAGCGATATCCACTTGGTTTGGTATTGCGAATATAGTCCCTTTCTTCAACAACACTAAAATCCTTACGTTGACGTAATATATTAACTACGACATCTATATCATCCACAAATTGGCACATAATTCTGAGTCCAGCTATGTCATACATTTCTTCTCTTAATCTATCAAATGGAATTTCCCTTTTGTTTGCTTTATCTATAATACTTGAAATAGGTTTAACGCGGCCTGTTACGAATTCAATGGGAGAACTGTGTTCACTAATCTCATATTGTTTACGTAATCCTTTTAATTTAACTTTTAATTCATTAACAGCCTGTTTATACGGTGTTAAAAATTGATCCCACTGGTTCATATTACTTCACTCCGCTTCATTCTAGTTCAAAAGTTTTTTCAACAGCAGAAACAAACTCCTTACCATAGTTATTATTGCCTTCAATATTGTCTAATATGTAATCTAATTCCTCTTGGAAATGTTTAAGTTCTAACTCATCGTTTACAATAAGTTTCTTACCTTTGTTTTCATGTAACATCGACCATGTTTCTTCTACAAAGATTAAATACGAATAGGATTGACCATCATCTAAGATGTATGCAAATCCATAATTATCACTGTCAACAAGCATTTGTCCTACTTCTTCTAATCCTTCGATTGAATCTTCTGAATAACAGTAAATTGTATCGTCTTTCACTTTGATTTCATTTATATATATACGCATGCTTGCCCCTCCTTATTCCATATTAGTTTAACATAATTTATGCTTACATCACACGTATGTAGCCGAATATTGTCACTTTATTATATGTATTTGAATTTTTTAATATGACTTATTATTCTAATTTCATTTTTTTATAATGATTCTATTTTCAAAACATTGTCTCACTTTAAAACAAGAACCATTTCAGTCATACTATTAATAAAACAAACAACGTTGTAGAGGAGTAACAATGAATGACAACAAATAATGAAATTGAATTCAAACAAATACTTAGTGAATCAGCATATAATGATATTAAAAATCAATATTTCAAAGAAACATCACCTTTCAAACAAACAAATTACTATATAGATACTGCAGACTTTAAACTTAAGGATCACTATTCTGCATTAAGAATTCGCGTTAAAAATAATACTTATGAGATGACACTCAAAGTACCTGCAGAGGTAGGTTTAACTGAATATAATTTCAATGTCACGCTTGAGCCTGAAATTGACAAAACAATTTATCACGACCAATTGCCAGATGAGATTAGACAAATACTAATGGAGGACTTTGACGTTAAAGATGGCACATTATTGATATTAGGTGCTTTAACTACGTATAGAATGGAAACCTCCTATCAAAATGAACTTCTTGTGTTAGATAAAAGTGAGTATCTTGGCACAGAAGATTGCGAGCTAGAATTCGAAGTACATGATTATGACGAGGGCTTACAAAAGTTTAATGACTTACTGAAATCATTTCATATGACTCATGAAAAACCATTAAACAAAGTCCAACGTTTCTTTAACAGAAAAGCTAATTTAGCCTAACAACAACAATGGAAGCCATAATGCAAATTACTTTCAAATGTAAAAATTCATGTTATATTAGATATATATTAATGAAATACGGTGATATTATGCCTAAAACACCATATGACATCATAGGGCAAGATGCACTATATCAAATGATTGATCATTTTTATGATTTAGTTGAAAAAGACGATAGAATTAATCATTTATTCCCTGGTGATTTTATAGAAACGAGTCGAAAACAAAAGCAATTTTTAACTCAGTTTTTAGGAGGCCCTGATTTATATACGCAGGAACATGGACACCCCATGTTGAAAAGACGACATATGGAATTTACGATTACTGAATATGAGCGCGATGCTTGGTTAGAAAATATGTCTATAGCAATTAATCATGCTAACTTCCCTGCTGGGGTTGGTGACTATTTATTTGAAAGATTGCGACTAACAGCTAATCATATGGTGAATTCCGAAAAATAATTGTAGGTGAAAAGACATGGCTGAAGAGTTAAGAGTAATGGAGAATAAGAGTCGTGAAGATGCAAATACTGATCTATCACCTGTATGCAAAATAGAAATTTACTCTTTTTTCGATCCCTTTAGTAAAGATTGTTTCAAAATTTCGGCAATCTTATCAAAACTAAGAATTGAATATAATCAATATATACGTGTAAGACATATTCTTAATCCTTCATTAAAAGTTTTAACAAAATGCCAAGCACAAAGCACCTCTGATTTCGATAATATTGCATTAGCTTACAAAGCAGCTGAATTACAAGGTCGTTTAAGAGCAGAGCGATTTATTCATTTAATGCAAAATGAAATTATACCAAAACGCGATATTATCACCGAAGAAATGATATGTGATTGTGTAAAAAATGCTGGAATTGATTATGATGTGTTTAAAGAAGACTTACAGAAAAGCAAACTAACAGAAAGTTTAAAAGTTGATTTGCATATAGCACGTGAAATGGAAATAGAACAATCTCCATCCCTCGTATTCTTCAGTGAAGACGTGCATGAAGAAGGATTAAAAGTTGAAGGTCTTTATCCATATCACATATACACATACATCATCAATGAACTTATGGGGACACCAATTGAAAAGAATTTGCCTCCGAAGTTAGAAACTTATATACAACAGAAACAACTTGTGACAATGGAAGAGTTACTCACGATTTATGAGTGGCCTGAAAAATTATTAAATAAAGAATTGAAAAAACTCATGCTACAACAGAAAGTGGAAAAATTAAATTATCCTGATGGCAAGTTTTGGAAATCTAAAATGCCTAAATGTTGAAAACTTACTGTGGTTCAATATTTAAAAATAAGCGCAACAGATATCAAATGATCTGTTGCGCTTATTTTTTGTTTATTCATAATTTGTATAATTTATGTATATTGTTTACTGCATATTTTACAGCAAATAAAAAAACGCCGTGTCTGATTACACGACGCTAAACAAAGGGGATGGGAGAAATTTTTCACTTCAAACAAAGGGGTATGTTTGTTATGTGATTAATTTCATGTTCATAATATAACACGACGTATATCCCATTTCAACCTTTGTGTTTGATTAAATTTAAATTGTCACAATCTGTTCATAATGTAAGCGAATTCAATCATATTAAGCTTTCATTAGTTTTTCAAAAGCATCTAATTTCTGTTCGAAGACTTCACATGCTTGTTCAATTGGTTCAGGTGATGTCATATCTACACCTGCATTTTTTAAGATTTCAATTGGATAATTTGAGCTACCTTTTTTCAAGAATTCATTAATATATCTTTCAACAGCTGGTTGGCCCTCTGTTAAGATTTGGTGGCTTAAACTTTGTGCAGCACTATAACCAGTTGCGTATTGATATACATAATAATTCATATAGAAGTGAGGAATTCGTGACCATTCTTTACTAATGTCTTCATCTGTTTCAACTGCATCACCAAAGTATTGTTTATTAAGTTTGGCATACTCTTCATTCATGCGATTCGGCGTCAATGGTTCCCCTGCTTCTTCAATTTGATGAATTTTATGTTCAAATTCTGCAAACATAGTTTGACGGAATAAAGTTGCTCTAAAGCGTTCAAGTTCTTGATTCAACAATAATAAACGTTTGTCGTCATCTAAATGCTTATCCATATAGTCGCTTAATAAAGCTTCATTACATGTTGATGCTACTTCAGCTACAAATATTGTATAGTCACTTAAATTGGATGGTTGATTTTGACGACTGAAATAACTATGTGCTGAATGACCAAATTCATGAACTAAAGTATATAAATCTGAAACTGTATCTGACCAGTTTAATAAGATGAATGGGTTGGTTAAATGTGCACCAGATGAATATCCACCAGATCGTTTACCTTTGTTTTCATAAACATCAACCCAACGGTTGTCCAATCCTTCTTTAACCACGTTTAAATATTCTTCTCCCATTGGTTCAAGTGCTTTTAACATCCATGATTTAGCTTCTTCATAAGGCATTTCAAATTTAACGTCTTTCACCAATGGTGTATATAAATCATACATTTTTAAGTCATCGATGCCTAATAACTCTTGTCTTAAACGCGTATATCTATGAAGTAATGGTAAGTATTTGTGAACCGTTTTAACTAAATTATCATATACTTCTTCTGGAATATGGTTATTACTTAAAGCTTTTTCACGGGCAGATTTATAGTGATGCGTACGCGCATTAAACACATTTTTCTTCACTTCACCTGCTAATGTTGCTCCTAAAGTATTGTTATGAGATCCATAAGCTTTATATACGTTTCTAAATGCAGATTCTCTTAAAACACGATCATCTGACTCTAGATATTTAATAAATGTACCTTGCGTTAACGGATGTGCTTTACCATCTTTATCAATAGCATCTTCAAATTCTAAATCCGCATTACTGAACATACCATATACGTTAGACGGCGTAGATAAAGCATCTTGTGCTTCAGTCAATAATTTTTCAGTATCAGCATCTAATATATGTGGGCGCTTTTCATTGATGAGTTGTAGATCAAATTCATATTGTTTTAATTTATCGTTTGATTGAATAAATGTTTGAATTGTCTCTTCATCAAGTTGTAAAATTTCTGGTACTAAAAAACTCCATGCTGAACTAAATTTAATAATTAATTGATGTGCACGTGCTTCCATGCCTGTATACTGATCATTGGCAGTATCTTGGTCTTGTTTTAAGTGGGCATAGACATATACCTTTTCTAATTTGGTGCCTATTTCATCTTCTAATGCTAAGGCTTGATATAAAGTATCTGCACTATCTCCTAGGTGACCTTTAAACTGTTCTTCTTTACCGATGTCGTTTTCGACATCTTTAAATGCCGCTTCAAATGCATCATCACTTGGGAATATCGTTGTTAAATCCCATGTATATTCAGGATATTTACGTTCCTGTTCTTCTCTAGATAATTGTTGACTCATCATGTAAACCTCCTCGAAATAATCAATAACTTAATTTTCTCATTTTAATAGATAATTTGCACGTCATTACAATTCAATTTTCGTGCATTTTGATACTTTTCTATTATTTTATTTAACAGTTTTGATTTGCTGTAATGATGATATGCAAAATCTCGCAACTTAATCACTGCCCCTATATTCGCAATCGTCAATTCGTCATGAATTTCTAAAAGTCGAAGTTGTAGCTGCCATTCAATTGGATGGGGTTTGATATAAATTTGTAGTGGGATAATAATGCCAAACTGTTGAATGACTTGCTTGTCATTGAGTTGCAATTGATACATAGCGCTTAGAGTTGGTTCTAATACAGAATTCTTACGACGGCAATGTTGGATATATCTATTTATAAGGCTTTCGCCTAATTTATAACATACCATGTTTTTATGTCTTTTTTCTGTCAGTAATATTGTCATATCTTCAACTATGTCTCTTTTTGCAAGAAATTGCCGCCCTCCTAGATGCTGGATATTTGAATATCTGATTAATTGGCAAAACTTTTCTTGCCATGTATACAAAGACCTATGGGTCGCATTTATAAAACTGGCTTGATGATCATTTAATGTCAATTTACCGTTTCTGTATTTGATATCTTCGATAATCCAAAATGGTCTAAGTCCGACACTCATTAGCCCTGCGGTACGCTTTTGAATTTCAGACAACGGAATGTTAGAAAATTGTACCTCAATCGCAAATGATGAATTAACAACAATATCAGGAAACTGTTGTATATTCTCATAATATGGTTCAACTTCAACTTTAAAATTCAACCTTTTTAACATGGAGGCAATTTTGTATTTTGTTTGATAATGCAAAGCACTTTCCCCTTTTGAACGCCATATCTTACAAGGATTCACATGTGCAAAATGTGCTATTACTTTCGTTCCAATTTTTAAAATCACTTTTGATTTACAATGTGGACAGAAATAATTCTGATTCTTTATTGCTTGCTTTGCTAACACACATTCATGATTTTCATTTATAGCTACTAACATCGGTTCACCTCATATATTTCAACGAAGCAAACTTTCAATTTACTTGTGTAACTTGACCCTTGCATTAACCATAAAAAAACGAGACATCCACATGTCTCGTTTATCAATCTATTAAATTTATTCAGTTGCGTCAGTAAAGTAACGACGCACTTGTGAAGTAACGTTATGGCTCATTATAATCTTACCATAATCATTTAAATATACTTCTGTTTTATCAGTTGGGTATGCAAATTCTAATAATTGACTATAACTATCATTAATTGTCTCTTGATCGACCGTGTCATCAAAATGAATAGCATAGTAATATTGTGAGTCAATCATATAAAGTAAATCTTCAAACTCATCAGCACTTTGATTATTGTGATATGCATAATTAATGACTTGTTCTAAATCCTCAAATTTTACAATCACTGTACGAATATTGGCTTGTTTGCGTTGTCTTTGAGATTGTTCTTGTTGCGCTTTCTTTTGTTGATTACGTTGTTCAAATATATTTTCGATATTATCTTCGCTTTCAAGCGTTTGAGCTAGAAGTTCATTTACTTGGTCATCAAATTGATCAAAATTACCATCTTCAGCCATATTCATGGCATCTTCATTTTTAGACTTAGAAATAGTCACTTCCACGCCCTTTTCAAAGGCATGTACTTGAATCCATAGTGGTCCTTCAACGACAAAATCTTCTTCTTCATTAATTTCATCCATCATTGACCAGAAGAATTCTTCACCGCGTTTGCGGTTAGTCCATAAATCTTCACGACTAAAACCACGAGCTTCTATGTCGCTATATGTTATAAACAATTTAACTGTTGTATCATCAACGCGTTCTATTCTCATATCATCTCACTCCTTACAGTCGATGAATAGTAACCATATTGTATTAGAACGTGACTCAAATTACAATCTATTTGTTTGATTAAATTTAACTATTCTTAAGATGGCTTCTTATATTAACATATTCCCTATTTTAATGCTAAAAAACAGCGCATTTGTTCATGATTTATTTTAAAAAATACACAAAAGACAACACCATTTAACAATAGTGTTGTCTTAATATCTTTTAGTAAAGTGATAAAATCACATAGTTATTAAAGTTATTAGTCAACCAAACGTTGAGCTTCTTGTAATTGGAACGTACGGACTTTTCTTGGTAAGAAACGTCTGATTTCATCCTCGTTATAACCTACTTGTAAACGTTTATCGTCTAAAATGATTGGGCGACGTAATAAACCTGGATTATCTTGAATAATTGAATATAAATCTTGTAATGGTAAAGAATCAATATCAACATTCAATTTTTGGTATGTTTTAGAACGAGTAGAAATAATTTCATCAGTTCCGTCTTCAGTCATTTTTAATATTAATTTAATTTCATCGATTGTTAAATGTTCAGAAAAAATGTTACGCTCCGTATATGGAATGTCATGTTCTTGTAACCATGCTTTCGCTTTACGGCAAGATGTGCAACTTGGTGAAGTAAATAATGTTACCATACATCTCACTCTCCTATAAATGGATTCATTCATTAATTTTAAATTAGTTATAGATTAAAGAAATGATTGTTATTTGCTTTCTTAACCTTACAATATATATTATAACCATCTAACATTAAAATTAAATGAGAAAATCCTAATTTTTCTGAGAAATCTTGAAATTATTCAAAATTATCTCACAAACTATTTAATACTTAGATATACATTCATTTTAACACAACTTACAATTTAAAGAAATACTGTTATAATGAGAGATAAATAATATTTGAGAAAGTAGGCATCTAATATGGAAACATTATTTTCAGGCATTCAACCAAGCGGTATACCAACAATTGGTAACTATATAGGTGCATTAAAACAATTTGAAGAAATACAAAATGATTATGATTGTTTCTTCTGTATTGTTGATCAACATGCAATCACTGTACCTCAAGACCGTTTGAAATTACGCAAACAAATTAGACAACTCGCAGCAATATATCTAGCTTCAGGTATTGATCCTGACAAATCTACCCTATTCATTCAGTCTGAAGTCCCTGCACATGTTCAAGCAGGATGGATGCTCACTACAATAGCTTCAATTGGTGAATTAGAACGTATGACACAATTTAAAGATAAAGCTCAAAAACGAACTGATGGCGTCCCAGCTGGATTACTTACTTATCCACCATTAATGGCAGCTGATATAGTTATTTATAATACTAATATTGTTCCTGTTGGTGAAGATCAAAAACAACATATGGAATTGACACGTAATTTGGTAGATAGATTTAATAGTCGTTATAATGACGTATTAATTAAACCAGAAATCCGTATGCCAAAAGTAGGTGGTCGTGTGATGAGTTTACAAGACCCTACTAAAAAGATGAGTAAAAGTGATGATAATCAAAAGAACTTCATTTCATTATTAGACGAACCAAATGTAGCAGCTAAAAAAATTAAAAGTGCTGTTACTGATTCAGATGGTATTATTAAGTTTGACCGTGATAATAAACCAGGGGTTTCTAATTTACTTTCAATCTATTCTGGTTTAACTAACGAACCTATTAAAGATATCGAAGCGAAATATGAGGGAGAAGGTTACGGAAAATTCAAAGGTGATTTAGCTGAAATAGTTAAATCATTCCTAGTTGACTTCCAAGAAAAATACGACGCATTTTATAACTCTGATGAACTAGATGATATTTTAGATAAAGGTAGAGAAAAGGCACATCAAGCCTCATTTAAAACATTGAAAAAAATGGAAAAAGCTATGGGTCTTGGCCGTAAAAGATAATCGATTCACTATACGAAAAAGCACTGAGGTTACACAACCTCAGTGCTTTTTTATTATATTATTTTTTCTTTTTACCAGTTTCTCTATCAATCGATTTATCGATATATACATCTTTTAATGTAGTATCTGGACCTACCTTATGGTATACCAATCCTTTTACTTGAGGATTTGTTAGATGCGCCTCTCCTTTTTGATAAATTGGTGCAACAGGTGCATCATTTAGTAAAATTTCTTCTGCTTTTTGAAGTGTTGCATTTCTTTCATCTTCATTTTGAAGCAATTTACCATTGGCATCTTTTATTAGCTTATCGTATTCTTTGTTACTCCAGTCAGTGTTGTTTTGCGGATTTCCTGTAGTCATTATTTGTAAAAAAGCCGTTGGATCTGGATAATCTGGTACCCAACCTGAATATGTTGCCTCAAAGTCACCTGCAAGTTCTAGGTTGGTTTTTTGTTTGAAAGGCATTTGTTTGACTTTCATTTCTACGCCAGGCAAATTATTTTCAATTTGAGATTTTATATATTCAGCAGAAATTTTTGCTCCCGGCGTATCTTCTACATTTAAAGTAAATGTTACATTTTTCTTACCTAATTCTTTTTGCGCTTTTTTCCAATTATTTTTTGCATCTTTTTTGTCAAAATTTAATGGTGATTTCACTGTACTAGCAAAATCTTTACCCTCAGGCGTCTTAGCTGTCCCAGTTGCAGTAAATTTATTAGATACCGTAGAGCCATTATTAAGTGTTGAATTTACATAAGTTTCCTTATCAATAGATTTTGCAATAGCCTTTCTCAAATTCTTATTTTTAAATTCCGGCTTATTTTTTTGATTCATTTTAATGAAAAATGTTCCTGCTGTTAAACGCTTATTAAAAGATGGAGAATCTTTATATTTATCCGCTTGTTCTGAAGAAACTAAGGTATCGTCAACTGAATTAGTTTCGTAAAGGGACGTACCTGCCTGTCCATCTTTTAACGCTTTATATTGAACCTTATCTAGTTTTACATGTTTTTTATCCCAGTAATCTTTATTCTTTACTAATTGGATTTTATCTTCAACTTGCCAGTTCACTACTTTGAATGGTCCATTGTAAACTGCTTTATCAGCAGTAGTACCATATGCTTTGCCATATTTTTTAGCCACTTTTTCATTTTGAGGATCAAATGTATTTAATGCCAACAACTCATTGATATATGGCACCGGTCTTTCCAATTTAACTTGTAGTTTATATTTATTTAGTGCTTTGATACCTAAATCCTTAACCGGCTTTTTACCAGCATTAACTTGATCGGCATTTTTAATATCGCTCATAATATACGCAAATTCTGAACCTGTTTTAGGGTCTACTACTTTTCTCCAAGCAAAAACAAAGTCATTCGCAGTAACTGGATCTCCATTACTCCATTTTGCGTCTTTTCTTAAATTAATAGTTAGTGTTTTTCCATCATTACTTTTCTTAGGTAATGATGTTGCAACAGCTGGCTCTGCTTTATCATGTTTATCCATTGTATATAGCCCTTCAAATGCTTGACCCGCAATATCACCTGATACAGCTTCAGTAATCAATGTCGTATCTAAAGTCGTCATATCTTGTGGTATAACTTTTCTAAATACTTGACCTTCATCTGAATATAAACTTTTACTGTTACTGCAACCTGATAAGGTGCTTAATGAAATGATAAAAATCGCAATCAGTGTTATCCATTTTCTCATACGTATCCCCCTCCCTTTGATTATCCTGCTGTATTAACATGCTGTTTTAATTTTTCTGCTTCCGCTTCAGTTGCAAAGACAAAGTGTTCTGGTCGAATCTCGTGCAATTGTCTATTTTGATCATCTGCATTGCTTGCTTCATATGTAATCCGTTTTCTTTGTCTTTCAACGTCTGGATCAGGTTGAGGAATCGCTGATAATAATGACTTCGTATAGTCATGTAAAGGATGATTATATATATCATCTGCAGGTCCGAGTTCAACAATTTTTCCAAAATGCATCACAGCTATTCTGTCTGAAATATATTTAACCATTGATAAATCATGTGCAATAAATAAGAACGTAATCCCTTTTTCTCTTTGTAGTCGTAACATTATATTGACGACTTGTGCTTGTATGGAAACGTCTAATGCTGAAATCGGCTCATCAGCAATAATAAATTCTGGTTCTACTGCTAATGCCCTTGCTATACCTATACGTTGACGTTGTCCACCTGAAAATTCATGAGGATAACGGTTCGCATGTTCCTTACTTAACCCTACTGTTTCTAATGCATCATATACACGCTTCTTACGATTACGTTTATCAGTGGCTAAATGATGAATATCTATGCCTTCTCCAACAATGTCCATCACTTTTAGACGTGGGTTTAAAGACGCATAGGGATCTTGAAAGATCATTTGAATCTTCTTGTTGAATTTCAACATATCTTGGCGTTTACGAATATTATGTATATCCGTACCATCATAAATAATTTCTCCACTAGTAATATCATTTAATTTAATGATAGCTTTACCTGTAGTTGATTTACCACAACCTGATTCTCCAACTAAACCTAAAGTTTCACCTTTATAAATATCAAACGAAATATCTTCAATTGCTCTAACTTCGTTCTTTTTACCTTGGTTAAAATATTGTTTTAAATGTTTCACTTCTACTAATTTCTTTTTTTGGTTAATCATTAAACGCCACCCTCTCTACTTTGATGGGTTGTTCATATTGGTTAGGTAATGTTTTAAAGCGCTTTTGAACTGCTAATGGTGGTTCAACTTTGGGTGCTCTTTCATCTAATAACCATGACTTAACAAAATGAGTAGGCGATACTTTAAACCACGGTGCTTCTTCTTTAAAATCAATATCTAATGCATACTGACTTCGTCTAGCAAATGCATCTCCTACCGGTGGATGTAATAAATCTGGTGGTGTTCCAGGAATTGCAATTAAGTCTGTATCATTACTCGTAGTTAAATCTGGCATGGATGATAATAATCCCCAAGTATAAGGATGTTTCGGACCATAAAATATTTCATCAACATTACCTGTTTCAATCATTTGTCCGCCATACATAACGGCTACTCTATCAGCAATATTTGCTACGACACCTAAATCATGTGTAATAAAAATAATTGAAGTATTAATTTTCTGTTGAAGTTCCTTCATCAAATCTAATATTTGAGCTTGCATTGTTACATCAAGTGCTGTCGTCGGTTCGTCAGCGATTAATACTTTGGGTTCACATGCTAGTGCTGTTGCGATAACAATTCTTTGTCTTTGACCACCTGAAAATTGATGTGGGTATGCTTTAAAACGCTTTTCAGCGTTTGGCAATCCAACTAGATTTAAAATTTCTAATGCGCGTTGTTTAGCTTCAGATTTACTTAGATTTTTATGTTTAATTAATGGTTCCATAACTTGTTTGCCAATTTGCATCGTTGGGTTTAAAGATGTCATTGGATCTTGAAATATCATTGAGATATCTCTACCTCGTAATTTAATTAATTCTTTTTCACTTTTATTCGCAAGATTTTCCCCTAAAAAGTTAATTTCTCCCTGTTTAATACGACCTGCATCCCCTTGGAATAACTTTGTGATTGCCTTAGTCGTAACTGATTTACCTGAACCTGATTCTCCAACAATTGCTAATGTTTCTCCTTTATTCAGGTAAAAGTCTACGCCTCGGACAGCTTGAACTTCACCTGCAGAAATATCAAATGAAACATGCAAGTCGTTGACTTCTAAAATTCTCTCTGTCATATACATGCCCCTCCTTTATTTACGCATCTTCGGATCGAATGCATCACGTAATCCATCACTGAATAGATAGAAAAATAAGATTAATAAACTTAAAATGATTGCTGGTATAAATAATTCATGTGGATGAATTAATAACATTGCACGTCCATCGTTGACGAGTGATCCTAAAGATGTTTGTGGTGCTGGTACACCAATACCAATAAAACTTAAAAATGCTTCAAAGAAAATAGCACTTGGTACTGTAAACATAGATGTAACAACAATTGCACCTAATGTATTAGGCAAAATATGTTTGAATATAAGTTTGAATTTTGATGCACCTAAAGTTTGAGAAGCGAGTACAAATTCTTGGTTCTTTAATTTTAAGAATTCACCTCTAACAACACGACTCATACCTAACCAACCTGTGATGGACATCGCTATAATAATAGTCCAAATCGAAGGTTCAAAAATTAATACAAAGAGAATAACGACAATTAGATTAGGAATTGAAGCAATAACTTCTAGGATTCTTTGCATGACATTATCAATTCGACCACCAAAGAAACCTGAAATAGCACCATAAGTCACACCAATAAAAATATCTAATATCGCTGCAACGATACCAATGAATAGTGAAATCTGTGTTCCTTTCCATGTTCTTGTCCACAAGTCACGACCTAATTGATCAGTACCAAACCAATAGTTTTCCTTGGCGTGTGCTTCTTTATATGCATCTTTACCATCCGTTCCCTTACCATCAAATGGTAAAAATGGTACTTTATCTAACACTGGTATTTTAGCTGGTAAATTTCGATGTTCAACATTTTGCTCTGCATAATCTCTGTTATTCATTAAAGGTCCAATAAATGCGAATAACACAATTAAAATGAGTCCAATCATACCAACAACAGCTAGTTTATTACTTTTTAATTGCGCCCACGCATCTTGCCAGAAGTTTTTACTTTCACGTTGTAGCTCTGGCTCTTGATTTAAATCTAATTCTCTTAATACAAAATCCGTAGAAATTGCCCCTTCAGAGGTATGTGACATTGTTGCATTTGAGTAATCTTTATCCTTTCTTTTATCTGTCATTACTTTTTACCTCCTTGAACACGAATTCTAGGATCTATAATGCCGTATAAGATATCTACGATAAAAATAGATACGATAAATAATGTACTAAATAAAATCGTTGTCGCCATGATGACTGAGAAATCGTTTGTAGTAATCGAACGTACGAATTGATCCCCTAATCCAGGTACTCCGAAGATATTCTCAATGGTAAGTGTCCCAGTTAAAATACCTGCTAACATTGGCACTAATATCGTAATGATGGGTATCAAAGCGTTTCTTAACGCATGACCGAACAACACTCTCATCGTTGAATTACCTTTTGCTCGTGCTAATAAAATATAATCTGAACTTAATACTTCAATCATTTCAGCTCGTATGTATCGGGCTACTGTTGCTAATACTACTGCAGATAAAGCGAGTGAAGGTAACACTGCTGTAGAAAATCCTTCCCATCCTGCAACTGGGAACCATCTTAAACGTACTGCAAACACATATTGTAATAAAACTGCTAATACGAATGATGGTACAGACACTGCAATAACTGAAATTACAGTCGTTGTGTAATCTACCCAGGTATTTTGTTTCGTAGCTGCAGCAATTCCTAAAATGAGTCCAACGATAATACCAATAATCATTGCCGTTAATCCCATTTCAAATGATGGTATTAATCTTGGCTTAATCAATTCCCATACCGGTTGATTATGGTATTGGAATGAATAACCAAAATCGCCTGTCACAACATTTTTTAGATAATGTACGTACTGTACTGCGACGGGGTCATTTAACCCATATTTCTCATTTAATATCGCTTTTTGATCAGCATTTAATTTTGCATCATTAAATGGTGAACCTGGCATCATTTTCATCAAGAAAAATGTGATTGTAATAATGATGAATAATGATAAAAACATATAACCTTATCTTTTAAGGATGTATTTTCCCATCTAATCCCCCCATTTATTTTTCACAATTGACAATCCCTTCAAAATATTCAGAATACTTTATTAGTATTATATATATAACTTACATGCAAAATCAATATAGTTTTGCGTTAATGCAATAAAGCAATCATTTTATAAAATAGAATTTTTTTGTTTTCAGAATAAGTTGATTATTGTAAACTAAAACCAATACGATACGGAGTGATGTTATTGAAATTAATTAAATTTTATCTCTATCCATTACTAATAACTCTATTTATTTCTTTTATTTTTTGGTTATGGACCAAACATACATGGGTCGAGTACATCAATGTCTTATTTTATGTTTCATTAGTGATTTTCATCATATTATTTATTATTTTATTAGTTCAAGAAGGTATCTTCGATGTAACAAGCTATGGATTTAGACGTTTAAAATATCAAATGTCCTCTACTTCAAGAAAACGTAGCATGGAAGATGATAGCTTTTTAAATCCTCAACACGTCAAAAAAGAACACTACATGATTTCCTCATGGGTGTTCCCTAACCTGCTTATACATTTAGTTTTAGTGTTAATCACAATAATTATTTCGTTCAATATGTAAAAAAGCGCAAGTGCGATGTAATTCACACTTGCGCTTTATATTTATTAATCTTCAAATTTTTTGAATATCAATACTGCATTATGTCCGCCGAATCCTAAACTATTACTCATTGCATGAGTAATGTCTAAGTCTTGTGCTTCATTCGGAACATAATCTATATCACATTCTGGGTCTGGTGTTTCAGCGTGAATCGTTGGTGCAATTTTTGAATCTCTAATTGAAAGTGCAGAGAAGATTGCCTCAATACCACCAGTAGCACCTAATAAATGACCAGTCATTGATTTAGTAGAACTTACTTTTAAATTATTGACTGCATCGCCAAATGTATTCTTAATGGCTTGTACTTCATATAAATCACCTACTGGTGTACTTGTACCGTGAGCATTTAAATATTGAATATCTTTTGCTTCAATACCTGCATCATCTAATGCAGCTTGCATTGCTCTAGAACCACCTTCACCTTCAGGTGCTGGTGCAGTAATGTGATAAGCATCGCCTGTTGTACCGTAACCAACAATTTCAGCATAAATTTTGGCACCACGTGCTTTTGCAGATTCTAGTGATTCTACAACCACAATACCTGCACCTTCACCCATAACAAATCCATCTCTACCTTCTTGGAATGGACGACATGCCGTCTCTTTGTCATTATTTGTAGATAATGCACGGCTTGCACTAAATCCTGCAATAGCCATATGAGAAATCGGTGCTTCAGTACCACCAGTAATCATTGCATCTGCATCACCACGTTGGATAATCTTAAATGCTTCACCAATTGAGTTAGTACCTGTTGCACATGCTGTAACAGTTGAACCACTTGGTCCTTTAGCACCTAAATCAATAGATACTTGGCCTGTAGCCATATCAGGAATTAACATTGGTACAAAGAATGGGCTGACACGTCTTGGTCCACGTTCTACCAATTGTGTATGCGCCGTTTCAAATGTTTCCATACCGCCAATACCAGAACCAATCCATACACCAATACGGTTAGCATTAGCTTTGATATCTAATTGAGAATCTTTGACCGCTTCTCTAGCCGCTACCACAGCATATTGAGTAAATCTATCCATACGACGTGCTTCTTTTTTATCAATGTGGTCTTCGATATTAAAATCTTTTAATTCACCAGCCAGATGCACATTATAATTTTCAGTATCAATTCGTGTGATAGTATCGATACCATTAACTCCTTTTAATGCATTCTGCCATGTTGTTTCAGCATCGTTACCGATTGGAGATAAGGCTCCGATACCTGTAATAACAACTCTATTATTTTCACTCATTAGTTATCCTCCTATTTTCCCCATTTGATAACGATTGCACCCCAAGTCAGGCCTCCGCCGAAACCTACTAAGACAAGAGTATCGTCATCTTTAATTTTACCGTTTTCAAGCTCTTGATTGATACTTAATGGTATTGATGCAGCAGATGTATTACCGTATTTATTTACAGATACGCTCATTTTTTCTGGTTCAATACCTAAGCGTAAACGAGCTGATTCCATAATTCTTATATTAGCTTGATGAGGAACAAATAAATCGATATCGTCAGAAGTTAAACCTGCTTTTTCAACAACACGTGTTGACGCATCGCCCATAATTCTAACTGCAAATTTAAATACTTCTCGTCCATTCATTTTTAATTTACCAGTTTCTTTATCTAAATATAAGTATTTGCCACCGCTTCCATCAGATCCCATTTCGTAACTAATAATACCACGACCTTCTGATACTTCGCCAATGACAACTGCTCCAGCACCGTCACCGAATAAAACAGCCGTAGATCGATCTGTTAAGTCAGTGATTTTAGATAATTTATCAGCACCGACAACTAAAATATTGTGATAATCTCCAGATTGAATATATTGTTTAGCTGTAATCATTGAATACATAAATCCAGAACATGCTGCAAGTTGATCCATTGTAGGCACTTTACCTGTACCTAAACGTTCTTGTAATATATTCGCTACACTTGGAAAAGGCATATCTCCAGTAGCTGTCGCAACAATAATCATATCTATATCTTCTGGTTGAATACCAGCATCTTTAATTGCTTTTACACTTGCTTCATAAGCTAAATCTGAAGTATCTTGATCTTCATTTGCCCAATGTCTTTCTTTGATTCCTGTCATTTTAGAAATCCATTCATCTGATGTTTCTAAAAATTGTTCAAAATAGGCATTGTCTACAATATTTTCTGGAGCATAAGCTCCGAAACCTTTAATACCCACATCCATGGTTGTACACCTTCTTAATAAATTTTTAATACCAGGTATTAATTTAACATATTACTGTTTTTAAACTCAAGCATATCACTTTTATTTATCATTTAATCGATAAACAAAGTAAAGTATTGATTCTATTATGATAACCTATATTTGCATTTGCTTAATACTAATCAAACCATATCTCTGAAATCAATAATTATTTTATTAATGATATCATATATCGTTAAAGTGATTATATATCATACTACATTCTGATTCACTCTATACAAACATGTATTTTTCTATTAAAATAAAGGTATATATTATATTGGAGGTCACATACAATGAAATACCTCATGACATTTATTTGGGCATTAGTCTTGTTACAAATGGTCAATTTCGTATTGAATAGTTTAAATGGTGGCGGTGCGTTAAACGTCGTATCACCAATCATCATGGCTGTTATCTTTACTGTAGCAGTTGCTATCTTAGCTGCTACTATAAGTCCAAAAAGCACGTCAGAACAATACGAATAATAAATATTAAACAAATGGTCATTTCTAGTAACAATGAGGCATTTGTTATTAATTACAAAAAGCTGGTAGCGCACTTTAAAATAGTCGCTACCAGCTTTGTTTTGTTTATCTTCCAATACAAACAAAACAACAGGCTAGAATTGCTCTTCTAGCCTGTTGTTTGTTGTGAATTAACACGATTATTCTGGTTTAGTCACGTCAAATGTTAATTCGTTATCATTATTAAGATCTACATTTATTTTAGTACCTTCTGGTAAGTTTTCTTTAATCATCATACGAGCTAATGGTGTCTCAATTTGTCTTTGTACAAATCGTTTCAATGGACGTGCACCAAATTGAGGTTCATAAGCTTCTTCACCTAACCATTTTTTCGCTTCGTCAGTTACTTCAATGGTAATTCTTTGATCAACTAATCTCATATTCAATTGACCTAATATTTTATCGACAATCATACTCATATCGTTTACTGATAATGGTTTGAATAACACAATATCATCCATACGGTTTAAAATTTCAGGTTTGAAGTAAGCATGCAAACTATCCATGACCGCTTTTTCAGTTGATTCACTTATATCTCCTGTTTCTGAAACTTGTTCTAATAGGACTTGTGAACCGATATTACTAGTCATGATAATAATTGTATTTTTGAAATCAACTGTACGCCCTTTTGAATCAGTAATCATACCATCATCTAAAATTTGTAACAGGATATTAAACACATCACGATGCGCTTTTTCTATTTCATCAAGTAAAATTACACTATAAGGTTTTCTGCGTACCTGTTCTGTTAAATAACCTCCTTGCTCATAGCCTATATATCCAGGAGGTGCACCAATGAGTCGCGATACGGAGTGTTTTTCCATATATTCTGACATATCAATACGAATTAAATGCGATTCACTGCCAAACATAAATTCGGCCAAACTTTTGCTCAGTTCTGTTTTACCAACTCCAGTGGGCCCCAAAAACAAAAAGCTTGCAATCGGTTTGTTAGGATCTGAGATACCAGAACGAGATCTTCTAATGGCATTAGCTACTGCGCAAATGGCTTCATCTTGACCCACCATGCGTTTGTGTAGTTGCGTTTCCATGTGAAGTAGACGTTCTTTTTCGCCTTGCATCATTTTAGAAACAGGAATACCTGTTAAACGTGACACAATATCAGCTATCTCATCTTCAGTTACTTTTGTCTTAAACAAGGTGTTTTTCTTCTTCTCTACAGAAGAATTTTTTTCCATCTCGTGTAATTGTGTGCGCAATCGAGGTAGTTCACCATATTTTAATTTAGATGCTTCTTCTAATTTGCCTTCGCGTGAATAACGTTCGATTTGTGTCTGAATATCCTCTATTTCTTTTTTTAGATGAGCGCTGCCCTCTGAAGCTGATTTTTCTCTATTCCATACTTTTTCAAGATCATCATAAGTTTTCTTGATCTCTGCTATTTCTTCGTTAATTAACGTAAGCCTTTTTTTACTTGCTTCATCATTTTCTTTAGAGAGATGCATCTTCTCCATTTGTAGTTGAATTAATTTTCGATCCAGTTTATCCATTTCCTCTGGCTTGGAATCAATTTCCATTTTGATACGACTGGCCGCCTCATCAATTAGATCAATAGCTTTATCAGGTAAGAAACGATCAGTGATGTATCGATTCGATAAAACGGCAGCAGCCACTAAAGCAGGATCAGTAATTTCAACACCATGATGCGCCTCATAGCGCTGTTGCAAGCCGCGTAATATGGAAATGGTGTCCTCTACCGTTGGTTCTTGCACCAATACTTTTTGAAAACGCCTTTCTAAGGCAGCATCTTTTTCAATGTATTGTCGATATTCATCTAGAGTTGTGGCTCCAATCAAATGCAGCTCTCCTCTGGCTAGGGCTGGTTTTAACATATTTCCAGCATCCATCGCTCCTTCAGATTTACCTGCACCGACTAGATTATGCAATTCGTCGATAAAAATAACAGGAGGCTCTTTTTGCTTGGCAATTTCACTTAACACAGCTTTTAATCGTTCTTCAAATTCACCGCGATACTTAGCTCCAGCAATCAATTGAGCTAAATCAAGTTCTAAAAGAGATTTGTAACGCAAACTTTCGGGAACTTCTCCGTTCACAATACGCTGTGCCAATCCTTCTACAATTGCTGTTTTACCAACTCCTGGTTCACCAATCAATACGGGGTTGTTTTTAGTGCGTCGTTGCAACACTTGCATTGCTCGACGAATCTCGTCATCACGCCCGATCACAGGGTCAATTTTACCATCTCTAGCTTTTTGGGTTAGATCCACTGTGTATT
>ERZ1023261.78-NODE-78-length-46893-cov-6.048059_pt1 | contig 46893 bp, 39 predicted proteins | sample MGYA00521234_ERZ1023261 | MGnify/ENA primary metagenome ERZ1023261 (study PRJEB32759, sample SAMN07749871) | skin metagenome | biome: transportation; feature: city; material: polyester macromolecule | host: Homo sapiens | place: Hong Kong:TC line | collected...
GTAGTCGAAGCCGAACTCGTTGTTCGTGCCGTACGTGATGTCCTTGTTGTACTCGTCTCGGCGCTGCGCCGGCGTCATCGACGACAGGATGCAGCCCGTCTCGAGCCCGAGCGCCCGGTGCACGCGGCCCATGAGCTCGGACTGGTACTCGGCGAGGTAGTCGTTGACGGTGACGACGTGGACGCCCTTGCCTTCGATCGCGTTGAGGTAGCTCGGCAGTGTCGCGACGAGCGTCTTGCCCTCACCAGTGCGCATCTCGGCGACGTTGCCCATGTGCAGCGCGGCACCACCCATGATCTGCACGTCGAAGTGACGCTTGCCGATCGTGCGCTTGCTCGCCTCGCGCACGGCGGCGAACGCCTCGGGCAGGATCTGATCAAGGCTCTGCCCGTCCGCGAGTCGCTTGCGGAACCGGTCGGTCTCCTCGCGCAGTTCGGCGTCGGTGAGCTTTTCGAAATCCTCTTCGACGATGTTCACCTGAGCGGCGATCGCCTCGAGCTTCTTGAGCGTTCGTCCTTCGCCGGCGCGCAGAACACGTTCGACAATTTTGGGCACGCGAGACTCCGTAAATCGTTGATCGATCACCTCGGGCGACGGGCCGTTCTCACGGCCCCTCACGCGAGGTGGCGCCCGACGCGCGGGCACAGTTCCCCTAAGAGTAATGGGTGAGCGGCGGCGCCGCCCCGTCAGAGTCCGCTGGGTCGGGTGCGTCTGCGGTTGCCTGTTCCCCCGGCGCCTGACGCAGCAGCGCGCGCGCCTCGGCGCGCGAGGACACCCCGAGCGTGCGATAGATCCGGGCAAGGTGGTTGCGCACGGTGTTCTCCGACAGGAAGAGCGTCGCGGCGATGCTGCGGTTCGAGCGGCCACGAGCCACAAGGTCGAGCACCTCGCGTTCGCGCGCGGACAGGGCATACGTCGGGTGGGGCGCCCGGGCGAGGGCGCATGCCACCGCCCACACCTGAGCCGCTCGCTCGGGCGCCACGTACGGCTCGTCGGCACGCAACATCCGGGCGAGCGCCGCTTCGTCGAGTGGCGTGGGCACCTCGGCGAGCACACCGTGAACACCGCAGCGGATGGCGGTGGCGAGGATGTCGTCGTCCTCGGTCACGACGAGCAAGTGCTCGGGGGTGGCGTGTTCGAGCTGGGCGAGCAGCTCCGCGGCGCTGCGCGGCGCACACCACCGCCACGGCACCTGGCCGCCGGTGATGACGCCGGCATCAGGTCGGCGACCCCCGTGAAGGTCGCGCGGCGCGCCGGCGACGTTCATCGCTCGAGCCTGTTGGACGAGAGCGCTCGCGTGCACGAACCCGACCCCATGGAGGCGTCAGGGCGCGTTCGCCGGGCGGCGGGAGGTCCGTGACGCACCCGCCGCCCGGCGTCATCGGGCGCGCTGCTCAGGCTGTCTCCTCCAGCGTGTCGGGTGCTTCGTCGACGACGTCGAGGTGGATCACTCCATAGCTCCACCCACGGCGGCGGTAGACGAGGCTCGGACGACCGCTGCTCTTGTCCTGGTAGAGGTAGAAGTCGTGGCCGACGAGTTCCATCTCGCGCAGGGCCTCGTCGACGTCCATGGGCGCGCTCGCGTGCACCTTCTCGCGCAGCTGCACCGGGCAGTCCGGATCCTCACCGAGCTGGGCGGCCTCCGGCGCGTCGTCGCGCGTGTCGGGCATGATCTCGAGCACCGGCAGATCCGCCGTCGCCTCCGCGACGGACATCGTGCGGTGCTGGCCGCGCTGGATACGACGACGGTCGTGCTGGCGGCGCAATCGCTCACCGAGCTTTCCCATGACGAGGTCGAGTGCCGCGTACTCCTCGTCCGCCGACGCCTCCGCGCGCACGACGGACCGCTTCGAGCGGCACGTCACCTCGACGCGGTAGGCCTCCTTGGCGCGGCGCGGGTTCGGCTCGTGCGTGATGACGACGTCGCAGCGCATGACGCGCGGGTCGAGCTGCGGAACCTTGGCCAGCTTGTCCTCGACGTGTCGCGCGAGGCGGGCAGGAACCTCGATGTGTCGGCCGGTCACGGTGATCTCCATGGAAATCGACTCCTCGGATCGAGAGAAACTTCGGTGAGAAATCGGCCCCGTCAGCCCGGCTGCAGGCGTCGGGAGCCGCTTCGTGCGCGCCACCACCTCCTGCGGGGATGCTGTTCGATGTTCTCCAACCTAACCCCCCATCGACGCCCGGGGAAGGGTTCGTGAACGGTGGATTCCGGCCGCCCCCGCTGCGGGCGCCGGCGGGGTGTGATCGTCCCGCGGTCAGCCTGCCGAGCGGGCGTTCGGCTCGTGCGGCGTCGCCGCGAGCGCCGCGACGGCGACGACCCGCACGCCCGCTCGTTCCAGCGTCGCGTGCGCCGCGGCGAGCGTCGCGCCGCTCGTCACGACGTCGTCGAACAGGACGACGCGCGCGCCGGCGCGAACGAGACGCTCCGCCGTCCGCGGCTCGATCCTGAAGGCCCCTTCGACGTTGCGGCGTCGCTCGGCGAGAGTCAGCCGCGCCTGATCCGCGACGCCCCGATCGCGGTGCCGCAGCAGGCTCCGTCCGCTGACGAGGCTGGTGCCCCGACACACGGCGTCGCACAGTTCGCCCAACGGAAAGCGTCCCCGCTCACGGTAGGCCGCGGCCCGGGACGGAATGGGCACGAGGACGAGTGGCCCGGCGCCGGCCGATGGCCGCGCGCCCAGCGCGGCATCTTCGAGTGTGGCGTCGGTGAGTGCGCGAGCGAGCGAGCGGCGCGCGAGGCGGACGAGGACGTCGAGGCCGTCGCTGCGGCCACGATCCTTGAACGCCGTGATGGCCTCGCGCAACGGCCCGTCGAACGCCGCAGCGACGGCGACGTCGAGTTCGGGGGCGTGATGGGCTCGCACCGTGAACGCTTCACGGCACAGACCGGCGTGGCACGTCGCGCACCAGCTCGGGCCCCATGCGCCGCAGCCGAGACAGTTCGACGGCCACGCCAGATCGACGACGTCACGCAGCGCGCCCCTCACCCACGCGACCGGCGGCGTGAGCCGGGCGCCGACGTCGCGAGACTGGCGGGGCACACCCGCGATGATGCCGCCCGCGCGACGACGTCACCACCGACACGCGCTCGCCCCTGTGGACGAGGGTGCGCCGCAGCGCTCCCCCGGGCCACAGCCGTCACCGGTTGTGGACGACGGAGTCTCGGCCCACGCTGTCCGGCGCGCTTTCGACCACCTCATCCAGAGCGACGAGCACGTTCGGCGCGCGCCGAACGACGGCGTCCCAAGCGGAGACGGGTGTCAGGATCGCGGGGCGATGAGGTCGCCCCGGGTGAGGAAACTGCTCCACGAGGAGCCCTGGCGCGTGAAGACGGTGTTCGCGTCGGTTCGCACGAACAGGCCGCTTCGCCCGTCGAGAGTAGACACGAGGCTGCTCGCGCCCGTGACGCCGCCGAGGGGCACCGGGGCGTCGTCGAGCGGCACGAGGGTCGGTTGCAGGAGACCGTCGCTCGTGCCGAGGACGGCGAGGGACGTGCCGTCCGCCCACACGACGTCCTTGACGTCGTGCACGCCCGGCGCGATGTCGTGCGCCGGGCCGAGGGAGACAGGTCGACCGCGCTCGTCGCGTTCGACGGCTGCGACGACGGCGCGCGCGTCGTCGCCGTCACGGATGGTGAGAGCGACGCGGGAGCCCTCGGGCGACACGCTGAGCGATGTGACGGAGGACGCGCCGAGCCACGGGACGTCGAGGGCTGTGGGTGTTCGCGTCGGCGAGGTCGACGTCGTGTCGAGCGCCCACAGCGCGGCGCTCGAGGTGTCGCCTGTCCTCTTCGACCTGGACGCCTGCGACGACGGTGTTGATGCCGACGACGTGCGGCCTGCCACCCACAACCATCCGGAGCTGTCGAACGCGGGACGCACGAGCTGGTTTCCGAGATCGGGGACGGTGACGTCGGTGCCGTTGAGCCAGCGTCGTACCGACGTGCGGTCCTTCGAGATCGCCGCGATCTGCCGCCCGCCCTGGCCGGCGGCGAGCAACGACCAGTCGGCCGGCACCGCGGGCAGCACGGGGCGTCCCTGCGCCGCGCGGGCGTCGGTGCCCGAGACGGAGTCGTTCGCCCGGGCGTGCGTCCAGGCGAGGTAGGCGCCACTGCGGGAGATGACCTCGTCGAGGCTGTCGGCGGTGATCGAGTAGCCGACCTGGCTCGCGTCGCTGACCTGCGCGGGCAGGTTGTCGGTCTCCAGGCGCGCCCCGCCGACGCGCACCGAGACCGAGCGCACCTCCGGCGCCTGCATGACGGTCGCCGTCACCGACGCCCACAGCGCGGCGCGCGCGGGGTTGTCGGCAGCGCTCGCGCGGCTGGAGAGCGCGACGTCCGCCTCGCCGTCGCGCACGGGCACGGCGTCGACGGCGAGCGCCGTCCCCGTCGGCAGGCTCGTCGCGATGGCGGGGCGCAGCCACTGCGGTGGGGCGGAGAGCGCCGCGCGCGCGAGCGCCGTCGCGAGACCCTGGCGCGGCAGCAGGCGCGGGTCGGGTACGAGCGAGCGTCCGTAGGCGGCCGGGTAGTACACGTTGACGCGGCTGAACAGGCGCGCGACGTCCGTGCTGCTGATCCACACGCCCAGCCCGTCGGGCACCTGGCTGAGGCGCCATCCCCCGGCCGTGGAACTCACCGTGAAGCGCAGGTCGCGGCGGGTCGTCGACGGTTGGCGCACGAGGTGGCCATCGGCGTCGATCGTCGCGACGACGGGGACGCTCAGGCGCACCGTCGTCGTGTCGGGGCGGGTGGCCGTGATGTCGCTGTCGCCCGCGAAGACGGTGACGGCGGTGCCCGGTTTCCAGCGACGGCTCGCGTCGCCGGTGAGGAAGGTGCGGGCAGCCTGGTAGTCGTCGTGCGCGGACATCTGGGCGCGCAGGAAACCAGTCGCGATCTGGCGCGGATCGTCGTAGGCCGACGCCGTCAGCGGCTCGACGGCGAGCGGTTCGCTGTCGTCCTTCGCGTCGACGGCCTTGCCCGGCGCGACGCTCGACGTCGAGGGCAACCCGACGCACCCGGCGGTCGCGAACACGCTCGCCGCGGCGGCCACGGCCACCAGGGCGCGCGGCAGCCTGCGTCGCGGGCTCATCGTGGGGCCTCGCCGGCGTCGACGGCGCCCTCACCGTCGATGACCTGGGGCAGTGAGTTCGAGCGCTTCTTCGCCTCGATCGCGACCGGGTAGCCCGACGCCAGGCGTGCCCCGCCGTCGGAGGTGCGCATCGTGCCGCTCGAGATCTGCTTCGTCCTCGCGGAGAGGCCGGGCTGCAGCGGGCCCGGACTCGCGGCGATGGCGACGCCCTGCACGCGCGGCAGCGTCAACCGGAAGCAGGAGCCCTCGCCGGGTGCGCCCCACGCCTCGAGAAAACCGTCGTGCAGGCGGGCGTCCTCGAGAGAGATCGACAATCCGAGGCCCGTGCCGCCCGTCGTGCGGGCGCGGGCGGGGTCGGCGCGCCAGAACCGGTCGAAGACCTTGTCCGCCTCGCCCTCCTTGAGTCCGATGCCGTAGTCGCGGACGCTGACGCTGACGGCCGTCGAGTTGGCGCGCAACGTCACGACGACGGGCTGGCCCTGGCCGTGTTCGATGGCGTTGGCGACGAGGTTGCGCAGGATGCGCTCGACGCGGCGGCGGTCGACGTCGATCGTGACGTCGTTCGGCGCGTCGAGCACGAGGCGGCAGCCGAGCTTGTCGGCGAGCTGCGCGTGCATGTCGTTCACCTCGGCGCACAGCTGGCGCATCGACGTCGGTGTGCGGCTCAGCACGGCGCCGCCGGCGTCGAATCGGCTGATCTCCAGCAGGTCCGCGAGCAGCGACTCGAAGCGGTCGAGCTCCTTCGACAGCAGTTCGGACGACCGCGCGACGTGCGCCGCGAAGTCGCCGCGTGAGTCGTGGATCATGTCGGCAGCCATGCGGATCGTCGTCAGCGGTGTGCGCAGTTCGTGCGAGACGTCGGAGGTGAAGCGTTGCTGCAGGTGCGACAGGTCCTCGAGCTGGCCGATCTGACGTTGCAGGCTCGAGGCCATGGCGTTGAAGCTCGTCGCGAGGCGCGCGATGTCGTCCTCTCCGCGCACCGGCATGCGTTCGTCGAGGTTGCCGGCGGCGAGGCGCTCGGAGACGTGCGCGGCGGAGCGGACGGGCGTCACGACGAGGCGCGTCGCGAGGTAGGCGCAGGCGCCGAGGAGCAGGATGAGCGCGAGGCCGCCGGCGGCGAACGAGGTGCGCACGATGCTGAGCGAGTCGGCTTCCTTGTCCATCGGGAAGATGAGGTACAGGTCGTACGCGCCGGCGTTGGGGATGCTGACGCGTGAGCCGACCATGACGGCGGGGATGTGGCGGCCGGTCGCGTCGAGGGAGATGATCTTCGTCTGCTGATGCGCGGGGTCGCGGGCGAGGGCGCCGCGCACGTCGGCGGGTGGGGTGAAGCCGCGCGCACGGGCCGTCGCGACGAGGGGGATGCCGGGGCGCGTGTTGTCGCTGGCGCGCATGAGGATGACGAGGCGCGCGGAGTCGTCGAGGGGGCTCGCGATGCGTTGCACGGAGTCACGCGAGAGGTTGTAGAGCGTCGTCATGTCGGTCTTGTCAGTCGCGTCGAACGCGCTCTGGACGTCGGCGGTCTCGCTCAGGGCGATCTGCTGCGCGGACGCGGTCTTGCTGCGTACGAGGCCGTCGGCGATGCCCTGGTACATGAGGGATCCGACGGCGATGACGACGGTGAGGCCCATCAGCATCGTCAGGGTGATGACGCGCACGTGCAGGCTGCGTCGCCAGCTGCGCACGCAGAACGCGACGAGGTGCCTGATGGCGCGGCGGGCCGCGTCGTAGACGCGTCGTAGGACGCTGCGGGGGGCCTCAGGTGGCGGGTGTGCTGGCACCGGCCTTGTATCCCACACCTCGCACGGTCACGACGATCTCGGGCTTCTCCGGGTCCTTCTCGACCTTGGAGCGCAGGCGCTGGACGTGCACGTTGACGAGGCGCGTGTCGGCGGCGTGACGATAACCCCAGACCTGTTCGAGCAGCACTTCGCGACTGAACACCTGCCACGGCTTGCGGGCGAGGGCGAGCAACAGGTCGAACTCGAGGGGGGTGAGGGAGATCGGTGTGCCGTCGCGGGTGACGGAGTGGGCGGCGAGGTCGATCGTCAGGTCGCCGATGGTGACGGTTTCGGGTTCGGCGTCGCCGCGGCGCAGGCGGGCGCGGACGCGGGCGACGAGTTCGGCGGGCTTGAAGGGCTTGTTGACGTAGTCGTCGGCGCCTGCTTCGAGGCCGGCGACGACGTCGAGGGTGTCGGTGCGGGCGGTCAGCATGACGATGGGGACGTCGGATTCGGCGCGTATGGCACGGCACACTTCGACGCCGTTCTTGCCGGGCAGCATGACGTCGAGCAGGACGAGGTCGGGTTTCGCGTCGCGGAACGTGGCGAGTGCTGACGTGCCGTCGCCGCAGTGGGTGACGTGGTAGCCCTCGCCGCGCAGAACGATGCCGAGCATCTCGGCGAGTGCCGGGTCGTCGTCGACTATCAGCACACGGTTCATCACGTGGGGGCCCCTTCCTTCGTGCGGCACGTGCACCCGGTGGGGCGCCGTCCTCGGCTCATTGTCACACATGCCTGCGGGCCCTCCCCGGACCTCTTCGCGCGTCCTGCCGTCCCCGGGACGTTCGTCCCCACTCTGCGCGCGTGCGTTCTGTCTGACCGAATGTGGACGTGATTCGCACAGGTGGACGAGAACCTCGAAGGTGGACAGGAATTGCGAATGTGACCGCAAATCGCAGTTGTGCACGCCTCACGGGTGAAACGGCGACAGCCACGCGGGCATCACCGCGTCGCAACGTGGACGGCCTGCGTGTCGCACCGAGCGAGGCCCCCCGGGCCGAGCCGGAAGACGCGGCGAACAGGATCGGAGCCGGAACGCGCCGAGACTGGACCGGCGAGCTTGCGAGCCGGCCAGCATCGGCACGTTCCGGATCGTGCGGGCCGTACCACGTCGCAACGTGGACGGCCCGCGTGTCGCAGTGAGACGGGCCCGCCAGGGCCCGGCCACAAGACGCGCCAGAGAGAATCAATCCGGAACGCGCCGAGACTGGCGCGCGCTTGCGCGCGGTCAGTAGCGGTAGTGCTCCGGCTTGTACGGGCCGGCAACGTCCACGCCGATGTATTCGGCTTGATCCTTGCGCAGTTCGGTGAGTTCGACGCCGAGGGCGTTGAGGTGGGCGCGGGCGACCTTTTCGTCGAGGTGCTTGGGGAGCGTCTTGACGAGGGGTTTGCCGTTGTCGGTATAGGCGTTGCCGTTGGTCCACAGTTCGATCTGGGCGATCGTCTGGTTGGCGAACGAGTTGCTCATGACGAACGAGGGGTGACCCGTCGCGTTGCCGAGGTTCATCAGACGCCCCTCGGACAGGACGATGATCGAGCGGCCCGCGTTCTCCCCGTCGGGGAACGTCCACTCGTGGACCTGCGGCTTGATCTCCTGCTTGACGATGCCGGGGACCTTCGCGAGGCCGGCCATGTCGATCTCGTTGTCGAAGTGACCGACGTTGGCGACGATCGCCTTGTTCTTCATCTTCTGCATGTGGTCGGCGGTGATGACGTCGTAGCAGCCGGTCGTCGTCACGTAGATGTCGGCGATGTCGAGGACGTCCTCGATGCGCGCGACCTGGTATCCGTCCATCGCGGCCTGGAGCGCGCAGATCGGGTCGACCTCGGTGACGATGACCCGGGCGCCCTGGCCGCGCAGCGACTCCGCGGAACCCTTGCCGACGTCGCCGTAGCCGCAGACGACGGCGACCTTGCCACCGACGAGGACGTCGGTCGCGCGGTTGAGGCCGTCGACGAGGCTGTGGCGGATGCCGTACTTGTTGTCGAACTTGCTCTTGGTGACCGAGTCGTTGACGTTGATCGCCGGGAAGAGCAGCTCGCCGGCCTCGGCCAGCTGGTAGAGGCGGTGGACACCGGTCGTCGTCTCCTCGGTGACGCCCTTGATCCGCTTGCTGATCTCGGTCCACTTCGTCGGGTTCTCGGCCATCGTCCGGCGGACGAGCGCCTTGAAGACGCCGAACTCCTCGGAGTCCTCCTCCGTCGTGGGCGGGACCTGGCCGGCCTCCTCCCACTGACGGCCCTTGAGGACGAGCATCGTGGCGTCGCCGCCGTCGTCGAGGATCATGTTCGGGGCGTCGCCGTCGGCCCACGTGAGGATCTGCTCGGTGCAGTCCCAGTACTCCTCGAGCGTCTCGCCCTTCCAGGCGAAGACGGGGACGCCCTGCGGGTCCTCCGGGGTGCCGTTCGGGCCGACGACGACGGCCGCGGCCGCCTCGTCCTGGGTCGAGTAGATGTTGCACGAGGCCCAGCGGACCTCCGCGCCGAGCGCGGTGAGCGTCTCGATGAGGACGGCCGTCTGGACGGTCATGTGGAGCGAGCCGGCGATCTTCGCGCCCGCGAGCGGCTGGCTGTCGCCGAACTCCTCGCGCAGGGACATCAGGCCCGGCATCTCGTGCTCGGCAAGACGGATCTGGTGACGCCCGGCCTCGGCGAGGCCCAGGTCGGCGACCTTGTGGTCGACGGTCATGGATGTGACTCCTTGGTGTTGTCGGGTGGTCTCGACCCGGCGACGCCCTTCTGGGCACGCGACACGGCTCGGCTGCGCCGATCCGCCGCGCGGGTCATCTCCCACGCCGGCGTTCCGACCAGACTAGTGCACTAGCGTGGTCCGACCGGCCCGCTCCGGGCTGGCGCGCCCCCCTCTCGGGGGGCGTCGTCCCGGCACGAATCGAGGACCAGAGATGACCGACTCCCCCATCGACCACCTCGGCACGGGCATGCCCGGCACGAGCCCCGCGCACGACCTCGACCTCGGCGACGACCACGACGCGACGGGTCAGGAGATGGAGGCCCGCGCCCTCGAGGCCGAGCAGGCCGCAGGATCGCCCGGCTCCGGCGAGGGCGAGTCCGAGCTGACGACGACCGAGACCGAGCCGCAGCGGATCGCGGACAGCGGCCGCCCGCAGACCGAGGGGTTCTCCGGCGGCGGCGAGTTCTGACCGGCCCCGACGGGGTCGCCGACGCCGATCAGTGGGCAGGCGCCTCGTGACCGCCGCCGCGGGCCTTCTTCACGAGGTGGACGACCGTGACGACGATCGCCCCGAGGACGACCCCGACGAGCGCGGAGAGGGCGGTGTTCGTCAGCCAGGCGAGCACCCCGCCGAGCGGGCCGTGGACCGCGTGGTGGACCTGCTCCTCGAGGTGGTGGACGACCCCGTAGGGACCGTGGACGCCGAGCTCGTCGAGCTGCGTGAGGACGATGTGGCCGCCGACCCAGAGCATCGCGACGATGCCGATGGTCGAGAGCGCGGCGAGCAGCTTCGGCATCCCCGCGACGAGTCCGCGCCCGATCGCCCGCGAGGCGCCGGACTCCCGGCGGCTCATGTGCAGGCCGACGTCGTCCATCTTGACGATGAGCGCGACGACGCCGTAGACGAGCGCGGTGATGAGGAGCGCGACGACGAGAAGGATGGCGGCCCGGGAGACGAGCGACTCCTTCTCGACCTCCTTGAGCGCGATGACCATGATCTCCGAGGAGAGGATGAAGTCGGTGCGCACCGCACCGGAGACGACCTCGTCCTTCTTCTTCTCGGGGTCGACCCCGACCTCGTCCGCGGCGACGGCGGGAACGTCCGGGTGGTGCCCCGACACCGCCTCCCACAGCTTCTCGGCGCCCTCGAAGCACAGGTAGGTCCCGCCGACGATGAGCAGCGGCGCGAGCAGCCACGGGAGGAACTGCGAGAGCAGGAGGATCACCGGGAGGATGAAGATCACCTTGTTGCGCAGCGACCCGATCGCGATGCGCTTGATGATCGGCAGCTCGTCCTTCGGCTCGATGCCGGTGATGTAGCGCGGTGTGACGGCCGTGTCGTCGACGACGACGCCCGTCGCCTTCATGCTCGCCCGTCCGGCGGCGGCACCGACGTCGTCGATGGATGCCGCGGCCAGGCGCGCCATCGCCGCGATGTCGTCGAGCAGGGCAGCGAGTCCGCCGGCCATCAGTCCTCCAGTCCGAGGAGGGCGTTCTCGACGACCTCCGTGAGTGCGGGGTGGATCCAGTACTGTCCCCGGGCGACGTCCGCCGCCCGGAGCCCGAACGACATGGCCTGGACGAGCGGCTGGATCAGCGTCGAGGCCTGAGGTCCCATGAGGTGCGCACCGAGCAGGAGCCCGGAGCGACGGTCGGCGACGACGGTACACAACGACTCGGTGTCCTCCAGCGCCCAGCCGTACGCCGTCGAGCCGAACGCCTGGGTGTGGGCGAGGACGTCGTCGACGCCTCCCCCGTCGGCGAGGATGCGCTCCCGGGCCTGGGCGACCGTGTCCCCGACGGTCGCGATCTGGGGGTGACCGAAGACGGCCGCCGGGACGACGTCGTGCGGGAAGCTGCGCAGGTCGTCGGGGTGGACGAGGTTGTGGGCGACCACCCGCGCCTCGGCGTTCGCGACGTGCTTGAGCTGGAAGGGCGAGCTGACGTCCCCGAGGGACCACACCCCGTCCGTACCGGTCCGACCGTGCGCGTCGACGACGATCCGTCCGTCGGGGTGGGTGTCGACCCCCGCGCGCTCGAGGCCCAGGTCGTCGCTGTTGGGCACCCGGCCGGTCGCGACGAGGACGAGGTCGATCTCGACCGTGGTCCCGTCCGAGAGGTGCGCCCGCACCGCGTCGGCCCCCGGGAGGCACTCGAGCGAGTCGACGGTCGTGCCGTGCCGGACGTCCCAGCGGTCGGTGGCGATCGCGTCGAACGGGATCGCGATGCTCGGGTCGAGATCCCGCAACAGCTGGGGCCCGCGGACGACGAGGGTGATCGAGGCGCCGAAGCCGGAGAGCACGTGCGCCATCTCGGTCGCGATGTAGCCGCCGCCGACGACGAGGGCGCGACGGGGCGCGGCACCGATCCGCATGACCGTGTCGGACGTGTGCACCGGCAGACCGTCGGCGAGCGCCCGGGCGAACGGCTCGGGCACCCACGGCCGCGACCCGGTCGCGATGACGACCCGGTCGGCGGTCACGCGGGTCGTCGACCCGTCGGCCGCAGTCACCTCCACCTCGCGCGGGCCGACGAAGCGCCCCCGCCCCTGGTGCAGGGTCGTGCCCTCCCCGTCCCGGCGGTAGGCGGCCCCGGCCTCGCTGATGGGGTCGATCCGCCCGAAGATGCGGTCGCGCGCGGCCGCCCAGTCGGCCCGGGCCCCCTCGACGGTGACGTCGATCCGCGCGGCCTCGTGCGCCTCGGCGACCCGGTCGGCCGGGAGCACGAACATCTTCGTGGGGATGCACCCGACGTTGAGGCAGGTGCCGCCGAAGATGCCCTCCTCGACGATCCCGACGGACCACCCGGCCATCTCGGGGGTGACCAGGGAGTTCCCCGACCCCGAGCCGAGGACGAGCAGGTCGTGGTGCGTCGCCGTCGTCATCGGCGGGCCAGATCGACGATGAGCTCGGGGGCGAGCGGATCCATGGCGTGCGCGAGGGCGAGGTAGGCGGCCGCGAGGTCGAGGGTGTGGACGACCCCGGCGATCCGGACGAGGGGGTGGCCGGCCTCGGCCCGCACGGTGATGACCTCGACGCCGCGCTGCTCGGCCTCGTCGGCGAGCTGGTCGGCGAGTCGCGAGCGGTCGCGCGCCGCCTCGGAGTCGATCCCGGGGTCGTCGCGGAGGATGACGAGACCGAGGCGCCCGTGCTGGCGGTCCCCGTCCTCCGCGAAGGTCGCCGCGAACGGGTCGTCGGTGAGGGTCGGCATCGGCATGCTCAGGGGTCCCGCCAGGCAGGCCAGGACATCCTGCGCCGCATCGGGCAGGGTGGCCGTCATCGACGGGATGCGGGCGGTCCGAGCGAGCATCTGCCGGAGCCGGTCGGCGACGACCTGCATCGTCGGCGACCCCCCGACGATGACGGGCGCGCTCCCCTCGAGGCGCCCGGCGAGCTGCTTGGCGGGGTTGGCCTCGAGCGCGACGCCGGGGGCGCAGACCGACCACACCGCCTCCAACCGCGTGGCGACGTCCTCGAGGTCGGCGGCGGTCACCTCGGGCCCGCCGATGCGGGCCAGGGCGATCGCGGTCGGCGCGAGCAGGCCCCACACGCTCGCGCGCGCGGAGGAGTGCAGGGCCGGGACCGTCAGGTGGACTCCCCCGGCCTCGGCGCAGGCCGCGGCCGGTTCGCTCGTCGGGTCGCCGACGGTGAGGACCCGGGCACCCCGCTTCCCCGCCTCGCGCACGAGCTCGGCCTGGTACGGGCTGGCGCCGCGGTGGGTGACGACGCCGAGAAGGTCCTCGCTCCCGAACCAGCCGGGCAGCCCTGGCATCTCCACCCGGTCGACGACACGGGGCGAGATGTCCCCCGCGAGCCGAGCGAGGGCGTCGCCAGCGAGCCGGGCTCCCCCGCTGGCCTCGACGAGGACGGACCGGACTGCCTCGTCACGCTGGATCGCCGCGAGGTCGGCGTCCTGGCCGATCCGGATGCCGCGGCGCACCTGGTCGGCCGCGCCGGAGAGGCCGCCGAGCAGGTCGGACCGGTCGAGGGTCGAGAGGATCTGGAGGTCCCGGATCCGGTCCTCGTCGAACGGGCGCACGGTCTCAGGCGGGCCGGCGGGCCTCGTCGACGAGCAGGACCGGGATCCCGTCCTCGACGCGGTAGGCGCGGGCGCAGTCCGTCGCGGTGCACACGAGCTCGGGGTGCTCCGGGCCTGCCTCGTCACGAAGGGTCGACCCGCAGGCCGGGCAGCGGAGGATCTCGCGCAGCCAGCCGGGGATCGGTGCCGGGTCCGTGGGGGTCATGCCGCCGATCCTCTCACCAGCGCGAGCACGGCGTCCCGCACCCGCTCCATCGTCGCCTCGTCGGCGGCCTCGACGTTGAGCCGCAGCAGGGGCTCGGTGTTGCTCGGCCGGAGGTTGAACCACCAGCGGGGCGCCCCCTCGTGCAGGGCGGTGAGGCCGTCCATCTCGTCGATCTGCGCGCCCTGCTCCCGCGCCCAGGCCGCCGCCCGGGCGGTGGTGCCCGGGACGTCCTCGACCGTGGAGTTGATCTCCCCCGAGGCGGCGTACCGCTCGTAGGGGGCCATGAGCGCGCTGAGCGGACCAGAGGACTCGCCGAGGGCGGCCAGGACGTGCATCGCCGCCAGCATCCCGGTGTCGGCGAAGAAGAAGTCGCGGAAGTAGTAGTGGGCCGAGTGCTCGCCACCGAAGACGGCCTCGTGCTCGGCCATGACGGCCTTGACGAACGAGTGGCCGACGCGGGTGCGGACGGCCCGGGCGCCCTGCTCCGCGACGACCTCGGGGACGACGCTCGAGGTGATGACGTTGTGGACGATCGTCACCGCCGCCGGGTCGACACCCCTGGCGACCTCCTTGGCGATCTCGCGCTGCGCGATGAGCGCCGTGATGGCCGAGGCCCCGACCGCCTCGCCGCGCTCGTCGACGACGAAGCAGCGGTCGGCGTCCCCGTCGAAGGCGAGCCCGAGGTCGGCGTCGTGCTCCCGGACGGCGGCCTGGAGGTCGACGATGTTCTTCGGGTCGAGGGGGTTGGCCTCGTGGTTGGGGAACGTGCCGTCGAGCTCGAAGTACAGCGGGACCACCTCGAGCGGCAGCGCGGGCAGGCCGGCCGCCTCGCCGAGGACCGCCGGGACGGTGTGCCCGCCCATGCCGTTGCCCGCGTCGACGACGACCTTCAGCGGCCGCGAGCCGGAGAGGTCGACCAGTCCCCGGAGGAAGGCGCCGTAGTCGGCGAGCGTGTCCCGCTCGCTGACCTCGCCGCGGCGCTCCTCGACCGGCACCTCGTCGGCGTCGAGCCACTGCTGGGCGAGGTCGCGGACCGCGGACAGGCCGGTGTCCTGGCCGACCGGGGCCGCGCCGGCGCGGCAGAACTTGATGCCGTTGTACTGCGCGGGGTTGTGGGAGGCGGTGAACATCGCTCCGGGCAGGCCGAGCACGCCGCTGGCGTGGTAGAGGCCGTCGGTGCTGCACAGACCGATGAGGACGGCGTCGACCCCACGGTCGCGGACGCCCTCGGCGAGGGCGGTGGCCAGCTCCGGCGAGCTCGGGCGCATGTCGTGCCCGATGACGACGGCCGGAGCCCCCTCGGGGCGGGCGACGACGTCGGCGAACGCGGCGCCGAGCGCGCGCACGACACGGGCGTCGATCTGGTCGGGGACGGTACCGCGGACGTCGTAGGCCTTGACGAAGGCGCTCAGGTCGGTTCGCACGCGGTCATCCTAGGAGGGCGCGGCCGCCCGTGACACCGCTCAGCGGGGGTCGCGGTGGGAGAGGACGCGCAGGTGCCCGCGCCGTCCGGACTCGCGCATGCCGCCGGGCAGGTGCTCCCCGACGACGGGGTACGTGCCGGGGGGCGTGGCGGCGGCGACCGGCGCTCCCGGCTCCGGCTCGCCGGTCCGTGCGCGGCGGACGACGTCGGCGAGGGCGACGAGGTCGTCGTGGTCGGCCGGCGGCTGCTGGTCGTCGGCGAGCCGAAGCACGTCCCACCCGCGGGGGGCGGTCATCCGGGCGGCGTGGTCGGCGCACAGGTCGTAGGAGTGCGGCTCGGCGAACGTCGCCAGCGGTCCGATCACCATCGTCGAGTCGGCGTAGACGTACGTGAGCGTCGAGGTGGAGGGCTTCGTGCACCCGGTCTTCGAGCACTGGCGCGACAGGTCCGGGGCACTCACGAGGGGAGAGGCTACGGCACGCTCCGGCCGAGCGCGGGACGACGCGCCCGTACGATGACCCGGTGCCCCAGCCGACAGCTCCGCGCCGCCGGGACCGCCGCGGCCGCGGGCGGCGCGGACCGCTCGCGTGGCCCCCGGTGCCGGCGATGACGAGCCGGGCCGCGGCCTTCGACGAGCTCGTCCTCGACAGCGCCTCCCGGCTCGGACCGCACCTCGTCGGGCGGTGGGCGAACACCGAGTTCGCCGTCGAGGAGGTTCCGGCGCACGCCGGCTGGGAGGGTGAGGTCGTCCTCGCGCGGGCGTTCGCACCGCGCGGGCAGCGTCCGGCGCGCGTCGTCGTGTACCGCCGGCCCGTCGAGCTGCGGGCCCAGGACCCGGCCGAGCTGCCGATGCTCGTCCACGCCGTCGTCGTCGACCAGGTGGCCGCGCTCCTGGGGGTCGCCCCGTCGGACCTCGACCCGCGGGCCTGACCCCGCCCTGCGTCAGCCGGCGGGCGTGACCTGCACGGCGCCTCGGCGCAGCCGCACCGACGGGACCGTCGACGCGGCGCGCAGCTCCGCGATCCCCCGGCCCCGCGCGGCGAGGAGACCGGCGCGGACGTCCGCACCCTCGGTGACCGGCCGTACCCAGGTGCTCCCCGCTCCGTCGGGGACACCGACGATCCGCGTTCCGTCGGCCACGACGTCGACGGTCCGCACGACGGACCGGCCGCCGACGACCGAGGTCACCCGGACCCGCGCTGCGGACCCCGAGGCGTGGACGACGATCGCCCGGCGGCCGCCGACCGGCGCGGGGACCGCCGTCCCGCCGAGCCGCCCGACGGGGTCGCTCGCGACGGACCACGCGAGGTCGCTCGCCTCGCCGGCACCGGCGGGGATCGTGGCGACGGCCGCGACGACGGGCCGGTCGGAACGGACGACGACGGAGCCGGGGGCGGTCGCGACCGGGAGCTCCTCCTCGGCGCTCGAGCCGGCCGGGACGGTGACGACCCCGCCCGCCACGGGGTGCTCCCCCCGCGCGTCGGCGGTGCGGAGGCGAACGACCGCGTCGCTCGCTCCGGGGTTGCCGATGCGCACGGTCCGGCGGCCGGCGGGGACCGCGGCGATGACCTGGGTCGTCGCCGGCGCCGCCGTGGGGTCGATCGCCTCGGCCCCGGCGGTCCGGGTCCCGTCGCGCCAGCTCTCGACGAGGGTCGCGCGCACCAGCCCGCCGGAGGCCCGGACGTGGAGCACCGGGACGGCGTCCGCGCCGAACGCGCCGTCGACGAACAGTCCGCGGCGGCTGCGGCCCGGGACGGTGACCGTGCGCGAGGTGGCCCCGTCGACCCCGGCCGTCCGCAGCGCCTCGACCTCGACGGTCGACGGGTTGGCCCCGAGGTTGGTCAGCAGGAGCCGTTCCTGCCGACCGGGTGCGTCGCCACCACCGATGAGCCAGGCGTCGGCCGACGGCGCGCCGCAGCCCGAGCTGAGCAGACCCCGGGCGCGCGGCCGGTCGACGACCGCCACCGTGCCCGCCACCGGGCCGACGGCAGCGGCGCCGGTGCCCACGACGGCGGCCGGGCGGCCGGTGCCGTCGACGCTGCGGGCCGCGTCGGAGCGGTTCGTCCCCCGCAGCCCGACGACGCCGGTGACGAGCCGCCCGGTCGGCGGGACCGGGACGTCGAGGGCGGCCAGGTCCGCCCTGGGCGGCGTCGCGGTCACGAGTCGACCCTCGGAGGGCAGGTCGGGGACGCCGGGCGTGCCGAGGAACGGCGCGCCCGGGCAGGCCAGCTCGGTCGTCCCGAGCGAACCGTCGTCCCCGGCCCGGGGGGTCGTCGCCACCGACGGACCGGAGACCGTCACCGCAGGTGCGTGCAGCGCACCGGCCGCGGCGAGCCCGACGGCGGCGGCGCCGGCGAGCGCGACGAGCGCCCCGCGGTGCCACGGTCGGCGGGCGGGGGCGGTGGCGCCCTCGGCGCGGCTGCGGGGGTCAGACATCGTCGGCCCTCCGGCGCGCGACGGGGACGAGGAGATAGAGCGCGAGCAGCAGCAGGCCACCCTGGGCGACCTTCCACCACGGCGCGCTGGACCGGGGGTCGATGACGATCCGGTGACGCCCCGGCGGGACCGGATAGGTCGGCTGCGCCGTCCCGGCCTGCGCGGCCACGGGCCGGTCGTCGATGCGGACCTCGGCGCGCGCGGACCAGGCGGGGCGCTCGGCGACGACGAGCCGGGCCCCCTGCGGCACCTCGAGCATCACGTCCGCAGCGCCCGTGCGGTCGACGGCGACGTCCGACGTCCGCCGGGCGTCCTCGAGCCGAACCCTCGCCGGCCCGCCGGTGAGGACTCCGCCGTCGCGCGCGACCCCGGTCACCCGCCACGTGAGGTACCCCCCGACCGAGCCGGTGCGCAGCAGCCCCGGGGACCCGTCGAGCCTCGTGACGAGGGCCGGCGGGACGTCGGCGGGGACGGAGACGAAGCCGATCCCGGCGCGCCCGAGCCGCGTGGCCGGTGGCACGCTCGCGACCTCCCCGCCGAGGAGGTCCTCGGCGACCGGCGTCACCGACAGCGGGTCACGCCCCCCCGGCAGCTCCCGCCGCAGCGTGCGGGCCGGCTCGTCGCCCTCCGCCCCGAGGACCCGCGCGGTCGCGTGCTCGCCCTCGACGTCGAGGACGAGGTGGCGCAGCCGCGGTCCGGCGATGCCCTGCTCGAGGCTGACGCGTGGCCGGGGATCGACCCGCGGCGCGAGGACCGGCTCGGCCCGCAGCGCAGCTCCCCAGCCGACGAGCGCGGCGACGGGCACCCCGGCGGCGACGAGAGCCGCGGTCCGCGTCGTGCGGGCCGGGGCACGACCCACCATGAGCTCCGGAGGGCGGAGCGCCTCGTCCGCGGCGAGGAGGCCGAGGGCGAGTGCGCCCGCCGTCGCGACGAGCCAGCCGGTGCCCGACCAGGGACGGACCGGCTCGGGGCCCGCGAGCAGGATCCGGGGTGCGACGAGCGCGGCGGCGGTGCCCAGCGCGACGAGGGCGGTGGCCGCACCGAGAGGGCCCGGCCGACGGCTCGTCGCGAGACCGCCGAACGCCAGGAGTGCGAGGACGCAGAGCGCGAGCCCGGCCGTCCAGGACGGCCCGCCGGCGCGCAGCGGCTCGAGGGGGTCGGTGGCGCCGGGGTCGGTCACCGCGCCCCAGCCGGCCAGCAGGCGCGCCGGGTCGGTGACGAACCGGACGACCCACGGGCCGAGGAGCCCGGCGGTGAGGACCGCGACGAGGACGGCCCGGAGGCGCCCGCGGCCACGGGCGACGACGACGAGGACGACCGCGCCGAGCAGGACGAGGACCCCCAGAGCGGGGACGAGCGCCGCCAGGAGAGCGCCGAGGATCCCCGCGCGGCTCGCTCGGGACGTGCTCGACCGGCGGCCGCCGAGCGCGGCCAGGTCGGCCAGGACGGTGGGCAGGAGCACGAGCGCGACGGCGGGCCCGAGCCGACCGGTCGTCGTGGCCGTCCACCCGACCGGACCGAGCGCCCAGGCGAGCGCCGCGAGCGCCCTCGGCCACCGGACCGGCGTGAGGAGCCGGGAGGCCGCGTAGGCCGTGAGGGCCGCGGCCAGCGGCGCGAGGAGGAGCAGGAGCGCGATGGCGGACGCCACGGGCGAGTCGGCGGCCGACCCCTTCGGCACGGCGTCGACGGCCTTCGCGAGGACGGCCAGCGGCAGGACGGCAGGGCTGGGCTCGGCGGGACCGCCCCAGCCGGCGCCGGTCCAGCCCGTCCACCACTGCTGCACGAGCCCGCCCGGCGTGTCGGGCGGGGTGCCGAGCTCGCCCCCCATGGGTCCGTCACCCACGAGCCGGACGAGGGAGCCGGGCACCGCGCGCCACCGCAGGATGCTCGCGACCGCGACCGTCGCGAGGACCCACGGGAGGGGATGGGCGATGGGGATCCCGAACCGGCTGCGAGGTGCGTCCTCGGCGTCCGGGGGCGGGGCATCGACGGTCTCGTCGACGTATCGGCTGCGGACGACCCGGGCGGGGACGAGGAGGGGACGGACGTCCGTCGTCGGACGGCCGCCGACCCGGCGAGCCAGCGGGGGGCGCAGCGCCCGGGGCCGGAGGCCGGCGAGGGCGATGGCGAGCTCGCGGCCGGCGCGCCGGGGCCGCCGGCCCAGGAGCAGGGCGAGCGCGAGGCCCACGCCGGACACGAGGCCGCCGAGCGCACCGGCGAGACGTCGTCCGAGGGGCGCGTGGCTGAGGGCGACGGCCCGGCAGGCTGCGTCGTCGCGAGCGCCGGTCCGGCCCAGAGCCGCGGGGACGGCGATCCGCGCGCCCGGGACGCGCACGAGGCGTAGCGCCCGCTCCTGGGCGCTCCACCCGAGGTCGAGGTCGGCGGCGACGGGTGGCAGGCGCCGGTCGTACCCGCCGACGGTGACCAGGGCGGCGGTGTCGACGAGAAGGCCCGGCGCGGCGAGGGCGAGGACGTCGGAGCCGTCGTCGTACTGGCCCTGGTCGAGCTCGCCCGGCGCCGGGGTCGGCACGAGCCGACCCGCCGCGGACGACCCGGTCCCGAAGCCCACGAACCGGTCGGTACGCCCCTGCGCGACGAGCTTGGGTCCGGCGGCGGCGACGCCCGAGGACATCCGCAGCGCCTGCTCCAGCCGCCCGAGGGCGTCCGGCTCGGGGGTGCACCCGTGGTCGAGGAGCCAGACGAGGGACCGACCGTCGGCCGGGGCGGGTGGCACGTGCCGCTCGACGGTCGCCCGCACCGCGGAGCGGAGCGTCTCGCCGGGGGCGTCGACGACCGTGACCGTCGTGGCGTCCCGGTCGGGTCCCGTGAGGGCGTCGGCGACCCGGGGGTCGATCTCGCCGCCGGCGGGTCGGGTCCGCAGGAGCACGAGGTGGTCGGGGGTGCGGTCCTGACCCGTCACGGCGGCGACGAGCGCCAGCAGGTCCTCCGTGGAGGCGGGCCGACCGAGGTCGTCGACGTCGGCGAGGATCGCCGTCACGCGGGTACGGGCGGGGCGCCGTCGCCGACGCGCCGGAGCGGAGCTGACGGCGGGGGTGGTGTCGGTGGTCACGGAGCCGGACTCCCGACGGGGGACGGAGGAGGCGATCAGACCGCGCGCTTCTTGAGCTTGCGGCGCTCGCGCTCGGACAACCCGCCCCAGATCCCGAAGCGCTCGTCGTTCGACAGGGCGTACTCGAGGCACTCCTGCCGGACCTCGCAGCCGACGCACACCTTCTTCGCCTCGCGCGTGGAGCCGCCCTTCTCGGGGAAGAAGGCCTCGGGGTCCGTCTGCGCGCACAGCCCCCGCTCCTGCCACGCCATCTCGGCCTCGGCATGGCCCATCGCCACCAGCTGGAGTTCGTGCATGGCCCCTCCGACCTGAAGAACACTCGACCCGGAACACCGACTGACCCGGATGGCCACCCGACCTGTTCCCCCGGCGCCACGGTGTGACGAGGAGGACACGCATGGAATTACACGCGTGTCATCCGTGGCTCGTCAAGCCGATGAGCGGTATTGGGCCTCGATCCCCGGCGTGTCGTCCCCGACACGCCGGGGACGGGGTCGATGACACGTCGGGGAGGATGGGCCGGTGCAGATCACCGTCATCGCCGCCGGCCCGGCCGGCCACGCCCTCGCGCCCGCCCTCCTGAGCCAGGCCCCCTCCGGGAGCCGTCTCACGGTCCTCGCCTCGACGCTCGCCGACGCGACCGACCACGGCCTGCGGGTCTGCCCCGACGTCGACGCGCTCGTCCGGGCACTGGCGACGGAGAAGGAGAGCGCCGCCGGGACCGCCGCCGGAACAAGCACCGCGGCCGTCGACGAGCTGGCACGGCTGTCGGGCGTCACCCCGCTCCCGCGCGACGACGCCCAGCTCGCCGCCGCGGTCCACCGCTCGCACCTGCTCGGCACGGGACGCACCCTGTCCGACGCGACGGCCGACGCGTGCCGGGCGGCCCAGGTCCCTCAGGAGGTGACCGTCCTGCCCCTGACGGACGACCCCGTCGAGACCCACGTCGTCCTCGACCCGGACGAGCCGGTGGCCCACCAGGTCCGTGGCTGGGTCCCCGACGGCGGCGGGCCCGACCTCGTCCGCGTCACGAGCGCCGGTCTCGACCGCGCGACCCCGGCCCCCGGGGTCCTCGATGCCGTCCGCACCGCCGACCTCGTCGTCCTCCCCGGGGACGACCTGCTCCTGTCGACGGGGCTCGTCCTCGGCCTGCCCGGGATCCGCGACGCGCTGCGGGGGACCTCGGCCCGCGTCGTGGCCGTCCTGCCGGTCTCCGGTGACGAGCCGGTCCCCACGGGGGACGCCGCCACCGACTCCCGGGCACGAGCGACCGCCGCGTTGCTCCCGACCCCGCGCGCCCGCGCGGCCGCGAGCGTCCTGGCCGACGTCGCGGACGTCCTCGTGGTCGACCCCTCCGACGCTGGCCTGCGCCTGCCCGGCACGGCCCGCACGACGATCACCCCGGCCCCCACGAGCCTCGCCACCACCCCCTCCACCGCCCTCGCTGCCTGCATCTGCGCGCGCAACTGACCTCTGCGCGCGGAATCTCACGCGCAGATGCCACCGACGACGCGCAGATCCTGCGCCGGTCGGCCGTCACCGCCAGCGGGTCGGGAGATGCGTCGGCAGCGACCGCCGCGCCCCGCGGCGCGGCCGCTGCAGACCGGCGAGGGCGACGAGCCGCTGCACCCGGTACCGGTGTCCTGCCCACGGCCGGAGCACCCGTTCGAGCGCCGCGTCGTCCCCGATCGTCCCCGTGAGCGCCCACGTGACGTCCGCAGCGACGTGGTAGTCGCCGAAGCTCACGGCGTCGGCGTCCCCGACCGCCCGCTGGGCCACCTCGGCCGCGGTCCAGCCGCCGATCCCGGGGATGGCGAGCAACCGCCGCCGCAACAGCTCGGGCGGCTGGCCCACGCACTCCTCGAGCCGACCGGCCACCGCCACGGCCCGCATCACCGTGCCCGCCCGCCCGGAATCGACCCCCGCCCGGACCCACTCCCACGACGGCACCCGACGCCACTCCCCCGCGCTCGGTGCCACCCGCAGCACCCGACCGCCCGGCGGCGTCGGCCCCGGGGCGGGCGAGCCGAAGCGGTGGACGAGCATGCGCTGCGACGCGAACGCCTCCGCCCCGGTCACCCGCTGCTCGATGATCGCCGGGACGAGGGAGTCGACGATCAGACCCGTCGCGGGTACCCGCCACCCGGGGAACCGCGCCGCGGCCGCTGCCAGCCTCGGGGCCGCCGGCGGTTCGAAACCGCTCGGGTCGTCGTCGGCTCCCAGGAGCGCCGGTACCCGCCCGAGCAACCACTGCGCGCCCGGCCCCCACGACCGCGCCTCGACGACCCCCTCGTCGCGGCGGACGGCCAGACGCAGCGTCCCGGAGCCGTCGGGCGTTCGTCGCGCGAGCCACCATGCTCCGCCCGGCTCCCGATGGCTCGTCGGATCCCCGGCACCCCGGCGCAGGACCCCGAGGGTCGCGTCGAGATCCACCGCCCGGCCCGGGACCCAGCGCCGCTCGTGGCCCTCAGGCAGCGGAGGCCCCCCGCGATCCCGTCCTGCCCGAGGGGCGGTCCCCGATGAGGCGGTGCGCCCGCCCCCACAGCCAGCCGAAGAGCGCCCAGAGGACGTCGACGAGGGTGATGATGAACCGGAGGATCATCGCCACCGCGGTCGCCGCCGACCCCGGCATGAGGCCACGCCACAGCAGCACGAGCAGACCCTCGCGCACCCCGAACCCGGCCGGGAGGATGAAGCTGAACATCCCGATGGCGGCGGCGAGCGGGAACCCGCTGATGCTCGACATCGCGAGCTCCGAGACGTCGGCGTGCGGGGCGATGTCCCGGGTGACCACCCAGACGGTCAACCCCGAGGACAGCCACGCCGCGACGAACCACGCCATGGCGACGAGGACGGCCCGCGTCGACAGCGGCTGGTCCATCGGCTCCCGTCGCATGACCCGGAGCGCGAGCGCGATGATCCGGTTGAGGACCGGGGGCCAGAGCGCGAGGAGGATGACGGGCACGGCGACGAGGACGACCCACACGCTCGCCTTCGCCGATCCGCTCCACAGCAGCTGGGGCAGGGCCCCGACGCCGACGAGGACGCCCGCGACGGCGGACAGGATGATGCACATGAGCGAGGCGATCGCCGTGTGCCGGCGCGGGATCTTCGCGGCGGACCCCATCTCCGCCTGGACGACGACGGACCACACCGACCCCGGCACGTACTTGCCCAGCTGACCGACGAAGAAGATGCTCGCAGCCGGTCCGAACCGGACCCTGCTCCCCGCACCGGCGAGCAGCGCCTGCCAGCCGAACAGCGTGAACAGCGGCGCTGCGAACGAACCGACGAAGCACAGCGCGAGCGACCAGGGCGAGACGCGACCGACGTAGGTGACGACGGCTTCCCAGTTCGTCCACACCGCCCAGGTGACCGTGACGACGACCGACACGCCGAGAAGGACCCGCATCGCCGTGAGCAGCCGCGCCCGCGTCCGGGAGCCGGCGGGCCCCTCGCTCGTCGCATCGACAGTCATCAACGCCTCCGGAAGGTGAGTCGGACGACGGCGAACGCCGCGGTCTCGTCGTGGGCCGCGTCGGCGGCCCGCCGCAGCTTCGCCGTCAGGTCCCCGTCGAGGTCCCCGACGAGCCGCAGCCCGAGCCCGTCGGCGCGCGCGACGACACCGCGCAGGTCGGCGGGGGTGACGCAGCCGGGGGCGCCGGCCGGGCCCGCCGCGAGGGTGAGCGACAGCACGCCGCCTGTCCGCAGCGCCCACGACGCCTGGTGCAGCGCGTCGTCGACCTCGGCGAGGTCGCAGTCGTGCGGGTGCAGCCGCGTGATGACGTCGACGCTCGCCGTCCCGAGGTCGAGCACCGAGACGGACGAGCGACCCCCGCTCAGCTCGAGCTCGATGGGGTGGAAGCCGATGGCGCGTGCCCACCGGCCGAACGGCGAGCGGACGCCCGACTCGTCGATGACGGTCGCGGTCTGCCGGTGGTCGTCCCGCAGCCGGAGCACCGCGGCGAGCGCCCCGAGCGCGGCCCACGCGGCGATGGGGTCGAGGGTGCGCGGCAGACCGACCGACCGCGCGAGGGCCCGGGCGTCCTCGGCGTCGGCGTCCAGCCCCAGGACGTCGGTCGGACGCACCCGGTCGGGCAGCTCGTCGCCCGTGAGCAGGACCCGCGGAGGCCGCTGCGCGATCGCCGCACGGGTCGAGGTGCGCAGGCGGGTCGCGATGGCGCGCAGCGCGCTCTCGACGACGGGCTCGTCCCCGTCCCCGCCGACGACGGCCTGCGGCTCGGACCCGGCGACCGACTCGATGGCCGCGACGTACCGCTGCCACGGGGTGGTCAGGTCCGGCGGCCGGACCCCGGAGAGCAGCTCCGTCACCCGGTCGGGATCGGCCAGCGTCGTCAGCGCCGCCACGAGCGCGTCCTCGTCCTCCGCCGGGACGAGGAGGCCGTCGACGCCGTCGCGGACCTGGTCGCCGAACGTCCCGACGTCGGAGGCGAGGACGGCCAGGCCGTGCTGCTGGGCGAGCAGGACGTTCTGGGAGGCGGTCGCCGAGCGGTACGCCAGGGCGAGGACGTCGTGGCGGGCGAGGAGCTCGGGCAGCCGCTCGGCCGGGACGTACCCGCCGTGCACCTCGACCCGGCCCCGCAGCCGGCGATCGGCGGCCAGCCGGCGGATGAGCGGCCCGGTGTCGGACCACATCTCGCCCGCGATGGTGAGGGTCACCCCGGGCACCCGCATCATCGCGCGCAGCAGGAGGTCGATCCCCTTGTAGTGGCGCACCGTCCCCAGGGCGAGCAGCCGCGCCGGGCCGTGGTGCTCGGGTCGCTCTGCGGGCGGGCCGCCGGGCAGGTGGGGCGGCAGGTCGGCCACGACGACCCGCCGGGCGTCGTGCTCGTGCGCCCTGCGGGCCTCCTCGTCGCTGTGCACGACGACGGCGTCGACCCGGCGGAGGAACGACCGCGTCATCGCCTCCGCCCCGGGGTGCACCTCGTGCGGCAGGACGTTGTGCGCGATGACGATCGAGCGCGGACCCAGCCCCGTCGAGCTCGTCCGCCCGACGCCCGCGGCTTGGAGCAGCGTGAGGCTGCCGGGGATCATGATCGGCATGACGTGGACGACGATGATCGCGTCGACGTCCTGCAGCCGCCGGCCCGTGCGCACCCACGTGTCGGGGCGCCGCCAGCTCATCGAGCGGATCGTCCGGGGGAAGAGGGGGACGTCCGGCGTCCCGCCCGGCACGCCTTCCTCGGAGGGGTAGAAGTTCTTCGGGAACATGTTCGACCAGCTGACGAGCTGGACGTCGTGCCCGGCGGCCTCGAGCGCGTGGGCGAGCTCGGTCGTGTGAGCGGTGACCCCTCCCTTGTACGGGTGGGTCGGTCCGACGATCGCGATGCGCAGGGCCTCGGACGGGCTCACCTGTCTCCCCTTCGGTCGCCGCTCGTGGCGCCGCCGGAAGGGCGCCGGGAGCACCGAGCCTAACGAGCGCGCCCGACGTCGACCGGCCGCCCGGTCCCGGCGCGTCCTACGGTGGGTCCGTGACGCCGACCACGCCCCGCCCCCAGGACCTCCTGCCCGCCCTCGAGCGGGACGACGCGACCACCCCGCGCATCACCTGCTACGACGACCTGGCCGGACCGACGCGCGGCGAGCGGGTCGAGCTGAGCGGTCGGGTCCTGGCCCGCTGGGCGGCGAAGGCGGGCAACGCCCTCCAGGAGGAGCTCGACGTCGCGCCGGGGGACGTCGTCGGGATCGTCCTCGAGCCGCACTGGCGGGCGACCCACTGGCTGCTCGGGGCGTGGCGGGTCGGCGCGTGCGTCCGCGTGGGCGACGGCGCCTCCGGACCGGAGACGACGGTCGTCGTCACGGACGACCCGGCGCTCGCGGCGGAGGTCGTCGACACCGGCCGCCGTGCCGTCCTCGTCTCGCGGGCCGCGCTCGCCCGCACGGCGCACCCCGAGGCGGCGCCCGGCGTCCTCGACGAGGCGACGGAGCTGCCGACCTTCGGCGACGTGCTCGAGCCCTGGGGGACGCCGGACGACGGGGCTGTCGCGCTCGTCGTCGACGGCACGCCGCTGGAGGTCCACGGCGCACCGATCACGACCGACGTCGAGCCGGGCGCCCGGGTCCACCTCGTCGACCCCTCGACCGCCGAGCTCCTCGTCGTCGCGGGCGCGGCGTGGGCGGCCGGCGGCTCGGTCGTCCTCAGCCTCGGGACCGACGAGGACGTGCTCGAGCACCGTGCGGCGATCGAGCGCGTCGACGCGCGGATCGGCTGAGACTCAGCGGTTGGCGCGGGCGACGACCTCGACCTCGAGCGCGCGCCACGTCCGGGACGCGACGACCCCGGTGCCGGCGAGCCCGTGCCGCTGCTGGAGCGCCTTGACGGCCAGCATGGTCCGAGCGCCGAAGTACCCGTCGCTGGTCACGCCGAGGTTGCGCTGGACGGCCTTGACGGGCCAGCCGCGCGAACCCTCCTTGAGGACCGTCGAGCGCCACTTCAGGAGCGGGTGGGCCTGGGCCTCGAGCGCGTCCCAGTCGGCGCGCTGGACGACGCCGTCCGCCCGCAGGTCGTGGGCCTTCTGCCAGCGCTCGAGCGCGAGCTCGGTCCGCGGGCCGAAGACGCCGTCGACCGGGACCCCGACCCCGCGCTGGACGAGCCGCACGGCCTCACCGCGGCTGCCGCGCTTGACCGTCGTGCCCTTGTACCGGGTGTACGCCGTCGTCGTCTCGACGGTCGTGGTCCCGGGCTTGGGCGCGACGGGGCGGGGTGCGGGCGTGGGCTTCGGCGCCTGGGGGGCGGGCAGGCCCAGGAGCAGCGCCCACGTCCGCGGACCGACGACGCCGTTGGCGGTCGTCCTCTTCGAGCGCTGGAACTCGATGACCTTCGCCTTCGTCATGGGACCGAACCGGCCGTCCGCGGCGAGCCCGCCGAGCTTGGCCTGGAGCGCCTTGACGGCGTTGCCCTGCGATCCCATCTTGATCCAGGTCTTGCGGTAGGCGTACGCCGACTTCGTCATGGTGCCGCGCGGGGCGACCTTGTTCAGGTCGACCAGCCGCTGCCACATCGCCTTGTCGACGACGCCCGTGACGGGCAGACCCTGCTTCTGGTGGAAGTTGGCGACGTGCCAGAACGTCCGCTGCCCGAACGCGCCGTCCGCCGGCAGGCCGAGCGCCTTCTGCACGAGCGCGACGTCCTTGCCGGTGTCACCCTTGCGCAGCACCGGGTACTCCCGGAGCTGCGGGACGACGGGACCGGTCGAGCTCGAACCGTCGGGGTTGACCGGCCGTCCCGTCCACCACGAGGTCTTCTTCAGCGCGCCGTCCCACGAGAAGCTGAAGTGGATGTGGTCGGTGTGGGGGGAGTCCCCGACGTACGGGGCCCAGCCGCGGTCCGGGTCGTAGGCCCGCCACATCTTCTGGTTCCAGATGATGTACATGACCCCGAACCGCCGGGCCATCGCGCCCTTGTGGCCCTCGCGGTCGGGTGCGGTGAGCCACTGGACCACGGAGTCGGCGACGGCGCGCTCGTACGGGTCGTACGCGCTGAGCATCCAGTCGAGGGCGCGGCCCTCCGAGTGCTCGGTCACCCCGGAGTTGCAGTTGCGGCTGATGCCGTAGTTCCACTCGTCGTAGTGCGCGGCCATGAGGCGCGCGAAGGCGACGACGCCCGGCTTCGGGTCGGGCTGGCACGTCGTCTGGCCGACGTACGTCGGCTGACCGTCGAGGGCCTTCGGCAGCCACTTGCTCGGCGGGGCCGGCACCGCGCGGGAGGCGGCGTGGACGCTCGTCCCGACGGGAACGGTCAGGGCGGGCAGGACGACGGCGGCGCCGACGAGACGACGAGCACGGGACACGAGCGCTCCTGGGACGGAAGACCGGCGGGGACCGGATCGAGCGAGTGGCGTCGGCGGCGGCCGACGTCACAGTCGTCACACAGGAACCACTGGCACCCTCTCGCAACAACCGGGCTCTTTTGTCCCACTTGTGACACCCGCCCTACAAGCCCAGCCGACGAACTACATCCGTGTAGTTGCCCGGCGGTCGATCGTGATCCGGGTCACCTCGACAGTCGCCCGGGCGGTACGGTCGCGCCATGGACAAGGTCGTCCCCTCCCCCGCCGACGCGGTCGCCGGCATCGCCTCCGGCGCCTCCATCGCCGTCGGGGGGTTCGGTCTCTGCGGCATCCCGTCCGTGCTCATCGACGCCCTCCTCGAGCGCGGGGTCACCGACCTCGAGTGCGTGTCGAACAACTGCGGCGTCGACGACCGGGGGCTGGGGGTCCTCCTGCGCGCCGGCCGGATCCGGCGCATGGTCAGCAGCTACGTCGGCGAGAACCGGGAGTTCGCGCGGCAGTACCTCGCCGGCGAGCTCGAGGTGGAGCTCACCCCCCAGGGGACCCTCGCGGAGAAGCTGCGGGCCGGGGGCAGCGGGATCGCCGCATTCTGGACGCGCACCGGCGTCGGCACCCAGATCGCCGAGGGCGGGCAGCCGTGGCGCTACGCCCCGGACGGGTCGGTCGCACTGGCCTCGCCGCCGAAGGAGACGCGCCTCTTCCCGGTGACCCGCCTGACCGCCGACGGCCGGACCAGCACCGAGGATCACGCGTTCGTCCTCGAGGAGGCGATCTCGACCGACCACGCGCTGATCCGGGCGTGGAAGGGCGACCGCCACGGCAACCTCGTCTTCCGGACGAGCTCGCGCAACTTCAACCCGCTGTGCGCGATGGCCGGCCGGGTGTGCGTCGCGGAGGTCGAGGAGCTGCTCGAGCCGGGCGAGCTCGACCCCGACGAGATCCACCTGCCCGGGATCTTCGTGCAGAAGCTCCTTCCCCTCACCCCGGAGCAGGCCGCGGACAAGTCGATCGAGCGCCGGACGACCCGCGCGAGCCAGGAGGCGTGACATGGGACTCACCCGCGAGCAGATGGCCGCCCGCGCCGCCGCAGAGCTGTCCGACGGGGACTACGTCAACCTCGGCATCGGGCTGCCGACGCTCGTCCCGAACTTCGTCCCCGACGACGTCGAGATCGTCCTGCAGTCGGAGAACGGGCTCCTCGGCGTCGGCCCCTACCCGCGCGTGGAGGAGGTCGACGCCGACCTCATCAACGCGGGCAAGGAGACGGTGACGCTCCGGCGCGGGGCGAGCACGTTCGACTCGGCCACGAGCTTCGCGATGATCCGCGGCGGGAAGGTCGACGCGGCGATCCTCGGGGCGATGCAGGTGGCCGAGAACGGCGACATCGCCAACTGGATGATCCCCGGGAAGATGGTCAAGGGCATGGGCGGCGCGATGGACCTCGTCCACGGGGCGCGTCGGGTGCTCGTCCTCATGGAGCACGTCGCCAAGGACGGTAGCCCGAAGATCGTCCAGCGGTGCGACCTGCCGCTGACCGGGCGGGGCGTCGTCCAGCGGGTCATCACCGACCTCGCCGTCATCGACGTGACCCCCGCGGGCCTCGAGCTCGTCGAGACCGCGCCCGGGGTCACGTCGGACGAGGTCCGCGAGCGCACCGGGGCCCCGCTGCGCTGAGCGGAACGACCCGGGGTCAGCTCTCGGCGGCCCGGGTGGCGGCGCTGGCGGGCACCGCGGTCGTCCCCCCGAAGACGCGGATGCGCTCGAGCGACGGATCGCTCTGCAGGAGCCGCAGGGAGTGGGTCGGCACGGTCGCCCCGGAGGTCAGGACGAGCGGCCGGCGGTACGCCCCGGCGAGCGCGGCCTCGGCGACCCGGTCGTCCTTCCCCGGTGCGAGGACGACCTCGCTGCGGCCGAGGGAGCCGGCGAAGGCCGTGGCCACCTGCCGGCCGACGGAGTAGCGGTCACCGGAGAACCTCCGGACGTAGATGCCCCGGCGCTGGAGCGGCCCCGTCACCCCCGTCGTCACGAGCGAGGAGGATCCGACGACGTGCGCCGACGCCGGGTCGATGCGTCCCAGCGCCGCGCTCGTGCGGGTCGGCAGCGAGCTCGGCGGCACGAGGAGGAACGGCTGGTAGCGCACGGTCGCGACCGGCGAGAACGGCACGGACGCGCCGAGCGTCGTCCGGGTCGCGACGACGACCGACGGGACGTCCCGCCGGGCGTCGACGAGCTCGGCGACGCGGGCGGTGCGGGCGTACGGGTCGGTCCCACCGACGCGGTAGACCCTGAGGCCACGGGCCTTGAGCGCGGAGACGACACCGTCGGACACCGAGCGCGTGCTCCCGATGACGTACACGGTGCGCAGGTAGCCCTTGCGGCGGTCGAGCTCCGCGAGCGTGCCCGACGGCAGACGGGTCGCCCCGGTCATCAGCTGGGGCCCGGCGACCGCGCTCGCGAACGGGCGGGCGGCGAGGACGTCGACGAGGTCGGCATCGGCGCTGCCGGTGAGGACCGCGGTGCTCGCACGCACGCTCGTGCGGCGGGCGAGGACGAGCGAGGCGTCGACGCGACCGGACGTTCTCGTGCGCACCGCCGGGTGGCGCAACCAGGTGCCTGACAGACCGAACCGCCGTCGGAGGTCCTCGCCGTCCATCGACGCGGTCGCGCCCGACGAGGAGGTCGCGACGGCGACGTCGACGCCGTGCCCGGTCGTGCGCCGGGAGAGGTCGAGCCGGGCGATGTCGCGCAGGCCGAACGCGCTCGCGAGGCTGCGGCGGGGGATCGTCGTGCGCCACGACCGGCGCGGGTTCTCCGCCCGGGTGCTCCACGGGTCCCATGCCGAGCGCAGGTAGGGGACGGGGCTGCCGCCCCACACGTCCTCGTTCTCCTGGCTCCAGCCGCCGTTGCTGCTGGAGTAGTAGGCCTCGATGACCCGCCCGTCGTAGCGCGGCACGTAGCCCGTCGTCGAGCTCCCGGCCGCGCGCACGGCGGCCCGCCAGCGCGGCAGGTACGCGCGCTCCGTCGCGGTGGGGTACGTGCCGAACACCTGGTCGGAGACGGAGTCGAACACGTGGCAGCCGCACGACGGGCGCACCCCCGCAGCGACCTTGCGCAGGGCGTAGGACCGGGCCGCGGCGGCCTGGGTCTGCAGGGCGGCCGACGGCCACGACCACGGCATCTCCTTGATGCCGTCGAGGTACTCGTCGTGCATGCGAGCCCGAACGACGACCTCGAGCAGCCCGGTCGTCCCCGGCGAGGGGAGGATGCCGAGGGAGCCGACGCCGTACCGCTTGCCGTCGGTCGAGACGGTGCTTGCCCCGTGGGTGAAGGTGACGACCGCGCTGGGGCCGGAGACCGACGTGCGCGAGCACCCGCTGCCGCATCGGGCGACGACGCCCGACCCGGAGCGGACGACGGTGACGGTCCGACCGGCGGGTGCCGAGAGCGTGCGACCGCCGGCGGCCACCCGGATCGTCCCACCGCCGGCGGTGAGGGCCTGGCCGACGATCGCGGTCGAGCTGACCCGGTGGCGCACGTTGACCCGGATGGTCGCGGTGTCGGCGACCTTGTCGTAGGTCGTCCCGCGGTAGTAGTGCGCGAGGATCTGCGGGGCGGTGCGGCCGGCGTCGGCCATCGCCTTCGCGCCGTACTGGCTCATCCCGACGCCGTGACCGAAACCGCTGCCGCGGACGACCCAGTCGTCGGCGCGGGCCGGGGACGCGGAGGACGCGGCGGCCGCCAAGAGACCTGCCGTGACGCAGAGGGCGGCGAGGACCCGCCGGAGAAAGAGAACGCGCCGGAAGAATGTGGAGGTCATTGCTGCTCGCAGAAGCTCGGGGGGGACGTGGGGGTCGACCGGACCCACACCCTGCGGGTCCAGGCCGCTGGCGCGGGACTCTTCCCGGTCCGGTCGACGGCCGTGAGCCGGAGGGTGTAGTACCCGGGCGGGGCCCAGGAGCCGTCGAAGAGGCGCCCCGTCCAGCCGGTGCGGATGGGGTTGGCCGCCGAGGCGTACCCGCTCGTGTACCGGACGAGGCCGCCGCACGGGTGGGTCACCTCGAGCCGGTAGCGGATGTAGCCCTGCACCTTCGCGTTCAGCCGCGGCCCGAGGGTGCCGTAGGTCCACCGGCTGGCGGTGAGCGAGGGCGTCCAGAACATCGCCTTCTGGCGGTACCTGGCGCCCGAGCGGATCTCCGGCAGCCGGCGCTGCAGCGCAGCCCCGGGGCAGCCGGTCTGGTTCGCATCCCGGTGCCCGGAGATCGTGCTGAACCACCGTGTCGCCGCGCCGTCGCTCATCGCCACCCGACCGGCGGGGTCGACATGGTGCAGGCCGAGCTTCCACGCGTAGAGCCGCTTGTACGCCAGCAGGGTCGCGTTGCTCGGCGACGAGGTCGTGTGGTCCCCGATCGAGGCCATGGCGAACGACTGGCTGTTGTACCCGTGGGTGTGCGCGCCGATGACGGGCTGGGTCACGCCGCCGTACCGTCCCTCCCAGATGCGGCCGAAGCGGTCGACGAGGAAGTTGTACCCGATGTCGTTCCATCCCCGGTCGAGGACGTGGAAGCGGTAGATCCCACGGATGAGCGCCGGCACGTCATCCTTGGCGTACCCGTTCGAGTTGACGGTGTGGTGGACGAAGCCGGCGCGGATCGTGCCGTACTCCGGCTCGCCCCGGCGGATGCTCTCGTCCGCTCCCCACTGGGCGCGGGTGAGGGCGGTCGGGCGGGCCGCCGCCGCCTGGGCGCTGCCCAGCGCCGGTGCCGTGGGGACCCGACCGGCGTCGTCGTCCGCCGGCACGTCCTTCGGGTCGATGAGGCTGAGCCGCATCCCGGCCGGCGCTCCGACCCCACCGCCGGGCAGGTCGTCGACGCGCACCTGGACGGCCGTCGACTCGTCGACGATGAGCGGGTCGGTGCCGCCCCGGGCGCGCGCGCCCTCGGCGGAGTCCGGGTCCGGCCCGTGATCGGCATCGGTCGTCAGGGCCTCCCATCGGCCCCAGCCCGACTCCGAGCGGGTACGGACGAAGACGGCGAGATCGTCACGGTGCCCGCGCCAGCTCACCCCGACGACACGGAACGGCTCCGTCGCCCGCTCATCGGTCGCGGCGACGGTGCGGCTCAGATCCCGGTCACCCACCTGCTCGAACCGCGTGCCGGCGCTCGCGGACCCGGCGGCGCTGGCCCGCTCCGCGGCGGGGATCGAGGGTGCGTCGGCGAGCGCGGCGCGGTCGACGCCGCGCAGGGGAATCGTCTCCGCCGAGGCCGCCACCGGCGCGGGTGCCTCGCCACCGCCCGCGGTGAGGACGACCGGCGCACCGACGGCGGAGACGGCGGCCACCGCGACCGCACAGGCGCGCTGCGGCAGGGTACGGGCGCGGGAGCGCAGGCGGGCGGTGAGGGTCCGGGTCATGGACACGTCCTTGTCGGGGGCGCCCCCTGTCTCGGGAGCGGGCCGGCGGGAGGGACCGGGCCGCAGCAGGGTAAGCAGTCAACGCGTCCCGCGAAACCCACCCGGACCATCCCTCACCTCCCGGTCAGCCTCCGTTCACACGCCTGGCCCGTCGGCCAGCCGACGGGGGCTGCGGAGGAACCCGACCCCCCACGACCAGTGCATGACGCCGAGCGCGAGCGGGACCCGCACCCGCGTCGACCACCGTTCGCCACGGCTGATGGCGATCCCGCCGACCGTCACCGCACCGACGTACGCGAGCGGGACGGCCCGGGCGATCGGCACGACCGTGCCCAGGAGTGCGGCCGCGCCGGTCCCGACGACCATCGCGGGCGGAGCGAGGTAGCGCAGGTTCGCCGTCCCCGGGTGACGGCGCGCGACGACCCGCCGCCACGTGCCGTACCCGTGGTACTGACGGGCGAGGGCGGTCGGGCTGGACCGGGGCCGGTAGGTGACGACGAGCTCGGGGGTGAACCACACGGTCCCTCCGGACGTCCGGATGCGGTGGTTCATCTCCCAGTCCTGCGCCCGGGCGAAGTGGGCGTCGTAGCCCCCGACCCGCTCCAGCGCCGCGCGCCGGAACACCCCCAGGTAGACGGTGTCGGCCTCCCCGGCGGCGCCACCGACGTGGAAGCGTGCGTTGCCGACACCGATGGGGCTCTTCATCGCGCACGCCACGGCCCGTTCGAAGGGCGTGGTCCCCTGCGCGTCCATGACCCCGCCGACGTTGTCCGCCCCGGTCTCCTGCAGGACGCGCACGGCGGTCGACACGTAGTCGGTCGGGATCTCGGCGTGCGCGTCGACGCGGGCGACGATCTCTCCCTCGCTCGCGGCGATGGCTGCGTTGAGCCCGTCGGGCGTCCGGCCGCTCGGGTTCGGGACCGTGCGCACCTCGGGGTGCTCACGAACGATGCGCGCCGCGACCTCGTCGGTGCCGTCGGTCGAGGGCCCGAGGGCGAGCACGAGGTCGAGCGGGCCGTCGTAGTCCTGGGACAGCACCCGGGCGACCGAGTCGGCGAGGTGCCGCTCCTCGTCGAGGACCGGCATGACGACCGTGACGTGGGGGCGCTCGACGACGGGCTCGGGCGGGATCACGGCCCCCAGTATGCCGACGCGTGCGCGCGGCCCGTGCCACCTCCAGGCCCCGGCCAGCGGTGCGCCCTACCCTGCTCCCATGCCCCCCTCCGACGACCGGCCGCGCCCGATCCCCCAGCGGCGGACCTCCCGGCCCGTCCGGCCGCGGGCCGCGACGCCGCGTCCGGACGAGGAGACGACGGGACTCGGCCGCCGCGCGACGCCGACCCCCCAGAAGCCCGCGCAGCAGAGGCCCGCCCAGCAGCAACCCTCGCCGCAGGCACGCCAGCAGCAGGCACGTCAGCAGCAGGGCGCGCGTCCCCGCCCGCCGGTCGACGAGGCGAACCGCACCCGCACGATGCGCCCCGTCCGACCAGCCGCAGCCACCTCGACGGACCGCCCCGAACGTCCGGCCCCACCGGCCGAGCGCCGGGGCCGTCCGGCGACCGAGGGTCGGCGCCCCGACGGTCGGCCCGCGCCCCAGCGGGTCCGCACGAGGGCAGGGGCGGCTGCCGGAGGGGCCCCGGCGGCGCGGGCGGCGACCGCGGCCGATGACCGCGAGCGCACCCGGGGGGACATCCAGGCGAGCACCACGCGCCCGCGCGCGCCTCAGCGCCCCGACCCCGCCCGGCCGCGCCCGGCCGCTCTCTCGCGCGCCGAGGCTCCGGCCCGCCGCGACGACGACGGGGTGCCCCCGACCCGGCGCCCTCGTGCCCGGCGACCGCTGCGCACGGCCGGGATCGTCCTGCTGTGCCTCGCCCTCCTGTGGGGCGGTGGCATGTGGTGGGCTGCGGCGTCTGCGTGGGACACGATCCGCAAGGTCGACGCGACCCCCCACGGCGAACGGGTCGCCGAGGGCCGTGGCCGCAACGTCCTCATGGTCGGCAGCGACAGTCGCAAGGGCCTCTCCCGGGCCCAGCGCAACACGTACGGCACCGGCGGCGACGTCGGGGCCCGCACGGACACGATCATGGTCCTGCACATGGGTGACGGGAAGCCGACGCTCATGTCGATCCCCCGCGACAGCTACGTCAACATCCCGGGCCATGGGATGAACAAGATCAACGCGGCGTACAGCATCGGCGGGGCCGATCTCCTCGCGAAGACCGTCGAGCAGAGCACCGGCCTGCGGATCGACGGCTACCTCGAGATCGGCTTCGGCGGCTTCGCGAAGATCGTCGACGAGGTCGGCGGCGTCCACATCTGCGTCAAGCGGGACATGAACGACCCCAAGGCCCACATCAACCTCAAGAAGGGGTGCCAGACCCTCAAGGGCAAGGACGCGCTCGGCTACGTGCGGGCCCGCTACTCCGACCCCGAGGGCGACCTCGGCCGGGCGACGCGGCAGCGGCAGTTCCTCGGCGCGCTCATGGGCAAGCTCGCCACCCCGACGAACATGCTCCTGCCGTGGCAGGCGAAGTCGGTCGGCGATGCGACGGCGAAGACCGTCACCATCGGCAAGGACGACTCGATGTGGGGCACGGGCCAGACCTTCCTCGCCCTGCGCCGGGTCGCCAAGGGTGACGGCTACTCGGTGACGGTCCCGACGTCCGACAGCGACCTCCCCACCCCCGTGGGATCGGCCGTCCAGTGGGACGAGGCCGGGAGCAAGCAGCTGTTCGACGACCTGCGCAACGACCGCCCGCTGAGCGTCCAGCCGGAGGGGTAGACCGCGCGCGCACCGGCTACGTGCGGTGGTGGAAGCGGACGGTCCTGCGTGCGCGGTCCTTCCGCTGCGGGCGGTGAGTACCAGCGGGTGGTCCCAGCTGTCGTGGCCCGGGTGGGTCTGCGGGCTCGATGGTGTGGGGGGCGTGGTCGATCATCCGGTGGTGGTGCCCGCACAGCGGGATCGCGTTGGCCAGGTCGGTGGCCCCACCGTCCTGCCACGGGTTGTGGTGGTGGATCTCGCACCACGCGAACGGCCGCCCGCACCCCTCGGCAGCGCACTCCGGGTACACCGCCGACAGCGCCGCCCGCTGCGCCGGGGTGAAGCACCGCGCCTGCCGGCCCAGGTCCAGCGGCAGGGACCCGCCCCCGAGCACGGTCGGGATGATCCCGGCCGCGGCCGCCCACCGCCGCAGCGTGCCCGCGGGCGCGTCCTCGGCCACGTCGGTGGCCCCGACCTTCTCCCGCTCGCCCCGCAACGTCTCCAGGTCGACGTGGACCAGCAGCGTCGCGGCGATCTTGTCGTTCAGGTGGTCGGTCGGCAACCGCTCCAGCACGCTCGCCAACGCCTGCCCCCGCCGCTGCTGCCACCGGACCCCGGCCAGCCCGTCCTCGTTCCACCGCGAGGTGTACCCCGCCGTCATCGCCGCGTCGTCCCGCTCGAGAGACCCCGCCGCAGCCGCCGCTCCTGGCCCTGCCGGGTGCGGCTCGCCCGTGGCGCGTCGTGGGGCGGTCATCGCGTCGATGACCTTCTTGAGGATCTCCCCGGCCAGGACCGGCACGGTGAACCCACCGGTGGCGGTCCCGTCGTCGTTGCGTCGCAGCCAGAACCGGGACTTCTCCCACGCCCGACGCTCCCGCTCCTGCAGCAGCGCGTTCTCGTGCGCGTCGACCACCACCGGGTCCGGCTCGACCTCGGCCAGCGCCCGTCGTGAGGCCCGCCGCAGCTCCCGCGGCGCCAGCCGCTGCGCCGATCCCAGCAGCCGCCGCTCGATCCGCGCCTGCCCGCCGGCCTCCACCGACCCCGGCAGGTCAGCCAACGCCTGGGTGATGACCCGCGCGTGCTCGCTGGAGATCTCCCCCCGCGCCAGCGCCGCACCCGTCGCGCTGGCCTCCAGGTCCGCCGCCAACCGCGCCGCACCCGCGGCCTTGACCCGGTCGGTGTTCGTCACCATCGCGACGAACGACCCGGTGTCCGTGTGCCCCGCCGACGCGGCCGCCCCACGCCGGTCGATCTCCCGGATCACCGCCAACCGCACCGCCTCCGCCCGCCGCACCAGCCGCTCCGCCTCACCCAACGCCGCGCGCAGCTCGGCCAACGACCCCACCCCACCGGCCCCCGCGGCCAGGGCAGCGTCCACCGCCGCGTGCGCATCACCGATCGCCCCGGGCATCCCCCCGCCCGGGGCCTGCAGATCCAGCGCCGCGATGGCCATGCCCCAACGCTATCGAACGGGTGTTCGAATGCACAAGGGGGTCGGCCAAGAACTCCCCGGCGATGCGACCCCAGTCGAGGTGATCGACAAGTACGGGCGGGATCCCCGCCGCGTCAGCTGTCGCGGCCGAAGAGATCCCGCGTGTAGACCTTGTCGGCAACCGGGTCGAGCTCCTCCGTCATCCGGTTGGCGATGATGACGTCGGACGCGTCGATGAACTCCCGGAGGTCCCGCACCACGCGCGCGCCCATGAAGTCCGCCGCGTCGAGCTCGGGCTCGAAGACGAGGAGCTCGACCCCGCCCTGCTGCAGGCGCTCCATGACGCCCTGGATGCTGCTCGCCCGGAAGTTGTCGGAGCCCGCCTTCATGATCAGGCGGTGCACCCCGACGGTCCTGGGCTCCCGGCGGAGGATGTCGTTGGCGACGAAGTCCATCCGGGTGGCGTTGGAGTCGACGATCGCACCGATGAGGTTCTGCGGGATGTCGCGGTAGTTCGCGAGCATCTGCTTCGTGTCCTTGGGCAGGCAGTAGCCGCCGTAGCCGAAGCTCGGGTTGTTGTAGTGCGCCCCGATGCGGGGGTCGAGACCGACGCCGTCGATGATCTGGCGGGTGTCGAGCCCGTGCGTCGCCGCGAACGTGTCGAGCTCGTTGAAGTACGCGACGCGCATCGCGAGGTACGTGTTGGCGAAGAGCTTGATCGCCTCGGCCTCCGTCGAGTCGGTGAGCAGCACGGGGACGTCCTTCTTCGTCGCTCCCTCGAGGAGCAGGTCCGCGAAACGCCGAGCCCGGTCGGAGACCTCGCCGACGACGATGCGGCTCGGCTCGAGGTTGTCCTGCAGCGCCTTGCCCTCGCGGAGGAACTCCGGGCTGAAGATGACGTTCTCGCAGCCGGTGCGCTCGCGCAGGCCGGCGGTGAAGCCGACGGGGATCGTCGACTTGATGACCATGACCGCGTCGGGGTTGATCCGTGTGACGTCCGCGACGACCCCCTCGACGGTCGAGGTGTCGAACGCGTTCGTGTCGGGGTCGTAGTTCGTCGGGGTGGCGATGACGACGTACTGCGCACCCTCGTAGGCCTCGGACGGGTCGAGGGTCGCGCGCAGGTTCAGGTCACGGTTGGCGAGGAAGTCGCTGATCTCGGCGTCGGTGATCGGGCTGCGTCGGTCGTTGAGCATCGCGACCCGCTCGGGGACGATGTCGAGCGAGACGACCTCGTGGTGCTGCGAGAGCAGGACGGCCATCGACAGCCCCACGTACCCCGTTCCGACGACTGCGATCTTCACTGTTGCCTGACCTCTCAGCGGTGGAGCACGGTCCGCGCCCGACCCGGGCGGGGTCTCCCCCGGCTCCGGGGAGGGCCGCCACCGTGCAGTGCTCCGCCGCATTATGCCGAAGGGGCCGGGGCGACCCTGCCCACCGCTCGCCCCGGCGCGTTGCGCCGACACCGTGGCGGAGCGTTCACTGGGGTGGTGACGAACGAGACCCGCACCCCGCACGTGAACGACCCGGCCGTCATCCGCCGGCGGCTCACCGATCCGGGCACCTGGGCGGTCGTGGGGCTGAGCCGGAACACCGCGCGACCGGCGCACGGGGTCGCACGCTGGCTCAAGCACGAGCGGGGGGCGACCATCGTTCCGATCCACCCCGCGGCCGAGGCGGTCGACGGCGACCCGGCGTACGCCTCGCTCTCCGACATTCCCGAGGGCACCCGGATCGACGTCGTCGACTGCTTCGTCGCGAGCGAGCGGGTCGGTGCCGTCGTCGACGAGGTGATCGCGCAGCGCGACCGGTTGGGGATCGGCGCGGTCTGGCTCCAGCTCGGGGTCGTCGACGAGGCGGCCGCCGCCCGCGCCGCCGAGGCCGGGCTCGAGGTCGTCATGGACACCTGCCCGCGGATCGAGTGGCCCCGGGTGGCGACCCGCGGCTGAGCAGGACCCCTCAGTCGCGGCCGAGGGAGGCCCGCAGGCGCCGTCCCTTCTCGGTCGCCTGGGCGCGCAGGTCGTCCTGCAGCTCGAGCATCGCGGTACGAAGGCGGTGCGCCTCGGGGCCTTCGCCGGCCCCGAGGATCCGGGCCGCGAGCAGCCCGGCGTTGCGCGCGCCGCCGACGGAGACGGTGGCGACGGGCACCCCCGCCGGCATCTGGACGATCGACAGGAGCGAGTCGAGCCCGTCGAGATGCTTGAGCGGCACGGGCACGCCGATGACCGGCAGGGGCGTCACGGAGGCGAGCATCCCCGGCAGGTGGGCCGCGCCCCCCGCGCCGGCGATGATGACCCGCAGACCGCGATCGGCCGAGGTGCGGCCGTAGTCGATCATCTCCGTCGGCATCCGGTGCGCGGAGACGACGTCGACCTCGTGCGGTACGTCGAGCTCGGTCAGCGCCCGGGCCGCGGCCTCCATCGTCGGCCAGTCGCTGTCGCTGCCCATGACGATCCCGACCAGGGGCTGGGTGTCACTCATCGATGACTCCTTCGATGTAGTCGGCCGCATGGCGGGCCCGGTCGCGCAAGGAGGCCAGGTCGTCCCCGAAGACCGTCGCGTGGCCGATCTTCCGGCCGGGACGGACGCCCTTGCCGTAGAGGTGCAGGCGCAGCCCGGGATCGCGGGCCATGAGGTGGCGGTACGTCGGGTAGAGGTCGGTCGGCTCGCCCCCGAGGACGTTCGCCATGACCGTCCACGCCGCGCGCGCCGACGGGTCGCCGAGCGGCAGGTCGAGGACGGCGCGCAGGTGCTGCTCGAACTGCCCCGTCACCGCGCCGTCCATCGTCCAGTGGCCCGAGTTGTGCGGGCGCATCGCGAGCTCGTTGACGAGCAGCCCGCGCTCCCCGTCGATGACGACCTCGAAGAGCTCGACGGCGAGCACGCCGGTGACCTCGAGCGCGCCGGCCACCTGGAGACCGATCGCCATGGCCTGCGCGGCCTCGTCCTCGGTGACCCCGGGTGCCGGCGCGAGGACCTCGGTGCAGATGCCGTCGGTCTGGACCGTCTCCACGACCGGCCACGCGGAGGCCTGCCCGCTCGGGCTCCGGGCGACGAGGACGGCGAGCTCGCGCTCGAACGCGACGGCCTCCTCGACGAGCAGGTCGGCGCCGTCCGCCCGGGCGACCCAGTCCTCCAGAGTGGCGCGCGCGCGGGCGTCGTCCCGGCGGACGAGGAGCACGCCCTTGCCGTCGTACCCCCCGGTCGGGGTCTTGACGACGACGTCGCCGACCTGCGCCGCGAACGCGTCGACGGTCGCCAGGTCCCTTGCGCGGGTCCACCGCGGGCAGGGCAGGCCGAGGGCGGTCAGCGCCTCGCGCATGACGAGCTTGTCCTGGGCGTGCCGCAGGGCCTCCGGCCCCGGATGCACCGCGACCCCGTCGGAGACGAGGGCGGCGAGGACCTCCAGCGGGACGTGCTCGTGGTCGAAGGTGACGACGTCGCAGCCTCGGGCCCAGGCACGGACCGTCTCGACGTCGGTGTGGTCACCCACCGGCGCGTGCGGGACGACGAGCGCCGCCGCCGCGGCCGGCGACTCGGACAGGACGGAGAGGGTGATGCCGAGCTCGGCGGCCGGCCCGGCGCACATCCGGGCGAGCTGGCCACCACCGACGATGCCGACGACGGGGAAGCCACCGGGGGCGCGCCGGGCGGTGGTCGTGGGCTCGGGGGACGTCACGGCCGCGAGGATATCCGTCAGGACGGACAGGCCCGGCCCGCGCCGGCCCGGCGCGGGTGAGCTCGGGGCGAGGTCGTCAGTGCGGGGCGCCCAGCGGAAAACGCGCGGGACCGTCCTCGGCCCGGGCGCCGCGCGAGCGCGTGAGCCGCGAGGGGACGACCTCGCCGATCCCGCGCAGCTCTCGGGGCCGGTCCGTCACCGCGACGAATCCCGAGACGTTGCCGATCTCCCCGGCGAAGGCGTCGTCGACGAGGATCATGCCGGGCTCGGCGACCGCCGTCAGCCGGCTCGCCCGGTTGACCGTCGTCCCGAACACGTCCCCCAGGCGCGGCAGCACCGCACCCAGCGCCATCCCCAGGCGCACCGGGGGCAGGAGGTCGTCCTCGCCGATCGCCGCGACGAGGTCCGTGGCGATCGCGGCCGCCGTCCCGACCGTCGTCGTCTGGAACATCACCTCGTCGCCCACGGTCTTGACGACCCGGCCCCCGTGGGCCGTGACGACGTCCGAGCACAGCACCTCGAAGCGCTGGACGAGGACACCGAGCTCACGCTCGCTCAGGCGGTTGACGATCGCCGTGAACCCGACGAGGTCGGCGAACCCGACCGCCCGCACCATGCCTCCGGACTCGGCCTCCGGGGCGGCGTCCGAGAGCATGCGCGAGACCGCCTGGGCGAGCTGGCGGCGCCAGACGTAGGTGACGAGCGGCTCGATGTCGTCGGCGAGCGAGGTGATGAGCACCGCCGCGTCCGCCGCCGTCTCGGGGTCGAGCCCCGCGGGACCACGCGTCGCCGAGGCGGCCTCGTCGTCCACCGGGTCCGCCCCGGCGACGTACTCGGCCGTCAGCTGGGTCTGCCACAGGGCGAGCCGGTCCATCGTGCGGGCAAGCGCCCGCGTCATCGCGAGGGCGAGCTCCTCGTCGACGGCGCCCGCGCGCACGAGCGCACCGACGTCGGCCAGGGCCGTGCGGTCGGCCTCGGTGAAGAGCGCGTCCTCGTCCTGGACGAGCGGGAACCCCATCGCGTGCCAGAAGCGTCGAGCGGTGAGGATGCTGGCCCCGGTGGCCCGGGACACGTCGCGGCGCCCCATGGTCGTCGGCGGCCCGAGGAGGGCGAGCTCGATCGAGTCGCGGTCCAGCTCGACCCTGGGTCGCTCAGCCGGGGTCTGCGGCGGGCGGGGCTGGGCCGTCATCCTCGGGCCTCTCCTCCGGTCGCCGGGTCATCCTGGTGTGAACCACGTCACCAGAGCCCACCGTAACCCACCGCTCCCCGACCCGAACGCGAAGGCGCCCGATCTCGTCGAGCCCGCCAGCGACCCCCGCGAGGACCTCTCCACCGGGCAGGGTCACCGCGACCTGCGAGCCCACCGTCGCGCACGCCCGGCGGTACTCCTCGAGCACCGCCGTGCGCGGCATCGTCAGCAGGACCTCGGTCTCGGCGAGCCAGGCGGCCAGGACCTCCTCCCGGGTGGTGCTCAGGCCCGCGAGCCGGAGGGAGGTCGCCTCCGGGACGGGCAGCTGGTCGGCCTCGTGGGCGACGTTGAGCCCCCATCCGGCGACGACCCCCGCAGGCGTCAGCTCGCACAGGACACCGGCGAGCTTGCGGCCGTCGGCGGCGAGGAGGTCGTTGGGCCACTTGAGCGCGGTCGTGCGCAGGCCGAGGGCGCCGACCGCCCGATGCAGCGCGAGCCCGACCCGCAGCGGGACGACGGGCAGGTCGTCGGCGCCGACCGGCCGCGGCAGCATCGCCGAGACCGCCAGGCCCGCACCCGGGACGTGGTCCCAGACCCGCCCGAGCCGTCCCCGCCCGGCGGTCTGCTCGAGCGCGACGACGACGTCACCGACCCGTCCGTGCTCCCGCAACCAGACGTTGCTCGACCCGACCCGCTCGAGGACCGTCACGGACGTCCACGCGCCGATCGGACCGTCCCCCTCGGCTCCGAACCGGCGTCTCACGTGGGAGAGGTCGAGGCGATCGTCCACCCTTCCGACGATAGGCTCACCCCCATGGCCGAGACCACCGACGTGCAGACGACCGACGCCACGGCGATCGGGGGGACCGACGTCCCGCAGGACATCGACACCCACACCACCGCGGGCAAGCTGGCTGACCTCAAGCGCCGCGTGGCGGAGGTCGCGAACGCCGGCTCCGAGCGTGCGGTCGAGAAGCAGCACGCCAAGGGCAAGATGACGGCCCGCGAGCGCATCGAGAAGCTCCTCGACGAGGGCTCGTTCATCGAGCTCGACAAGTACGCCCGCCACCGCAGCACCGCGTTCGGGCAGGAGAAGAACCGCCCGTACGGCGACGGCGTCGTCACCGGCTACGGCACGGTCGACGGCCGCCCCGTCTGCGTCTTCGCCCAGGACTTCACCGTCTTCGGCGGCTCGCTCGGCGAGGTCTTCGGCGAGAAGATCTGCAAGGTCATGGACCTGGCGATGAAGACCGGCTGCCCGGTCATCGGCCTCAACGACTCCGGTGGCGCCCGGATCCAGGAGGGCGTCGCCTCCCTCGGCCTCTACGGCGAGATCTTCCGCCGGAACGTCCACGCCTCGGGCGTCATCCCCCAGATCTCGCTCATCATGGGCCCGTGCGCGGGCGGCGCCGTGTACTCGCCGGCCGTCACCGACTTCACGGTCATGGTCGACCAGACCTCGCACATGTTCATCACGGGCCCGGACGTCATCAAGACCGTCACCGGCGAGGACGTCGCCTTCGAGGATCTCGGCGGGGCGCGCACGCACAACACGAAGTCGGGCGTCGCGCACTACATGGGCACCGACGAGGACGACGCCATCGAGTACGTCAAGGCGCTCCTGTCGTACCTGCCGAGCAACAACATGGAGGAGCCGCCGGTCTTCGGCGAGGAGCAGGACCTCACCGTCACGGCCGAGGACCTCGAGCTCGACACGCTCATCCCGGACAGCCCGAACACCCCGTACGACATGCACACCGTCATCGAGAAGGTGCTCGACGACGGCGAGTTCCTCGAGGTCCAGCCGCTCTTCGCCCCGAACCTCATCATCGGTTTCGGCCGGGTCGAGGGCCGCAGCGTCGGCGTCGTCGCGAACAACCCGATGCAGTTCGCCGGGACGCTCGACATCGACGCCTCCGAGAAGGCCGCCCGCTTCGTGCGGACGTGCGACGCGTTCAACGTGCCGGTCCTCACCTTCGTCGACGTGCCGGGCTTCCTCCCGGGCACCGACCAGGAGTGGGACGGCATCATCCGCCGCGGCGCGAAGCTCATCTACGCCTACTCCGAGGCGACGGTCCCGCTCGTCACCGTCATCACGCGCAAGGCGTACGGCGGCGCCTACGACGTCATGGGCTCCAAGCACCTCGGGGCGGACATCAACCTCGCGTGGCCGACCGCGCAGATCGCCGTCATGGGCGCGCAGGGCGCGGTGAACATCCTCTACCGCAAGCAGCTCGCGGAGGCTCAGGAGAAGGGCGAGGACGTCGAGGCCGCGCGCCAGGCGTTCATCACCGAGTACGAGGACGCCCTGGCCAACCCGTACGTCGCGGCCGAGCGCGGGTACATCGACACGGTCATCACGCCGAGCAACACCCGGATGAACGTCACGCGTGCGCTGCGGGCGCTGCGGACGAAGCGGGCGACGCTCCCGGCCAAGAAGCACGGGAACATCCCGCTGTGACCGCCGCCCCGAACGACACTGCGGCCGACCAGGCCGGCCCCGTCCTCCAGGTCCTCGGGAACGCGAGCGCGGAGGAGATCGCCGTGCTCACGGCGATCCTCGCCGGACTCGGCGGCGGGGAGCCGCAGGAGGCTCCCCGCCCGTCCCGATGGACCGACCGGGCCCGCCTCGTCCGCCAGCCGGTCCACCCCGGTCCGGGCGGGTGGTGGGCCTCCGGCCTGCCCCGCTGACCTCACGACACCGGCCCCGGCCCCGCACTCGCGGGACCGGGGCCGGTGTGGTCAGGCCGGATGGGTCAGGCGAGCGCCCAGCAGTTGCTCGTCTGCGGGATCCCGCTGAAGCGCGCCTTGAAGAACAGGAGCGCATCCGTGGACGTCGGGAGCGCGCCGCCGATGTGCGTCGGGGCGAGGATCGGGCGGAACCGGACGTTCGCGCCCTTCTCGCACCAGCTCTTGGCCATCGCGCGGCCGACCGAGTACGGGATGACGTCGTCGGCGAGCGAGTGCGTGACGAGGACGGGCGGCGCCGGCTTACGGTTGCCGATCTTGTTGTCCGCGAGGACGGACTTGAACGGCTCCTCGTCGAAGTACGCCGTGAGCGGGCGACCGTCCGCCGTGAGGGTCGACGACTTCGTCCCCGCGTACTTCGTCACCTCGAGCACGCAGGTGTTCTCGATGCCCTTGAGCGTCGTCGCCCCGGCCTCGTTGAGGTACGGCGCCATGTCGATGTCGTACCCGGCGGCGAGCCCGATGAGCGCGTACCCGAGGAAGCCGACGAAGAACGACCCGTCGAGGTTGGCCCCGACCGGGCCGAGGTCGGCGGGCACGGCGCCGGCGACGACACCCTTGACGTTCAGGTCAGGGGCGTAGGTGGAGGTCAGCTCGGCCGCCGAGGCAGCGGCCCCGCCGCCCTGGGAGTACCCGGTGATCCCGACGGGGCTGTCGGACAGGCCGGCGCCGGGGACGCTCTTGGCGGCGCGCGCCATGTCGAGCACGACCCGGCCCTGGACCTCACGGTTCATGTACGTGTGCGAGCCGTCGGTCCCGAGGCCCTGGTAGTCCGTCATCGCGACGGCGTACCCGGCGGCGATGAGGCCTGCGGCGAAGATGCCCTCGTACTCGAAACCCTCGGCCATCTGACGCGAGGGCGCGCAGCGGTCCGCCATGCCCTGCGTACCCGGGGCGTAGGAGATGACCGGGCGCTTGCCGGGACCGGTCCACGCCGTCTTCGGCACGAAGATCGTCCCGGTGACCGCGATCGGCCGTCCGAGGCGGTCGGTCGAGGAGTACATGACGCGGGTGGCGCTCACCGTGCTCGCGGACAGCTTGAGCGGGTCGAGCAGCAGCGGCGCGTCCGCGGATCGGATGATCTGGCCGGGGGTGCCCGGGATGTCCGCGGGCGGCTCGTAGAACGCCG
>ERZ1023261.80-NODE-80-length-46122-cov-11.929668_pt1 | contig 46122 bp, 38 predicted proteins | sample MGYA00521234_ERZ1023261 | MGnify/ENA primary metagenome ERZ1023261 (study PRJEB32759, sample SAMN07749871) | skin metagenome | biome: transportation; feature: city; material: polyester macromolecule | host: Homo sapiens | place: Hong Kong:TC line | collected...
TCCTGCACGGCGTCGTTGACGGCGTTGGCGATGACGAGGAAGAACACGAGGAAGCCGATCAGCGTCCCGACCACCGACACGATGATCGCGGTGATCCCTTGCCACTTGACCTTGCCCTTCAGGCACACGGCGACGATGCCCATGATGAAGCCCACCGGAAGCAGAATCCATCCCAGGGCCAAGATCCCGGGGATGCAGGCCAGGATGGTCCCGAGGATCGCGCAGATCATGGCGATGATGCCGACGACGTTGCGCGCCTTGCTCTGGGGCGCAACCTGGGGAGCGCCGTAGGGGGCCTGCGGGTAGCCGGCCTGCTGCTGGCCACTCTGGTGGGTGGGTGTGGGGTAGCCCTCGGGGGTGGGCTCCTGGCTCGGGTGGGAGCCGTGGGGGTTCTCGGACACGGGGGATCTCCTGTTGGTGCGAGATGGATGGGAACCCGAAGAGCCTTACAGGGTTTTCCCAGAATGTGGGGGAGCCTACGTCCGCGTGGCACGATGGCTGTCGGACAGAGGGAGAAACGATCAGCTAGGGGAGGGGGATCGGCGATGTGCGGACGCTACGTGATCGCCCGGGCGGCGGGGGACCTGCTGGCCGGGGTGGAGCTGGAGGAGAGCTGCGCGGACTACAACGTCGCTCCCACGCACACGGTGCCCATCATCGTGGACCACGCCCAGGAGGACGGCACCCGGCGACGCGCCATCCACCCGGCCCGCTGGGGCCTGCTGCCCCGGTGGGCGAAGGACGAGACCTTCTCCTCCCGCACCTTCAACGCCCGCAGCGAGACCGCCGCGACCAAGCCCGCCTTCCGCCACGCCGCCCGTGCCCAGCACTGCGCGATCCCCGCCAACGGCTACTACGAGTGGCTACGCACCGAGGTCCCCGGCCGCAAGACCCCCGAGAAGACCCCGTACTACGTGCACCCTTCCGCCGAGGAGCAGAGCATCTACTTCGCCGGCCTCTACGACTGGTGGCGGATCCCCAGCGGACCCGATGAAGGACAGTGGCTGCTCTCGGCGACCATCCTCACCATGGACTCGCCGTCCGCCGAGGAGGCCGATACCCGGAACTCCGAGACCCTGCGCCAGCTCTCCCGGCTGCACGACCGCCTGCCGATCCCCCTGGAGACCACCGGGGACCCGCAGGACGGGCTGAGCACCTGGCTGCGCACCGCCGCCGAGGGCGCCGAGGCCGCCCAGCGGGCCATCCACGCGGTGCGGGAACGAGCCTACGATGTCGCCGCCGCATGGCGCCTGCGCGAGGTGGGACCGGCCGTGGGCAGCCCCCGGAACAACGGGCCCGAGCTGCTGGAACCGGCGGGGCAGCGGCGGCTGCTCTGAGCAGTCACGGCAGACACAGCAGACCCGTCAGACGCGCGCGGGCCCGAGCGCACCTCGGTGCGATCGGGCCCGCGCGGCGGCGTCCCGTGGGAGCCTAGAGCTCATCCTCCTCGGAGAACCACCGGCGGAAGTCCAGGGTCAGGTACAGGGCCAGCGCCGCCGCGTTGTCCTCGCTGATCCGCAGGGCCACGTGCTCGAACCCCTCCTCCTTCAGCTCGGTGATGGCCACGCGCAGCAGCTGCTCGGCGAAGCCCTCCCGGCGCCGGGAGGACTCCGTGAACAGCTCGAAGATATACGGCGAATCCGGCAGGTCATCGCCCACCCGGGACTCCAGCACCAGGGCGGCGGCGATGATCCGGCCCGCATCATCCACCACCACGGGGGAGGCCTTCGGCAGCACCGCGCCGTACTCGCCGTCGAACATGTGGTGCAGGATCTCCAGAGCGTGGGCCTGGGAAGTCACCGAACCGTCATCGTAGGCCGTGAAGAACAGCCGGGCCAGGCCGTCGGCGTCCTGGCGGGCCACCGGACGGGTGCTGACCGTGACCGGGCGGGTGGACGTCCACGTGTCCCCGATCAGCGTGATCTTTCCGCTCATGGGTTGCTCCTTCCGGGAGAGGGTGCCTCGGGTCCCGCGCCGAGGATCGGGCGGGACCGGGGTGGGCGCCCGGGAACCTGCACGTCAGTGTACCCGGCGCCACATGGGGACCGGGCAGATGACCGTCTGCGTCCGCTCAGGGCCGCCCCGGACCTCACGCGGGCGACACCGGATTGCCCGGCAGGGCCCCGGCCCGGGCCAGGAGCTCACCCAGCCCGTGCAGCACCTCCCGGGAGTCGTTGCCCAGGGCGTCGTGGTGCAGCGTCAGGGAGGTCCACAGGTCCAGGGCGCCCACCGACGCCGCCGTCTGTCGGGCCGCGTCGAAGTCCACGTACACGTCGTGCTCATATGCGCTGGCCGCCACCGGCACCTCGTTGCCCCGCAGGACCGAGAGGTCGTACAGCCGTCCCCAGTCCTCCTTGGCCGCCAGCAGCTCGGCGACTTCCCGCAGCCGGCGCAGCGCCGGGTCCAGGCGGAAGTGCCACGGCTGGATCATCTCCCCGGTGAACAGCAGCGGGCGGGCCGCCGGGGAGAACTCCGGCAGCTCCTTCCGCACCCGCTGCGCCGCCCACGCCGTCGCCGTGCCCGGGCCATCCGCGTAGATGGCCTCGTGCATCAGGGCGTACAGCGGGTGCCCCGTGAAGCCGACGACGCCGGCCGCCTCCGCCAGGAAGCCCTCCGTGAGGCCGTCCGGGCCCTCGGCGAAGGCCGACTCCAGCAGATAGTGCAGCCGGTGCACCCGGCCGGTGCCGCCCAGCAGCATCCCGACGCTCTGGAACCGCTCCGGGCTCAGCGGAGACCCATCCGGCAGCAGCACCTCCCGCCCCGCCAGCAGATCCGCGATGCGCCCGGCCCGCTCTGCATCCTCCGGGTACCAGGAGTGGAACTCCCGGCTGCGCTCGGCCATCCTCCGGTACGTCGCCCGGTAGACCTCCTCGGAGCTCCGATGGATCGGGGCCAGGCCCGCGGTCATCCAGCAGTGCAGCAGGGACTGTGGGGCGAAGGACAGGTAGGTCAGGGTCAGAAAGCCGCCGAAGCTCTGCCCCAGGCTCGCCCACCGGGTCTCCGGCTCCCCGGCCAGCAGCGTCGCGCGCACCGCCTCCGCATCGGCCACGATGTCCGGAGCGCGGAAATGCTCCAGGTACGCCGCCTGCGCCGCGGCGTCGCCCTCCCGCGCCAGGGAACCTGCGCTGAGCGGGGTGGACAGGCCCGTGCCGCGCTGATCCAGCAGCACCACCCGGTAGTGCGGGGCGAGCAGCACCAGCCACCCGGAATCCGACGCCGGGCGCGGGGAGGCCATGCCCGGCCCGCCCTGCAGATACACCAGATACGGCCGCCGCTGGACCGGCACCGGCGCCTCCGGATCCGTGCTCGAGGCCACCCGGGCGAAGACCTCGATCTCCCGGTCCGCCACCGCCTCCGGCACCGCCGGATCCTCCGGGTGGGTCCAAGCCCGGGCGTGGGCCAGCGGCACCCGGAACCGATGCTCGCTCAGCCGCAGGCTCCCGACCTCGTGCACGGGACCGGCCCGGTGGGGCACGGGTGCCGCACCGGGCACCGGCAGGACCCGGCTCATCGCCGTGCCCCCAAGGTGCCATCGAGAGGCGACTCCCCATCCAGCAGGTCCTCCGCGGCCTCCAGCGGCCCGGCCTCGGCGAAGGGACCGACGTGCCCGATGCGCAGCACCGGGGCGCCCGCCTCATCCGAGGCCGCCAGATCCACCACCGCCGTGATCCCGTGGTCGTAGTTCTCCTCCGGATCCGCGAAGGCCTGCCGCACCCGCCAGATCCCCGGCAGCGCGTCATCGATCATCAGGTGCTGCGGGGAGCGCGCCTGGGCATCGGTGAACAGGTCGTCGTAGGTCTCGAAGTACTCGTCCATCGCATCCGCCCACCGGTCGGCATCCCACCCGGAGTCCCCGTCCAGGGAGCCCAGGGTGCGCTCGCGCTCGTCGGCGAACAGCTCCACTCGCCGGAACAGGGCGTTGCGCACCATGACGCGGAAGGCCCGCGGGTTGTCCGTGACCCTCGGGGCGGATTCGGCCACCAGCTCCTCCAGGGATTCCGGCGCGGGTGCCGCGTCCTGCCCGGCGCTCATTCGCTCCCACTCGTCGATCAGGGAGTTGTCCGTCTGCCGGATCAGCTCGCCCAGCCACGCGATGAGATCCTCCAGCTGCTCGGTCAGCGCCGCCGGGGGCACCGTCTGGCGCAGGGCCCGGTAGGCGTCCGAGAGGTAGCGCAGCAGGATGCCCTCCGAGCGGGACAGCTCGTAGAACTGCACGTACTGGCCGAAGGACATGGCCCGCTCGTACATGTCCCGCACCACCGACTTCGGGGACAGCTCGAACTCCGCGATCCACGGCGCCCCGGAGCGGTAGGTCTCGAAGGCCTGCTCCAGCAGCTCGGCCAGGGGCTGCGGGTAGGTGATCCGGTCCGCGGCGTTCATCCGCTCCGTGTACTCCATGCCCTCGGCCTTCATCGCGGCGATGGCCTCCCCGCGGGCCTTGCGCTCCTGGCCGATGAGCACCTGCCGCGGGTCATCCAGGGTCGCCTCGATCACGGAGACGGCGTCCAGCGCGTAGTCCGGCGACTCCCGATCCAGCAGCTCCAGGGCCGCCAGGGCGAAGGGGGACAGCGGCTGGTTCAGCGCGAAGTCCTCCTGCAGCTGCACGGTCAGCGCCACCGGGCGGCCCTCCTCATCCGGGCGATCCAGGCGGCGCAGGACGCCGGCAGCCAGCAGCTCCCGGTAGATGCCCAGGGCCCGGCGGATCATCTCCCGCTGCCGGGCCGGGGTCTCGTGGTTCTCCCGCAGCAGCCGGCCGGCCGCGGCGAACGGGTCCCCGGGCCGGTGCAGCAGGTTCAGCAGCATCGAGTGGGTCACCCCGAAGGAGCTGGTCAGCGGCTCAGGCTCGGCGGCCACCAGCTGCTCGAAGGTCTGGCGCGACCACGTCACGAAGCCCTGCGGGGGCTTCTTCCGCTTGCCCCGCAGGGACTGCTCGATCCGCTTCTCGCCCTCCCCGAAGCGGTTCCTGGCCTTCTCCAGCAGCTTCGCGTTCTCGATCTCGTGCTCCGGGGCCTGCACGACGACGGTCCCGGCCGTGTCATATCCGGCCCGCCCGGCCCGTCCGGCGATCTGGTGGAACTCCCGGGCCTTCAGCCGCCGGGTGCGGCGTCCGTCGAACTTGGACAGGGCCGTGATCAGCACCGTGCGGATCGGCACGTTGATGCCGACGCCGAGGGTGTCCGTGCCGCAGATGACCTTCAGCAGCCCGCGCTGGGCCAGCTGCTCGACCAGCCGCCGGTACTTGGGCAGCATCCCGGCGTGGTGCACCCCGATGCCGTGGCGCACCAGCTTGTTCAGGGTCTTGCCGAAGCCCGCCGAGAACCGGAAGCCAGCGATCGCCTCGGAGACCGCCTGCTGCTCCTCCTTGGACAGCACCGCGATGCTCATCAGAGCCTGGGCCTGCTCCATGGCCTGGGCCTGGGAGAAGTGGACCACGTACACCGGGGTCCGGTCCGTGCGCACCAGCTCCTCGATGGCCTCGTGCACGGGCTGCTCCGAGTAGTAGTAGTGCAGCGGGATCGGCCGCTCCGAGGAGGTCACGTAGGCCGTCTCCCGGCCCGTCAGCTCGCTCAGCTCCCGCCGGAACCGGGTCACATCCCCCAGGGTCGCGGACATCAGCAGGAACTGCGCCTGCGGCAGCTCCAGCAGCGGCACCTGCCACGCCCAGCCCCGCTGGGGATCCGAGTAGAAGTGGAACTCGTCCATGACCACCTGGCACAGATCGGCCCCCGCGCCCTCGCGCAGCACCACGTTCGCCAGGATCTCCGCGGTGCAGCACACGATCGGCGCACCGGCGTTGATCGAGGAGTCCCCGGTGACCATCCCGACGTTCTGCGCGCCGAAGATCGCGCACAGGTCGAAGAACTTCTCCGAGACCAGCGCCTTGATCGGCGCCGTGTAGTAGGAGCGCTGCCCGCGGGCCAGGCCCGTGAAGTGCGCGGCCACCGCGACCGTGGACTTCCCGGAGCCGGTCGGGGTGGCCAGGATGACGTTGGCCCCGGAGGCCAGCTCCAGCACCGCCTCCTCCTGCGCCGGGTACAGCTGCATCCCCCGGGAGTCGATCCACCGGGAGAAGCCGTCGGCGATCTCCTCCGCGGTCAGCGGATTCGAGGCGAAATCTCCCCGGAAGTAGCGGCGGTCGTCATCGGCGAGGCGGGGGTCCAGGGCTTCGAGCAGTCTCATCGGGCCCGAGTCTACCGACCCGCCCGGGTCGGCCCCGCTTGCGCCCGCCCGACCCGACCCCGCCGCCTCGGCCGGGTTGGGTCCCGCCGCCACCATACTGGAGAGGGAACGCACCCATCCCCACGACGACGGGAGTCCCCATGAGCATGCCCTCCGACCTCGAGATCGCCCAGCAGGCCCAGCCCCGGCCCATCGAGGAGATCGCCGCGACCGCCGGCATCGAGCGCGACCGGCTGGAGCCCTACGGCCGCCACGTCGCCAAGCTCCTGCCCGCCGCCGACGCCGCCCCCGAACGGCGTCGCGGCCGCTACGTCCTGGTCACCGCCATCACTCCGACGCCGCTGGGGGAGGGCAAGACCGCCACCTCCGTCTCCCTGGCCCAGGGCATGGCGCGCACCGGCCGCTCCACGATGCTCACCCTGCGCCAGCCCTCCCTGGGCCCGACCTTCGGGATCAAGGGCGGGGCCGCCGGCGGCGGGTACTCGCAGGTCATCCCCATGGACAAGCTCAACCTGCACCTGACCGGGGACTTCCACGCCGTCACCGCCGCGCACAACATGCTCGCGGCGCTGCTGGACAACCATCTGCACCACGGCAACGCCCTGGACATCGACGAGCGCAGCATCACGTGGCGGCGCGTCCTGGACATCAACGACCGCTCCCTGCGCCACGTCGTCATCGGCCTGGGGGAGCGCCAGGACGGGGTCACCCGCCAGAGCGGCTTCGACATCACCTCGGCCAGCGAGATCATGGTCATCCTCTCCCTGGCCACGGATCTGGCGGATCTGAAGGCCCGGCTGGCCCGCATCGTCGTGGCCTCCACCCGGGACGGCGCGCCCGTGACCGCCGCGGACCTGAAGGCCGACGGCGCGCTGGCGGCCCTGCTGGCCGACGCGATCCACCCGAACCTGATGCAGACCCTCGAAGGGGTCCCCGCCCTGATCCACACCGGGCCCTTCGGCAACATCGCCACCGGCAACTCCTCGATCCTCGCCGACTACGCCGCCCTGGAGCACGCCGACTACGTCATCACCGAGGCCGGATTCGGAGCGGACATGGGTGCCGAGCGCTTCGTCAACGTCAAGTGCCGGGTCTCCGGGCTGACCCCGGCCGCCGCGGTCCTCGTGGTCACCGTCCGGGCGCTGAAGGCCCACTCCGGACGCCACCGGATCGTGCCCGGCAAGCCCCTGCCCGAGGAGCTGCTGGCCGAGAACCCCGAGGACGTGCGCGCCGGGGCCCCGAACCTGCTCAAGCACCTGGAGATCCTGCGCGGCTTCGGCATCAGCCCCGTCGTGGCGATCAACGCCTTCCCGACCGACCACCCCAGCGAGCACGTCGTCATCCGGGAGATCGCCGAGCGGGCCGGGGCGCGGGTGGCCGTGCACGAGGGCGTGGCCCGCGGCGGTGACGGCGCCACCGAGCTGGCCGACGCCGTGGCCGAGGCCTGCGAGCAGCCGCACGAGCTGGTGCCCACCTACGCCCCCGAGGATTCCCTGACGGACAAGCTCGACGCCGTGGCCCGGAAGGTCTACGGGGCCGATGGGCTGGAGATCGCCCCGGCGGCTGCCCGCCAGCTGGCCCGCTGCGAAGAGCAGGGCTACGGGGACCTGCCCGTGGTCATCGCCAAGACGCACCTGTCCCTGACCGCGGATCCCAGTCGGAAGGGCGCCCCGACGGGATGGCGCCTGTCGGTGCGGGAGGTGCGCCTGGCGGCCGGGGCCGGCTACGTCTACGCGATCTGCGGGACCATGCGCACCATGCCGGGGCTGTCCGCCTCCCCGGCGGCCGAGCGCATCGGGCTCGACGCCGACGGCGCCGTGCACGGGCTGTTCTGAGCCGGTTCAGGCGCGACGACGCCCCGTCGACCGCTCGCACGAGCGCGGTCGACGGGGCGTCGCGGCGTCGTCGGGAGGGCGGGGGAGGGATCAGCGATCGGCCGAGACCACGCTCCCGGCTGCCGATCCGCGGCTCACCAGCCGCGCCGCTCCCACTCGTCCAGGTGCGGGCGCTCGGCTCCCAGAGTCGTGGACTCGCCGTGACCGGGCAGGATGAGGGTGTCGTCGTCGTAGACGTCGAAGATCTTGGTGCGCACATCGTGCAGCAGGGCGCGGAAGGCCTCGGGAGAGTCGGTCTTGCCCACCCCGCCGGGGAACAGGGAGTCGCCCGTGAAGATCACGGTGCGCCCGGCCGGGTCCTCGTAGGCCAGGGCGATCGAGCCGGGGGTGTGCCCGCGCAGCTCGATGACCTTGAGGGAGAAGCCCTCCAGATCCGCGGTGTCCCCGTCCTGGAAGGTGATGTCCATCGGCACGTCGATGTCCTGCTCGTCCCGCGCCCCGCAGGCGGTCAGGGCCTCCGAGCGGGAGCGGATCTCCGCCAGCGCCCGCACGTGATCCCAGTGCGAATGCGTGGTCACGATCAGCTGCACGTTGCCGCAGCAGGTGCAGGACCCGGAGACGTCCTCGCGCCCGGCGGCCACCAACCCGGAGATCCGCTCCGGCTCGTCGGCCGCGTCGATCAGCAGCTGGGCGCCGGTGGAGCGGCAGGTCATCAGGTACACGTTGTTGTCCATCGAGGAGACGCTGATCCACCGGATCGTCACCTCGGACAGGTCGAGCTTCTCGGTCGCGAGTGCCATCATGCGCACGATTCTAGGGCCCCACGGCCCCGCCCCCGCAACACGCGCGTGACGCACGCGCAACGCGACCGCCCCTCCGCACCCGTGGACCCGCGCCCGTGAGCCTCGGACACGCCGCGACCCCTGCCGGGCTCATGGGGCGCGGAAGGGACGGGCCGGTGCGTTCGCCGGTGAGGGAAATCCGCCCGGCGGTCGTTCCGGACAGCTTCGCGAGCCGTAGAATAGATCTTCGAATGCCCGGCGACCGCGCCGCCCCCGACCCGGAAGGGAGCCCTCCCGCACCCATGAGCACCACCGCCGCCGCGCCCGCCGCGGGCGCCCAGGACCCCACCGAGATCATCGTCAAGGGGGCGCGGGAGAACAACCTGCGCACCGTGGACCTGCGGATCCCCCGCAACGCCATGGTGGTGTTCACCGGTCTGTCCGGCTCCGGCAAGTCCTCCCTGGCCTTCGACACCATCTTCGCCGAGGGCCAGCGCCGCTACGTCGAATCCCTGTCCGCCTACGCCCGGATGTTCCTCGGCCAGGTGGACAAGCCCGACGTCGACTTCATCGAGGGGCTGTCCCCGGCGGTGTCCATCGACCAGAAGTCCACCTCCAAGAACCCCCGCTCGACGGTCGGCACCATCACCGAGATCTACGATTACATGCGCCTGCTCTGGGCGCGCATCGGGCACCCGCACTGCCCGGTCTGCGGGGAGCCGATCGAGAAGCAGACCCCGCAGCAGATCGTGGACCAGCTGATGACCCGCCCGGAGCGGACCCGCCTGCAGGTCCTCGCCCCGGTGGTGCGCGCCCGCAAGGGCGAGTTCCAGGACCTGTTCTCCTCCCTGGCCCAGCAGGGCTACTCCCGGGCCGTGGTGGACGGGGAGCAGATCCGGCTCACCGAGCCGCCGAGCCTGAAGAAGCAGTACAAGCACACCATCTCCGTGGTCGTGGACCGCATCGCCATCAAGGACTCCGCCCACCAGCGGCTCACGGACTCCATCGAGACCGCCCTGGGTCTGGCGGAGGGGCGGGTGACCATCGACTGGGTGGACGAGCCCGAGGACTCCGAGGCGCGCAGCCGCACCTACAGCGAGAACCTCGCCTGCCCCAACGGCCACGAGCTGGGCCAGACCGAGATCGAGCCGCGCTCCTTCTCCTTCAACAGCCCCTTCGGCGCCTGTCCCGAGTGCGACGGCATCGGCTCCCGGCTGGAGGTCGACGAGTCCCTGGTGGTCCCCGACCCGGAGAAGACCCTGGGGGAGGGGGCCATCGCCCCGTGGTCCCAGGGCAAGTCCACCACCGAGTACTGGCTGCGTCTGCTCGGCGGGCTCGGCCGGGAGGTCGGCTTCGACCTGAACACCCCGTGGGAGGAGCTGCCGAAGAAGGCCCGCCGGGCGATCCTGCACGGCAAGGACTTCAAGGTGGAGGTCGCCTACCGCAACCGCTTCGGCCGCGAGCGGCGCTACACCTCCGGCTTCGAGGGCGTCTACGCGTACATCCAGCGCAAGCACGAGGAGACCGAATCCGACTGGGCCAAGGACCGCTACGAGCAGTACATGCGCCAGACCCCGTGTCCGGCCTGCGGCGGTGCCCGACTGAATCCGACGATGCTCGCGGTGCACGTCGGCGGCAAGTCCATCGCCGAGGTCACCGCGATGCCCATGACCGGCACCCAGGAGTTCATGGCCGGGCTGCGCCTGGACGAGCGGGAGCGGCACATCGCCGAGCAGGTGCTCAAGGAGATCAACGCCCGCCTGCAGTTCCTGCTCGACGTCGGCCTGGACTACCTGACCCTGGACCGGGCGGCCGCGACCCTGTCCGGCGGGGAGGCCCAGCGCATCCGCCTGGCCACCCAGATCGGCTCCGGGCTGGTCGGGGTCCTCTACGTCTTGGACGAGCCCTCGATCGGCCTGCACCAGCGGGACAACCGGCGGCTGATCGAGACCCTGACCAAGCTGCGGGACATGGGCAACACCCTGATCGTCGTGGAGCACGATGAGGACACCATCCGGGAATCCGACTGGGTGGTCGACGTCGGACCCGGCGCGGGCGAGCACGGCGGGCGCATCGTGCACTCCGGGCCGTACCGGCAGCTGCTGGAGAACCGGGAGTCCCTGACCGGGGCCTACCTGTCCGGGCGCCGTCAGATCGCGGTGCCCGCGCGGCGGCGCCCGGTGGACCGCAAGCGGATGGTGAAGGTGGTCGGGGCGAAGGAGAACAACCTGCGCGACGTCACGGTGTCCTTCCCCCTGGGCGTGCTCACCGCCGTCACCGGGGTCTCCGGCTCGGGCAAGTCCACCCTGGTCAACGACATCCTCTACACCGCGCTGGCCAACCGGCTCAACGGCGCCAAGCAGGTGCCCGGGCGGCACCGGCGGGTGGAGGGCCTGGAGCACCTGGACAAGATCGTGCACGTGGACCAGAGCCCCATCGGCCGGATGCCCCGCTCCAACCCCGCGACCTACACGGGGGTCTTCGACCACATCCGGCGGCTGTTCGCCGAGACCAACGAGGCCAAGGTGCGCGGCTACCAGCCGGGGCGCTTCTCCTTCAACGTCAAGGGCGGGCGCTGCGAGGCCTGCGCCGGAGACGGCACGCTGAAGATCGAGATGAACTTCCTGCCCGACGTCTACGTGCCGTGCGAGGTCTGCCACGGGGCCCGGTACAACCGCGAGACCCTGGAGATCCGCTACAAGGGCAAGAACATCGCCGAGGTGCTGGACATGCCCGTGGAGGAGGCCGCCGAGTTCTTCTCCGCCTTCACCCCGATCGCCCGGCACCTGAACACCCTCGTGGACGTCGGACTGGGCTACATCCGGCTGGGTCAGCCCGCCCCCACCCTGTCCGGGGGCGAGGCCCAGCGGGTCAAGCTCGCCTCCGAGCTGCAGAAGCGCTCCAACGGCCGGACCATCTACGTGCTGGATGAGCCGACCACGGGCCTGCACTTCGAGGACATCGCCAAGCTGCTGCAGGTCCTGCAGTCCCTCGTGGACAAGGGCAACACCGTCCTGACGATCGAGCACAACCTGGACGTCATCAAGTCCGCGGACTGGATCGTGGACATGGGTCCGGAGGGCGGCTCCGGCGGCGGGCAGGTCATCGCCCAGGGCACCCCGGAGCAGGTCGCCCAGGAGCCGGGCAGCCACACCGGGCGCTTCCTGGCCGAGATCCTCGGCGCCGACGACGGGCACGGCGCGTGAGCGGCGAGCACGACGGCGTCCCGGCGGTGCTGTTCGACCTGGACGGCACCCTGCTGGATCCGGCCGGGGCCATCACCGAGACCATCGCCGAGGCCATCCAGGCCCAGGGCCATCCGCGCCCGGATGAGGCCACGCTGCGCCGGTTCGTCGGGCCGCCCGCCTCGGTGGGCCTGGAGCGGCACACGGACCTGGACGAGCGCCAGCGCCGCGCCGCCCTGGCCGCCTACCGCGAGGCGTATCCCGCCCGGGCCGCCCGGGACTCCCGGCTCTACCCCGGGGTGGCGCAGCTGCTGCGGGACCTGCGCGCCGCGGGGGCCGCGGTGGCCCTGGCCACCCAGAAGCCGCAGCCCAGCGCCGAGCGGATCGCCGCGCACTTCGGGCTGGACGCCCTCGCGGACGTCATCTCCGGGGCGAGGGATGAGCTGCGTCCGGAGACCGCCCACCTGCCCGCGGACAAGGCCGGGGTCATCGCCCGCGCCCTGGACCTGCTGGCCCGGCGCGGGCTGGCGGCCGATCCGCGGCGCACCGTGATGGTCGGGGACCGGGAGTACGACGTCGAGGGCGCCCGGGTCCACGGCCTGGACTGCGTCGGGGTGGCCTGGGGGTTCGCCGCCCCCGGGGAGCTCACCGCACACGGGGCCGCCGCCGTCGTGGAGGACGCCGATGCGCTGCGGGCCCAGCTGGCCCGACGCTGCGACCTGCGGCTGGAGGGGGACGGGATGACCTCGCCGCCGTGAGGCGCCGCGCCCGGGAGCGTCGCGGGGGTGGGAGCCGGTGTCGGGGAAATGTACAGTGTTCATGAAACGCGCACCACACCGGCGAGGTCGCCGGATCGGATGAGGGAAGGACCCTGACCAGACCCATGGAGAAGCTGTACCGGCTGACGCAGACGGCCGTGACCGGCCTGATCAAGACCGTCTTCCGGGCCAGGGTCACCGGTCTGGAGCGCTTCCCCGCCTCCGGTCCCGTGATCGTGGCCTCCAACCACCGGGCCTTCCTGGACTCCGTCATCATCTCCGCGCTCATGCCGCGGCGGGTGGCCTTCCTGGCGAAGGCCGAGTACGTGAACTCCCCGGGGCTCAAGGGTCGGCTGATGAAGCGGATCTTCGAGCTGATCGACATCATCCCCGTGAACCGGGCGGATCAGATCGAGCGGCTCAAGGCCCTGGAGATCGGCCTGGAGCGCCTGGAGCGCGGCGGGGTCTTCGGGATCTACCCGGAGGGCACCCGCTCCCTGGACGGCTACCTGTACCGCGGCAAGATCGGGGTGGCGTGGCTGGCGCACATGACCGGCGCCCCCGTCGTCCCCGTCGGGCTGATCGGCACCGAGCGGATCCAGCCGCCCGGCACGAAGCTGCTGCGCCCGGTGCGCTTCACGGTGCGCGTCGGCGAGCCGATGAGCTTCGAGAAGCTCGGCGAGAAGCAGTCCGGGGCCCAGCGGCGGGCCACCACGGACGCCATCATGGACGAGATCGCCCGCCTGTGCGGGCAGCCGCGCAAGAACGAATACAACACCTCGCCCTCCCTGGCCAAGGACGCCGGCGCCTGACGTCCCGCGGGGAGGACCCGGTGCCCGAGCACTCAGGAGGACACCCTTCCCATGGCCGATCCGGCGACCTACCGGCCCCGCACGGGGGACATCCCCACCGACCCCGGCGTGTACCGCTTCCGGGACGACGTCGGGCGGGTCATCTACGTGGGCAAGGCCAAGAACCTGCGCAACCGGCTGACCAGCTACTTCGCCAAACCCGAGCAGCTGGCGCCGAAGACCTACGCGATGGTCAACACCGCGGCCGGGGTCGAATGGACCGTGGTGGCCTCCGAGCTGGAGTCCCTGCAGCTGGAATACACCTGGATCAAGCAGTACACCCCGCGGTTCAACATCAAGTACCGGGACGACAAGTCCTACCCGTACCTCGCGGTGTCCATGGCCGAGAAGTACCCCCGCGCCCAGGTGATGCGCGGGGAGAAGAAGAAGGGCACCCGCTACTTCGGTCCCTTCTCCCAGGCCTGGGCCATCCGCGAGACCCTGGACGCCCTGCTGCGGGTCTTCCCCGTGCGCACCTGCTCCCGGGCGGTGTTCCGCCGCGCCGAGCAGCAGGACCGGCCCTGCCTGCTCGGGTACATCGACAAGTGCTCCGCCCCGTGCGTCGGGCGCATCTCCGCGGAGGACCACCGGGAGCTGGCCGACCGGCTGTGCCGGTTCATGGCGGGGGACTCCGAGCGGTTCATCCGGGAGCTGACCCGGCGGATGCAGCGGGCGGCCGAGGAGATGGACTTCGAGGTCGCCGCCCGGCTGCGCGATGACATCCAGGCCCTGCGCACCGCCTTCGAGCGCAACGCCGTCGTGCTCTCGGATTCGGTGGACGCGGACCTGTTCGCCTTCCACGAGGACGAGCTGGAGGCCGCCGCCCAGGTCTTCCACGTGCGCGGCGGACGCATCCGCGGCCAGCGCGGGTGGATCGTGGAGAAGGTCGAGGAGCTCACCCCGGGGGAGATGGTCGAGCAGCTGCTGCAGCAGGTCTACGGGGAGTCCGCGGTGACCTTGGCCTCCACCCCGCACGAGGAGGAGACCAGCGCCCACGAGATCCCGCGCACCGTGCTGGTGCCCGTGCTGCCCAGCAACCGCGAGCAGCTGGAGCAGTGGCTGACGGGGCTGCGCGGGTCGCGCGTGCGGATCTCCGTTCCGCAGCGCGGGGAGCGGGCGCAGCTGATGGGCACCGTCGCGGACAACGCCAAGCAGTCCCTGATGCTGCACAAGTCCCGCCGCGCCGGGGATCTGACCACCCGCAGCGCCTCCCTGCAGGAGCTGCAGGAGGCCCTGGGGCTGCCGGACCCGCTGATGCGCATCGAGTGCTACGACATCTCCCACGTGCAGGGCACCAACGTCGTGGCCTCGATGGTGGTCTTCGAGGACGGGCTGCCCCGCAAGTCCGAGTACCGCAAGTTCTCCATCCGCGGGGAGGCGGCCCGGGACGACACCGCCTCGATGCACGACGTCATCACCCGCCGCTTCAAGCGCCACCTGGCGGATCAGCAGGAGCGGGCCCGGGCGGGGGTGCGCACCGGGCAGATCGACGCCGAGCAGGCCGGGGCGCCGGAGCCGCAGCGCTTCGCCTACCCGCCCAATCTCGTCGTCGTGGACGGCGGGCCCCCGCAGGTCGCCGCGGCCCGCCAGGCCCTGGACGAGCTGGGGATCTCCGACGTCGCGGTGGTCGGGCTGGCCAAGCGCCTGGAGGAGATCTGGGTGCCGGACGACGACTTCCCGGTCATCCTGCCGCGTGCCTCGCAGGGATTGTTCCTGCTGCAGCGGCTGCGCGATGAGGCCCACCGCTTCGCGATCACCTTCCACCGCTCCAAGCGCGGCAAGGCCATGCTCTCCTCGGCCCTGGACGGGATCCCGGGGCTCGGGGCCGCCCGCCGGGATGCGCTGCTGGCGCAGTTCGGCACCCTGCAGGCCATCCGGGAGGCCGACGTCGAGCAGCTCACCCGGGTGCGCGGGATCGGGCCGAAGCTGGCCGAGGCCGTGCAGGAGCACCTGCGCGCCCAGGAGTCGGCACCGGCGCCGGACTCGCCGCCGGAATCGGCATCGGGACCGGCACCGGCCGCCGACGGCGCCTGATCGGGGCCTTGGGGCCCTGGGGTCTTGGGGCGCCGGAGTATCCTGGAGGGGCAGCCGCGTCCCGCTTCCCCCGTCCGGGGACGCGCCCCTGACCACAGGCACGACCCAGCAGGAGACGAGCACCCGGTGACCTCGCAGCAGCCCCCCTCAGCATCCGCCCCGCATCCGCCCCGCGATCCGTCCGAGACCTCGACCCGCGATGCGGGGCAGGAACCCCTGGTGCCCCAGAAGCCCGCCGCCCAGTCGGAGATGCTCGTGATCACCGGGATCTCCGGGGCCGGGCGCTCGACCGCCGCGCACACCCTGGAGGACAACGGCTGGTACGTCGTGGACAACCTGCCGCCGCAGATGCTCACCCCCCTGGTGGATCTGGTGGCGCGCAGCCCCAAGGCCATGCCGCGCCTGGCCGTGATCATCGACATCCGGGGCACCGCCCTGTTCGAGAACTTCCGCGAGGCCCTGGACGTGCTCAACGCCGCCCCGGTCGAGTACACGGTGCTCTTCCTCGACGCCTCGGACCAGGCGATCATCGCCCGCTACGAGGCCCAGCGCCGCCCCCACCCGCTGCAGGGGGAAGGGCGCATCCTGGACGGGATCCACGCCGAGCGGGAGCTGCTGGCCGATCTCAAGCGCCGGGCCGACGTCGTGCTGGACACCTCGGAGTACAACGTGCACGAGCTGTCCAAGGTCATCTCCCGCACCTACTCGGCCACCGGCCCCTCGGTGGTGAACCTGACGGTCATGAGCTTCGGCTTCAAGTACGGGGTGCCGGCCGACGCCAACTTCATGGCCGACATGCGCTTCGTCCCCAACCCGCACTGGGTTCCCGCCCTGCGGCCCAAGACGGGCCAGGACCCGGAGGTGCGGGACTTCGTGCTCAAGGACAGCGGCGCCCAGACCTTCGTGGACCAGTACGCCGAGGCGCTGAAGCCGGTGATCGCCGGCTACCGCTCGGAGAACAAGCACTACGCGACCATCGCGATCGGTTGCACCGGCGGCAAGCACCGCTCGGTCGCGGTGACCGAGGAGCTGGCCCGGCGGCTCAAGGGCCTGCCCAACGTCACCGTGAACGTCCAGCACCGCGATCTGGGGCGGGAGTAGCGCCGTGGCCGCGATCGGATCCCGGGCCGAGGCCGTCCCGGAACCCGGGGCCGGCGCCCCGCGCGTCGTCGCCCTCGGCGGGGGCCACGGGCTCTACGCCTCGCTCTCGGCGCTGCGCCTGCTCACCCCGCAGCTGACCGCGGTGGTCACGGTCGCCGACGACGGCGGCTCCTCCGGGCGGCTGCGGGAGCAGTTCGACGTGCTGCCGCCGGGGGACCTGCGCATGGCGCTGTCCGCCCTGTGCGACGACTCCGCGTGGGGGCACCTGTGGCGGGAGGCGATGCAGCACCGCTTCTCGACCCTGCCCGGCTCCTCGGGGGAGCTGGACGGGCACGCGATGGGCAACCTGCTGCTGCTGAGCCTGTGGCAGCTGCTGGATGACCCGGTGGCCGGACTGGACTGGGCCTCCCAGCTGCTGAAGGCCCGCGGGCGGGTCCTGCCGATGGCGGTGGATCCCCTCGTGGTCTCCGGGTGGGTGCGGGACCAGCAGGGCGCCTCGCGGCGGATCACGGGCCAGGCGCGCCTGGCCACCGCCGAGCGGGTCGAGCGGATCAGCCTGGAGCCGGCCGAGGCCCGGGCCTGTCCCGAGGCGCTGGAGGCGATCCGCGCGGCGGACTGGCTCGTGCTGGGTCCCGGGTCCTGGTACACCTCGGTCATCCCGCACCTGCTGCTGCCGGACCTGCGGGAGGCCATCTGCTCCTCCGCGGCGCGGGTGTGCGTGTGCATGAACCTCGCGATGGAGCGGCGCGAGACCGCCGGACTCGGTGCCGTCGGGCACCTGGAGGTCCTGGAGCGGTACGCTCCCGGCCTGGAGATCGACGCCGTCGTCGCGGACCCCTCGGCCCTGTCGGATCCGCAGGGCTTCGACGCCGCGGTGCGCGAGCGCGGCGCGCGGCTGGTGAGCCAGTCGCTGCGTCGACGCCGCGGGGAGGACGTGCACAGCCACCTGCGCTTGGCCGCGGCCTACCAGGAGGCGATGGGCCTGCCCGAGGAGCCCGCGCTCAGCCCGCCCGCGGCGCCTCACGACTGACCCCACCCACTGACCATCCCGGCCGGTGCCTCCGCTGAGCGCCGTCTCACCGCGGGCGCCCGGTCCCGACCCCTCGGAGAGGATTCGCCACCATGGCCCTGACCGCACTGGCTAAGGACGAGCTGGCAGGCCTGGAGACGCCCCGGGCTTCCGCGCGCCAGGCGCAGACCGCCGCGCTGCTGCGCTTCGCCGGGGGTCTGCACCTGGTCGGCGGGCGCATCGTCATCGAGGCCGAGCTGGATCACCTGCCCACCGGGCGGCGGCTGCTCGCGGAGATCGGGGAGCTGTACGGGCAGACGGGACGGCTGTACTCGGTGGCCGGCGGCGCGCTGAAGAAGGGCGGGCACTACGTCCTGCGCATCGACCGGGGCGCGGAGGCCCTGGCGCGCCAGACGGGCCTGCTGGATGCCCGGGGTCGGCCGGTGCGCGGGCTGCCCTCGGCCGTGGTCAACGGCTCCGTCGATGATGCGGCCGCCGCCCTGCGCGGGGCCTTCCTGGCCCGCGGATCCCTGACGGAGCCGGGCCGCTCCGCCGCCCTGGAGTTCACCTGCCCGGGCTCCGAGGCGGCCCTGGCGCTGGTCGGCTGCGCCCGGCGCCTGGACGTGCTGGCCAAGGCCCGGGAGTCCCGGGGGGCTGACCGGGTGCTCGTGCGCGACGGCGCCGGGATCTGCGCGCTGCTGCGCGCCCTGGGGGCCACCCGGGCGCTGCGCCGCTGGGAGAAGGGCCGCGTCCACCGGGAGGTGCGCGGCACGGCCAACCGGCTGGCCAACTTCGACGACGCCAACCTCCGGCGCTCCGCGCAGGCGGCCGTGACCGCCGGGGCGCGGGTCGAGCGCGCCCTGGAGATCCTGGGCGATGACGTCCCGGAGCATCTGCGCGAGGCCGGGAGGCTGCGACTGGAGCACCGACACGCGAGCTTGGATGAGCTGGGGCGCCTGGCGGATCCGCCGCTGACCAAGGACGCGATCGCCGGGCGGATCCGGCGGCTGCTGGCCCTGGCCCGGCGCACGGCCGAGGCCGAGCAGGCGCGGGCGGGCGAGGAGGAGGACGCCGCGGGCCGGTGAGCCCGCGCGTCGATGACGCCGCGCCGCCCGCGCTGTTCGCCATCGGCGATGCGAAACCCACACGATCCCAGATCCGGCGGCTCAGCGGCCCGGGAGACGGCCATTTCGGTGGCAGGCGTCACGAGAAGGAGGGCTCGGAGGGTGTGAAATCCCACCGGAAACAAAATTCACCCCCGGAATCGCACCCAAACACACACGCGATCCACTAGGCTGGAACCAGCACCGGATGCGAGGGCGGTTCCACCCGCCGCCGGGTCCGGACCTGGGGAGGCCCCCGCGGGTCCCCTCGACCACGAATACTCAAACTGAGGAGTTTGATCACAGTGACTGTACGCATCGGCATCAACGGCTTCGGACGCATCGGGCGCAACTACTTCCGCGCCGTGCGGGAGCAGGGCGAGAACATCGAGATCGTCGCCGTCAACGACCTCACCTCCCCGGAGACCCTGGCTCACCTCCTCAAGTACGACTCCATCCTCGGGCCGCTGAAGGCCGAGGTGTCCGTCAAGGACGGCAACATCGTCGTCGACGGCAAGGAGATCAAGGTCCTGTCCGAGAAGGACCCGGCCAACCTGCCGTGGAAGGACCTGGGCGTGGACATCGTCCTGGAGTCCACCGGTCTGTTCACCGACGGCAACAAGGCCAAGGCCCACATCGAGGCCGGCGCCAAGAAGGTCATCGTCTCCGCCCCGGGCACCAACCTGGACGGCACCTTCGTCATGGGCGTGAACGACGACACCTACGATGCCGAGAAGCACAACGTCGTCTCCAACGCCTCCTGCACCACCAACTGCCTGGCCCCGCTGGCCAAGGTGATGGACCAGAAGTTCGGCATCAAGTCCGGCCTGATGACCACCATCCACTCCTACACAGCGGACCAGCGCCTGCAGGACGCCCCCCACAAGGATCTGCGTCGCGCCCGGGCCGCGGCCGTGAACATGATCCCGACCTCCACCGGCGCCGCCCGCACCGTGGGCAAGGTCTACGAGCCGGTCGCCGGCAAGCTGGACGGCATGGCCTTCCGCGTGCCGACCATCACCGGCTCCATCGTGGACCTGTCCCTGACCCTGGAGAAGGACGCCACCGTCGAGGAGATCAACGCCGCCGTCAAGGAGGCCGCCGAGGGCGAGTACCAGGGCATCATCAAGTACACCGAGGACCCGATCGTCTCCACCGACATCGTCGGCGAGGAGATCTCCACGGTCTTCGACGCGCAGCTGACCTCCGTGCTGAACGGCCAGGTCAAGGTCTTCGCGTGGTACGACAACGAGTGGGGCTTCACCTCCCGCACGGTGAAGTTCACCAACAAGATCGCCGCCGCGCTGTAAGCGCGGACTGAGCGGGAACATCACCTTTCGACGCGAGGCAAGGGAGCAAGCGATGGCACAGGCACTGGATGAACTGATCGACGCGGGCGTGAAGGGACGCCGGATCCTGGTCCGGTCCGACCTCAACGTCCCGCTGGACGGACAGCAGGTCACGGACGACGGACGCATCAGGGCGTCCCTGCCCGTGCTCGAGAAGCTGACCGGCGCCGGTGCCCGGGTCATCGTGACCGCCCACCTCGGTCGGCCCAAGGGGGAGCACAACCCCAAGTACTCCCTCAAGCCCGCGGCCGACCGCCTCCGTGAGCTCGCGGATTTCCCCGTGCAGCTCGCGGAGGACGTCGTGGGGGATGACGCCCGTGCCAAGGCCGAGGCGCTGTCCGACGGCGAGGTCCTCGTCGTCGAGAACGTGCGCTTCGACCCCCGGGAGACCTCCAAGGACGACGCCGAGCGCGAGGCGTTCGCCGACGAGCTCGTGGCGCTGACGGGTCAGGACGGCGCCTACGTGGACGATGCCTTCGGCGCCGTGCACCGGAAGCACGCCTCCGTCTACGACGTCGCCCGTAAGTTGCCGGCCTACCTGGGCGACCTCGTCAAGACCGAGCTCGAGGTCCTCAAGCGGATTACCGAGGACCCACAGCGGCCCTTCGTGGTCGTGATGGGCGGGGCCAAGGTCTCCGACAAGCTCGCCGTGATCGAGAACCTCATCGGCAAGGCCGACGCCCTCCTGATCGGCGGCGGCATGAGCTACACCTTCGCCGCCGCGCAGGGTCACGCGGTCGGCAGGTCCATCCTCGAGAAGGACCAGATCGACACCGTCAAGCGGTACCTGGCCGAGGCGAAGGAGAAGGGCACCGAGATCGTGCTGCCCGTGGACGTCACCTGGGCCGCGGACTTCGCCGCCGACGCCGAGCACGAGATCCGCCCCGTGGAGGACCTCGAGGGCGGGAAGATCGGCCCCGAGGGCGAGGGCCTGGACATCGGGACCGAGACGGTCAAGCTGTTCTCCGACCGGATCAAGGACGCCCGCACCATCTTCTGGAACGGCCCCATGGGCGTGTTCGAGATGCCCGCCTTCGCCAAGGGCACCGAGGCCATCGCCCGGGCCATCGCCGACTCCGACGCCTTCAGCGTGATCGGCGGCGGCGACTCCGCCTCCGCGGTGCGCAACCTCGGCTTCTCGGACGACGAGTTCGGGCACATCTCCACCGGGGGCGGGGCCTCCCTGGAGTTCATCGAGGGCAAGACCCTGCCGGGTCTCGAGGCCCTGGGCGCCTGAGCCCGGATCCCCACCGCACCGAGAGCAGACGACCCGAAAGGACCATCCGCATGACCACCCAGACCAACGGGAGCTTCGACCGGAAGCCGCTGATCGCCGGCAACTGGAAGATGAACATGGACCACTCCGAGGGCGTGGCGTTGCTGCAGAAGCTCGCCTGGACCCTGGATGACGCGAACTTCGACTACGACCGCGTCGAGGTCGCCGTCTTCCCGCCGTTCACCGACCTGCGCTCCGTGCAGAGCCTGGTGGCCGGGGACAAGCTGAGCATCGCCTACGGCGGGCAGGACCTCTCCGAGCAGGACTCCGGGGCCTACACCGGTGACATCTCCGGGCAGTTCCTCGCCAAGCTGGAGTGCTCCTACGTGCTCGTGGGACACTCCGAGCGGCGCAGCATCCACCACGAATCCGATGCGCTGTGCGCGCAGAAGGTCCAGGCGGCCTACCGCCACGGGCTCACCCCCGTGCTGTGCGTGGGCGAGGGCCTGGAGGAGCGCGAGGCCGGCAACCACGTCTCCTACACCCTCGAGCAGCTGCGCGGCTCCCTCGACGGGCTCACCAAGGAGCAGGCCGCAAGCCTCGTCGTCGCGTACGAGCCCGTCTGGGCCATCGGCACGGGCGAGACCGCCGGCCCCGAGGACGCCCAGGAGATGTCCGCGGCCATCCGCGGGCAGCTGGCCGAGCTGTTCGATGAGGAGACCGCCGGGAAGATCCGGATCCTCTACGGCGGCTCCGTCAAGGCCGCGACCGCGGCCGGCACGCTGGCGGAGAAGGACGTCGACGGCGTCCTGGTCGGCGGGGCCTCCCTGAAGGCGGAGGAGTTCGCCAACATCGCCCGCTTCGAGAAGCACGTGGTGGCCTGAGCTACCCGCTCTCATGAGCCCGAGGCCACCCCGGTCGGATCGGATGATCCCCGCGGGCGGCCTCGGGCTTGCGTCCACCCGAGTCCCGCGCGCCCGATGGCGTACAGTGGGGCGAGGACACCCGCGAACATCATGCGCGGCGGTGAGCCGGAGCGCTCGAGGCGCCGGCACCGCCCGCCGAGGAAAGGCCTGGAACACCCGTGGAGACGCTGCGCTGGATCCTGCTGGGCGTGATCGTGCTGACCAGCATCATGACGATCTTCTTCGTCCTGCTCAACAAGGGCAAGGGCGGGGGGCTGTCGGACATGTTCGGCGGCGGGATGACCAGCTCCCTGAACTCCTCCGGCGTCGCCTCGCGCAACCTGGTGCGCCTGACCGTCACGACGATCCTCATCTGGGTCTTCGCGATCATCGGCTACGCCCTGGTGCTGCGCTTCGACGCGGTGTGAGCACCACGGGCGGTGTCGCCCGGACCCCGGTATGACAAGGCCCCGGTGAGCTTCGGCTCACCGGGGCCTTCTCCGCACCCGCGGCCCGTGACGGCCGCGGGCCGGGACCTGGAACCCGTCGTCAGGAGACCGGTCGCGCCTCCCGGCTGACCAGGTAGAGGGTCTGGGCCCAGCCGCGGGCGGCCACCGCCGGGGCCTCCAGCAGCGCCTGCTCATCCGGGGCGCGCCCGTCCCGGGCCTCGACGCGGGCGGCCTGCTCGAGCCGGGAGAACGCCTCGGCCTTATCCGACCCGGAGACCAGGAACCAGATGCGCGCGGCCAGGTCGATCATCGGTCGGGTCATGGTCACCCGGCGCGGCGGCGGCTTCGGGGAGTCCTCGATGGGCAGCACGTCCACGGCGTCGTCGAGGATCTCCCGGCGTCCCGGGAACAGGGAGGCCATGTGCCCGTCCGGACCCATGCCCAGCAGTGACACCGCGAACACCGGGGCCTTCTCGCCGGTCGGGGCGTGCTCGGCCAGCTCCCGGGCGTAGGCCTCGGAGGCCTCCCCGGGGGTGGGGTAGGCGTCCGAGGAGCCCATCGGGTGGATGTTGCCCGCCGGCACCTCGACCCGGTCGAAGAAGACCTCGCGGACCTGCTGCACGTTGCGGTCCTCGTGGCCCTCCGGCACGTAGCGCTCATCGGACCACCAGAAGTGCACCCGGGACCAGTCCACGATCCGGTGCAGCGCGGAGTCGGCCAGCCGCTCCCACACGGCGATGCCGAGGGAGCCGCCGGTCAGGCACACGTGCACGTCCTCGTCGGTCTCGGCCAGCTCATCCGAGAGGGTCAGCGCCAGGCGGGCCGTCGCCGCCTGAGCCAGGGCCTCCTTGTCGGGATGCTCCACGACCACCGGGGCCGGGGCGGGCACCAGGGGCTCGGCGGGGGAGAGAGGGGACTGCTCAGGCATCGAAGACCTCCGTGTATCGAGAGTGATCCTCATCCGCCGCGGGCTCCTGGTGTGTGCGGCACCAGTCCAGCGGCGTCGAGGTGAGGGCGTCCATCAGGACCTCGCCGTAGGCCTCGTCGGGATAGAGCCGACGCAGCTCCTCGGCCAGGCACTGGGACAGGGTGCGCACCGGCAGCGCGATCTGCTGCTCGGGGGCACCGGGCGGGCTCAGCGTGGCCACGCTGCGGCCGGGACGGTACAGGACGACCTCGCCGTCCTCCCGCTCCAACCGCACCCGGTACAGGCCCCGCGGCTGGTCCGCGCCGGAGAACTCCACGGGAGCGCCCAGCCGGTGGCCCAGCCACGCCCCGAGCAGGATCACCGAGGGGGACCGGTCCGATCCCTCCACGATGACCTTGCGCACCGGGGAGGGCTCCAGGTCATCGAGCACGGCGGTGAGCTGGATGCGCCACTGCGTCAGCCGCGTCCAGGCCAGGTCCGTGTCCCCGGGCGCGAAGACCTCGCGCAGCCGGTGGAGGGCGCGCATCGCATCCGGCTCCCGGGCGGAGTCGGTGATCCGGCGGGTCGCGATCCGGCCCACCGAGTGATCGACCGGGGACTCCGGCAGCGCGTGCGGCCACCACGCCACGATCGGCGCGTCGGGCAGCAGCAGCGCGGAGAGCAGGGACTCGGTCGGGTGGGAGGATTCCCCCCAGCCGCGCAGCACGATGACCTCGCTGGCTCCGGCGTCCCCGCCGATGCTCACCTCGGCGTCCAGCCGGTTCGGCTTCTCGACGCTGTGGGCGATGTGCACGATGATCCGGCACGGGTGCTCCCGGCTGGCGGAGATCGCGGCCTGAACCGCGTTCTTGGAGTGCCCCTTCTCCGCCATGATGACCAGCGTGAGCACTCGACCCTGGGTGCGCAGCCCGATCTCGCCGCGCAGGCGCGAGATCTCCTTGTCCACCTCGGAGGTGGTGGTGTCCTTCAGCTCGGTCCTCATTACGGCCTCCTCCAGGCCCGCCCGTCCCGGGCGAGCAGCTCATGAGCGGATTCCGGACCCCAGGATCCGGGCGCGTACGGCTCGGGCCGCACGTCGTGCTCGGCCCAGTGCCGTTCGAAGGGATCGAGGATCTTCCAGGACAGCTCGACCTCCTCGTGGCGGGGGAACAGCGGCGGCTCACCCAGCAGCACGTCCAGGATCAGCCGCTCGTAGGCCTCCGGACTGGACTCGGTGAAGGACTGGCCGTAGCCGAAGTCCATGGACACATCGCGCAGCTCCATCTGGGTCCCGGGGACCTTGGAGGCGAAGCGGATCGTCATGCCCTCATCCGGCTGGATGCGCAGCACGATCGCGTTCTGTCCGAACTCCTCGTGGTCGTTCTTCTGGAACAGCAGGTTCGGGGCGCGCTTGAACACGACGGCGATCTCCGTGACCCGCCGCCCCAGCCGCTTGCCGGCCCGCAGGTAGAACGGCACTCCGGCCCAGCGGCGGGTGTCGATGCCCAGCTTCAGCGCGGCGAAGGTCTCCGTGCGCGAATCCGGGGGAATGTCCTTCTCCTGCAGGAATCCGCTCACGGCGCGACCGCCCTGCAGCCCGGCCTCGTACTGCCCGAGGGCGGAGCCGGCGGAGATATCCTCGGGCAGGGTGACCGCCGCCAGGACCTTCGCCTTCTCGGCCCGCAGCTGCTGGGCGTCGAAGGTGATCGGCTCCTCCATCGCGGTCAGGGCCAGCAGCTGCAGCAGGTGGTTCTGGATGACGTCGCGGGCGGCGCCCACCCCGTCGTAGTACCCGGCGCGGGACCCGATGCCGATGTCCTCGGCCATGGTGATCTGCACGTGGTCCACGAAGTTCGCGTTCCACAGCGGCTCGAACATCTGGTTGGCGAAGCGCAGGGCCAGGATGTTCTGGACGGTCTCCTTGCCGAGGTAGTGGTCGATGCGGAACACGGAATCGGCCGGGAAGACCCGCTCGACGATCGCGTTCAGCTCCCGGGCGGAGTCCAGATCGTGCCCGAAGGGCTTCTCGATGACCACTCGCCGCCACCCGTGCTCCGTGTGCCGGCCCGCCAGGTCGTGGTCGGCCAGCTGCTGGCACACCGTCTCGAAGGCGTTCGGCGGGATCGAGAGGTAGAAGGCGTGGTTGCCCTGGGTCCCGCGCGTCTCGTCCAGCTCCGCGAGGGTCTCACCCAGGCGCCGGAAGGCCTCACCGTCGTCGAAGGCGCCCTGCACGAAGCGGATGCCGGTGGTCAGCTGATGCCAGACGTCCTCCCGAAACGGGGTCCGGGAGTGGGCCTCCACCGACTCCCGAACCACCTGCTGGAACCGCTCATCGGACCAGTCCCGGCGCCCGAAGCCCACCAGCGCGAAGCTGGGGGGCAGCAGGCCGCGGTTCATCAGGTCGTAGATCGCCGGCAGCAGCTTCTTCTGCGCCAGGTCGCCGGTGACGCCGAACAGCACCAGCGCCGACGGACCGGCGACCCGGGTCAGGCGCCGATCCTTCGGGTCGCGCAGGGGATTGGGATCCGGCGGCAGAGCCGGGGAAGGGGACACAGGGGCTCCTCGTGTCGGGGATGGGTGCGGCGCGCTCCCGCCCCGTCCGCCGACGTCGAGAGGAGGCCGGCGGGCGGGGCGGAGGCGGGGTTCAGTCGTGCAGATTGGCGGTGACGGTCTCGAGCAGCTCCTCCCAGGAGGCCACGAACTTGTCGACCCCCTCGCGCTCGAGCTTCTCGACGACCTCCTGGTAGGAGATGCCCAGCTGCTCCAGCTCGTTGAGGACCCGCTCGGAGTCGTCGTAGGTGCCGGTGATCGTGTCCCCGGTGACCTCCGCGTGGTCGGCGGCCGCCTCCAGGGTCTTCTCCGGCAGGGTGTTCACGGTGTCCGGGGCCACCAGGCCGTCCACGTACATCGTGTCCGGGTAGGCCGGGTCCTTGGTGCCGGTCGAGGCCCACAGCGGCCGCTGGACCACGGCCCCCGCCTCGGCCAGCAGCTTCCAGCGCTCGGAGGAGAAGGCCTCCTGGAAGACCTGGTAGGCCAGCCGGGCATTGGCGAGGCCGGCCCGACCCTTCAGGGCCAGTGCCTGCTCGGTGCCGATCTGCTCCAGGCGGGCGTCCACCTCGGAGTCCACGCGGGAGACGAAGAAGGAGGCCACGGAGTGGATCTTGGACAGGTCGCGGCCCTGCTCCAGGGCCCGCTCCAGCCCCGTGAGGTAGGCGTTGATCACCGCGCGGTAGCGCTCGAGGGAGAAGATCAGGGTCACGTTGACGCTGATCCCCTCGGCGAGGGTCGCGGCGATCGGCTCCAGGCCCTCCTCGGTGGCCGGGATCTTGATCATCACGTTCTCACGGTCCACGGTCCGGTGCAGGCGCCGGGCCATCTCGGCGGTCTCCTCGCCCTTCACGGCCAGGCGGGGATCCACCTCGATGGAGACCCGCCCGTCCTGCCCGCGGGTCTGGCGGTAGATCGGGGCGAGCACGTCGCAGGCCTCGCGCACGTCGTCAGTGGTCACCGCGAACACGGATTCCTCGACGTCGCGGCCCTCCTCGGCCAGGCGGCGCATCTGGGCGTCGTAGCGGTCCCCGCGCGAGAGCGCCTGGGCGAAGATCGTGGGGTTGGTGGTCACGCCGACGACGTTGCGGGTCTCGACCAGCTCCTGCAGGTTGCCGGTCTCCAGGCGCTCACGGGAGAGGTCGTCCAGCCAGAGGGAGACTCCCGCGTCGGAGAGCTTCTGGGTCGCTTCGGTCATGGGTTCTCGTGCTCCTTCGCTCGAGGGATGGATGTCGGTGGGGGTTCAGCGGGCGGCGAGGGATTCCCGGGCCGCCTCGACCACGGCGTCGGCCGTGATGCCGAACTCGCGGAAGAGGGTCTGATAGTCCGCGGAGGCACCGAAGTGCTCCAGGGAGACCGCGCGCCCGCGCGAGCCCAGCAGGTCGTGCCAGGACTGGGCCAGGCCCGCCTCCACGCTGACCCGGGCGGTGATCCCGCGGGGGAGCACCTGCTCGCGGTACTCGGCGTCCTGGGCGTCGAACCACTCCCGGCAGGGCATGGAGACCACGCGGGCGGCGATGCCGTCGTCGGCCAGCTGGGTGCGGGCCTGCAGGGCCAGCTCCACCTCGGAGCCGGTGGCGATGAGGATGACGTCGGGCTCGCCCTCGGCGTCGGCCAGCACGTAGCCGCCGCGCGCGACACCCTCCGCGGAAGCGAACTTCTCCCCGTCCGCCTCCGGGTGCAGGTCCTGGCGGGCCAGGGTGGTGAGGTTCTGCCGGGTCAGCACGAGGCCGGCGGGGCGGTCCCGGTGCTCCAGGATCGTGCGCCAGGCCACCGAGGTCTCGTTGGCATCCGCCGGGCGCACGACGTCCAGGCCCGGGATGGCCCGCAGGCTCGAGAGCTGCTCGACCGGCTGGTGAGTGGGCCCGTCCTCGCCCAGGCCGATGGAATCATGGGTCCACACGTAGATGGAGGGGACTCCCATCAGCGCGGACAGGCGGATCGCCGGGCGCTGGTAGTCGCTGAAGATCAGGAAGGTCCCGCTGAAGGCGCGCGTGGGGGAGGAGAGCACGATGCCGTTGACGATCGCGGCCGCCGCGTGCTCCCGGATCCCGAAGTGCAGCACCCGCCCGTAGGGGCTGGCGGTGAACTTGGCGGTGGAGCGGGAGGTGGGGTTGAAGGAGGAGGCGTCCTCGATGGTGGTGTTATTGGATCCGGCCAGGTCCGCCGAGCCGCCCCACAGCTCGGGCAGCAGCGGGGCGACCGCGTTGATCACCTGGCCGCTGGCCGCGCGGGTGGCCAGGGAGCCGCCGGCCTCGAAGGCCGGGAAGGCGTCCCTGTACCCCTCGGGCAGGCGGCCCTCCTGAAGCCGATCCAGCAGCTCGGCCCGCTGCGGATTCGCCTCCCGCCACTGCTGGTAGGACCGATCCCAGGCGGCGCGCCGTTCGTCGCTGCGGGCCTGCAGGGCCCGGGTGTGCTCGATGACCTCGGGGGCGACGTCGAAGGTCTTCTCCGGATCGAAGCCGAGGACCTCCTTGGTCGCGCGCACCTCGTCGGCGCCGAGCTTGGAGCCGTGGATCCCGCCGGTGTTCTGCTTGGTCGGGGCGGGCCAGCCGATGATGGTGCGCAGGCTGATAAAGGTCGGCTTGTCCGTGACCTTCCGACCCTCCTGGATCGCGTCGTAGAGGGCCTGGACGTCCTCGCGGTATTCCCCGCCGGCCCGCCAGTCCACGGTGCGCACGTCCCAGCCGTAGGCGCGGTAGCGCTCGGCGACGTCCTCGGTGAAGGCGACGTCGGTGTCGTCCTCGATGGAGATCTGGTTCTGGTCGTAGATGACCACGAGGTTGCCCAGCTGCTGGTGCCCGGCCAGGGAGGAGGCTTCGCTGGTCACCCCCTCCTCGAGGTCCCCGTCGGAAGCGATGGTGAACACGGTGTGGTCGAAGGGGCTGCGCCCCGGAGCGGTGTCAGGATCCAGCAGGCCGCGCAGGTAGCGCTGGGCGTAGGCGAAGCCGACGGCGGAGGCCAGGCCCTGCCCCAGCGGGCCGGTGGTGATCTCCACGCCGCGGGTGTGCTTGTATTCGGGGTGCCCCGGGGTCAGCGACCCCCAGGTGCGCAGGGCCTGCAGGTCCTCCAGCTCCAGGCCGTACCCGCCGAGGTACAGCTGGATGTACTGGGTCAGGGAGGTGTGGCCGGGGGAGAGGATGAAGCGGTCCCGTCCGGTCCAGCGGTCATCGGAGGGATCCTGGCGCATGATCTTCTGGAAGAGCAGGTACGCCACCGGGGCGAGGCTCATCGCGGTGCCGGGATGGCCGTTGCCGACCTTCTCCACGGCGTCGGCGGCGAGGACCCGGGCGGTGTCCACCGCCCGTCGGTCCAGGTCGGTCCACTCGAGGTTCTCGCGGTCGTCGGACACGAGGCATGCCCCTTTCGTCTCGGAAGTCGTCTCGCGTGGCCCCGGTCCGACGGCGTCGCCGCGGCGCCGGCCCGATTCCCGAGCCCGCCGCGCGGCCACCGTGTACCTGAAGGGGCCGCGGTGCTCCACCCAACTCTAGGCCACCGCCGCGCCGCGCGTCTGTCGGTGACGCTGTGGGCGGACGCCGCGAGTCCCGGGGGGGCGGCCCGCCGAGGGAGTGAAACATCACCGCACCGTCCTGGAAGGCCGCGCGGGCTGGGATATATGCTCGAAGGAAGCTGTGACCATCGCGCGCCCGTCGTGCGCGCCCGCCCCGAGACCGGGAGGACAGCGGCATCGATCGCGTAAGGAAGCACCTGTGAAGCGCCAGAGCACGGACCATGGATCCCTCCTGGAGGCCAAGCCCGCCGTCCCCGCCCCCGCCGGGAAGACCGGCCGGGTGGGCCTGCGCCGCAAGCTGCGCGCCTACCTCCTGCTGACCAAGCCGCAGGTCATCGAGCTGCTGCTGGTGACCACCGCGCCGACCATGATCTTCGCGGCCGGCGGGATGCCCTCGCTGTGGCTGATCCTGAACACGATGCTCGGCGGGGCGATGGCCGCGGGGGGCGCCGGCGCCTTCAACTGCTGGATCGACCGCGAGGTCGATCGGCTCATGAAGCGCACGGAGCGCCGCCCCCTGGTCACCGGGGAGGTCTCGGATCGCGAGGCGCTGATCTTCGCCTGGGCGCTGTCCGCGGTCTCCGTGGTGTACCTGAGCCTGGCCGTGAATCTCCTGGCCGGGGCGCTGGGCCTCGTCGCGATCCTGCTGTACGTGGTCTTCTACTCCCTGTTCCTCAAACGCCGGACCTCCCAGAACATCGTCTGGGGCGGGATCGCCGGGTGCATGCCCGTGTTCATCGCCTGGGCCGCCGTGCAGGGGACCCTCAGCTGGGCCGCCGTCGTGCTGTTCCTCGTGATCTTCCTGTGGACCCCGCCGCACTACTGGCCGCTGTCGATGAAGTACGCGGAGGACTACCAGCGCGCGGGGATCCCGATGCTCGGGGCGATCGCGTCGGCCAAGGCCGTGTCCGTGCAGGTGGTGCTCTACGCCTGGGCCACGGTGATCTGCTCGCTGCTGCTGATCCCAGTGGGCGGGGCCGGCTGGGTCTACGGCCTCACGGCGCTGGGCGCCGGGGCCTGGTTCATCTGGACCTGCCACCGGCTGCACGCGCTGGCCATGGCCGAGCAGGCCACCAGCCGCACCGCGATGGTCGTCTTCCACGCCTCCATCACCTACCTGACGGTGCTGTTCGTCGCGGTGGCCGTGGACCCCTTCGTCGGCGGCGCCGTCCTCTGAGGACGGCGCCCGCCGCGTTCCGGGGCGGCGTTGCGTCAGGCCTCGGTCCCCGCGATCTCCTGCGCCGCACGCCACTCCGGGGCCGTGACGGTGTGCACCAGGGCCGTCTCCCGACGGGTGGGCTGGGCCAGCACCGCCATCCGGTCGTAGGCGGCGGCCGCGGCCCACACGGTCAGCCCGGCGCCCAGCAGGTGCAGCTCCACCATCCAGATCGGCAGGCCGTTGAAGTACTGCAGGTAGCCGATGCCGCCCTGCAGCACCAGCACCCCCACCATCCGCAGCAGCGCCGCCCGCACCCCGGGGGCCCAGCCCCGGCGCACGCACAGGGTGATGCCCAGGGCCACGGTCAGCACGGTCAACCACACGGAGATCGAGTGCATCCGGGCGACCATCACGGCGTCGAAGGCGTGGCGGGCGCTGGTGGCGTCCCCGGAATGCGGGCCGGTGCCGGTGACCAGGGTGCCCAGGTACACGGCGATGCCCGTCAGCGCCAGCAGGATCGCCCCCAGGCGTCCCATCGTCGGATCCGACTCCTCGAGGCGCTCCAGCCGCTCGACCTCGCGCACCCGCGGCAATGAGTAGCGTCGGGTGCGGCTCCACAGGGCCGCGGCCAGCGCGATCATCACGGCCGAGAGCACGAAGTGCACCCCGACCATCCAGGGATTCAGGCGCAGCCATACGGAGAAGCCGCCGACCACGGCCTGCACCGGGATCCCCGCGAACAGCAGGATCGCCAGCCAGAACAGGTCGCGGTACTCGGTGCGCAGGCGCATCACGGCCAGGACGGTCAGCACGGCGACGATCCCGAGGAGCCCGGTGAGGGTGCGGTTGCCGAATTCGATGAAGCCGTGGATCCCCATCTCCGGGACGTTGTTCCAGGAGTCGTCCGTGCAGCGCGGCCAGGTGGGGCAGCCCAGCCCGGACTGGGTCAGGCGCACCAGCCCCCCGGTGATCACCAGCAGCAGGTTCGCCAGCACCGACGCCAGGGCCGTGCCGCGCACCCACCCGGTGACGGTCAGCGGGGTCAGCACGCGCCAGAGGCGGGCCGGCGCGGAGTCGGAAGGGGTGCGGGTCTGGGGCTGTGTGCTGCTCGTGCTCAAGCGGACACCTCGCGTCCTGGTCGTGGGCTGAATCGTCAAAAGGGGCCGGGGCGCATTCCCGGTTTCCGCGTGCGTGCGGGGCGCTGGGCCCCCGTCGATTATCCGCCGTCGGTGGTGCGCGGAGCCAACCGTGACGCCGTGATGCCCGCGTCAGATGCCTGCGACGCCGACGCTGGCGGGCAGGCGCAGGGAATGCTCAGGACCACCGGAACAGCCGGCGCGCCAGCAGCCCGGCGGCCGCGGCCCAGACCAGCAGCACCAGGTGCGGACCCCACAGCGGCCCCTGGCCCAGCATCTCCGCGCGCAGCGCCGAGCCCAGGGCCCCGGAGGGCAGCAGCTCGATCAGGGCGGCGGCCGCGCCGGGGAAGTGCCGGGCCGGCAGCAGCGTGCCGCCGACGGTGGCCAGCAGGACCCACAGCGTGTTGACCACGGCCAGGGTCGCCTCGGCCCGGATCGTACCGGCCACCAGCAGCCCCAGGGCGGTGAAGGCCGCGGCCCCGAGCACCAGGGTGGGCACGGAGGCCAGCACCGCCGTCGGGCGCGGCTCCCAGCCCAGGAACAGCCCGACCGCGCCCATCACGGCGTACTGCACGACCATGACCCCCAGCACCGCCAGGGCCTTGCCGGCGATCAGCCCGCCGCGACCCAGGGGAGTGGTGGACAGGAAGCGCAGGACCCCGTAGCGGCGGTCGAAGCCGGTGGCGATGCCCTGACCGGACAGGGCCGTGGAGATCGTGCACAGGGCGAGGATCCCGGGCATCGCCAGGTCCACCCGGGACGCGCCGAACTCCCGGGCCCATCCGTCGAGGAAACCCGTGCTGGTCAGGCCGATCAGCGCCATCAGCGGGAACAGGATGAGCAGCAGCAGCTGTTCGCCGTTCTTCAGCATCGCCAGGATCTCGTATCCGCCCTGGCGCAGGATCCGCCGGGCGGCCGGTGCCGGCCGGCCCGTGCGGCGGGTGAAGTCCGTGGGAGTCGCGCTCACGACCGCTCTCCTTCCGAGATGTCCAGGAACAGGTCCTCCAGGGAGCGCGGGGTCAGCTCAAGGTGCGTCGGCAGCACGTCCTGCCGCTCCCACCCGGCGGTCAGCGCCGCCAGGTGCGCCGGGCCCAGGGGGCCGGTGAGGGTGTACGCGCCGGGGGAGTCCTCCGACAGCGTGAGCCCCGCGCGCAGCTGCTGGGGGAGGAGGTCCTCGATCCCGAGCCCGCAGCGCGGCAGGGTGAACACGAGGGTCTGGGCGTCGCGGGAGCCGGCCAGCAGCTGATCCACCGTGCCCTCCAGGACCACCTTCCCGGCGTCCATGATGTAGACCTGGTCCGCCAGCCGCTCGGCGTCGTCCATGAGGTGGGTGGTCAGCACGACGGCGGTCCCGGCAGCCCTCACCTCGCGGATCAGGTCGAAGACCACCTTGCGCGAGTGCGGGTCCAGCCCGGCCGAGGGCTCGTCCAGGAAGAGCACCTCCGGGCCGCCTGCCAGGGCGGCGGCCAGGCTGACCCGCTGGCGCTGCCCGCCGGACAGGCGCCGGATGGTGGTCCCGTCGAACTCATCGATGCCCAGTCGCCGGATCAGGGCATCCATGTCCACCGGGTCCTCATACATCGAGGCCACGTGGTGCAGCAGGGGCACGGGCCGGATCGCCTGGGGCAGTCCGCCGTCCTGGAGCATGATGCCCACGCGGGCGCGCAGCTGCGGCCCGGCCCGCCATGGATCCTCGCCCAGCAGGCGCACGGTACCGGAGCTCGGGCGCACCAGGCCCTGGGCGCAGGACAGCGTGGTGGTCTTGCCGGCGCCGTTGGTGCCCAGCAGGGCGGTCACGGCCCCGGCGCGCGCGCTCAGGCTCACCCCGTCGACGGCGCACACCGTGCGCCCGCCCCGGGTCCGGCGGGAACCGGCGGCGGGGAACTCCTTGCGCAGCCGCTGCACCAGCACGGCGGGTTGCTCGTCGGCGAGGGGCCCCGGCGCGGTCTCCGCGGGGGCCACGGCGGTCGGGGTGGATCCGTGGTTCGGCACCGTCCCAGTGTACGGTCCGCGGCGGGAGAGCAGGGGCATCTCGGGGCCCGCGCCTCCACCGAGTGGTCCCTGCGGGCGGGTGGCACGAGGAAAGGTCTGCCTCACTGGATCGCCCGGAACAAATAAGCACATACTTTGGTTGTGTATTCCGTGAAGCAGAAGCAGTCCGCGCCCCGCGCCGCCGGTGCCGGGGAGCCCGAGGAGAGGACGCGCGACCGCGTCCTCCAGGGCGTGCTGGCTCACGGTCCGGTATCTGCGGCCGACCTCGCCAGCGCCCTCGGGCTCACCCCGGCGGCCATCCGGCGCCACCTCGAGGCCCTGGAGAAGGACCAGCTCGTGGAAGTCACCCTGGTGCGCAAGCCCGGGGCGAGGGCCGGCAGGCCCGCCCGGCGCTACGTCGTCGCCCCCCAGGGTCACGCCCAGCTGGGCAACGACTACCTGGACATCGCCCTGGACTCCCTGCGCACCCTGCGGGCGGCACTCGGGGAGGGGGCCCTGGAGCGCTTCGCCCAGTCGCGCTTCGAGGAGATGGAGCGGCGCTACCGCCCCGTCGTTGAGGCGGCGGGCCCGGACATCGGCGCCCGCGCCCGGGCCCTGGGGGACGCGATGACCCGCGACGGCTTCGTCGCCAGCACCTCCACGATGGCCATGAGCGAAGCCGCCAAGGCGGTGGAGCTTCCGGAGCACCTGCTCTCCAGCGTCCAGCTGTGCCAGGGCCACTGCCCGGTGCGGGACCTGGCCGAGGAGTTCCCGGAGTTCTGCGACGAGGAGACCCGCATGATCGCCTCGCTGCTGGGGGTGGACGTGCGCAGGCTGTCCACCATGGCCGGCGGGGCCCACGTCTGCACCACGCACATCCCGCTCGCGCGGGGAGCACAAGCCAGCGTTTCAGGAAGAAACGTCCGACCCACCAAGGAAGGCTCACATGACTGAACAGGTTGAGCGCCAGGCCGACGGAGGAGTCATCTCCGAGATCCTGGAGAAGAACCCGGAGCTCGAGGGCATCGGGAACTACCAGTACGGCTGGTACGACTCCGACGCCGCCGGGCAGGCCGCCCGGCGCGGGCTGAGCGAGGAGGTCGTCCGGGACATCTCCGCGAAGAAGAACGAGCCCGAGTGGATGCTGCAGCTGCGGCTGAAGGGCCTGAAGTTCTTCGACCGCAAGCCCCTGCCCACGTGGGGTGCGGACCTGTCCGGGATCGACTTCGACAACATCAAGTACTTCGTGCGCTCCACGGAGAAGCAGGCCGAGTCCTGGGAGGAGCTGCCCGAGGACATCCGGGAGACCTACGAGAAGCTGGGCATCCCCGAGGCCGAACGCAACCGCCTGGTGGCCGGCGTGGCCGCGCAGTACGAGTCCGAGGTCGTGTACCACCAGATCCGCGAGGACCTGGAGAAGCAGGGCGTGATCTTCATGGACACGGACACCGCCCTGAAGGAGCACCCCGAGTTCTTCGAGGAGTACTTCGGCACCGCGATCCCCGTCGGGGACAACAAGTTCGCGGCGCTGAACACGGCCGTGTGGTCCGGCGGCTCCTTCGTGTACGTGCCCAAGGGCGTGCACGTGGAGATCCCGCTGCAGGCCTACTTCCGCATCAACACCGAGAACATGGGCCAGTTCGAGCGGACCCTGATCATCGCCGACGAGGACTCCTACGTCCACTACATCGAGGGCTGCACCGCCCCGATCTACAAGTCGGACTCGCTGCACTCCGCGGTCGTGGAGATCATCTGCAAGAAGAACGCCCGCGTGCGCTACACGACCATCCAGAACTGGTCCAACAACGTCTACAACCTGGTGACCAAGCGGGCCATCGCCCACGAGGGCGCCACCATGGAGTGGATCGACGGGAACATCGGCTCCAAGGTCACCCAGAAGTACCCGGCCGTCTACATGGTCGGCGAGCACGCCAAGGGCGAGACCCTGTCCATCGCCTTCGCCGGCGAGGGCCAGCACCAGGACACCGGCTCCAAGATGGTGCACATCGCCCCGAACACCTCCAGCTCGATCGTCTCCAAGTCCGTGGCCCGCTCCGGCGGACGCGCCGCGTACCGGGGGCTCGTGCAGATCCGGGAGGGGGCGCACAACTCCAAGAACAACGTGGTGTGCGACGCCCTGCTGGTGGACACCATCTCCCGCTCGGACACCTACCCGTACATCGACATCCGCGAGGACGACGTGACCCTGGGCCACGAGGCCACCGTGTCTCGCGTGTCCGAGGAGCAGCTGTTCTACCTCCAGCAGCGCGGCCTGCCCGAGGACGAGGCCATGGCGATGATCGTGCGCGGGTTCGTCGAGCCGATCGCGCGCGAGCTGCCCATGGAGTACGCGCTCGAGCTGAATCGTCTGATCGAACTCCAGATGGAAGGATCCGTAGGCTAACCCGATGACTGAGCAGATCAACAAGGAGCACCCCGCCGCCGAACCGGAGAAGGTCGACGGCGTGCACACCGGCGAGTCCCGGGTGGCCATCCCCGGGATGAGCGAGGAGGGCGAGAAGCTCTCCCCGGAGCTGACCGCCGACGACACGATCCGGGTGCGCAAGTCCGCCAACGCCGGGCAGCCCGGGTCCCAGGTCATGCACTCCCGGGCCGAGCGGCCCTGGAGCCACGACGTCGCCGACTTCGCCGAGCCCACCGGGCGCGAGGAGGAATGGCGCTTCACCCCGGTGAAGAAGCTCGCCCCCGTCTTCGCCGACGCCCCCACCGAGGACGGCGCCCTGCAGATCGAGGTCGACGCCCCGCAGGCCTGGCAGGCTCCGGCCCTGGGCCGCACCGAGGCCCCGCGCGGGACCGTGCTGCGCCCGGCCGACCGGGCCGCCGTCGTCGGCTCCGCCAACGCCGAGTCCGCGACCCACCTGGTCATCCCGCAGGATGAGGAGCGCAGCCAACCCGTGACCGTGCGCCTGCGCGGACAGGCCGAGGGCCGCCGAGCCAACTCCCACCTGGTCATCGAGGCGCGGCCGAACTCCCACGCGACCGTGGTCCTGGAGCACACCGGCACCGCCCACCACAACGGCAACGTCGAGGTGATCGTCGGCGACGGGGCGAGCCTGTCCGTGATCTCCCTGCAGCTGTGGGAGGACTCCGCGATCCACGTGGGCCAGCACGACGCGCAGGTCGGGCGCGATGCCCACTACCGCCACGTCAACGTGACCCTCGGCGGCGGCATCGTGCGGCTGAACGCGAACGTCCGCTACGCCGGGGAGGGCGCCGACGCCCAGCTGTTCGGGCTGTACTTCGCCGACGCCGGCCAGCACCTGGAGCACCGCTCCTTCGTGGACCACAACGCCCCGAACAACACCTCCAACGTGCTCTACAAGGGCGCGCTGCAGGGGCAGGACGCGCACACCGTGTGGGTCGGGGACGTGCTGATCCAGAAGGAGGCCGAGGGCACCGACAGCTACGAGAAGAACCAGAACCTCGTGCTCACCGACGGCGCCCGCGCCGACTCCGTGCCGAACCTGGAGATCGAGACCGGCGTCATCGAGGGCGCCGGGCACGCCTCGACCACCGGTCAGCTGGACGGCGACCACCTGTGGTACCTCATGGCCCGCGGCATCCCCGAGAAGCAGGCCCGCCGCCTGGTGGTGCGCGGCTTCCTCAACGAGATCATCCAGCAGATCCGGGTGGATGAGCTGGAGGAGCGGCTCATGGACGCCCTCGAGGACGAGCTGGCCATCAGCGACAACTGACCCCTCGGGCCCGTGCGGCCCGCACCGACTTCCCTTCCCAAGGAGGAATCCCTTGTCCACTCTGGAAATCAAGGACCTGCACGTCTCGGTCATCCTCGATGACGAGAACACCAAGCCCATCCTCAAGGGCGTGAACCTGACCATCAACTCCGGCGAGATCCACGCGATCATGGGCCCCAACGGCTCCGGCAAGTCCACGCTGGCCTCGACCATCGCCGGGCACCCCAAGTACCGCGTGGACTCCGGCGAGATCCTGCTCGACGGCGAGGACGTCACCGAGATGTCCGTGGACGAGCGCGCCCGCGCCGGGCTGTTCCTGGCCATGCAGTACCCGGTGGAGATCCCCGGGGTGACCATGTCCAACTTCCTGCGCTCGGCCAAGACCGCCGTGGACGGCGAGGCACCGGCCCTGCGCACCTGGACCAAGGACGTCAAGGCGGCCATGGGCCAGCTGAAGATCGACCCGGACTTCGTGACCCGCAACGTCAACGAGGGCTTCTCGGGTGGCGAGAAGAAGCGCCACGAGATCCTGCAGCTGGAGCTGCTCAAGCCCAAGTTCGCGATCCTGGACGAGACCGACTCCGGGCTGGACATCGACGCCCTGCAGGTGGTCTCCGAGGGCGTGAACCGCGCCCACGACGCCAACGACATGGGCGTCATGCTGATCACCCACTACACGCGCATCCTGCGCTACATCAAGCCCGACTTCGTCCACGTTTTCGTGGACGGCAAGATGGCCGACCAGGGCGGGCCCGAGCTGGCCGAGCGCCTGGAGGAGGAGGGCTACGTCAACTACCTCCAGAACCGGGAGGCCGCCCAGGCATGACCGAGACCGCACCCGCCGGGCGGCCCTCCGACCAGGAGATCGAGGACGCCCTGGCCAACGTCATCGACCCGGAGCTCGGGGTCAACATCGTGGACCTGGGCCTGCTGTATGGGACCCGCTGGAACGAGGAGGACGGCGCCCTGGTCATGGACATGACCCTGACCACCGCCGCCTGCCCCCTGCAGGACGTCATCGAGGAGCAGGTCGCCCAGAACCTCGAGCCGCTGATCGACCAGTGGCACGTGAACTGGGTTTGGATGCCGCCGTGGGGTCCCGAGCGGATCACCGAGGAGGGCCGGGACCAGATGCGCGCCCTCGGCTTCAACATCTGATCCCGCGGCACCGACCCGACGCGGTGACCGCACGCCGCTAGGATGAGGGGTCGGCGGGCGCCTGTGGGCCCGCCGGCCCCTCGTCTCGCCCCATCCCACTCCCGCAACCGAAAGGCTGGCCGTAAGCCCTTGCTGACCGTCTCCCACCTCGAACTGCGCGCCGGCGCCCGACTGCTCATGGAGGATGTGAGCTTCCGCATCAACCGCGGGGACAAGATCGGGCTGGTCGGACGCAACGGCGCCGGCAAGACCACGATGACCAAGGTCCTGGCCGGGCAGACCCTGCCCGCCGACGGCGAGGTCACCCGCTCCGGGTCCATCGGCTACCTGCCGCAGGACCCGAAGGTCGAGGACATGACCCAGTCCGCCCGGGACCGGATCTTCTCCGCCCGCAACCTCGCCGGGGTCGTCTCCCGGATGCGGCGCACCCAGGAGGAGATGGCCAGCGAGGACGAGTCCGTGCGGGCCAAGGCCCTGCGCCGCTACGACCGGCTGGAGGCCGAGTTCATCGCCGGCGGCGGGTACGCGGCCGAATCCGAGGCCGCGAGCATCACCCACAACCTGGACCTGCCCGATCGCGTCCTGGACCAGCCCCTGTCCACCCTCTCCGGCGGGCAGCGGCGTCGTGTGGAGCTGGCCCGCATCCTCTTCCAGGGTGCTGACACCATGCTGCTGGACGAGCCGACCAACCACCTCGACGCCGATTCGATCGAGTGGCTGCGGGAGTTCCTGCGCACCTACTCGGGCGGCCTGCTGGTGATCAGCCACGACGTCGCCCTGATGGAGCTGGTGGTCAACAAGGTGCTGTACCTGGACGCCATGCGCTGCGTGGTCGACGAATACAACATGGACTGGAAGCACTACCTCGCCCAGCGCGAGCAGGACGAGGCCCGGCGCAAGCGGGAGCGGGCCAACGCGCAGAAGAAGGCCGGGGCCCTGATGGCCCAGGCGGAGAAGATGCGCGCCAAGGCGACCAAGGCCGTGGCCGCCCAGCAGATGATCAAGCGGGCCGAGCGGCTGATGCGCGAGGTCGAGCCGGAGCAGGCCCAGGACCGGGTGGCCGCGATCCGCTTCCCGGCGCCGGCCCCCTGCGGGAAGACCCCGCTGCGGGCCCAGGGGCTGTCGAAGTCCTACGGGTCCCTGGAGATCTTCACCAACGTGGACCTGGCCATCGACCGCGGCTCGCGCGTGGTGGTGCTGGGCCTGAACGGGGCCGGCAAGACGACCCTGCTGCGCATGCTCGCCGGGGTGTCCGCCCCGGACTCCGGCCAGGTGCAGCCCGGGCACGGGCTGAAGCTGGGCTACTTCGCCCAGGAGCACGACACCCTGGACGGCAGCCGCACCGTGCTGGAGAACATGCGCACCGCCGCACCGGATCTGCAGGACACCCAGGTGCGCACCATCCTCGGATCCTTCCTGTTCTCCGGGGACGACGTCGCCAAACCCGCCGGGGTGCTCTCCGGCGGGGAGAAGACCCGCCTGGCCCTGGCGACCCTGGTGGCCTCCTCGGCCAACGTGCTGCTGCTGGATGAGCCGACCAACAACCTGGATCCGGCCAGCCGCGAGGAGATCCTCAACGCGCTGAAGACCTACGAGGGCGCGATCGTCATGGTCTCCCACGACGAGGGCGCGGTGGAGGCGCTGAACCCGGAGCGGGTGCTCATGCTGCCCGACGCGGTGGAGGACCACTGGTCCCAGGAGTACCAGGACCTCATCAGTCTCGCCTGAGCCGGCGGGCCGGGGCGGTCCCGGGTCGGCGTCGGGGCCGTCGGCTCTGTCGGCTCAGTCGCGATCCACCGGGTCCGCGTCGCGGGAGCGGGCCATCGCGTCCAGCAGGGCGTCCTCCTCCTCGGCGTCCGTCGGACGGCTGCGGGCCTTGGCGAGCTTGGGGCGCACGATCGACTTCATGTGCGGGGGCATGTCGTCGATCATCTCCATCTGACGGCGCACCACCGCCTCGTCCTCGGTGCCGATGTAGGTGCCGTCCTCGGCGTAGTAGCTGCGGAACCGGCGCTGCAGCTCCTCGGCCAGCTGGGCATCCAGGCGATCGTTGCGCACCTTCTGCCGGGCGCACCAGCCGTAGGCCACGTACACCAGCACCGCGAAGGAGTACCACTGCAGGGAGTAGGACAGGTTGGGTCCGGCGCTCTGCTCCGGGGCGGACAGCTGCTGCGGCCGCTGGGCCGGGGCGGGATCCTCCGAGGCCATGATCCCGTAGGCGGCCTCGGCCAGATCCAGTCCCGTCTGCCGGGCGTAGTCCGGCAGGTCCACGGACTGGATCTGCCCGGCCGGGGCGGAGCGGTCCGTGGAGGGCTCACCCGCGTGCAGCCGGGCCGTGACCTGCACCGTCCCCGACGGCGGGGCGGGCACTGCCTGGGCCGGGGCCGCGTTGGAGTCCCCGGCGGGCACCCAGCCGCGGTCGATCACCACGATTTCACCCTGCGAGGTGCGCAGCGGCACCAGCACCTCGAAGCCGACGGCGCCCTCGTGCGGGCGGTTGCGCACCAGCACCTGGTGCTCGGGCAGGTACCGCCCCTGCACGCGGGCCGGGGTCCACTGCCGGTCGGGATCGAAGCGCTCGAACTGCTCCAGCGCGGCCTGGCCCTCCAGGGGGCGGGCGTCGTAGTTCTCGCTGATCAGGTTGTTGCGGTGATCCAGGGCCTCCTTGCGGTCCATCTGCCAGCCGGCCAGGTACACGCACAGCAGGGAGAACAGCACGCAGACCAGGAAGCCCGCGATCCACCGGCCGCTGACGAGAAATCGGTACACGGAAGTCAGGGGCTCCTCTCGGATCGGGAAGGGGTAAGGGAGGGGAAAGGGCGGGCGTCAGTCGTCGGGGGCGTCCATCGGGCGGATGTCCCGCAGGAATCCGCGGGCCCGCAGGAATCGCGCCAGGTGCTCCCGGTGTTCCTCGCAGGCCAGCCACGTCTTGCGCCGCTCGGGGGCGTGGATCTTCGGGTTGTTCCATTCCAGGCGCCAGCGGGCCGGGGCGGTGCACCCGCGGCGGGAGCACACGGGCCGCTCCGGTGCGGGCGGTTCCCGGCCGACGCCGAGCAGGTCGGTCAGGTCCATGACCGCCCCTTGCGCGGATCCGGCCCGTCCCCGCCGGTTCCGCGCGTCGGCGAGGCGCCCGGGCCCTCGCGGAACTCGCCCTCGATGACGTCCTCCCGCGGCGTGCTCGCGTGATCCCCGGAGAGATCGGGCGAGGGCAGGGGGCGCGGCGCGGGATCGGTGTAGGCGGAGACGTCGCGCACCTCCGCGCGATCGCTGCCGTTGGCCAGGACCACCGCCACCCACGGCAGCACCATGGCCGCGCCCACGCAGGTCCAGCGGATCCAGCCGTCGGTGACTAGCGCCAGGACGATGCACACCAGGCGCAGGGCCATCTTCAGCGCGTAGCGGCGCATCCGCGTCTCGACGCCCTGGCTGTGCGGGGCCTGCGCCCCGGTGATGGAGTACGCCTCGGGCTCCTCCCGGCGGGATGCGCGGGAGCGCGACGTCGTGGCCTCGGACATGGGACACCGCCCTCCTCACCGGATGATCGCGGCGCCCGCCCGGTGCTCATGGAGAGGGGGACCCGCTGGGTTGATGACCGTGCCCATTGTGTCACCTCCGGCTCCGATCGGCAGGGGCCGGTGTCCGGGATCCCACCGGGCGGGCCGGAGGGGACCTCGGCTAGGATGGGGGCGATTCCATCCACCGCATCCCGGGAAGGACCCCGATGAGCATCGAGCACCCCGACGAACCCGCCACGACCCCCCGCACCGTGCTGGTGACCGGCGGCAACCGGGGGATCGGACGCAGCATCGCCGAGGCCTTCCGCGAGCAGGGGCACCGGGTCTGCGTGACCTACCGCTCGGGCGAGGCGCCTGAGGGCTTCTTCGCGGTGCAGGCCGACGTGACCGACGCAGCCTCCGTGGACCGGGCCTTCTCCGAGATCGAGGCCGAGTTCGGCCCGGTGGAGGTCCTGGTCGCCAACGCCGGGATCACCCGCGACACCCTCCTGCTGCGGATGAAGGAGGAGGACTTCTCCGCGGTCATCGACACCAACCTCACCGGCGCGTTCCGGGTGGTGCAGCGGGCGGCCAAGGGGTTCCTGCGGAAGAAGTTCGGTCGCGTCATCCTGATCTCCTCCGTCGTCGGGCTCTACGGCTCCCCGGGCCAGCTGAACTACGCGGCCTCCAAGGCCGGGCTGGTGGGCATCGCCCGCTCCCTGACCCGCGAGCTGGGGTCGCGCAACGTCACGGCCAACGTCGTGGCCCCCGGGTACATCCAGACCGAGATGACCGACGCCCTGCCGGAGGAGACGCAGCAGAAGTACCTCGAGGCGATCCCCGCCAAGCGCTACGGGCAGGCCGAGGAGGTCGCGCGCGTGGTCCGCTGGCTGGCCGGGGAGGACGCCGGGTACATCTCCGGAGCCGTGATCCCCGTCGACGGCGGGCTCGGCATGGGCCACTGAGACACATCGCGGGGATCCCCTCCGGGGGACCCGCGCACCGATCATCCGCCGCGAGCCGGGCCCGCCTGAACGAGGCGGGCCCGGGTGCGGCATCGAGGAAAGGACACGAAGCAATGGGACAGTTGGACGGGAAGTCCGCGATCATCACCGGCTCCTCGCGGGGGGTTGGGGCGGACACGGCCAAGCTGCTGGCCGCCGAGGGCGCCGGCGTCGTGGTGAACTACCGGCAGAAGGCCCCGCGGGCCAAGAAGGTGGTCCAGGCGATCGAGGAGGCCGGGGGCCGCGCCGTCGCCGTGGGAGCGGACGTCACGAAGCACGAGGACGTGCAGACCCTGGTGGACACGGCGGTGCAGACCTACGGGGGCCTGGACGTGCTGGTGCTCAACGCCTCCGGCGGCATGGAGACCGATCTGGGGGAGGACTACGCGCTGCGGCTGAACCGCGACGCGCAGCTGGATGTGCTGCGCACCGCCGCCGCCGTGATGCGCCCCGGGGGTCGGGTCGTGTACGTGACCAGCCACCAGGCGCACTTCATCCGCGAGGTCGAGACGATGCCCGAGTACGAGGCCGTCGCCCGCTCCAAGCGCGCCGGAGAGGACGCCCTCACCGAGGAGATCCCGCAGCTGTCCGAGAGGGGCATCGACTTCGTCGTCGTCTCGGGGGACATGATCGAGGGCACCGTCACCGCGACCCTGCTCAACCGGGCTCGCCCCGGGGCGCTGGAGGCCCGTCGGGCGGAGGCCGGGAAGCTGTACTCGGTCGAGGAGTTCGCCTCCGAGGTCGCCGCGATGGTCACGGCCGGTGTTCCCACCGGCCACGTGGAGCTGGTCGGCGGGGCCAAGGGCTTCGTAGACTGATCGACGCCGCCTCGGTGCCGCCGGTCCCGGATCGGCGGCACCCGTGCTGTCGCGCTCAGCCCAGCAGCGCCAGCAGCGCATCCAGCCGCGGCACGGGGATCCGTGCCGCGGCTGCCGCGTCCAGGGTCGGCTTGGCGCAGTAGGCGACGCCCAGTCCGGCGGCCTCGACCATGAGCAGGTCGTTGGCGCCGTCGCCCATCGCCGTCGTCGCCTCTTCGGCGACGCCGAGCTCCCCGGCCCAGGCGGTCAGGGCGCGGCGCTTGGCCGCGGCATCCACCACGGGCCCGAGCACCCGACCGGTCAGGCGGGGTCCGGACCCGTCGTCGGCGATCTCCAGGCCGTTGGCCAGGGTCCGATCCAGCCCGAGGCTTGCACCCAGGGGATCCAGGATCGCACAGAAGCCGCCGGAGACGGCGCCGATCCGATCCCCCCGGGCGTGCAGCCGCGCCACCAGCTCGCGCGCCCCCGAATTCAGGACGAGGTCCTCGCGCACCTCCTCCAGCACGCTGGCCGACAGGCCCGCCAGGGCGGCGACCCGTTCGCGCAGGGAGGCCGCGAAATCCAGCTCCCCCCGCATGGCCCGCTCGGTGATCGCCGCGATCCGCTCGCGGGCCCCGGCGCGGGCGGCCAGCTCGTCGATGACCTCCTGGCCGATCAGTGTGGAGTCCACGTCCGTGACCACCAGTCGGGGGGTGCCCTCCGGCAGCGCGGGCACGGCCATGACCTGCCAGCGCGCCTGCGGATCCAGGGCGTCCAGGACGCTCTGCACCCGTTCGACGCCGGGGTCCGGGACCTCCAGGTTCACGTCAGCTTCCGACCCTGCGGCGGCTCCGTGAGCGGAAGACTCCGCATCGGCTGCGAGCGTCGGGGGCCAGCGCAGCACGCGGAACCCGGGACCGGGGTCCTGGCGGGGTCCCCGGCGAGCGGAGATGCCGCCGTCGCGCGGGGGAAGGGGCGGCACGTGGATCTCCTCGACCCCCGCCGGAAGGCCGATTCCTGCGGCGGCTGCGCGTTGCACCAGCGCCGTGGGCCGGGTACGGGATCCGAGCAGCCCGGGCACGGCCTCCGTCCTCTCCCCGGGTGCTGGCACGGGCAGCTGCCCCAGCGGCGGCGCGGCCGAGGCGGGGGCGGAGGAGGACCGGTTCTCCTCGGACGGGGGACGGGAGGAGAAGGCGATGAGACGGCGGGGGTCGGACATGTCCCCATCGTAGGTGCCGTGCCGAGAGGGACCGTCGGTGGGGGATCGGAGAGCGGTCGCGGGTGCGGCTGGCGTCCGGGCGGCGGTACGGTGATCGAAAGCCGCCGGCGTCCTCGGATGCCCGCGGGTGGTTCGTCGGAAGAGGACGTCATGGCCGAATATCCCGCGTACGTGTGCACCCCCGAGGTGCGCTGGTCGGATCAGGATCTGCTGGGGCACGTGAACAACGCCCGGGTGATCACCCTGATCGAGGAGGCCCGCATCCGGTGGCTCCGAGAGGCCTGGGACCGGACCGATGTGCGGGATCGCCCGACGCTCGTGGCGGGAATGGAGCTGAACTACCGCCGCCCCGTCGTCTACGGGCCGCAGCTGAGCGTGGAGCTCGGCGTCGGGCGCGTGGGCCGCAGCTCGTACACGATCACCTGCCGCGGCATCCAGGACGGTCGGGTGGCCTTCGACGGCCTGACGGTGATGGTCATGGTCGATGCCGAGACCGGTGAGCCCACGGCCCTGAGCGAGCGGGAGCGGGATCTGCTCGGTCGCTACGGCAGCTTCGACCCGGAGGACCCGACGCGGCTGGACTGAGTCGCCGGTGCGGAGGCGTCGCCCCCCCGGAGCTGTGGACAACCTTCCGGCCGGGGCGTGGGATGGGCTAGTCTCGGGGGACTTGAGTGATTCACATCGCATGATCCTCGTCTGACCCTCGAGCACCCGGAGGCTCCCGTGGCCCGTTCGCACCGTCCCGC
>ERZ1023261.81-NODE-81-length-46079-cov-7.397141_pt1 | contig 46079 bp, 37 predicted proteins | sample MGYA00521234_ERZ1023261 | MGnify/ENA primary metagenome ERZ1023261 (study PRJEB32759, sample SAMN07749871) | skin metagenome | biome: transportation; feature: city; material: polyester macromolecule | host: Homo sapiens | place: Hong Kong:TC line | collected...
GCGGGGGGCGGTGGCGGGCTCGCGGAAGCGGCCGGCGCCCTGATACAGGGACGGCCCGCCCAGCAGCGACGGGTCCAGTCCGGACATCGGGTGTCCCTCGCCCACGAAGCGGGTCTGGGCCAACAGCACCATGAGCGGGTGGGTGAACATGAACACCACGATCAGGTCGGCGATCGCGGTGAGGCCGAGGGTGAACGCGAAGCCGCGCACGTTGCCGACGGCCACGAAGTACAGCACGACGGCGGCCAGCAGGTTCACGGCCTTGGACGCGGTGATCGTCCGCCGGGCGCGCTTCCAGCCCTCGTGCACGGCGACGGGCACGGTGTGGCCCGCGCGCAGCTCGTCCTTGATGCGTTCGAAGTAGACGATGAACGAGTCCGCCGTCAGACCGATCGCCACGATGAGCCCGGCGATGCCCGCGAGGGACAGGCGGTAGTTGTCCGTCCAGCCCAGGATCGCGATGGTCAGCCACGTCAGCACGCCCGCCACGATGATCGAGGCGAAGGTCAGCAGGCCCAGGGCCCGATACTGGAAGAACTGGTACACGGCCACGAGGCCGAGGCCGATCAGGCCGGCGATCAGGCCCCAGAAGAGCTGGTCCCGGCCGAGCGTGGCGGAGATCTGCTGCTCGGACTCGATCGAGAAGGAGATCGGCAGGGAGCCGTAGTTGAGCTGCTCGGCCAACTGCGCCGTCGTCTGCTCGTTCAGGGTGGGGCCGCTGATCTGCGCGCTGCCGTTGGTGATGACCACGTTGGACTGCGGCGCGGAGATCACGTCCCCGTCCAGCAGGATCGCGAACTGCTTGCGCGGGTCGCCCTCGGGGTACGGGGTGAGCTTCTGGGTGACCTCCGTGAAGGCCTTGGTGCCCTCCTCGTCGAACTCGATGTTGACGACCCACTGGTTGGTGGAGACGCCGCCCTGGGCCTGGGCCATGCCGTTGGACGCGCCCTTGATCTGGGTGCCCGGGATGACCACGGGGCCCAGGATGTACTTCTGGGCCGGCGTGACGGCGCCGTCGGCGAGCTCCTCGGAGGGCTGGCAGGCGACGATCGCCCGGTCGGACGGCGGCGGGGGCGCGGCCGGGTCCCGCGGGGCGGTGCAGTCCGTGGCCTGGAACTCGGCCAGCAGGGCCGGGGTGACCCAGTTCGGGTCGTAGGCGTCCGCCGGCTCCCCGTCGGGCTTCGGCAGCTGGTCTTCTGGCAGGCGCTGGTCCTCGGGGGTGGCCTCCCCCGGGCCGGACTGCAGCACGGGGCGGAACTGCATGTCCGCGGACGCCTGGATCAGGCGGCGGGTCTCCTCGTCCGGGACCCCGGGCAGGGAGACGACCACGTTCTGGGAGCCCTGCGTGGCGACCTCCGCCTCGGCCACGCCGGAGCCGTCCACACGCTGGCGGATGATCTCCACGGCCTGGTCCAGCTGCTCGGGGGTGACGGACTCGCCCGTCGAGGTCTGGGGGGCCAGCACCATCTGCGTGCCGCCCTCGAGGTCGAGGGCGAGCTTGGGAGCCCAGGAGGCCGCGCCGGAGGCCACGCCCCCGCCGAGGATCGCGGCCAGGACCACGAGGAGGGCGGCCAGCCAGGCCAGGGTGCGCCCGGCGGAGCCGGTGGGTGTTCTCTTCGCCATTGCTCAGGTGCTTCCGTCACATTCGAGCGGCCCCGCCAGGCGGGGCCGCGTGTGCAGGGGTGGGTGGGCCTCAGGCCAGGTCGTCGCGGCGCGGACGCGGGTCGTCGGCGTCGTCGGCGCGGTACTCGGTGCCGGGGGCGTCATCCAGACGCGACGGGTCCGCGGTGGGCGCGGCGGCGGGGTCGACGCCGGCCGGGGCCTCGGACGCGGCGGCCGTCTCGGGCTCCACGACGGTGGTGATGCCCTGCAGGTGCACGTCCATGCGGGTGCCCGGGGCGGTCTCCAGCGTCACCCGCTGGCCCTCGGTGTCCACGGCCACGACGGTGCCGAAGATGCCGGCGCCGGTCATGACCTCGACGCCCGGGGCGAGGGTGCTGCGCATCTGCGCCTGCTGCTGCTGCATCTTCTTGCCCTTGCGGAAGGAGAGGAAGAGCATCACCGCGAGCAGGGCGAAGGCGATGAGCATGAGCAGGCTGCCGCCACCCCCCTGGGCCTGCTGGGCGATCACGGGCAGGGTCGCGGCGGTGGCGACGGGCATGGGGGACTCCTGATGCTCGGGGTGGGCGGGCCTGTCCAGTGTAGGGGCCCGCCCTGGGCGTCACGGCCCCGGCGTGGCCTCCGGAGCGGCGAGGCCCAGGTGCTCCCAGGCCCCCGGCAGCGCGACGCGGCCACGGGGGGTGCGCGCCACCATGCCCTCGCGGATGAGGAAGGGCTCGGCCACGGTCTCCACGGTCTCGGCCTCCTCCCCCACGGCGGTGGCCAGCGTGCTGAGCCCCACGGGCCCGCCGCCGAACGTGGTGCACAGGGCCGTGAGCACGGACCGGTCGAGCCGGTCCAGGCCGCGCCCGTCGACGTCGTACATGTCCAGGGCGGCGGCGGCGTCGTGCGCGCCGACCTCGGCCAGCCCCTTCACGAGCGCCCAGTCCCGCACGCGGCGCAGCAAGCGGTTGGCGATGCGCGGGGTGCCGCGCGAGCGCCGGGCGATCTGCCGGTACCCCTCCGTGGCCAGCCGCATGTCCAGCAGCAGGGCGGAGCGGCGCAGGACGCGCTCGAGCTCCTCCTCGGTGTAGAAGTCCAGATGGCCCGTGAAGCCGAAGCGGTCGCGCAGCGGCCCCGGCAGGAGGCCGGCCCGCGTGGTGGCGCCGACGAGCGTGAAGGGCGGCAGCTCGAGCGGGATCGAGGTGGCGCCGGCGCCCTTGCCCACCACGATGTCCACCCGGAAGTCCTCCATGGCCATGTAGAGCATCTCCTCGGCCGGGCGGGACATCCGGTGGATCTCGTCGAGGAAGAGCACCTCGCCCTCGGTGAGCGAGGACAGGATGGCCGCGAGGTCGCCCGCGTGCTGGATCGCGGGGCCGGAGGACAGCCGCAGGGGGGCGTTCATCTCCGCGGCCACGATCATCGCCAGCGTGGTCTTGCCGAGCCCGGGCGGACCGGAGAGCAGGACGTGGTCCGCGGCGCGGTCGCGCAGCCGGGCGGAGGCGAGCATGAGGTCCAGCTGCTCGCGCACGCGCATCTGGCCCACGAACTCGTCCAGGTGCTTGGGGCGCAGCGCGGCCTCGAGCCGACGCTCCTCCGGGTCGACGGCCGCCGCGGACAGCGGCGAGGACTCCGCGCTCATCGCCCGCCTCGCACAGAGCCGGCCATGCCGACGTCGCGCAGGGTGGCACGCAGCAGCGCGGCGACGTCGCGGCCCTCGTCCAGCTCCGGGCGGGCCGCCACGGTGGCCTCGACGGCCTTGAGCGCCTCCTTCTCGGACCAGCCCAGGCCGGCCATCGCCTGCACGACGTCGGCGTGCCAGAGCGCCTCGACGGTCGGCTCGGCGCTCGCCTCGGCCTCCGCCTCGGGCACCGGCTCCCCGGTGGGCGCGAGGCGGCCGGAGAGCTCGACGATGATCTTGCGCGCCATCTTCGGCCCGATGCCGGGCACGCGGGTGAGGGTCTTCTCGTCCTCCTCGGTGACCGCCCGGCGCACGGTCTCGGGGTGGTGGACGGAGAGGATCGCCAGGGCGAGGCGGGGACCCACGCCGTTGGCCGTGATGAGCACCTCGAACACCTCGCGCTCGTCGCGGTCCGCGAAGCCGTAGAGGGTCAGGGCGTCCTCCTTGACCACGAGGTGGGTCTGCACCGCCCCCGGCCGGCCCTCGTGCAGGGTGGACAGCGTCTGCGGGGTGGCGGAGAACTGCACACCCAGGCCGCCGACGGCGATGACCGCCCGGTCGAGGGCCACGTGCTCGACGGTGCCGCTGAGCGAGGCGATCATGAGGGGCCCTCCTGTCGGGACGGACGGACGCCGGTCGGCGCGGATTCGAACATATCATCGAACGCCGGCCCGGCAGCGGCCTACCGGCGTCGCCCGCCGCCCGCCGAGCGCTCGGCGTCGAGCCAGGCCCGCTGCGCGGCGGTGAGCTGGCCCCGCGGGCGGGCGCGCGCGGGCGCCTTGGCGGCGAACTGCGAGCGCCCCGCCCGGGAGGCGAGGTCCGCGGTGTCGAGGCCGGTCTGGCCGGCGGCCGCGCCGAGGGCGGTGCCGCGCCAGCCGTGGGCGATGGCCAAGGCGAGGGCGTCGGCCGCGTCGGCCGGGCGCGGCGGGGCGTCGAGGCGGAGGATCCGGGTGACCATCGTGGTGACCTGCTCCTTGCCCGCATCGCCGTGTCCGGTGACGGCGGCCTTGACCTCGGAGGGGGTGTGCAGGCCCACGGGGACGCCGGCGCGCGCGGCCGCGGCGATCGCCACGCCCGCGGCCTGGGCCGTGCCCAGCACGGTCGGCGTGTTCGTGTTCGCGAACATGCGCTCGACGGCGGCGCGATCGGGCCGGTGCGCGGCGAGGACCGCGGAGACGGCCTCGTCGATGCGCAGGAGGCGCTGGTCCAGGGGGGCGGTGGGCGGGGTGCCCGTGACCTCGACGTGGACGAGCGCGGCCCGCCGTCGCGCGTCCACGTCCACCACGGCGATCCCGCAGCGGGTGAGCCCCGGGTCCACCCCGAGGATCCGGACGACGTCGGCGGGCCGGCGCGCGCTCAGCGCGATCAGTCCTCGTCGAGCTCGGCGAGGACCTCGGGGGCGATGTCCACGTTCGAGAAGACGTTCTGGACGTCGTCGAGGTCCTCGAGGGCATCGGCCAGCTTGAGGAAGGTGCGGGCGCCCGACGCGTCCAGGTCCACCTTCATGGTGGGGACGAACTCGAGCTCGTCGGACTCGTACTCCACGCCCGCCTCGTCGAGGGCCTTGGCCACGGACTGCAGGTCGGAGGGGTCCGAGAGGATCTCGAAGGAGTCGCCGGAGACGACGACCTCCTCGGCGTCCGCGCCGCCCTCGAGCACGGCCTCGAGCAGGCCGTCCTCGGTGTTGCCCTCGGCGGGCAGGCGCACGAGGCCCTTGCGCTCGAAGAGGAAGGAGACGGAGCCGGAGTCGGCCATGGTGCCGCCGTTGCGGGTGACGGCCGCGCGCACGTCCGCGGCGGCGCGGTTCTTGTTGTCGGTCAGGCACTCGACCAGCAGCGCCGAGCCCTGGGGGCCGCGGACCTCGTACATGATCTCGGCGTAGTCGATGACCTCGCCGGTCAGGCCGGCGCCGCGCTTGACGGCGCGGTCGATGTTGTCGTTGGGCACCGAGGCCTTCTTGGCCTTGGACACGGCCAGGTCGAGGGCGGGGTTGCCGGCGACGTCGGGTCCGCCGGCACGTGCCGCGACCTCGATGTTCTTGATGTACTTCGCGAACGCCTTGGCGCGCCGCGCGTCGATGACGGCCTTCTTGTGCTTGGTGGTCGCCCACTTGGAATGTCCTGCCATCACGCCTCCTCAGGTCTGGATCTCGTCTGCTGGCTCGACCGCCCAGTCTAGCGACGCCCGGTGGGGTGGCGCGGATCACGGCTGACTACACTCGCGCCCATGACCCACACCTCCGCGCCCTCCGTCCTGCCCGCCGACCACCCGCTGGCGACCCCCTCCGACCTGCCCTACGGGCTGCCCGACTTCTCCGCCGTCTCCGACGCGCAGCTGGCCGAGGCCGTGCGCGCGGGGATGGCGGCCCAGCGCGCCGAGGTCGACCAGATCCTCGGGGCGGCCACGGCGCCGACCTTCGAGAACACCGTCCGTGCGCTCGAGCTGTCCGGCCAGCTGCTGCGCCGCTCCGCCGCGATGTTCTTCACGCTCGTCGGCTCGGACGGCACGGATGCGCGGCAGGCCCTGGCCGAGGAGCTCTCCCCCGAGCTCGCGGCCCACGAGGACGCGATCCTGCTGGACCCGCGGCTGGCCTCGCGCGTCGCGGCGATCGACGACGGCGGCCTCACGGGCGAGGACGCCCGCCTGCTGGAGACGCTGCGCCTGCGCCTCTCCCTGGCGGGGGCGGACCTGGACGAGGCCGCGCGCGAGGAGCTGCGCGGGATCAACACGGAGCTGGCGTCCCTCTCGGCCGCCTACACGCGCCGCCTCGTCGCGGACACCGCCGCCCGCGCCGTGCTCGTCACGGACCGCGAGCGCCTGGCCGGTCTGAGCGAGGACGACCTGGCCGCGGCGGCGGGGGCGGCCGCCGAGGCGGGGCACGGGGACGGGGACGCGGCGGCGGGCCCGTGGCTGCTGACGCTGTCCCTGTTCACGTCGCAGCCGTGGCTGGCGTCCCTGCAGGACGAGGGGATGCGGCGCGAGGTGTTCGAGGCGTCGACGGGCCGGGGCGGGTCCGGGGAGCACGAGACGCTGACGACGGCGATGGCGATGGTGCGGCTGCGGCTGCGCAAGGCGCGGCTGCTGGGGGCGCAGAGCTGGGCCGAGCAGGCGCTGAAGGACCGGGCGGCGCCGTCGACGGCGGCCGTGGAGGAGCTGCTGGCCGCGATGGCGCCGCGGGCGATGGCCAACGCGCGGGCGGACGCGGCGACGGCGGCGGCGCACGCGGGCCGGACGGACGCCGAGGTGGCCCCATGGGACTGGCCGGCGCTGTCCGCGGCGTACGCGCGGGAGGAGTTCGCGGTGGACGCGGACGCCCTGCGCCCGTACTTCGAGCTGGACCGGGTGCTGACCGAGGGCGTGTTCGCGGCGGCGACGGCGCTGTACGGGCTCACGTTCGCCGAGCGCCCGGAGCTGGCGCGGCACCTGTACCGCCCCGGGATCCGGGTGTTCGAGGTGACGGGTGAGGACGGTGCCGGGGTGGGTCTGTTCGTCGCGGACCTGTTCGCGCGGCCGACCAAGTCGGGCGGTGCCTGGATGCACACGGTGCGGGACATGGCGGACGCCCTGGGCGAGCGCCCGGTGGTGTTCACCACGATGAATGTGCCGGCCCCGGCGGCGGGGCGTCCGGCCCTGCTGACGCTGGATGAGGCCACGACGCTGTTCCACGAGTTCGGCCACGCCCTGCACGGGCTGCTGGCCCGGGGCGAGTACGCCTCGCTCACCGGGACGAACGTGCCGCGCGACGTCGTCGAGTTCCCGTCGCAGGTCAACGAGGTGTGGCTGCGCGAGCCGTCCCTGCTGGCCGCGTACGCGCGGCACGTGGAGTCGGGCGAGCCGCTGCCGGCGGGGACGCTGGAGCGGCTCGAGGCGGCGGACCTGTGGGGCGAGGGGCACCGCACGGTCGAGTATTTGGGCGCGGCGCTCGTGGACTGGGCCTGGCACTCGCTGACGGAGGAGACGGTGGACGCCGCCACGGCCGACCCGGCCGCGTTCGAGCGCCGGGTGCTGACCGAGGCGGGCATCGACCCGGACCTGGTGCCTCCGCGCTACGGCACCGGCTACTTCAAGCACATCTTCGGCGGCGGCTACGCGGCCGGGTACTACTCCTACGTGTGGGCCGAGGTGCTGGACGCGGACGCCGTGGAGTGGTTCCGCGAGCACGGCGGGATGACGCGGGAGAACGGCCGCCGGTTCGCGGACGAGCTGCTCTCGCGGGGCGATACGCGTGACCTGCTGGAGTCCTACCGCGCGTTCCGTGGCCGGGACGCCGAGCTCGAGCCGCTGCTGCGCCGTCGGGGGCTGGCGGACGCCGCGGCCTGAGCGCGGTCAGCGCCCCCGGCCGCCGGGGCGGGGGGCGCTGAGCACGGCGCGCAGCCAGCCGCGCACGGTGGTGTCCCACTTGCGCGGGTCCACGTTCTGCTCGCGGGTGTGGCGGGCCTGGTGGAAGCGGACGAACCGCACGAGGTCCGGGTTGCGCTCGGCCAGGTCCTGCGAGGGGCCGACGGGCACGTACTCGTCGTCCTCGGAGTGCAGGATCAGCGTGGGCACACGCACGTGGTCGGCGCGGGTCACCCAGTCCAGGGCCTTGAGGTCCACGGGGGCGGCCAGGCCCGTGATGAACCGGCCGGCCCGGTTGGCCAGCAGCCACTGGCCGAGCAGGCCCACGGCTTCGGGGATCCGGTTGAGCCGGGCCTGGTGGCGCAGCACGTCCACCCAGTCGATGACGGGGCCCGTCAGGACCACGCCGCGCACGTGCGGGGCCAGCGGGGAGCGGTCCACGGTCTGCAGCACCACGGCCCCGCCCATGGACCAGCCGAAGAGGACGACGTCCCGGGCGCCGTGGTCGAGGGCGTAGCGGATGGCCGCCTCGACGTCCTCCCATTCGGTGGTGCCGAGCCCGTAGCGGGCGTCGGCGGCGTCCGGGGCGTCGCCGTCGTTGCGGTAGGAGATCAGCAGCGACGTCATGCCCAGGCGGCGGGCGGTCGGCACGGCGCGGATGCCCTCGTTGCGGCGCGCGCCGCGGCCGTGGACCATCACCGCCCACAGCCCCTCCGCGGGACGGGGTTCGCCGTCCTCGCTGGGGTCCGGCTCGATGCGCCATGCGCGGGCGTGGCCGCCGGGCACCGGCACCTGCACGTCCTCGGCGTCGAGCCCGGCGTCGGCGGGGGTCGGGTAGACGAAGCCGGTGAACCGGCCCCGGGTCGCCGTCGTCAGATCGCCGGAGAAGACCTCCTCGACCGCGCGCTGCACCGTGCCGTCCCGGGGGTCGAAGGAGGTGATCTCCCCGATGCGGGCGCATCCGGCGCCGTCGTCGAACGTGAGGGAGTACTGGCCGGGCACGGTGGTGTACTCGTCGGCCTGCAGGATCACGTCCTGCCCGGCGGGCGTGTCGACGACGGCGAGGATCGGCGTGGACTCGGCGTGGCGGCGCACGGGGGTCACCACGGTGCGGGCGAACACGCCTGCGAGCGCCGAGCTCGCCCCGGCCAGCACGAAGGCGGAGGCCGCGGCGACGCTGAGCACGGGCGGGGCCCAGCGGGCCACCGGGGAGGCCACGGCCACGCCGCCGCGCACCGATCCGGTGACTCCGCGGCGGACCAGGCGGCCCGCTCGGCGGACGCGGGAGTCGCGACCCCCGGCCCGCCGGGCTGCCACGGTGACGGCGGCGGCCAGGGCGGGCGGCAGGTCGGCGGGGTGGGGACGGGGACGGCGGGGTCGTGCGGCCATGCGCGCCATTGTCCTCCACGGGCGGGCGCGCCCGCCAATGCGACGCCGGTCGGGAACACGACGGCGCTCCGGACCGTTGCACCGGGCATGACCGAGACTCCCCACACCCCCCATGACGGCCCCACCCCCGACCCCGCGCGGGACGTCCCCGCTCCCGAGCAGACCCTGGCCGCCCCGGGCGGCGCCCGCCTGACGGACGAGGAGTGGGCCCGACGGCTCACGCCCGAGGAGTTCCAGGTGCTGCGCCGGGCCGGCACGGAACGGCCCTTCACGGGCGAGTACTGGGACTCGCACGTGAAGGGCGTGTACGCGTGCCGGGCGTGCGGGTCCGAGCTGTTCCGCTCGGACGAGAAGTTCGACGCGCACTGCGGCTGGCCCTCGTTCTTCGCACCGCTCGCGGAGGACCGGGTGGAGTACCTGAAGGACACCACCCTGGGCATGGAGCGGATCGAGGTGCGGTGCGCGGCGTGCGGCTCCCACATGGGTCACGTCTTCGCGGGCGAGGGCTATGACACCCCCACGGACCTGCGCTACTGCATCAACTCGATCTCGCTGCGCCTGGCCCCCGCCGACGACGCGGCGGCCCCGGACGGGGCGCGCTGATCCGGTGCGGGAGCGCCGTGGCGTCCACGGCGCGCCCCCGCGGCCCGCTGGGCCCCGCAGCCTAGGCTGACGGGCATGAGCGTGATCGGGCCCCGTCGCCTCTCCGCCGCCCCCGGGGCGGTCGAGGCGCCCGTGCCGCCGGGGGTGTTCCGGCGTGCCCTGGCGGACCTGCGCGATGCGCGGCCACGGACCGAGGTGCGGCTGCGGGAGATCCCGGCACCCGAGGGGCAGGCGCCCTTCGCCGTCGCCCTCGCCGCCGACGTGTGCGACGGGCCGGGCGCGACCGGCGGCGTGCTGGCCACGGGGCGGTTCGTCCTCCTGCACGACCCGGCCCCGGACGCCCGGTGGCCGGGAGGCTTCCGGGCGGTGACATGGATCCGTGCGAGCCTGGAACCGGACGTCGCACTGGACCAGCTGGCCGGCGCCGTCGCGTGGACGTGGCTCGTGGAGGCGCTCGAGCGCCGCCACGCCGAGCACTCCCACGCCGGCGGCACCGCGACGCGCAGCATCGCGGAGGGCTTCGGGACGCTCAGTGCGGCCCCGGACACCACCGACATCGAGCTGCGCGCCTCGTGGACCCCGGCCCCGCGGGACCTCGGCTCGCATCTCGAGGCGTGGTCGGACATGATCTGCGCGTTCGCCGGTCTGCCGCCCGAGCACGCCGCGGACGTCCACACGGCCGGCCCCTGACCGCGCGCCCGCGCCTCCGACACACCGGGCCCCGGCCCGTCCCCGCCCCGACCTCCCCGAACAGGAGCAGCATGACCGACGCCCCCGAGACGGCCGCCCCGGACGCGCCCCCGCGGCTGATCGCCACACCGGCCGGTGGAGTCCCCCGGCTCACCGACACCCGCGCGGGCCTGGAGGCCTGCGCCGCGGCGCTCGCCGCGGGGACCGGGCCCGTCGCCGTCGACGCGGAGCGCGCCTCCGGGATCCGGTACGGCCAGCGGGCTATGCTCGTCCAGCTCAAGCGCGAGGGCGCCGGCATCTGGCTCGTCGATCCCGAAGCCCTCGACGGGCTGGCCCCGCTGCAGGAGGCCCTCGCGGGCGTCGAGTGGATCCTGCACGCGGCCAGCCAGGACCTGCCCTGCCTGGCCGAGCAGGGGCTGCGCCCCGATCGGCTGTTCGACACCGAGCTCGCGGCCCGGGTGTCCGGCCTGCCGCGCGTCGGCCTGGCCGCGGTCCTGGAGGAGCTGCTGGGGGTCACCCTCGCCAAGGAGCATTCGGCCGCCGACTGGTCGGTGCGTCCGCTGCCCGAGGCGATGCTCACCTACGCGGCGCTCGACGTCGAGCTGCTCGTCCCGCTGCGCGAGGCCCTGATCGCGCGCCTCGAGGCCGACGGCAAGCTCGCGTGGGCCGAGCAGGAGTTCGAGCACGTGCGCACGGCCCCGCCGCCCACGCCGAAGAAGGACCCCTGGCGCGGCACCTCGGGCTCCCAGACGCTGCGCCGCCCCGTGCAGCGCGCGGTCCTCAAGCGCCTGTGGGAGGCCCGCGAGGACCTCGCCCGCCACCGCGACGTCGCCCCCGGCCGGCTCATCCCGGACCGGTCGATCGTCGCCGCCGCGGCCGCCCAGCCGCGCACCGTCCCCGCCCTGCGCCAGACCTCCGGCTTCCACGGCCGCGCCGCGAGCCGCGAGGCCCCGCGCTGGATCGCCGCGATCCGGGCCGGCGTCGAGGACGCCGAGCGGGGCGACGCCCCCGCGGCGCAGATCCGCACCGGGGACGGCCCGCCCCCACCCCGGGCCTGGAAGGACCGGGACCCGGTGGCGGACCGCCGCCTGCGCACGGCCAAGGCCCGCGTCGCCCGACGGGCCGAGCAGCTGGGGATGCCCACCGAGAACCTCCTCACCCCGGACACCCTTCGGCGGATCTGCTGGACCCCGCCCGCCCCGATCACCCCCGAGACCGTCGACGCGTTCCTGACGGAGCGGGGCGCGCGCCCGTGGCAGGTGGAGAACGTCGGCGCGATCGTCACGGTCGCGCTCCTCGACCCCGATCCCGCCGGCGCCTGAGCCCCCGACGCGGCCGGCCGGATCGGTCCGTCGCGTCGCGTCGACGCGGAGGCTACTCGCCGGTAGTGTGACCCGCATGACATCCGTTTCTCTTGCTTCCTTCGACCACCTGCCCGCCCTGGCCCCGGATGAGGTCGTCACCACCGTCACCGTGACCGACCACGCCCTGCCCGAGGGTGCGGGCACGCTCGCGCTGCTCACGCTGGACAACGGGCAGGGACCCCGCCGGCCCGCGACCCTGGGCCCGGCCACGCTCCTCGGCCTCGGCCGGGTGCTCGACGAGCAGGCCGCCCGGGCCGCCGCGGGCGCGATCCAGGCCCTGGCCGTGACCGGTGTGGAGGGGACCTTCGCGGCCGGGGCGGACCTGTCCCTGATCGCGGGCCTCACCGACGACGTCGGCCGCGACCTGGCCCTGCTCGGCCACGCCGTCTACGACCGGCTCGCGGCCCTCGAGATCCCCACGGTCGCGCTCGTGAACGGCCTCGCCCTCGGCGGCGGCCTCGAGCTGGCCCTGGCCGCCGGACACCGCGTGGTGGCCGCCGATGCGAAGGGCTTCGGCCTGCCCGAGGTCCGGCTCGGCCTGATCCCCGGCTGGTCCGGCGTGTGGCGCGTGCCCCATCTGATCGGCCCGGAGGCCGCCGTCGACGTCGTGCTGAAGAACCCCCTCGACGACAACCGCATGCTCGACGCCCGCGCGGCGCACGGGCTCGGCCTGATGGACCGGATCGTGGAGGGGGACCTCCTCGACGCGGGCCTCGAGCTCGCCGCCGCCCTGGTCGCCGGGGACGAGTCCGTGGCGGCCGAACTGGCCGCCCACCGCGACCGCGACGTGTCCGACGCCGCCTGGGACCGCGCCCTGGCGGCGCTGGAGCGGCTGCAGGCCGCTCGCCCCGGACGCCACCTGCCGGCGCGCCGTCACCTGGAGGACCTGTTCACCGGCGCCCGCACGCGCACCCGCGCCGAGTCCGCCCAGGCCGAGGCGGACGCCCTCGGGACGCTGCTGCACTCCCCCGAGTTCCGCCGCACCGTGTACGCGTTCCTCGGCCTCGTCCAGGGCCGCGCCAAGCGCCCCGCCGGCGACCCGGGCCGCGAGCTCGCCCGCGAGGTCCGCAAGGTCGGCATCGTCGGTGCGGGCCTGATGGCCGGCCAGCTCGCCCTCGTCTTCGCCCGGCACCTGCGGGTGCCCGTCGTGATGACGGACGTCGACGCCGAGCGTGTCGAGCGCGGCCTGGCGGGCGTGCGCGCGCAGGTCGAGAAGATGGTCTCCCGTGGACGGCTCTCCGCCGAGGACGGCCAGGCCCTGGCCGGGTTGATCACCGCGGACACGGACAAGGCGGTGTACGCGGACGCCGACATCGTCATCGAGGCCGTCTTCGAGGAGCTCGAGGTCAAGCGCACCGTCTTCCGCGAGCTCGAGGGCATCGTGCGTGAGGACGCCATCCTGATGACCAACACCTCGAGCCTGTCCGTGGCCGCCATGGCCGAGGTCCTCGAGCATCCCGAGCGCCTCGTGGGCTTCCACTTCTTCAACCCGGTGGCGGTCATGCCGCTCGTGGAGATCGTGCGGACCGAGGCGACGACGGACGAGGTCGTGGCCACCGCGTTCGAACTGACCCGCCGGCTCCGCAAGACCGGCGTGCTCGTCCACGACGCCACCGCGTTCGTGGTCAACCGCGTCCTGCTGCGCATGATGGGCGAGGTGCAGAACTCCTTCGACGAGGGCACCGACGCGCACGAGGCCGACCACGCGCTGGACCCGCTGGCCCTGCCGATGACGCCGTTCACCCTCCTGGCCATGGTCGGCATCCCCGTGGCCCAGCACGTGTCCGAGTCCCTCTCCGCGTCCTTCGGCGCGGAGCGCTTCCCGGTCTCGGCGAACCTGCAGCGCCTGATCGACGCCGGCAAGACCGCGATCTGGGCCAAGGACGTCCGCCCCGACCGGCGCGACGAGGAGGCCGCCGGCGCGACCGGCGAGCAGATCCCGGAGGCGACCGCGGCCCTGCTGGAGCAGGGCTCGACCCCGCAGACCTCCGAGGAGCTGCTGCGCCGGGTCGAGGACGCGCTGGCCGAGGAGATCGGCCTGCTCCTGGACGAGCGCGTCGTCGCGGCCCCCGAGGACGTGGACCTGTGCATGATCCTCGGCGCCAACTGGCCCCTGCACCTGGGCGGCATCACGCCGTACCTGGACGACTGCGGGGCCGCCGAGCGGGTGAACGGGCGGCGCTTCCACCCGGCCGCGCAGGCCTGACCGGCCCCGGCCGGGCCGTCCGCGACGGCCCGGCCCACGGCTCAGGCGATCGGCAGCCCGGCGAACGTCACCACGTGCGCGTCGAGCCCGGCGGTCGCCGCGGCCTGGTCGGCCACGGGGGTCGAGGCGGTGCCCCCGCCCCAGTCGGAGGCGACCACGGCGCCCTCGCGCACGAGGTGCGCCCCCAGCTCCACGCCGTCCGCGACGACGGCCACCCGCACGTCCGACCCGCCCGCGTCCGCCGGGCGCAGCTCGGCGCGGGGCACGCGCAGCCCGCCCTGCAGGGGCGAGGCCTCCTCGAGCCGGTCCACGGCGAGCGGGCCCTCGGCGGCCACCCGCGCGAGGAGGAGGTACTCCGCGTACGAGGGCAGCACCGCGGCGTCGATGCCGGCCCGCTCACGGTCGATGCGCACCCGCTGGGCTCCGGCGGAGTCCTCGTGGGTCGTCCATGCCCAGCCGTCCCCGTCGGGCGTGAAGCCGACCTGCGTCTGGGCGAGGTAGCGCTCGGGCAGTCCACCGCGGGCGGCGCGCTGGGCGGGCGTGGGGGCGAAGCCCATGCGGGTGGTCAGCACGCCGTCCTCCAGCACCCGGTGCAGGAAGCCGACGTGCACGTCGTCGAGGGTCACGGCCTCCCACCGCTCGAAGGGAGTGAGGTCGAAACGGGCGGCGCCGGTGGGGCGCGGGGCGGGGTGGGTCACGGCGGTGCTCCTGGGGCTCGGGGGTCCGTCCCCCCGATCCTCGCACCCGTCGGGCCCGGTCGCATCCGCCCTCGCCACGGGCGATAATGGGTCGATGACCACGCAGGACTCCCCCCTCACCCCGAACTCCTCCCGGTCCGGCTGCTGCGACGACCACGCCCGCCCGGACACCTCCCGCCGCACCGTCCTGGGCCGCGGCGCCGCCGTCGCCGCCGCGGGTGCCGGCACACTCGCGCTGGCCGGCTGCACGGACCGGCTGCGTGAGAAGGACACCGCGCAGGACCACTACACCGGCTCCGACGCCGTCGACGCGCTGCCCGCCGCCGAGCTGCCCGTGGGCGCCTCCCGGGAGGTGCAGGTGCAGGGTAGGACGCTGATGATGCATCGCGTGGACGAGACCACGGTGACCGCCTTCACCAACGTGTGCACGCATCAGGGCTGCCTGCTCCAGGTCGTGGACCGGCAGGAGGGCCCGGCCTACGCCTGCCCCTGCCACGGCTCGCACTTCGACGTCACCTCGGGGAAGCCGTTCGGCGGCCCGGCCCGCAAGGCCCTCATGGACTACGACGCGGCCGTCGTCGACGACCGCATCGTCGTCAAGCTCTGAGCCCGGCTCATTCCTCCGGCGCGCCGTAGCGCCGGCGCGGGGGCACCACGACGGCGGAGCGGTCGTTGGGGTCCCACGCCGGCTGCTCGCGCCGCCGCGCCGGGTAGTAGCGGTGCCGCCACCAGAACCAGATGAGCGCCCCCAGCACCGGCAGCAGCAGCATGAGGCCGACCCACGGCAGGCGCGCCCGGGCGTCCAGGGGGCTGCGGCCCAGCGAGACGAAGCCGGCCACCCACAGCGCACCGGCCACGACGGACACGGTCCAGCCCAGGGCGGCCTCCCCCGGCGTCGGCACGAGCGGGGTCGCGGCGGCCGCGCCGGTCAGCGCGCCGGCCATCAGAAGAGCGCGACCTTCTCCGGGCCCGGGAACAGGGCGTCCAGCTCGGCCAGGTCCTCCGCGGTGGCGAGCCAGTCGGCCGCCGCCGCGTTCTCCACGACCTGCGCGGCACGGGTGGCGCCGGCGATCACGGAGGACACCGGTCCCTGCGCCGCCAGCCACCCGATCGCGGCCTGGACCTCGGTGATCCCCCGCTCCCGGGCGAACCGGCCGAACGCGGCCAGCTGCTCCAGGTCGGCGTCGGCCACCATGTGCTGGCGCACGTGGGACAGGCGCGAGCCCTCGGGGGCGTCGCCCTGCGAGTACTTGCCCGTGAGCAGCCCGTTGGCCAGCGGGAAGTACGGCAGGACGCCGAGCCCGAACTCGGCCGCCGCCGGGACCACCTCGAGCTCGGCCCGGCGGTCCAGCAGGTTGTAGTGGTTCTGCGCGGACACGAAGCGCTCCACGCCCAGCTCGCGGGCCACGTACTCGGCCTGGGCGATCTGCCACCCGGCCCGGTTCGAGTGGCCCACGTAGCGGACCTTGCCGGCGCGCACGAGGTCGTCGAGCGCGCGGAGGGTCTCCTCGATGGGCGTGGCCGGGTCCGGGGTGTGGAACTGGTAGAGGTCGATCCAGTCGGTGCCGAGGCGGCGCAGGGAGTCCTCGACGGCGCGCACGATGTACCGGCGGGAGCCCCGCGCGCCGCCGTCGTCGCCGGCGACACCGCCCATGTCCATGCCGAACTTGGTGCCGATCACCACCTCGTCGCGGCGGGCGCCCAGGGCGCGGCCGAGCCGCTCCTCGGACAGGCCGGGCTCGGCGCCGTAGACGTCGGCGACGTCGAAGAAGGTGATGCCGGCGTCGAGCGCGGCGTGGACGACGGCGTCGGTGCCGGCCTGCTCCAGCGTGGCGGTGCCGGGGCGGCCGAGGTTGTTGCAGCCCAGGCCGACGACGGAGACGGTCAGCCCGGAGCGGCCGAGACGGGTGTGGCGCACGGGTCAGCCCTCCTGCTCTGCGGTGCGGACGTCCACCTTGTTCGGCTGCACGCCGTCGGCGCGCTTGGCGGCCGCCGGGATCTCGGCGGCGGCCTTGCGCGCGTGGGGGGTGCGGACGCGCAGCACGAGGGCACCGGCCTCGTCGACGACGTCCTCGACCTCGCCGAGACCGCGCCAGGCCAGCTGGTGGGTCACCTCGACGCGCAGCCGCTCGACGGTGCGCCGCTCGATCGCCGTGGCCTCCCGGCCGCGGAGCCGGTAGGCCACCGGCAGCACGGCGAAGGTCGCGGGGTCCGCCTCGGCGAAGCCCTCCTCCGCGCCCTGCGCCACGAACGCGGCCAGCAGCTGATCACCCTCGGCCTGGTCGGCCAGGGGCTGCTCCCCGACGGTGCCGGGCTGGCCGACCCGGCCGTGGTGGACCACGAACTCCCCGGCCTCCGCGTCGGCCCATGCCTCGCGGTACTCGAAGAGCCGGGCGCCGTCGTCGCCGACGCTCTCACGGTACAGCCGGACGATGCTCATGCCTGCTCCTGGTGGTGGGGGGCGGCCGCGTCCTCGGGGACGGGCCGGGCGTACGGGACCTTGGCGCCGAGGACCTGGGCGACGGTGTCCTGGGTGATGCGCTGCGCGGTGAGGCCCACGCGGGCCAGCACCTGCTCGCGGCTGCCGTGGGCGAGGAACTCGACCGGCAGGCCGACCTCGTTCAGGGCGGTGTCCACGCCGGCCGCGCGCATCTCCTGCCGGATCCGCGAGCCGACGCCGCCGGCCCGCACCCCGTCCTCGAGGCACACGACGATCCGGTGGCGGGCGGCCGTGTCGATCACGGACCGGGCCACGGGCAGGACCCACCGCGGGTCGATCACCGTGGCGCTGATGCCGTGCCGCTCGAGCCGTTCGGCGACGTCGAGGCCGAGCTCGGCCATCGCGCCCACCGCCACGATCAGCACGTCCCGCTCGGCGCCGTCGCGTCCGCCGGCCTCGCCGCGCCGGGCGAGCACGTCCGTGCCGTCCGACAGCCGCTCCAGGGCGCGCACCGGCTCGCCGACCGAGCCCTTCGCGAACCGCACCACGGTGGGCGCGTCCTCGACGGCGACGGCCTCGCGCAGCTCCTCCCGGAGCGTGTCCGCGTCGCGGGGCGCGGAGATCCGCAGCCCCGGCACCGACTGCAGCAGGGCCAGGTCCCACATGCCGTGGTGGCTCGGGCCGTCCGGCCCGGTGACGCCCGCGCGGTCCAGCACGAACGTCACGCCCGCACGGTGCAGGCCCACGTCCATGAGCACCTGGTCGTACGCGCGGTTGAGGAAGGTCGCGTAGACGGCCACCACGGGGTGCAGACCGCCGAAGGCCATGCCGGCGGCCGAGGTGACCGCGTGCTGCTCGGCGATGCCGACGTCGAACACCCGGTCCGGGTGGGCCAGCGCCATCGGGGCCAGGCCCACGGGGTTCTGCATGGCGGCGGTGATGGCCACGACGTCCGGCCGCTCGTCCGCGATCGCGACCATCTCCTCGCCGAACACGGAGGTCCAGGACTGGGCCGTCGACGAGGTGATGGGCTCGCCCGTGGAGGGGTCGATCACGCCGATCGCGTGGAACTGGTCCGCCTCGTGCGCGACCGCCGGCGCGTAGCCGTGCCCCTTCTCGGTCATCGCGTGGACGATCACGGGCCCGCCGTACGCCCGCGCGTCCTCGAGGGCCTCCTCCATGGCGGTGAGGTCGTGACCGTCCACCGGGCCGATGTACTTCATGCCCAGGTCCTCGAACAGGCCCTGCGGCGCCCAGAGGTCCTTGAGGCCCTTCTTCGCCGCGTGCAGCGGCCGGTACACCAGCTCACCCGCGAGGCCGGCCTCCTGGAGGCGGCGCTTGAGGTAGTCGAGGGTCTGCTCGTAGCGGTGGTGGGTGCGCACCTTGTCCAGCACCCCGCGGCGCAGTCCGCCCAGGTGCTCGGCGACGCCGCCCACCGTGGGCGCGTACGAGCGGCCGTTGTCGTTGACCACGATCACCACGCGCCGATCCCGGCCGGCGGCGATGTTGTTGACCGCCTCCCAGGCCATGCCCCCCGTGAGCGCGCCGTCGCCGATCACGGCCACCACGGTGCGGTCCCCCTGCCCGGTCTGCGCCCAGGCCCGCGCGATGCCGTCCGCCCAGGAGAGCGAGCTGGAGGCGTGCGAGGACTCCACCACGTCGTGCTCGGACTCGGTGCGGTCGCCGTAGCCGGACAGGCCCCCCTCCTGGCGGAGCGTCGTGAAGTCCTGGCGTCCGGTGAGCAGCTTGTGCACGTACGACTGGTGGCCCGTGTCGAAGATGACCGCGTCCTTCGGCGACTCGAACACGCGGTGCACGGCCAGCGTCAGCTCGACGACGCCCAGGTTCGGTCCGAGGTGGCCGCCCGTCTTGGAGACGTGGGCGATCAGGTAGGCGCGGATCTCCGCCGCCAGCGCGGTCAACTGGTCCTCCGTGAGGGCCGACAGGTCCGCCGGGCGGGCGATCTGCGGCAGCAGCGGGGCGCCGGGGCTCGTGGGGGGCAGATGTTCCATGGTGCGACCAGCCTACTCCGCGGGTCCGCACCCGGGCGGGACGCGGGCGGCGGCCCGCGCGGGCGGGCCCCGTGGATCAGGCCTTCGCGGCGATCTGACGGAGCACGTACTGAGACATGCTTCGCTCTGCCTGGCGATAGTTGCACAGCTTCCGTCGGCTCTCAGGATCCCTGTCTCGATGGGACGCCCGACGATGCAACCGTACAAGACCAATTTCTCTTGGGTGATCGGCGGTACTGGGATCGTCTTCTCACCACGGTGATGTTCACGAGACGACGCAGCCGATCCCGTCACGACGGCGAGCGAGGTGAGCCCGTCCGTTCGGGCCTCGATTCCATCTGCGACCAGGGCCGCCGAGCCGATGTTCTCCATCGCAGCCTCAGCGCTGCCACCCCGGGTCGACTGGATCTTGGCCGGGCGATTCCACGCCCGCCGATCGACATCGACTTGATACCCGGGAGGGGTATAGCGTTGACTGGACCAGAACGAACAGGAGACTTCATGCGCAAGCACCTCATGACCACCGTCGCCGCAGGAGTGCTCGGAGGAGCGCTCGTGTTCACCGGCTGCAGCACCGGCGGCGACCAGGACCAAGGGACCCCCTCGACGACCAGCCAGCACGAGGGCCACGGCAGCAGCTCTGACAGCGGCGGGATGGAGCATCCGATGGACGGCGGCCCCGCCCCCGAGGGCATCGAGACGGCTGCGTCGCCCACATACCCGGTCGGCACCGAGGTCACGCTCACCGCCGACCACATGGAGGGCATGGACGGTGCGAACGCGACGATCGCCGGCGCGTACGACACGTACACCTATGCGGTGGACTTCACGCCGTCCGCAGGCGGGGAGCCGGTCAAGGATCACAAGTGGGTCGTCCAGCAGGAGATCAAGGACGCCGGAGATGAACGTCTGGCCGACGGCACCGAGGTCACTCTCGAGGCCGAACACATGGAAGGCATGAAGGGCGCGAAGGCGACCATCGCCTCCTCCACCGAGGAGACCGTCTACATGGTCGATTACGAGTCCGACGGCATGACGATGACCAACCACAAGTGGGTCGTCGAGAGCGAGCTCAAGCCGGCCTCCTGAGCCGATCGCCGCGGGCGCGCTGAAGGTCCGCGGCGAAATACGACCCGATCGAAGGAAAGATCGGGGAATGACGAGGGGAAGCGAAGAGCATGACGGACCCGACCACGCATCACCATGACCACGCCGGCGTCGCGACCACCGAGTCCGGCCACCGTGACGACTCGCGCGCCGAGAACGAAGACCACACCATGGAACACGGTGACCACGCCGGGCACGGTCATCACGGCGGTGGTCACGCGGGCCACGGCGACCACGTCGGCCAGTTCCGGCGGCTGTTCTGGATCAACCTGATCATCGCCATCCCGGTGGTCGCGTTCTCCCCCATGTTCGCCATGCTCCTGGGCTACTCGGTCCCCAGCTGGGCGGGCTGGGTCGCCGCAGTCCTCGGCTCCGTCATGTACGCCTGGGGCGGCACCCCGTTCCTCACCGGTGCTGTCAGCGAGCTGAAAAGCCGCCAGCCGGGGATGATGCTGCTCATCGCGCTCGGCATCACCGTAGCGTTCCTCGCCTCCTGGGCCGCCACTGTCGGTCTCGTCCACCCCGAGCTCGAGTTCTGGTGGGAGTTGGCGCTGCTGATCGTCATCATGCTGCTGGGCCACTGGATCGAGATGCGCTCACTGGCCCAGACCACCTCGGCGTTGGACTCCCTCGCCGCGCTGCTCCCTGACGAGGCTGAGCGTATAGAGGGAGACGACGTCGTCAAGGTCGACCCGGCAGAGCTGCGCGTCGGCGACGTCGTCATCGTCCGGCCTGGCGGCAGCGTCCCCGCCGACGGCACCATCGTCGACGGCCGCGCCGACATGGACGAGTCCATGATCACCGGCGAATCACACCCCGTCGCCCGCGGCGAGGGCGAGAACGTCACCGCCGGCACCGTGGCCACCGACTCCGGCCTGCGCGTAGAGATCACCGCCACCGGCGACGACACGGCTCTGGCGGGCATCAACAGGCTCGTCGCCGAGGCGCAGGGCTCATCCTCCCGTGCCCAGCGCATCGCCGACCGGGCTGCGGCCCTGCTGTTCTGGTTCGCCCTCGGAGCTGCGCTGATCACCGCCGTCGTCTGGACGCTCTTCGGGCTCCCCGACGACGCGGTCGTTCGCACCATCACTGTCCTCGTCATCGCCTGCCCCCATGCGCTGGGTCTGGCGATCCCTCTGGTCGTGTCCATCGCCACCGAGCGCGCCGCCCGCGGCGGCGTCCTGATCAAGGACCGCCTCGCCCTGGAGTCCATGCGCCAGGTCGACGCGGTGCTCTTCGACAAGACCGGCACCCTGACCAAGGGCGAGCCCACCGTCACCGGCGTGGAGCCGACCGGCGGCCTGAATGCCGAACAGCTCCTCGCCCTGGCCGCCTCCGCCGAGGCCGACAGTGAGCACCCCCTCGCCCGGTCCATCGTCACCGCCGCCAAGGAGAAGGGCCTCGCCGTCGAACCGGCCAGCGGGTTCACCTCCTCCCCGGCGGTCGGCGTCACCGCGACGGTGGCCGACCATGAGATCCGCGTCGGCGGACCCCGTCTGCTCGAGGAGACCGGCCAGGACGAGATCGGTGTCGCCGACGAATGGCGGGCAGAGGGTGCGATCATCCTGCACGTCCTCCGCGACGGCAAGGTCATCGGCGGTCTCAAGCTCGCCGACGAGGTTCGCCCAGAGTCCCGCGACGCCGTCGATGCGCTCCATCAGCTCGGCGTCGAGGTCGTCATGATCACCGGCGACGCGGAAGCCGTGGCGAACGAGGTGGGAAGAGAGCTCGGCATCGACCGGGTCTTCGCCGGCGTCCGCCCCGAGGACAAATCCGCCAAGGTCGACCAGCTGCAGAAGGAGGGCAAGAAGGTCGCCATGGTCGGCGACGGCGTCAACGACGCCCCTGCCCTGGCCCAGGCCGACGTCGGCATCGCCATCGGGGCCGGCACCGACGTCGCCATCGCCTCTGCAGGTGTCATCCTCGCCAGCTCCGACCCGCGTAGCGTGCTCTCGGTGATCCAGCTCTCCCGTGCCGCATACCGTAAAATGAGGCAAAACCTGTGGTGGGCTGCAGGGTACAACTTGCTCTCTGTGCCGCTCGCGGCTGGCGTGCTCGCACCCGTCGGCTTCGTCATGCCGATGTCAGTAGGTGCGATCCTGATGTCGATCTCCACCGTCGTCGTCGCGCTCAACGCCCAGCTGCTGCGTCGCATCGACCTCGCCCCAGATGCCAGCACCCGCTCCGTCCTGGAGCACCAGAAGTGAAGGACACACCCGTGACCACTGACACTGCAGCCGATGAGACCGGCACCGACACCGGAGCCCATCGGCACGGCTACATCAGTGACAAGGACCGCTACCGCAACCGCATGAAGCGTATCGAAGGCCAAGCCCGCGGCATCACGAAGATGATCGACGACGAAAAGTACTGCATCGACATCCTCACCCAGGTCTCGGCCCTCACCCGCGCCCTGCAAGGAGTGGCGACCGGTCTGCTCGATGACCACCTCAAGCACTGCGTGCTCGACGCCGCCAAGAAAGGCGATGAAGACGCGGCCATCGCCAAGATCCAGGAGGCCACCGACGCCATCAATCGCCTCGTGCGCTCCTGACACCATCCGATTTCGTCAACACAGGGTGCCTCGGACCGGTGGGCCCCAGATCAGGACAAGGCTCTTGATGTCTCCGGGCAGGCGTGCTTTGCACGTCGTCGCGCCCTTGGCACCGGCGAACTCGGGATGCCTTCTGTCTAACCTGACGACATGAACACGTTCACCTGAGAAAAGAGTTGGGCATGCCACTTGCCATTGTTGCTCCGATCCAGTCCTCCAGGAGCCGCCTGAGGATCTGCGCGGCCTTGACCGGTCTGGCGACCAGCGCCGTCCTCCTGCTCAGCGGCTGTGCTGATGCGGGACCGTCCGCTGATGCAGGATCCGATCACTCACTGGTGGTCGAGCACAATCTAGACGGATTGAATGCTCGCGAGATCATCACGCGCCTCGACTCAACGAAGGTGACAGATCGCTCGTCTGAATTCATCGCGTCGATTGAACCCGACCAGCTTGTACTGACCGACGATCAGAACAATCAGACCACCGTGCCGATGCCAGAAGACGAGTTCTACGTCTCTATCGCCCCGTATCGCAGCCAGACTCACGAATGCTACTTCCACAGCCTCACGACCTGCACCGGCGAACTCGCCAATACTGACGTCCACGTCACCGTGGTCGAGGCGACGTCCGGGGAGACCCTCCTCGATGAAACGCTGACGACGTACGACAACGGATTCGTCGGGGTCTGGCTGCCGCGTGGAATTGACGCTACTCTCACTGTCTCAGCTGAAGGCCGCACCGCGAAAAAGGCCATCTCGACCCGCCCCGACGACCCCACCTGCTTGACCGGTCTTCAGCTGGCTTGAGGCCCAGGCCTCATGCTCCTCTGCAGCGCCGACAGATCAGGCGTCGAGACGTCCCATCCTTGGACTCCCACAGGGTCTCGGCGTCCCGATGTGAGGATTCGCCCGAGAGCCGGCTTCAGAGTCATCGCAGGGCATCACCAGACCGGGCTGAAGCCTCGTCGACCAATATCAACCAGTGCCAACTGAAGAGCACTACATCGCTCACTCTGTTTCACGATGTGCATTTCGGGGGATCCTCTCTGTCCAGGTCCTCACGCTCATACCTGCCGGTGCTGAGCCTCGCCGAGCTTCTCGAGCACTTGACCTGGATCGTCGATCCGTTCGAACACGCCACTCGGGCGTGTCCGACAATGCCGTCGACCACGCGAGCACAGCATTCAGGACCACGGCAGCCCAGTACACGATCGCGTACTCGTCGTACCTGCTCGCCAGGCCCGGCCATTGCTTCAGGTGCGCGTCCTGGCGCTCGATCACGTTCCGGCCCGTGTAAGCCTCCGAGTCCAGGCCCACGGGTCGGCCGCCGGCCGAGCCGCGGCGTCTGCGGTGGCCCTGCTGGTCAGCCGGTTGGGGAGGACGGCCTTGATGCCACCGGCGCGCAGATGGGTGCCGATCGCCCGCGATGAGTACGCCCTCTCGCCCAGCACCGTCGACCAGCTGATGGGTCTTCGTGCTCAGCCCGCTCCGTGAGCGCCCGAGGCCGTGATCGGCGGGCTCTTCACGCGGATTCCTTGTCGTTCGATCCAGCCCCCCGTGAGCCGGGTGGTGTTCCTCGCGTGCTGATGGGCGCGGGCGATCGTGGAGTCCACCGAGACCGACCAATCGATCACGATTTCGGCATCCGCTGCGGCGGTCAGTGTTGCCAGCACCGTGTCCCAGGTGCCCTCTTCGGCCATGCGGCCGTGCCAGGTCCACACGACTCAGCCAGGGCCCGTAGACCTCGGGCAGGTCCCGCCAGGGGATCGATGCACCTGTACCGGTGGATGATGGCGTCGACCATCGTGAGGGCATCGGCGAACGGCCGGCCCTGCCGGCCTGTGGGGGCGTGGGAGAGCATCTGGAACCGGGACCGTGTCTTCGAGGGTGCCGGCCTTCCCCCGGCTTCATTGTCAGACACGCCCGAGGACCGTCTGGCCCAAGGGTTGGCCGGTCCCTGCACTGGGGGATGAAGAGCGGTCGTGCACCGGAGTCGCCCCCGGCGCCCACGACGACGGCGGCCCGCCGCCCTCCGTGCGGAGGGCGGCGGGCCGCCGTCGTGATGCCCGCGCGCGGGCGGTGTCCCGTGGATCAGGCCTTCGAGGCGATCTGACGGAGCACGTACTGCAGGATGCCGCCGTTGCGGTAGTACTCGGCCTCACCGGGGGTGTCGATGCGGACGACCGCGTCGAACTCGGTGACCTTGCCGTCCTCGCCGGTGGCCGTGACCTTCACGGTCTTCGGCGTGGTGCCCTCGTTGAGGGCGGTGATGCCGGAGATGTCGAAGGTCTCGGTGCCGGTCAGGCCCAGCGAGTCGGCGTTCTCACCCTCGGGGAACTGCAGCGGCAGCACGCCCATGCCGATGAGGTTCGAGCGGTGGATGCGCTCGAAGGACTCGGTGATCACGGCCTTGACGCCCAGGAGCGCGGTGCCCTTGGCCGCCCAGTCACGGGAGGAGCCGGAGCCGTACTCCTTGCCGCCCAGGACCACCAGCGGGGTGCCCTGCTCGGCGTAGTTCTGCGCCGCGTCGTACACGTAGGCCTGCGGGGCGCCCTCCTGGGTGAAGTCGCGGGTGAAGCCGCCCTCCACGCCGTCGAGCAGCTGGTTCTTGATGCGGATGTTCGCGAACGTGCCGCGGATCATCACCTCGTGGTTGCCACGACGGGAGCCGTAGGAGTTGAAGTCCTTGCGCTGCACGCCGTTCTCCAGCAGGTAGCGGCCCGCCGGGGTGTCCGACTTGAAGGAGCCGGCCGGGGAGATGTGGTCCGTGGTCACGGAGTCGCCCAGCTTGAGCAGGACGCGGGCGCCGGAGATGTCCGACACCGGGTCCGGCTGCATGGTCATGCCCTCGAAGTACGGGGGCTTGCGCACGTAGGTGGACTTCTCGTCCCACTCGAAGGTGGAGCCCGAGGGGGTCTCCAGGGACTGCCAGCGCTCGTCGCCGTCGAAGATCGTGGCGTACTGCGAGGTGAACATCTCGGTGTCGATCGACGCGTCGATGATCTTCTGGACCTCGGTCGGGTCCGGCCAGATGTCCTTGAGGAAGACGTCGTTGCCCTCGGTGTCCTGGCCCAGGGCCTCGTTCTCGAAGTCGAAGTCCATGGTGCCGGCCAGGGCGTAGGCGACCACCAGCGGCGGGGAGGCCAGGTAGTTCATCTTCACGTCCGGGTTGATGCGGCCCTCGAAGTTGCGGTTGCCGGAGAGCACCGCGGTCACGGACAGGTCGTTCTCCTGGATGGCCTCGGAGATCTCGGACTCCAGCGGGCCGGAGTTGCCGATGCAGGTGGTGCAGCCGTAGCCGACCACGTTGAAGCCGAGGTCGTTGAGGGACTCGCGCAGCCCGGACTTCTCGTAGTAGTCGGTCACCACGCGGGAGCCCGGGGCCACGGAGGTCTTCACCCACGGCTTGGACTTCAGGCCCTTGGCGACCGCGTTGCGGGCCAGCACGCCGGCCGCCATCATCACGGACGGGTTGGACGTGTTGGTGCACGAGGTGATCGAGGCGATGGACACGGCACCGTGGTCCAGCTGGAACTGGCGGCCGTCCGGCATGGCCACGTCCACGAGCTTGGACGGGCGGCCCTCGCCGGCCTCGTCCTGCGTGGCGTAGTTGTGCAGGTCCTTGCGGAACTGGTCCTTGGAGTCGGTGAGCTCGATGCGGTCCTGGGGACGCTTCGGGCCGGAGATGGAGGGCACCACGGTGGACAGGTCCAGCTCGAGGTACTCGGAGTACGCGACCTCGGAGGACGGGTCGTGCCACATCCCCTGCTCCTTGGTGTACGCCTCCACGAGGGCGACCTGCTCCTCGGAGCGGCCGGTCAGGCGCAGGTAGTCGAGGGTGACCTCGTCGATCGGGAAGATCGCGGCGGTGGAGCCGAACTCGGGCGACATGTTGCCGATGGTGGCGCGGTTGGCCAGGGGCACGGAGCCGACGCCCTCGCCGTAGAACTCGACGAACTTGCCGACCACGCCGTGCTGGCGGAGCATCTCGGTGATGGTCAGCACCACGTCGGTCGCGGTGGCGCCGGACGGGATGCTGCCGGTCAGCTTGAAGCCCACGACCCGCGGGATCAGCATGGACACGGGCTGGCCGAGCATCGCGGCCTCGGCCTCGATGCCGCCGACGCCCCAGCCGAGCACGCCCAGGCCGTTGACCATGGTGGTGTGCGAGTCGGTGCCGACGCAGGAGTCCGGGTAGGCGCGCAGCACGCCGTCGACCTCGCGGGTCATCACGGTGCGGGCCAGGTTCTCGATGTTGACCTGGTGGACGATGCCCATGCCCGGGGGGACGACCTTGAAGTCGTCGAAGGCGGTCTGGCCCCAGCGCAGGAACTTGTAGCGCTCGCCGTTGCGCTCGTACTCGATCTCCATGTTCCGCTCGATGGCGGCGTCGTTGCCGAAGGAGTCGATCTGCACGGAGTGGTCGATCACGAGCTCGGCCGGGGAGAGCGGGTTCACGCGCTCCGGGTCGCCGCCCAGGTCCTGGATGGCCTCACGCATGGTGGCCAGGTCCACGACGCAGGGCACGCCGGTGAAGTCCTGCATGATCACGCGCGCCGGCGTGAACTGGATCTCGGTGTCCGGCTGGGCGTTCGGGTCCCAGGCGGCCAGGGCCTTGATCTGGTCGGCGGTCACGTTGGCGCCGTCCTCGGTGCGCAGCAGGTTCTCCAGCAGCACCTTCAGGGAGTAGGGCAGCTTCTGCGCCCCCTCGACCTTGTTCAGACGGAAAATCTCATACTCGGCGCCCTTGACGTCCAGGACGCCCTTGGAGCCGAAGCTGTCGACGGTGGTCACGAGAGGACTCCTCTTCCCGCCCGGTTTCCTCCGGGCGCTCGTCCAGTGGGGGGTGGTCACCCGCGGCCGCGGACCGCGCGCCGTCCGGGACGGGCGTCGTCTGCGTCACAGGTGCCGCACTGCGTCCCAGGGTACCGCGCCGGTCCCGTGTGACGCGGGCATGGCGCGCGGCGGCCCGCAGGCCGCCGCGCGGATGCCGGGTCAGATCTCGACGACGGCCGCGGCCGGGGCGCTCTGGGCGGCCGGCACCAGCACGGTCACCGACTCGAGGTGGTGGGTGTCCGGGTAGAGGTCGAACACGCGGGCGCGCTCCACCTCGTAGCCGCCGTCGCGCAGCCACGCCAGGTCGCGGGCGAACGAGGCGGGGTCGCACGAGACGTACACGATGCGGCCCGGCTCGAGCGCGAGGATGCGCTCGATCGCCCGCCGCCCCGCGCCCGCCCGCGGCGGGTCCAGGACGACGGTGTCCAGCGCGGCACCGCCGAGGCCGCCGTCCGCCACGGGACGCTCGGGGTACTTCAGCCAGCTGCCGAGCACCTTGTCCGTGGGGCCGTTGAGCACCGAGGCCTGCGGCTGGTCGTGCAGGTTGCGGCGGGCGTCCTTCGAGGCCTGGCGGGAGGCCTCCACCGAGTACACGCGGCCCTCGGGTCCCACGGCGTCCGCCAGGTACGCGCTGAACAGGCCGGCGCCGCCGTAGAGGTCGGCCACGACCTGGCCCGGCTCGACGCGCGCGTCCTCGAGCACCGCGTCCACGAGGGTGGCCGGGGCGTGCTGGTGGACCTGCCAGAAGCCGTCACCCGTGACGCGGAAGCGCTTGGTGCCGCCGCGCTCGGACTCCACGGTCTCCTCGACCCAGGTCTTGCCGGTGATGCGCTCGACCTTGACCGGCTGGAACTGCTTCGGGCCGGGCAGGGCCAGGCCGGTGGAGACGTCCACGCCGCACGCATTGGCCGCCTGGCGGATCCGGGTGCGCAGCCGGCCGAGCTTGACCTCGTCCGCCCGCGTCTGCGGGGTGGGCGTCACCAGCACGAGGGGGCGGGAGCCGGAGGCCGGCGTCGCGACGTCCACGCGGGCGGCTCCGGTGAAGTCCCAGTCCCACAGGGCGAGCGCATCGAGGGCCGGCACGCCGAGCGGCATGTTGCGCACGGGTAGGAGGGTCGCCGAACGGTAGGCGTGCATCGCGATGTGCCCCTGGGGGGTCACCGCGAACGCGTTCCGGGTCCGCCAGCGCTGGCCGGTGGGCTCGTCCTCGGAGCCGGCGAAGCACACCTCCGGCTCCACCGCGAGGTCGGCGATGCGGTGCACCGTGTCCCGGAAGACCTGGGCCTTGAGCCGGCGCTGGTGCGGGACCACGATGTGGCCGAACTCGGCGCCGCCCACGGGCGGGCGACCCGAGGCGTGGGCGCGCAGCATGTCCGCGAGCTTCCACTGGTGGATGCGGCGGAACTCGGAGGGCCGCAGCACCTCCACGACGTCGCCGCGCCAGAAGCGGGCCCCGTCCTCGGCCTCGGTCAGGGCCACCCGGACCTTCTCGCCGGGCACGGCGTGGCGCACGAAGACGACCCGCCCCTCGTGCCGGGCCACGCAGTGGCCGCCGTGGGCCATGGCCCCGACCTCCACCTCGATGGTCCTCCCGATCCCGGTGACGTCTGTGGACGTGTCGACGACTGCCATGTCTGGCTCCTCTCGCATCGCAGCGCGCTTCAGGTCTTGCCCTGAGCATCGACTGGTCAGATCATCATCATCCTTGCAGACCGATGCGGCTGTGTCGCCTCGATCGTGGGCGCGCCGTCGGACGGCGTCATCCGCCGCTCCCCGGGGGCGCCGGGGCGGTCAAGAGCCCTGGCCCTCGTGGACCTGCCACGGCACCGAGCCCACCATCACGCCCGGCTCCCGCTGCAGTCGCCGCGTCTGGCGGGTGGCGGTCCGGTTGTGCAGGAGCGTGCGCCAGCCCGGCCGGACCACGTACTCCGGGATGAACACCATGGTCAGGTCCCGCGGGGAGCGGCGTCGGTGCTCGCGCACATGCCGCACCAGGGGGGCCACCGTGTCGCGGTAGGGCGAGGCGATCACGGTGAGCGACATCGGCAGGCCGGCACGCTCCCAGGCGTCGATCACCTCCAGGGTGGCGGCGCGCTCGGCGTCCACGACGACGGCCTCGAGGGAGGACGGCCGCGACGCGCGGGCGTAGGCCAGCGCCCGCAGCGCCGGCCGGTCCAGCGTGGTCACGACGACCACCACGTGGACCCGCGAGGGCAGGGCCCGCGCGTCGTCCTGGGGGTCCGGTGCGAGCTCGCGGTCCACGTCCGCGTAGTGGCGGCGGATCCGCCCCATCACCAGCGAGCCGAGCACGATCGCCAGCAGCGCCACCCACGCGCCCTGCGTGAAGCGGGTGACCAGGACGACGACGCCCGCCAGCGCCGTGACCACCCAGGCCACCGACGTGATGATCAGGCGCAGCCGGACGGCCGCGCGGGCCCGGGCGCCCGGCGTGTGCACGAGCCGACGGCGCCACAGCCGCAGCATGCCGGCCTGCGCGAGCGTGAAGGCCAGCAGCACGCCGATGACGTAGAGCTGCACGAGCAGGGCGGTCCGGGCCTCGAAGAACAGCACGAGCGAGAGGGCCACGGCCCCCATCCCGAGGACGCTCCACGTGTGCACCAGCCGGTCGCTGCGGACCCTCAGCTGCCGGGGCAGGTAGCCGTCCTCGGCCACGCGCGCGGCCAGGGCGGGGAACGAGCGGAACGCCGACTTGGCCGCGAACAGCAGGAGCAGGGCGGTGGCCGCGATGGTGGCGACGGACAGGATGCTGCCCGGGCCGTACACGGTGTCCGCGAGCTGGGCGAGCACGGGGGCGGGGGCGCGGTCGGGCGTGACCTCGGCACCCGCGGCGTCCCGGAGGTTCTCCAGCTCCAGCCCGACGACGACGCCGGTGCGCTGGGCCAGGTGCATGACGCCCACGGTCAGCGCGCCGAGGGTGAGGGCCATCACGGTGAGCACCCACCGCACCGTGGGCACGGCCGGCCGGGCCATCAGGCGGGTGCTCGAGACCGGCACCTCGACGCCGGTGAGCAGCACCGATCCCGCGCTGAACGCGCGCAGGGCGAGCAGCGCCGTCGCCACGGTGCCGACGGTCCCGCCGACCCCGGCGCCCTCCTGCGTCCAGCCGGCCGTCGGCGCCGCGCCGAGCAGCCCACGGCCCTCCTGCCACAGGCCCGCCAGGACGAGCAGCGCGGTCAGGGCGACGAACACGCTCACGAGCACGGGCAGCACCCACCGGGACAGCCGCACCCCGCGGAGCGCGGCCAGCAGCACGCCCACGAGCGCGGCCGAGGCCACCAGCACGCGGCTGCCGACGGTGAGTCCGGGGGCCAGCGCCGCCACGAAGTGGGCGAAGGCGGCCACGGAGACCGCGGCGGTGAACACGAAGTCCAGCAGGAGCGCGGCCGAGGCGACGACGCCGGCCCTCGGGCCCAGCTTCATGCCGGCCATGTGATAGATGCCGCCGTGCGGAACGGCGGCGACCGCGGCGCGGAAGGACACGACGATGAGCAGCATCACCGCGACGACGGCCCAGCCGACGGCGGGTCCGAGCGCGAGCGCGGACGTGCCGGCCGCGACCAGGGTGAGGATGACCTCGTCCGGGGCGTAGGCGAGGGAGGACAGGGCGTTCGACGACGTCACGGGCAGCGCCCGCCACCGGTTCATGCGGGGCTCGTCGGCGGCGTGCGACGTCACGGGGCGACCGAGGAGGCCGCGGCGCAGGAGGGAGGACAGCGTGGCCACCGCACCACGGTACCCCCGCCGGGCCCGGGCGCCGCGGCGACGCGGATGCTCCCGGACGTGCCCGCCGGATGCGAGGATGGAGCGCGCGTCGGCTCCCCGGCGCACGGAGCACCGCACGAGAGGCAGGGACGGGCATGGCCCACTACGTGATCGTCGGCGGCGGACGGGTGGGCACCCGGTTGGCGGCCGCGCTGGACGCGGCCGGTCACGGCGTCGCCCTCGTGGACCGCGACCCGCGGACCGTGGAGGGGCTGGCCCCCGGCTTCTCCGGCGAGCTCGTGGCCGGCGTGGGCTTCGACCGCTCCGCGCTGCTCGCCGCCGGCATCGACCGCGCGCAGGGCCTGGCGGCCGTGACCGCGGACGACAACACGAACATCATCGCCGCCCGCGTGGCCCGCGAGACCTTCCACGTGGACCACGTGGTGGCGCGCATCTACGACGCCGACCGGGCCCGGCTGTACCAGCGCCTCGGCATCCCCACGGTCGCCTCGATCCAGTGGACGGCCGACCAGGTGCTGCACCGGCTGCTGCCGGCCGGCACCGCCGCCGCGGAGCACCGCGACGCCTCCGGCCGGCTGCTCGTGACCGAGCTGGTCCCCCACTCCTCGTGGTGGGGCCGTCGGCTGACCGACGTCGAGTCCACGGTGGGGATGCGCATCGCCTACCTCACCCGGCTCGGCGACGGTCAGCTGCCCCGGCCGGGCGACCGCCTGCAGGAGGGCGACGTGCTGCACGCCGTCTACCCGGTGGACCGCCGGGACCGGGTGGAGGCCGCCCTGCAGGGCGAGGCACGCGTGCCGGACGGCACGGACGAGGACGAGGAGGGACGGGCATGAGGGCCGTCATCGCCGGAGCCGGCGCCGTGGGCGCCTCCATCGCGCGGGAGCTGCACGCGCACGGCCACGAGGTGGTCGTCGTCGAGGCGCGCACGGACGCGGCCCGCAAGGCCGACGTCGGCGGCGCACGCCTCGTCCTCGGGGATGCGTGCGACCTGACCGTGCTCGAGCAGTGCGGCGCCCTGGAGGCGGACGTGCTCGTCGCGGCGACCGGCGACGACCGGGTCAACCTCGTGTGCTCCCTGCTGAGCCGCTCGGAGTTCGGCGTCGGCCGCACCGTGGCCCGCGTCAACAACCCGCTCAACGACTGGCTCTTCGACGAGTCGTGGGGCGTGGACGTGGCCGTGTCCACCCCCTCGATCATGACGGCGCTCGTGGAGGAGGCCGTGGAGACCGGGGACCTCGTGCGCCTGCTCAGGCTGGAGGCCGGCGGCGCGGCGCTGTCCGAGTTCCGGGTCCCGGCAAAGCACTGGCTCGAGGGCCGGCGCATCGGCACCGTGTCCTGGCCGCAGGAGGCTCCGCTCGTGGCGGTCGTGCGCGACGGCGCCCCCCGGCAGGCGTCGGCGGACGAGGTCCTGGAGGTGGGCGACGAGCTCTTCTTCCTGGCCGCCGGCTCCGCCGAGCCGGCCCTGCGTCGCCTCCTCGTCGGCGAGGGCCGCGCTCAGGGACGCTCGGAGGCGGCGGAGTCCGCCGGCACGCCGTCGTCCTGACCGGGCGAGCTGACGGACCAGGCGAGCCAGAGCCCCAGGGCATAGAGCGGCAGGCCCATCACCAGGCGGGCCACCCCGAGCGCGGTGACGGCGTCCCCGAGGTAGAGGGGCACCTGCACCGCCAGGCGCAGCGCGAACACGGCCACGAGGATCCAGGTGGCCGCGGCGTAGGCGCGGCGCCGACGCCGCTGGGCCCGCCAGCGGGTCCCCTCGGCGCGCACGAGGCCGAGCACCAGGCCCGCCGCGGGCCAGCCCACGAGGGCGGACACCGCGAACGCGAGGCCATAGGCGGCGTTGGTGACGAAGCCCCACAGGTAGTAGTCGCGGGCCTGGCCGGTGGTCAGGGAGACCACGACGGACAGGACGACGACGGCGAGGCCGGCCAGCACCTGGACCGGCGACTGGCGCTGGACGAGGCGCGCGACGCCCAGCACGAGTGCGACCGCGACGGCCGCCACGCCGGAGGGCCACACCTGCTGGGTGGCGACGTAGCCGACCATGTAGACGAGGGTGGGCAGGGAGGCCTCGACGATGCCGCGCCAGCCACCGACGCTGCCCAGCGCGTCGAGGCGGCCGCGCTCGTCCAGGCGGGCTCGAGACGGCAGGGGGCCGGCCCCGTCCGGGGCGGCGGTGACGGGGCCACGCGGCTCGGTCATGGGCTCTCCTCTCGGGGCCGTGCTCAGCGCGTGGCCTCGGGCGCGTCGACCAGGTCGAACTCGGGGTTGTGCAGGGTGGGCACGCCGTCCATCTGGGTGACGCGGCCGCGGACCGTCAGCCACTCCCCCGGCATGACGCCGGGCACGCGGCGCCGCCCGTGCCAGACCAGCTGCAGCGTCTCCGCGGGCGCCATGCTCCCGGGCGCGGGCAGGCGGTCGGCCAAGACCGCGCGGAAGACGGTCGCCTCGTCCGCGCCGGGCAGCGTGACGGAGGCGATGACGCCGCGGCGCTCGATGCGGCCCGCGGCGCCGGTCGGGCGGGCTGCGACGGCGGGGCTCACCGGGTCTCCGTGATCTCCGGACCGCGCTCGGGCAGCGCGGTGGCCTCCGGTGCCGCGCCGTCCCCCGGGCCGGCGGCGGTGTCCGCGAGCACGTCCCGGCCCTCGTCCGGGGCCGGGCGGCGACGCTGCAGCGGGCGCGCGTTGGGAGGCGGACGCAGGGGCAGCAGCTCGCGCGGCGGGAGCGGCTCGTCGCCCCGCACCACGACCAGGTCGGAGAACACCTGTTCCAGCGGCTCGGCGGCCTCCGGCTGGAAGGCGGCCTCGCCGTGGAACACGCCGCGGACGAACCAGCGCGGACCGTCCACGCCCACGAACCGGGCGACGTTCCACCCCGGCGAGCCGTCCGGCAGCGCCGCCGGCACGCGCGTGAGGATCTCGATGCCGAAGCGGCCGGTCTGCTCCTGCACGGTCGCGTGGGCGGTGGTCGACAGGGAGTCGTGCAGCTCGGCGCGCAGGTCGTCCCACAGACCCGTGCGGCGCGGGGCGCTGAACGCCTGGACCTGCAGCGCCGAGCGGCCGAGGCTGACGGTGGCGGCGACGATCCGCTTCGTCGCGTCCTCGACGTCGAGGCGCAGCTTCATGCCCTGGACGGCCCGCAGGCGCAGCGACCCCAGGTCGATCATGCCGGCGGGATCCGGGCGGGTGGCGACGTCGTGCGGACCGACGTCGGCTGCCTCCGGCGCGGCGGCGATCTCGAGGTCGCGCTCCTCCAGCAGCTCGTCCGGCAGGCTGACCTGCTCGTGGCGCACGGTGCGGTTGCGTCCGAAGATCACGACGTCCTCCCAGGGGTGGTGTCGGCGGTGAAGCCGCCGGTCGAGCCGAAGCCGCCGGCCCCGCGCTCGGAGTCGGGCAGCGCGTCCACGGGCTCGAAGCGGGCCCGCACGACCGGCTGCAGCACGAGCTGGGCGATCCGGTCGCCGCGGCGCAGCACGATCGGCTCGGTCGGGTCCAGGTTGATCAGGGGCACCTTGATCTCGCCGCGGTAGCCGGCGTCGATGGTGCCGGGGGCGTTGACGACGCTCAGGCCGTGGCGGACCGCGAGGCCCGAGCGGGGGTGCACGAACCCCGCGTGGCCCTCCGGGATGGCCAGCGCCACGCCGGTCGGCACGAGGGCGCGCTCGCCCGGGGCCAGGGTCACGTCGACGGCGGTGCGCAGGTCCGCGCCCGCGTCGCCCGGCTGCGCGTAGGCGGGCGGGGCCAGGCCCGGATCGAGGGCGTGCAGGGGCACGGGCAGCTCGGCGGAGTCGGTCACGAGGCCCGACCCTACACGAGCACCCGTCGGCCCGGGGCCGCGTCGAGGCGGCCGGGCGGGCGCCCTCGCCGGTGCCGCGCGGCGGGACCGGAGTCCGGATGTGGGAAGCTGGGACCCATGCGTGATCCCCAGCAGCACCCCGTCGCCGATGCCTCCCGCCGCGCCCCCGAGGGCGCTGCGGCGGGACCCGATCCGGTCCTGTTCGAGGAGCGGTTGACGCCCTCCCCGGGGGTCTGGGCCGTGGCGCTCATGCTGGCGGCGCTGACGATACTCGTGTTCGCGCCGATCGACCTCGGGGTGGGCATCGCGGCCGCCGTCGCGTTCTTCGCCGTCGAGGTCCTGATCCTGGTGGCCACCACCCCGCGCATCGTGGTGCGCGAACGCACCCTCCAGGTGGGCCGCGCCAGCATCGAACGGCACCACGTCGGTCAGGTCACGGGGTATCGCGGCGAGGACGCCCGGGCCCAGCGCGGCCCGCTGCTGCACGGGCTGGCCTTCGTGAACGTGCGCGGCTGGATCGCGCCCGTCGTGCGGATCCAGCTGACCGACGAGCGCGACCGCACGCCCTACTGGCTGACCAGCACCCGGCGTCCGGAGGAGCTGGTCGCGGCCCTCGGCGGGACCATGGCCCGGCAGGAGGGGGCGGCCGAGGACCGCTGACCGCCCCGGCGGCGGGGGCTCAGCCCTCGCAGTCGGTGCAGTAGATCAGGCCGTTCTTCTCACGCGCGGCCTGCGAGCGATGGCGGACCAGGAAGCAGGAGGCGCAGGTGAACTCATCCGACTGGGCGGGCAGCACCCGCACCATCAGCTCTTCACCCGAGAGGTCGGCGCCGGGCAGCTCGAACCCCTCGGCGGCCTCCGCCTCGTCCTCGTCCACGACGGCGGACTGGGTGTCCGTGCGCCGTGCCTTCAGCTCCTCGATGGAGTTCTGGCTCAGCTCTTCCTCGTTCTTGCGAGGGGCGTCGTAGTCAGTGGCCATGGGGTTTCACGCTCCGCTGGTGGGGGACGGCACCGGGACCGGTGCCGGCACTGCGCGGACGGCGTCGTGGACGGGCCACGCATCACCGGCCTGCGCCGTTGCGCGTAGATTGTGCACCATGGCCGAACCCGTGCCAAATGTTGTCGGGCACGCTCGCCCAGGGCGGATTCGCGCGGGCGCTCGTCCCTCGCCCGGGCCGTGGTCTGCGGCCCGGCGGCTAGGATCGGGGCATGCCCGGCCGGGCGTCCGCATGCCCGGTGACCAGAACACGATGTGGGAGGGACCACCGCCATGGCAGAGCTGCGACTGACCGGACCCACCGAGGACGGCGACGCGCTGCGCCTGTCGGGGCCCGAGGGTGAGGAGCACACGCTCGCCCTCTCCCCCTATCTGCGCCGGCTGGTCATCGAGGGCGCCGCGCCCGAGGACGGGCGACCGGCCGAGGACGGCCCCGCGGCCTGGCACGACATGACGGAGATGGACGTCCCCGGGGCGGACGACGAGGACGCCGAGGGACCGGTGGACGCGACGACGCACGCCGACGATGCCGCGGAGGAGGGCGAGCGGGCTCCCGACGTGCCCTCCGGCCCGGCCCGGCCGGACGAGGACCTCGCGCTCACCCCGCGGATCGACCCGCGGCCCGTGGCCGACGACTCGACCGCGGACGGACCGACCCCGGCGCCGCTGACCGACCAGGAGTCCGTCAAGGCCGCCGCGACCCAGGAGGCCGTGCCCCTCACCCCCCGGGAGATCCAGCAGCGCATCCGTGCGGGCGCCTCCGTGGAGCAGGTGGCCCGGGAGAGCGGGAACGCGTTCTCGCGCATCCGCACCTACGGTCACCCCGTCTTGGCCGAGCGCGACTGGATCGCCCGGCAGGCCCGCGCCGTCGAGGTCTGGGTCGGCGGGCCCGACCTCTACTCGGACCTCGTCCAGGACGGCGGCCCCACGACGCTCGGCGAGCTCGCCGCGCACCGGCTCGCCGAGCTGGGCGTGGACGAGGCGAGCCTCGAGTGGGACGCGTGGCGCGAGGACCAGGCCGGCTGGACCGTGGCCGCCCGGTTCGCCGTGGCCGGCGCGAGGAGTCTGCCCACCCGCGAGGAGCCGCCGGCGCTCTGGACGTTCCGCCCGGCCGGACGCCACCTCGAACCCGAGAACGCCTGGGCCCGCGCCCTGTCCGAGGCGGAGGCCTGGGACCTGGTCCCCCGCGCCCCCGCGGCCGAACCGGTGACGGACGACGTGGACGCCGAGGACGCCGTGACCCCCGCGGGTGCGCACTCCCCGGCCGCCGACCGCGACGCCGATCTGCTGGAGATCCTGCGGGTGCGCCGGGGTCAGCGCGTGGGCGCGGACCTGGAGTCGGACGACGCGCTGGCCCACCTGATCGCCCGCGAGCACCAGGACCGGAGTCGGCGCGAGGCCGCCCAGGCGCCCGAGCGGCTCGCCCCGGTCGACGCCGAGGGGGCCCTGACGACCGCCGACGACGCCCCGGTCGTCGACGAGCCGGAACCGGCCGCCGAGACCGACCGCGCCGAGGACACTGCCGCAGACGTCGCGGACGCGGGTGTCGAGGACGAGGGGGCGGAGCCCGCGCCTCGCGAGCGTGCCGCGCGCCCTGCCATGCCGACCGTCACGCCGCGCCCCCGGGCCCGCTCGGCCGCTCGCCGCGCGTCCGTGCCCAGCTGGGACGAGATCGTCTTCGGCCGCAAGGGCGACTGACCCCGGCCCGGCCCCGGCCGCGGGGCGGGCTCAGCGGTGCCAGGTGAGCAGCGGGACCTCCCGCTCGGCGCGCGTGGGCGCGCCGTGCTGGCCCACCATCTCGAAGGCGTGCGGGGGCACCCGCCGGCCGTCGTAGAGGGCCAGATCCCCGTGCACGGCGACGAGCAGATCCCCGATGCGGGCACGGACCCGGTCCTCGACGACGGCGCCGAACCAGCCGGCGTCGACGGCCTCGTCCCGCGTGAGCACCCACGCGTGCGCCCCGCAGCGCTCGGCCCAGGCGCGCCGCACCCTCGCGCGCACGTCCGGACCCGCGTCGGACCGGAAGTGCAGCTGCACGAGGCGGGGCTCCCCCGCGGTGTGCGCGATCCCCTCGAGCAGCGCGGGGTCGGCGAGCTCCCCGGCCTCGTCCAGGGCGGCGTAGTCCACGCGGCGCGACGGCGGCACGTCGACCATGCCGTGGTCGCCGGTGGCGAGCACCACCGTCCCGGCGGGCACGCGGTCCACCAGGCGCCGCACCGCCGCGTCGATCTCCTCGAGGGCGTGCAGCCACCGGTCCGAGCCCACGCCGTCCCGGTGGCCGGCCTTGTCCAGCTCGTTGACGTAGAAGTAGACGAGCGTGGGCACGCGCGCGTCCTTCATCACGCGTTCGGCGGCCTGGGCGCGGGCGATCAGGGTGCGACCGGCCACGAACCGGCCGCCACGCAGCCCCGCCCGTGTCAGGGCCGAACGCTCGAAGGCGGGCAGCGAGACCGTGACGGCGTCCACGCCGGCCGCGGCGGCGCGCTCGAACACGGTGGGCTTCGGCTGCCACCCCACCGGGTCGGTGGCCTCGTCCCAGCCGCCCAGCTGGTTGATCACCACGCCCCGGTCCGGGTCGAGCACGTCGTAGCCGGCCACGCCGTGCTCCCCGACGTCCAGCCCGGTGCCCAGGCTCGTGAGGGAGGCGGCCGTCGTGGTGGGCACGGCCACCTCGAGGACGCGGCCGCCGTCGGCCATCGCGGAGCGCAGCGTGGGGGCGTGGCCGCCGAAGCGCTTCAGCAGGGACCGTCCGAGGCCGTCCACCAGGGCGACGACCACGCGGCGGCCCGCCGGGACCGCGAGCGCGTTCTCACAGCCCGGGACACCGAGGGCGGCCGCGGCGGAGGTCAGGACGGAGCGCAGGGCACGGTCGGCGGGGACCACGCCCGCGGGGAGGGCGGGCCCCGTCACGTGGTGGCCGCCAGGTGGGCGCGGCGCAGGGCCCGGGCGAAGGCCAGGGCGCCGTCGACGGCCCCCTGCCCGTCGGCGTCGGCGGCGACGCGGATCACGAGGTCCTCGCGGGTGGCGGTGCCGGTGTAGCCGTGGTCGAGGTCGCACTGGGGGTCGGCGCAGCCGGCGGGCTGCAGGTCCAGTCGCTGGCCTCCGGCCCACATCAGCCCGAGGGTCATCTCGGCCACGGGGTCGGACGGCCGGAAGCGGGCGGGGTCGGCGTGGCCGGTGGTCAGGACCACGGAGCCGAGGGCGCGGACCGGGACCATCTCGGTGGAGACCTGGGCGAGGACCGCCTGGCCGGCCGGGTCGGCGGCGTGGTCGTCGAGGTGGACGGCCAGCAGGGTGTCCCCGGCGAGCACGAGGGCCGTGATGTGCCGGTGGATCTCCTCGTAGTCGAAGTGCGTGTCCACGTGGACGAGGTGCGCGTCCGGGGTGCGGCCCTCGAGCTCGACGGCGATGGCGTGCGCCACGAGGTCCGGGTAGAAGCCGGCGCGGACGAGCGAGGCGTCGAGGCCGCCGCTGCCGTCCAGGGTGCGGGCCTCGCGCTGCCGGCCCTCGGCCTCGGGGGCGTCGGGGCGGTGGTCGGGACGGCCGGGCTCGTGACTCCTGCGGAACGGGCTCATGTCCCCCATGCTACGGGTCCGGTGCCGGGCCGTCCGGGCCCGCTGTGGACGGCCCGGTCAGCGGCCGCGCAGCGCGCGCCGGGCCGAGTCGGTGCGGCGGGCCGCGTTGGCGACGTGCACCTCGGCCTGCAGCACCGTCACGCCCTCGGGGGCGGCCAGCACGGGCGCGAAGCGCAGGCGGGCGACCTGCGGCAGGTCGTCCTTGAGGACGCTGACGCGGCCCACGAGGTCCTCGAGCGCGGCGAGGTCGACGGGGGGCACCCCGCCGGTGCCGCGCAGCTTCACGGCGGCGCGGGGGGCGCGGACCATGCGGGCCACGTCCCGGTCCGTGAGCGGGGGCACGCGGTGCACCCAGTCCCCCAGCAGGTCCGTGGCGTCGCCGGCGATGCCGAAGGAGACCACGGGGCCCAGCAGCGGGTCCTCGAGCGCCGTGAGCATGCAGGCCTGCCCGGCGGGGGCCATGGCCTGGACCTCGAGCTCGCGCACGCCGAACGGCGCGAGCAGACGCCGCATCTGTTCGACGTTGCGGCGCAGCGAGTCGGCGTCCACCACGTTCAGGCGGACGCCGCCCAGGTCGAGTCGGTGCCGCAGGTGGGGGTCCACGGCCTTGAGCGCCACGGGGAAGCCGAGCCGCTCGGCGGCCGCCACGGCCTCGTCGGCGGTCTCGAACCGGGCCGAGGGCAGCACGGTGATCCCGTAGTGGCCCAGCAGCGTCTCGGTCTCCTCGTCGGAGAGCCGGACGAGTTCGGTGCCCTCGGCACGCGCGGCGGCCGCCTCCACGAGCTCCTCGGCCTCGTGCGGGTGCAGGCCGGTCGGCTCGAGCGGCTCGCCGACCTCCTGGCGGCGCCAGTGGACGTAGTCCGCGAGCGCGCCGAGCACGGTCATGGCCTGCTGCGGCGACGGGTAGAAGGGCAGGCCGGGCTGCAGGGAGCCGGGCTCGGCGTCGTCGTCGACGGGACCGGCGGCGCCGAGCGTGGCCCCGCGGTAGCGCGGGGAGACGACGTCGGTCAGGCAGCCGAGCACGGGGATGCGGGCGTCCCGGGTCGCGTCGGCGAGGGCGTGGGCCAGTCGCTCCGGCTCGTCGTCCGCCTGGTGCAGGCCGAGGCGGGCCAGCACCACGACGGCGTCGGCCTGCTCGTGGCGGACGGCGTCCCGGACGGCGGAGACCAGCGTCTCGGCGGGCGGGGCGATGCCCTGCTCGCTGCCGACGAGGCCGACGGTGGCCGTGACCTCCAGCCCGGCCTCGGCCGCGGCGTCGCGGCCCAGCCGGTCCAGGGCGAGGGAGTCGGCCACGAGGACGACGCGGTGGCCCGTGGGCAGCGGCTGGCTGGCCACGGCCATGAGGATGTCGAGCATGGCCTCGTGCGTGTGGGCCTCGAGCACGCCGGTCTGGTCGAGCATCGAGTCCACGGTGCCCTCGGGGGCCTGGGTGGTGCGGGTCTCGTGGCCCGGGGGCAGGAAGCGCCCGGTGACGTCGGAGCGGACCACCACGACGGGCTTGGTGCGGGAGAGCCGCCGGGCGATGCGGGAGAACTTGCGCGGGTTGCCGAACGACTCGAGGTACACGCCGACGGCGGCGGTGTGGGGGTCCGCCTCGAAGAACTGCATGGCGTCGTTGCCCGAGACGTCCGCACGGTTGCCGGCGCTGATCGAGGTGGAGATCCCCACCCCGCGGCGCTTGACGCCGGCGGAGACCATGGCGCCGACGGCGCCGGACTGGCTGAACAGGCTGACGGGGCCGCGCTGGGCCAGGCCCGGGGACGGGGAGGCGTTGAGGCGGATCGCGGGGTCGGTGCGGACCAGGCCGGCCGAGGCCGGGCCGATCACGCGCATGCCGTGGGCGCGGGCGAGGGAGACCAGGCGGCGCTGGGCCTCGAGCCCCTCGGCGCCGGCGTCGGCGTAGCCCGAGGTGAGGACCACGAGCCCCTGGGCCCCGGCCGCGGCGGCCTCGGGGATGAGGGCCTCGACCTCGTCGGCGGGCACCGCGACGACGACGAGGTCGACCGGCTCGCCGATGTCGGCCAGGGAGCGGTGGGCGGTGAGGCCCTGGACGTCCTCGGCGGCGCGGTTCACGGCGTGGACGGCACCCGTGAAGCCCGCCTCGAGGACGTGGCGCAGCACGAGCGAGCCGACGGCCTGCGGATCGCGGGAGGCGCCGACGACGGCCACGGACGCGGGCTCGACCAGCTCGGCGACGCTGCGGGACTCGGCGCGGTGCTCGCGGGACTCGACGACGGCGCGCCACCGGGCGGTGGGGTCGATGGGGAACTCGACGGCCACGACGCCGTCCTCGAACCGGCGGGTCACCTCGAAGCCGGACTCCTGGAACACCGAGAGCATCTTGCGGTTCTCGGGCAGGACCTCGGCGGTGAAGCGGCGGATGCCGTTCTCGCGGGCGGCCGCGGCCAGGTGCTCCATGAGGATGGAGCCCAGTCCGCGGCCCTGCGCGGCGTCGGAGATGTTGAAGGCGACCTCCGCGGCGTCGGAGTCCCCGTAGCGGTCGTAGCGGCCCACGCCGAGCAGGCGGCCGCCGCGGGTGATCACGAACGCCACCCGGTCCCGGTGGTCCACGTGGGTGAACCGGTCCAGGTCCTTGGCGCTCAGCTCGGACTTGTACGTGAAGTAGCGCAGGTAGATGGAGTTCTCGGACTGCCCGGCGTGCATGCGCTGCAGCTCGGCGGCGTCCTCGGGCGAGATGGGCCGCAGGTGGGCCGTGGCGCCGTCACGGAGCACCACATCGGCCTCCCAGTGGGAGGGATATCCGCGGACGGCTTCGGTCTCACCCATAGGATCACTGTAGACAATCCCCGACGCCGTGAGGACTCCCCGACCACCATGATGGCCCGTTCATCCCGTTCCCGCCCCGCCGAGCAGGACGCCCCGCGCCCGCTGCCGCTGGAGCAGGAGAACATCGTCGACGTCGACGTCTCCGAGGAGATGGAGGCGTCCTTCCTCGAGTACGCCTACTCGGTGATCTACTCGCGCGCCCTGCCGGACGCGCGCGACGGCCTCAAGCCGGTGCAGCGGCGCATCCTCTACATGATGTCCCGCATGGGCCTGCGCCCGGACCGCGGCCACGTGAAGTCCGCCCGTGTGGTGGGCGAGGTGATGGGCAAGCTGCACCCCCACGGCGACGCCGCGATCTACGACGCGATGGTCCGCCTCGCCCAGCCGTTCTCCCTGCGCCTGCCCGTGGTGGACGGGCACGGCAACTTCGGCTCGCTCGACGACGGCCCCGCGGCTCCGCGCTACACGGAGGCCCGCATGGCCCCGGCCGCCCTGGCGCTCACCGCGGACCTCGACGAGGGCACCGTGGACTTCGTCCCCAACTACGACAACCAGCTCCAGCAGCCGGCCGTGCTGCCCGCCGCCTACCCCAACCTGCTCGTCAACGGCACCACCGGCATCGCCGTCGGCATGGCCACGAACATGGCCCCGCACAACCTGCGCGAGGTCGTGGCGGGCGCGCGCCACCTGCTCGCGGACCCCGAGGCGGACCTCGAGGCGATCATGGCCCACATCCCCGGCCCCGACCTCCCCTCGGGCGGCCGGATCGTGGGGCTCGACGGCGTCCGCGACGCCTACGCGACCGGCCGCGGCACGTTCCGCATGCGGGCCGCCGTCGCCGTGGAGCAGGTCTCCGCGCGTCGCACCGGCCTGGTCGTCACCGAGCTGCCGTACGGCGTGGGCCCCGAGAAGGTCATCGAGCGGATCAAGGCCGGCGTCGACGCGAAGAAGCTCAGCGGCATCGCCGACGTCGTGGACCTGACGGACCGCAAGAACGGGCTGCGCCTGCAGATCGAGCTCAAGTCCGGGTTCAACCCCCAGGCCGTGCTGGCCGCCCTGTACCGGCACACCCCGCTCGAGGAGACGTTCGGGATCAACAACGTCGCGCTCGTCGACGGCCAGCCGCAGACCCTGGGCCTGCTGCCCCTGCTGCGGGTCTACGTGGACCACCGTCTGGACGTGGTGCGGCGCCGCACCGGGCACCGCCTCGGCAAGCACCGCGACCGCCTCCACCTCGTCGAGGGCCTGCTGCTGGCGCTCGTGGACATCGACGAGGTCATCGAGATCATCCGTTCCTCGGACGACACCGCGGCCGCGCGCACCCGCCTCATGGGCGTCTTCGACCTCACCCAGGTGCAGGCCGATCACATCCTGGAGCTGCGGCTGCGCCAGCTGACGAAGTTCTCCCGCATCGAGCTGGAGGCCGAGCGCGACGAGCTGCAGGCCGCGATCGCCGAGCTCGAGGCGATCCTCGCCTCCGACGCGCGGCTGCGTGAGGTGGTCTCGGCCGAGCTGCAGGCCGTCGCCGACGAGCACGGCGACGACCGGCGCACGGTCCTGCTCGAGGCCGAGACCGCCGCGGCCCCCGCCGCCGGGCCCGCGCCGTCCGGGCCGACCCCCGCCGGCGCCGGTCAGGCCGGGGCGGACCTGATGGTCCCGGACACGGCGTGCTGGGCCCTGCTCTCCACCTCCGGACGCCTGCTGCGCACCGCGGACCGCACGCCGATCGCCCCGCAGGGCCGGCGCCGCAAGCACGACGCCTTCGCCTCCGTGGTCCCGACGACGGCCCGCGGCGAGATCGGGGCCCTCACCTCCGCCGGCGCGCTGCACCGCCTCCAGGCGGTCGACCTGCCGGTGGCCGGCGAGCCGTCCGCGGCCCCCGCGATGACCGCGGCCGTCCCCGCCGCGGAGCTGGTGCCCCTGGCCAAGGGCGAGACGCTCGTGGCCCTGGTCCCCCTGGACGCCGTCCTGGCGCTGGGCACCGCCCACGGGGTCGTCAAGCGCGTCCGGCCGGAATGGCCCCTGAACCGCCAGGTCGTCGACGCCGTCGCCCTGAAGGACGGCGATGCGGTGGTCGGCGCCGCCCCCGCCCCGGACGAGGCCGACCAGCTCGTCTTCCTCACCCGCACCGGCCAGCTGCTGCGCTACGCCGCCTCCGCCGTGCGCCCCCAGGGCCCGGCCGGCGGCGGTGTCGCGGGCATCCGGCTGGCCGCCGGGGACACGGTGCTCGCGTTCGGGGTGGCCCCCGCCGCCTCCCTCACCGAGACCGGTGCGGACGCCGCCGCCCACCCACGGCCCGCCGTCGTGGTGACCGTGACGGACGGCGAGGCGGACGTGCTCGGCTCCGCCCCGGGCTCCGTCAAGGTCACGCCGCTCGGGGAGTATCCGGCCAAGGGCCGCGGCACCGGCGGCGTGCGCGCCCACCGGCTGCTCAAGGGCGAGAGCGGCCTCGAGCTCGGCTGGATCGGCGCCGCGCCCGCGCTCGCGGCCTCCCGGGCCGGCGTGGCCCGCGCGCTGCCGATCGAGTACGGGCGCCGGGACGGCTCGGGCGTGCCCGTGGACCAGCGCATCGAGGCCGTCGGCGCCGGCGCCTCCCCCGACCTCGTCTCGGCCCCGCCCGCCGAGGACGACGCCGTGGCCGTGTCCGCGGACTGATCAGGGGGCCTCAGCAACCGACCCGCACAGGGACGTCACCGTCCTCGAGCAGCCTGCCGTCATGGGTGACGATCACGACGATCCTGTCTGCCAGAGCCCGGCGCAGATCCGTGATGAGGGCGCGTGCCTCGTCGGCGTCCACGTGTGCGGTCGGCTCGTCCAGCAGCACGACATCGGCGCGGGCCACGAGAGCCCGGGCCACGGCCAGGCGTTGACGCTGCCCGCCCGAGAGCCGCTGCCCGCCAGGGCCGACGCGCGTGTCCAGGCCCTGCGGTGCCGCGGCCAGCCACGGACCCAGTCCCACCAGCTCGAGCGCGGCGGTGAGCTCTGCGTCGGACGGGGCGTCCGCGACGCCGCGGGCCAGGGCGAGGTTGCCGCGCGCCGTGGAGTCGAAGATCAGGGCGTCCTGCGGGGTCCAGGCGACCCGGGCCAGCGCCGTCGCGTCCGGGCGGACCGGGTCCGGCTGGGGCGTCGGGGGCACGGTCTCGAGCGTGTACCGGCCGGCGGTCAGGGGCAGGAAGCCCAGCAGCACGGCCAGCAGGGTCGACTTCCCGGATCCGGAGGGCCCGGTGACGACGGCGACGTCCCCGGGGGCCAGGTCGAGCTCCAGGTCGGTCCACAGCGGCGGCGCACCGGGGTGGGCGAAGGCGGCCTCGACCAGGCGCAGGCGGCACACCCGTGCCTCCGGCTCTGCGGCCTCCGCCGGCTCAGGCGGCGCCGCGGCAGCTCCGCCCTCCTCCGGGCCGAGCAGCTCATCCTCGCTGCGGCGACGGTGCTTCGCGTCCCAGGCGGCGACGCCGTCCTCGCCCGTGGCGGCGCGGCGCAGCGCGCTCATGGTCTTGCCGGAGTCCCAGGCGTGGCCCCGCTCGCGCGCGAGGGCCCGCGACGCGAGGACGTCCGAGGAGGAGGCCGACAGATCGTCGCCGGGACGCTCAGCCACGGGTGACCACCGAGCTCGCCACGTGGAACCGGGCGCCGTCGAGGGCCGCGGGCACGTCCTCGTCGAC
>ERZ1023261.82-NODE-82-length-45765-cov-13.986021_pt1 | contig 45765 bp, 47 predicted proteins | sample MGYA00521234_ERZ1023261 | MGnify/ENA primary metagenome ERZ1023261 (study PRJEB32759, sample SAMN07749871) | skin metagenome | biome: transportation; feature: city; material: polyester macromolecule | host: Homo sapiens | place: Hong Kong:TC line | collected...
ACGTCGACGTGCGCTGCCGCGCCACGATCGGCGAGGTCGGCAACGCCGAGCAGTCCAACATCAACTGGGGCAAGGCCGGGCGCAACCGCTGGAAGGGCATCCGCCCGACCGTGCGCGGCGTCGTCATGAACCCGGTGGACCACCCGCACGGCGGTGGCGAGGGCAAGACCTCCGGCGGTCGGCACCCCGTCAACCCGAACGGCAAGCCCGAGGGGCGCACCCGCCGTCCGAACAAGGACAGCGACAAGCTCATCGTCCGTCGCCGTCGCACCGGCAAGAAGCGCTAAGGAGCCTGACACATGCCTCGCAGTCTGAAGAAGGGCCCTTTCGTCGATCAGCACCTCTACCTGAAGGTCGCCGCTCAGAACGACAAGGGCACCAAGAACGTCATCAAGACGTGGTCCCGCCGCTCGATGATCATCCCCGACATGCTCGGGCACACGATCGCCGTGCACGACGGACGCAAGCACATCCCCGTGTTCATCACCGAGTCGATGGTCGGGCACAAGCTCGGCGAATTCGCTCCCACGCGGACCTTCCGCGGCCATGTGAAGGACGACCGCAAGGGCAAGCGCCGCTAGGTCGGGTTCCCCCGATCCAGCAGCTCACGCTCTTCGGCTAGAAGACGAAAGAGAGATAGGCAATGGAAGCCAAGGCATCTGCGCGCTACGTTCGCGTGACGCCTATGAAGGCCCGGCGCGTCGTCAACCTGATTCGTGGCAAGCAGGCGAATGAGGCTCTGGCGATTCTGAAGTTCGCCCCGCAGGGCGCTTCGGAGCCGGTGTTCAAGATCGTGGAGTCCGCGGTGGCCAACGCCCGCCAGCTGGCTCAGCGCGACAGCGTCGCCTTCACGGAGGAGGACCTGTACGTGTCCGAGGCCTTCGTGGACGAGGGCCCCACCATGAAGCGGTTCCAGCCGCGGGCCCAGGGGCGCGCGTACCGCATCAACAAGCGAACCAGCCACATCACCGTGGTGCTCGCTACCCCGGAGAACGAGGAGGACCGCTAAGTGGGACAGAAGATCAACCCGCACGGATTCCGACTGGGGATCACCACGGACCACAAGTCGCACTGGTTCGCTGACTCCACCAAGGAAGGCCAGCGCTACAAGGACTTCGTTCGTGAGGACATCAAGATCCGCGAGCTCATGTCCAAGGGCATGGACCGCGCCGGCATCGCCAACGTCGAGATCGAGCGGACCCGGGACCGCGTGCGCGTGGACATCCACACCGCCCGCCCCGGCATCGTGATCGGCCGCCGCGGCGCCGAGGCCGACCGCATCCGCGGCGAGCTGGAGAAGCTCACCGGCAAGCAGATCCAGCTGAACATCCTCGAGGTCAACAACCCCGAGGTCAACGCTCAGCTGGTCGCCCAGGGTGTGGCCGAGCAGCTGGCCTCCCGCGTGGCCTTCCGCCGCGCGATGAAGAAGGCCATCCAGTCCGCTCAGCGCGCCGGTGCCAAGGGCATCCGGATCCAGTGCGCCGGGCGTCTGGGTGGGGCCGAGATGTCCCGCTCGGAGTTCTACCGCGAGGGCCGCGTGCCCCTGCACACCCTGCGGGCGAACATCGACTACGGCTTCTTCGAGGCCAAGACCACCTTCGGCCGCATCGGCGTGAAGGTCTGGATCTACAAGGGCGACCTGACCGACAAGGAGCTGGCCGCCCAGCAGGCCGCGCAGGGCAACCGGCGCGGCGGCCGCGGCGGGGACCGTCGCGGCGGTGCCGGCGAGCGTCGCGGCGGCGAGCGCCGTCGTCGCGGGGCCTCCGCCGAGCATCGGCAGGAGCGGCGCACCGACAGCCAGCAGCCCCAGGGCGATGCGGCTCGCACCGGTGCCTCCGCGCAGGCCGAGACCACGACCGCAGAGAATGGTGAGGCATAAATGCTGATTCCCCGTCGCGTCAAGTACCGCAAGCAGCACCACCCCAAGCGCACCGGCGTCGCCAAGGGCGGCACCACGGTGTCCTTCGGGGAGTGGGGCGTGCAGGCGCTGGCCCCGGCGTACGTGACCAACCGCCAGATCGAGGCGGCGCGTATCGCCATGACCCGCTACATCAAGCGGGGTGGCAAGGTCTGGATCAACATCTTCCCGGACCGCCCGCTGACCAAGAAGCCCGCCGAGACCCGCATGGGCTCCGGTAAGGGCTCCCCGGAATGGTGGGTCGCCAACGTCAAGCCCGGCCGCGTGCTCTTCGAGCTGTCCGGCGTCACCGATGAGGTGGCGAAGGAAGCCCTGCGCCTGGCCATCCACAAGCTCCCCATGAAGGCACGCATCGTGCGCCGCGAAGGTGGTGAATAGAAATGGCAGTTGGATCGAAGGATCTGTCGATCGATCAGCTCGAGGACCTGGACTCCGCGGCTCTGACCGAGAAGCTGCGTGAGTCTAAGGAGGAGCTGTTCAACCTCCGTTTCCAGAAGGCCACCGGCCAGCTCGAGAACCCGGGCCGCTTCAAGGCCGTCAAGCGCGACATCGCCCGCATCTACACGGTGCTGCGCGAGCGCGAGCTGGGCATCCGCCCCGAGGTCGATGCCTCGGCCCCGGAAGCCTCGGACAAGAAGGCCGACAAGAAGGCCGCCAAGGCTGCGAAGAAGGCCGCGAAGGCCAGCGAAGGTGATGCCAAGTGAGTGAAGTCAAGACGGAAGAGCGCAACCTGCGCAAGACCCGCCGCGGCTACGTCGTCTCCGACAAGATGGACAAGACCGTCGTCGTCGAGGTCGAGGACCACGTCAAGCACGCGCTGTACGGTAAGGTCATGCGCCGCAGCTCCAAGGTGAAGGCTCACGACGAGCAGAACACCGCCGGCGTCGGCGACCTGGTGCGGATCATGGAGACCCGCCCGCTGTCCGCGACCAAGCGGTGGCGGATCGTGGAGATCCTGGAGCGGGCCAAGTAAGCCCTGCGTCTCCGGGAGTGCGGTGCCCAGCGCGCCGTCTCCATCCCGTGAAGGAGCCCCTTCCCCGTCTGCGGGGGAGGGGCTCCTTCGTGTCCTGCGTCGCATCTGCGTGACCCGGGGCTGCTATCGCTTGAAGCGAACGAATCCGCCGACTAAGGTGAGCCTGAGCTAATCGATCACTCCGGGGAGCCTTCATGCCCGTCATCGTCCCAGCCGGACCGCGCCGCACCGGGCGTCTGCGCACCCTCCTCGCCCTCCTGCTGGCACTCCTGTGCGCCAGCGTGCTGGCCGGGTGCGGGTCCGACGCCGGGGACGCCGAGTCCGACTCCGCCGGGCCCACCCGCACCGTCAAGGACATCGAGGGCACCGAGGTGCAGGTGCCGGAGAACCCGCAGCGGGTCGTGACCCTGTCCGAGCCGACCCTGGACGGGGCGCTGGCCCTGGGGGTCAAGCCCGTCGGGTCCGTGGCTGGGCGCGGGCAGTCCGGGGTGCCGCACTACCTGGCCGACAAGGCCGACGGGGTGAAGCTGCTGGGCAGCGTCTCGGAGCTGGACTACGAGGCCATCGGCGCGATGGACCCGGACCTGATCCTGGTGGACGGCACCAGCGTGAACAACCGCCCGGACGTCCTGGAGATCCTGCGCAAGATCGCCCCGGTGGTGTTCACCGGGTACGCCGGCGGACCCTGGGAGAAGAACTTCGACCGGGTGGCCGACGCGCTGAACCTGCAGGACAAGGCACGGCAGATCGAACAGGACTACCGCTCCACCGTGGAGCAGGACAGGCAGAAGCTGGCCGGTCGTTACGGGGACAAGACCTTCTCCATCGTGCGCTGGCAGGGCGGCGGAGCCTCCCTGATCCTCAAGGAGCTGCCGGCAGGCCGAGCCCTGACCGACCTCGGGCTCAAGCGCCCGCAGAACCAGGACCGCATGGGCCTGGGCCACTCCGACCCGGTCTCGCTGGAAAACCTGAACCAGATCGACGCTGACTACATGTTCTTCGGCACCCTGGGCGGATCCAGCCAGGACAACCCCAACGCCGGCGGCACCGCCGATCTCAGCGGCGCGCAGACCGCGCTGAAGGAAGCCGAGAAGGCCTCCGGCTTCACCGACCTGACCGCTTACAAGGACGGACACATCATCCCCGTGGACGGCTCCCGATGGACCTCCACCGGCGGCCCGCTGCTGATGCAGGGCATCGTCGCCGACGTGATGAAGGACCTGGACCAGTGATCCGTCCGCTGTCCGCCCACCGCACCCCGAAGGAAGCCCCCGCCGCCGTGAACCGCCTCATCTCCCACCCGCTGCGCCTGGCCGTGGCCGCGCTGCTGACGCTGGCCCTGCTCCTGCCCGCGGGTCTGCCGAGCCTGACCCCGGCCCATGCGGCCGAGGACGAGACCCAGACCGTGAAGGCCTCCGACGGCACGGCGACGGTGACCTCGGTGAAGACGGTCCGTGAGGGCGCTGAGGTGACGGTGACCGGTACCGGGTGGAAGGCCCAGGACGGTTCGGGCTCGAATGTGAGTGTGAAGCTGGATAAGGGCAAGACCACCATCGGTGGTGATGCCGTGGTGGCCACGGTGGACGCGAACGCCCAGGGCGAGTTCTCCGCGACCTTCCCGTTCCCGGGATCCGGTAACTCGAATGCCGCCTGGACGGTGGGCTCGTCCCACACGATCCACGTGCTCTCCGGGTCCGGCAAGGAGGGGGATGTGGCCCGCAACGCGGTGCTCACCGTCGGCGTCGTGAAGGCCGACGGGACCACCGTGGACCCCGACGATCCGCAGCACTTGGACTCCTACGCCATCCCCGGCAAGGTGGGGGACACGGCCGTCGATGACGCCACCGTGCGCATCGCGCCGATCGGGACCGGAGACGGCGCCCGCCTGAAGCTGCACGGCGAGGGCTGGACCATGGCCGACGGCAAGCGCGGCTCCGTCATCGCCGTGAAGCTGCTGAAGAACAGCAAGGGCGACGCCTACACCCGGACCCCCAACACCAAGATCAACGACTATCTGACCGCTCGGGCGGGCAACAACGACAGCGTGTGGGTGCTGCTCACCCCGGACCAGTCCAAGGAGGACAAGGCCGCGGGCATCTTCCACATCGATGAGAAGGGCGAGTTCGATGTCGACATCGCCCTGCCCGACGGGCTGAAGCAGGGCCAGTACCTCAAGGCCCAGTTCCTCTCCGGTAAGAACGCGGAGTATGTCGATGCGTCCTGGAAGGACGTGCAGCGCTCCACGGCCGTCGGGCCGCTGAAGGTCGACGGGGTGGCTGCCGACGAGGACAGCCAGACCTCCGACGTCAAGTGCACCGACGTCACGAGCCGGCCCACCGTGACGGTGGAGACGAAGAACGTCGGCGTGGGCGGGAAGGTGCACGTCACCGGCTCCGGATACTGCAACCCCACGGCCAACACCGGTGCCGCCCATGTGGCCGTGAAGCTGGACGAGGGCAAGTACAGCCGCCTGGATGACGCCGTGAGCACCAACCGGACCATCTGGCAGATCATCGAGACCGATCAGTCCAACGGCACCTTCGACGCCTGGATCCAGCTGCCCGACGGCACCGATAAGACCTCGACCCCGGCCTTCCCCGAGGGGGCGCACACCCTGCGCTTCCTCTCCGGCTCGCTCAAGCCGGGAGACAAGGGCTCCACCGTCGGCGGGGCCGGCGTCGCCGACTTCGTGGTCGGGCAGTACCGTCCGCAGGGCGCCCCGGACCCGGTGGATCCGGGCTCCGCACTGACCTCCGGCAACCGGCACGGCGTCTCCGCGACGCTGGACGGGGACAAGCTCACCGTGACCGTGCCGGAGGGCCGGCAGGGAGACTGGATCCATACCAGCGCCTACACGGACGGCTCCCGACGCAGCGCCTGGCTGGGGGAGTGGCACCAGCTGGACGCGCGCAGGTCCGTGACCTACACCGTGGACCGCGAGGTGCTGATGGCCGGGAAGTACCAGCTCCTGGTGCAGAACGGCAACGAGGGCCACGTCGGGGAGATCCTGGGCTGGACCACTCTGGAGCTGAAGGACACCGGCTCCGGGGAGTCCGGCTCCTCCGGCGGCCACGGCACCAGCGGCTCCGGTCGCGCCACCGCGACCTCGCCGAACCGCACCTCCGGCACCGCGGAGCAGACCTCCGGCCCCGTGGCGGGCTCCGGGAGCACCTCGGTGCTCACCGGCGCGGCCGTGCCCGGTGGGAACGCCAGCAGCCTCTCCGACACCGCGCAGGACCAGACCTCCTACGTCGTGGTCCGCCGGGCCCCGGGCTCGGACACCGAGACCGTGGTCAAGCGCGTGGTGAAGAAGAAGGTCGCGAAGAAGCCCACCGCCAGCCCCTCCGCCCAGGCCGCCCAGGCCCAGCAGGCCCAGGGCTCCGGGCAGGATCAGGACCAGGCCGCCGCCCAGAGCACCGCCCGGAAGCACTCCTGGTTCTCCTGGGAGAACCTGCTGCTCGTGGCCGCCGCCGCCATTCTCCTTGCCCTCGTGCTCACCGGCGGCAAGAAGAAGACCCAGACCACGGCCGGCGCCGCCGGCTCCGCCTCCGATTCCGCAACCAAGGATTGAGCATGCGCACGCACCCTCGCCCCAGCATCCGCCGATGGCTGGCGACCCTCGTCGCCGTCCTCGCCGCCCTGATCATCGGCTCCTCCGCCGCCACGGCCCTGCCCCCGGGCGGCGCCTCCGGGAACAGCCCCGGCACCTCCAGCACGGTCTCCGGATCCGTGCGGGCCGGGGACTACCTGAGCTTCACCCTCAACGGCTTCCCCGCCGGATCCACCGTGTCCATCAAGTTCGACGACGGCAACACCTGCTCCTCGAATGCGCCCCAGGGGGCCTGCGTGGTGCACCAGCAGGTCGTCCCCTCCAACGGGTTGCTGAAGGGCTCCTTCCAGGTTCCCAAGGACATCAACCAGGGCAAGCACACCCTGCGCTTCCTCACCGCGGTGCGCGTCGGCGATGACGGGTCCTCCAAGGGGTACTCCAACAAGAGCCCGCAGTTCACCGTGACCGGCGTGAACTCCGCCGCCCAGGGCGGCGGGTCCGTGTCCGGCACCCAGGTGGATCCCAACGCCGGCTCCAACTCCGGCGGGTCCGGCTCCGGATCCAACGGCGGCTCCGGCTCCAACGGGAACTCCGGATCCAACGGCGGCCAGGGCTCCGGCTCCGGGTCCGGAGGGAACTCGGGCTCCAACGGCGGCTCCGGCTCGGATGCCGGGACCTCCGGGCAGGGCGGGACCACCACCCAGTACGTGGACGAGAACGGCAACCCCCTGACCGAGGAGCAGGCCAAGGCCCTGCAGGAGGAGGGCAAGGGCGGGCAGGTCAAGGAGGTGACCGAGGAGGTCGAGGAGAGCCAGTCGGCTTCGGCCTCGGCCACCCCCACCGCCAGCGCCTCGGCCTCGGCCAGCGCCTCCGCGGACTCCCGCGGCGCCCGCGAGGCCTCGGCCACCACCGAGGACTCCGGCTCCCAGTTCCCGTGGATCGGGGCCGGTGCCCTGGCCGCCGTCGCCATCGTGGCGGCCGTGGTGCTGGTGCGCCGCCGCCGTGCGGCTCAGGCCGAGTCCTCCGACTCCGCGGGGTCCGCCGACTAGATGGGCTCCATCTCCGCGACCCGGCGCCGACGCCGCCGGGTCCTGTGGCTGATCGCCGCGGCCGTTCTCCTGGTCGCCGCGATCGCCGCGTCGATCGCCTTCGGCTCCCACGCCCTGCCTGCGCGCGAGGTCTGGGCGGCGCTGACCGGGCACGGCCAGGGCCAGGCCGAGACCATCGTCACCCAGCAGCGGCTGCCGCGGACCCTCCTCGGGATCATGTGCGGGGCGAGCCTGGCGGTGGCCGGGGCCGTCATGCAGGCCCTGACCCGCAACCCCCTGGCCGAGCCCGGGCTGCTGGGCATCAACGCCGGCGCCTCCGTGACGGTCGTGCTTTGCGTCGTGCTGTTCGGGGCCCTGGGGATCCACGCCTACCTGCTGTGCGCCCTCGTCGGCGCGGGGCTGGCCGCCGTCGCGGTGTACGCCCTGGGCTCCGGGGGCACCGGTCGGTCCTCCGTGGTGCGCCTGGCCCTGGCCGGCGTCGCGATCTCCGCGGCCCTGGCCGCGCTGAACCAGGCGCTGATCCTCGCGGACCAGACCGCCTTCAACGAATTCCGCTTCTGGGTGGCCGGATCCCTGGAGAACCGCGGCTACGACATCGCCGCAGCGGTGGCGCCCCTGATGCTGCCGGGGCTGGCCCTGGCCCTCTGGGCGGCACCGGCGATCAACGCCCTGTCGATGGGCGAGGAGGCGGGGGTGGCCCTGGGTGTGCACCTGCGGCGCACCCAGACCATCGCCCTGGTGTGCGTGGCGGTGCTGGCCGGGGCGGCCACGGCCGCGATCGGGCCGATCACCTTCGTCGGGCTCGCGGTGCCGTTCATCGCCCGCCAGCTCATGGGTGCCGACCTGCGCTGGGTCACCGCCCTGAGCCTGCTGCTCGGACCGGTCTGGCTGCTGCTGGCCGACGTGATCGCGCGCACCATCCTGGCCCCGGAGGAGACGCAGGTCGGGATCATCGCGACCCTCGTGGGCGCCCCCGTGTTCGTGGCCCTGATGTGCCGCAGGAAGGTCGAGGCCCTGTGAACCGCGTGCGCCGTCGTCCCCCGACCCAGACCCGCCCCGCGCGCACCCTGCGCCTGGGCGGCGGGCCCCGCGGATTCGGGCTCCGGGTGAGCCTGCGCCAGACGCTCGTGCTGACCGCACTGGCCGTGGTGCTGTTCGGGCTGGCCGTGCTCGCCCTGATGCAGGGGGAGTACCGGCTGAGCCCCGGGGAGGTCCTGCACACCCTCACCGGCGGCGGGCCCCGGCTGGCCCGGTACTTCGTGACCGAGGTGCGCGCCCCGCGGGTGCTCGCCGCGATCCTCGTCGGGGCGGCCCTGGGACTGTCCGGGGCGATCTTCCAGGTGGTCTCCGGCAACCCGCTGGGCTCCCCGGACATCATCGGCTTCACCCACGGGGCGGCCACCGGGGCCCTGCTGCAGATCATCGTCTTCGACGCCGGCCCCGGCGGGGTCGCCCTGGGCGCGGTGCTCGGCGGGCTGGGCACCGCCGTGGTCGTGTGGGAGCTGACCCGGCGCACCGGCCTGGGCGGCTACCGGGTGGTGCTGATCGGCATCGGGGTCGGGTCCACCCTGTCCGCCCTGAACTCCCTGCTGGTGGTGCGGGCCTCCCTGACGCAGGCCCAGACCGCGGCCGCCTGGCTCGTGGGCTCGCTGAACGCCATGACGTGGGCCAAGGTCGCCCTGCTCGGGATCGCGCTGCTGATCCTGCTGCCCGCGCTGCTGTGGCTGGCCCGGCCCCTGACCGCGCTGATGTACGGCGACGCCGTCGCCGCCGGCATCGGCGTGCCCGTGGGCCGGGTGCGGGTGCTCTCCCTGTTCGTCGGGGTGCTGCTGGTGGCCCTGGCCACCGCGACCACCGGGCCCGTCGCCTTTGTGGCCCTGGCGGCCCCCCACATCTGCCGGACCCTCACCCGAGTCACCGGGGCCGGCCTGGCCGGGGCCGCGCTCACGGGCGCGGTGCTCGTCCTCGGGGCTGACCTGCTCGCCCAGCACGCCCTGCCCGGGACCCTCGCCGTCGGAGTGGTCACCGGGGCTCTGGGCGGGTGCTACCTCGTCTACCTCATCGCCGCGGAACGGAGAAGACCATGACCGCATCCACCACGGCCCCCGAGGCCCCCGCCCGGCTGCGGGCCGAGGACCTGCACGGCGGCTACGAGCACCGCGAGGTGCTGCACGGGGTGGACCTGGACGTGCTCGACGCCGAGCTGACCGTGATCCTCGGGCCCAACGCCTGCGGCAAGTCCACGCTGCTGAAGACCCTCTCGCGGGTGCTGCCGGCCGCCTCCGGGCAGGTTCTGCTGGACGGGACGCCCCTGCGGGACTGGCGCTCCAAGGAGGTCGCCCGCGCCCTGGCCATGCTCCCGCAGACCCCGGAGGCCCCCAGCGGGGTGACGGTCTCCGACGTCGTCGGGCGCGGCCGGTACCCGCACCAGTCCCTGCTGCGCACCTGGAGCCGGGAGGACGAGCGGATCTGCTCTGCGGCCATGGCCGCCTGCGGGGTGCTGGAGCTGGCCGACCGCCCGATCGAGGCCCTGTCCGGCGGGCAGCGCCAGCGGGTCTGGATCGCGATGACCCTGGCCCAGGACACCGAGCTGCTGCTGCTGGATGAGCCCACCACGTACCTGGACATCACCCACCAGATCGAGGTCCTCAACCTCACCCGGCGCCTGCACCGGGCGGGGAAGACCGTCGTCGTCGTGCTGCACGACCTGAACCTGGCCTTCCGCTACGCGACCCACGTGGTGCTGATGAAGGACGGGCAGGTGGCGGCCCAGGGGGCCCCGCGGGATATCGTGACGGCGCAGATCATCCGCGAGGTCTTCGACCTGGACTGCGTGATCGTGCCGGACCCGTGCACGGGCTCGCCGATGGTCGTGCCCACCGAGGAGGAGGAATGACGCAGCCGATGCCCGCCGCCCGCCGCCCGCCCAAGCCGCCCCGGCCCGAGCCCGTGCCCCGCACGGACTCGCCGCACCTGAGCGCACTCGAGAAGGAGCTGTCCGACCCGCAGGCCGCCGCCGCGGCCCACCGACGGCTGCGCGAGCTGCTGGACGGGCCGCTGCCGCTGCTGGAGGAGGACCTGCAGGATCCCGCCCGGCAGATCGTGACCTTCCTCTACGAGGACGACGAGGCCGAGCAGGTCCTGCTCTTCGCCAACCGTCTGACCGACGAATCCGCGCTGGGGGCGACGCTGATGCACCGGCTCGGGCCCGACGGCCCCTGGCACGCCTCCTTCCGGATGCGCCGGACCTGGCGGGCCTCCTACTGCTTCATCCCCGCCCGCCCCGGCGCACCGGCCCCCTGGATCTCGGCCCAGGACCACGTGCAGCTGCGCGCGGCCCTGGACGCCGGGGTCCCGGACCCGCGCAACGCGCTGACCTGCCCCAACCGGGACGGGCGGGCGCTGAGCGTGGTGGAGCTGGCCGACGCACCCCGGCAGCCCTACGTCTTCGCCCCGGCGGATGAGACCCAGCTGGTCTGGCACGCAGCACCGGAGGAACACCGGGTGGCCCTGCACCGCAGCGCCGGGGCCGGCTCGCAATCCCCGGTGATCCTGATCTTCGACGGCGAGGTCTGGGCCCGGCACGGACTGATCGGCGCCGTCGAGCAGGCGGTGCGCGCCGGGGACCTGGCCCCGGTGCACCTGGTCCTGCTGGATTCCGGCGGCCGGGAGCGGCGCTGGCGGGAGCTGGACGGCACCGAGCCGATCCACCGCTACGTCGCCGAAGCACTGCTGCCGTGGCTGCGCGCCGAGCACGGGCTGGACCCTGCCCCGGCGCGCACCTGCGCGGTCGGTCAGTCCCTCGGCGGCCTGGCCAGCCTGCTGTGCGGGCTGCTGGCCCCGCGGGTCGTGGGCGCGGTGGTCTCCCAGTCGGCCTCCCTGTGGCAGGAGGCCCCCGCCCGCGCCCTGGCCGAGCTGCTGGAGCGCGACGGCGCCCAGGCCCTGGCTGACTCCCGCTTCGTGCTGGAGGTCGGGGATCAGGAGTGGGTGCTCACCGGCCCCCACGACGACTTCGCCCGCGAGCTGCGCCGCAGCCCGGCCCGGGTGGAGTACCTGCGCTACGACGGCGGACACGACTACGCCTGCTGGCGCGGCTCCCTGATCCCCGCCCTCGTGCGGCTGTACCCCGCCGACTGAGCCGGGCCCGCCGATCCCGCCGGGCCCAGCCCCATCGAACCGACCCCGCAAAGGAGACCGTTTCCGTGAGCACATCCTCCCCGACCAGCACCGGCGCCGCCGGGCGCTCGCCGCTGGCGCCGTTTCCCGCGATCCCGGAGGAGGCCGCCCGCCGCTACCGCGAGGCCGGGCACTGGGTGGATGAGACCTTCCAGCAGTTCCTGCTGTGCAGCATCGACGCGCACCGGGAGAGCCTCGCCGTCGTCGGGCGCACCGCCGACGGCCTGCCCGGCGGATCCAGCCTGGACACGGTGCGCTGGACCTACGGGCAGCTGGAGGAGCAGGCCCTGGCCGCCGCCGCTCGCCTGCGGGAGGCCGGGGTGCGCCCGGGGGACCGGGTGATCCTGCAGCTGCCCAACACGGTGGAGTTCCTGGCGCACATGGTCGGGGCCTTCCTGTACGGGGCCCTGCCGGTGTTCGCGCTGCCCAAGCACCGGGCGGGGGAGCTGGAGCAGTTCGCCGCGCGCACCGACGCCGCCGCGCACGTGGTGGCCCAGGGCGCGGAGAACCACGATTACCGGGCCCTGCACGCCGAGTACGCCGCCCGGCTGGAGGAGCAGGGGCTCATCCCCCCGACGCTGATCGACGTCGCGGACCCGCAGGCGCACGCCCCGACCCCGCTGCGCCGGGAGGAGCTGCCCGAGCCGGTGCGCAACCGCGGGGCGCAGCGGCTGTCCGAGAACGCGGCCTTCCTGCAGCTGTCCGGCGGGACCACCGGGGTCTCCAAGCTCATCCCGCGCACCCACGCCGCCTATCTGTACTCCGTGCGGGAATCCGCCCGGATCTGCGGGCTGGATGCCTCCAGCCGGATGCTCGCGGCCATGCCCGCCGCGCACAACTTCACGATGAGCTCCCCGGGCATCCTCGGCGTCCTGTGGGCCGGGGGCGCGGTGATCCTGGCCGCCGACCCCAGCCCGCAGACGGCCTTCGCGCTGATCGAGCGGGAGCGGGCGGACATCGCCCCGCTGGTCCCGCCGCTGGCCCAGGCCTGGATCGCCTCCGCCAAGCGTCGGGCCCCGGATCTGTCCAGCCTGCGCCTCGTGCAGGTGGGCGGGGCGCGGTTCGCCCCGGCCGCGGCCGCGCAGGTGCGGCCCGTGCTGGGGGCCCGGCTGCAACAGGTCTTCGGGATGGCCGAGGGCCTGGTCAACTACACCCGGGAGGACGACGACGAGCAGCTGGTGCTCACCACCCAGGGGACCCCCATCAGCCCGGACGACGAGGTGCTCATCCTGGACGACGAGGGTCGGCCCGTGCCCGAGGGGCAGCCCGGGCACCTGCTGACCCGCGGTCCCTACACCATCCGCGGGTACTACGGGGAGGAGCACGCCAACCGCACCTCCTTCACCGAGGACGGCTTCTACCGCACCGGGGACATCGTGCGCCGGCACCCCTCCGGGCACCTGGAGGTCACCGGCCGGGCCAAGGACCAGATCAACCGGGCCGGGGAGAAGATCGCGGTGGATGAGCTGGAGGACCTGGCCCTGGACCGCCTGGCCGTGGCCGACGCCGTCGCGGTGGGCATCCCGGACGAGGCCGTGGGCGAGCGGGTGGGTCTGATCCTGGTGCCCCGCCCCGGGCAGGAGCTGGGGGAGGACCCGCGGGCCGCGGTGCGCGCGAGCTTCCGCGAGGCGGGCCTGGCCGAGTTCAAGATCCCGGAGCGGGTGGTGGTCATGGACCGCCTGCCGCTGACCAACGTCGGGAAGATCTCCCGCAAGCAGCTGCGCGCCCACCTGGCCGAGCGCCTGGCCGACTGACGCACCCACCATCCCCATCTGAGGAGGAGCACCACCATGATCGACGACGCCACCCTGCGCACCATCCTGAGCACCCACCTGCCCGAGGCCGACGCCGCCGAGCGGGCCCTGGCCGACCCGGAGGCCAGCCTGTTCGAGCTGGGCTTGGACTCCATCGCGACCTTCGCCCTGCTGGATGACCTGGCCGCGGCCGGGGTGCAGGCGGAGTTCACGGAGCTGATCGCCCGGCCCACCGTGTCCTTCCTGCGCGAGGCCTCCCAGCGCTAGGACCGGATCCGCCGATGACAGCCCCCGAGCACCCCTGGCACCCGATCACCGAGGCCGCCCGCGGCATCTACATGGCCGCGCGCCTGGACCCGGAGAACCCCTGCTACACCACCGCCGAGTGCGTGCAGCTGCCCGCCGCGCCCGACGTCGCCGCCCTGGAGCGGGCCCTGCGCCTGGTGTACGCGGAGAACCCCGGGTTCCGCGTGCGCTGCGCCGAGCGGGACGGGCGGGTGCTGTGGCGGGAGATCCCGCTGGAGCGGTTCCTGGACGGCGTCGAGGTGCTGCGCCCGGTGACCCTCCCGGCCCCCGAGGCCGCGGGGGATCAGACGGACGGGGAGCGGGAGGAGGCGATCCGCGAGACGGTGCTGGCCTGGTGCTCCGAGCAGCTGCGGCACCCCCTGGAGGCGCTGTCCGGGCAGACCGTGCGCAGCGCCCTGATCGAGTGCGGAGGCCGGTTCTTCCTGCTGCACTGCTTCCACCACCTCGTCGCCGACGGCTTCGCGGCCTTCGACGCCCTGCGCCGGCTGGGCCGGGTCTACGGGCAGATCCTGAACGGGCAGGACCCGGTCCCGTCGCAGCGCCCGGGCCTGGCCGAGCTGGCCGCCCAGGACGCCGACGACGTCCCGGTGCGCGCCGAGCACGCCGAGGCCTTCCAGCCGCTGCTGCAGGAGCTGGAGCAGGGGGAGGATCACTCCCTGGCCGGACGCGCCGCGGACGCCCCGGCGGTGGCCCACCGGGCCCGCCGGGAGCTGGACCCGGCACTGCAGGAGGCGCTGCTGGGGGCGGGGAAGGCCGCCGGGACCGGGTGGCCCGCGGCCGTCGTCGCGGCGGCCGGATCCTACCTGACCCGGGTGCTCGGCCTGTCCAGCGCCCGCTACGGGGTCCCGCAGATGAACCGCGTGCTGCCCGGCGGGCCCCGGGTGGCCGCGCGCACCGGGTGCACGGCGGTGAACCTGCTGCCGGTGGCCGTGTCCGCCGGCGGGAGCCCGGCAGCGCAGCTGGGGGAGGTGACCGCTCAGCTGGCCCGCAACCAGGCCCATGGGCTGGTGCGCCAGGAGGAGCTGGAGCGGCAGGCCCGGCGCCGCGGGGCCCGGCTGTTCGGTGCGCAGCTGAACGTCGTCCCCTTCGACGCCGTCCTGCCCTTCGGGCAGGGCACGGCGCGCGTGCACAACGTCAGCGCGGGGCCGGTCCCGGACCTGACGGTGACCGTGCGGGGGATGCCCGGGCGCGGGCACCCGATCAGCCTGGAGCTGGACGCCAACCCCGCCCTGTACGGCCGTGAGCAGGCCGAGGCCCACGCCGAGCGCCTGGTGCACTGGCTGGGCGCGTGGGGGCGGGCGGCCGTTGACGGGACTGACGTCGACGAGCTGGAGCAGGCCACCCCGGCGGAGCTAGCCCGGCTGGACGAGCTGGCGGAGACCCGGGTGGCGCGGCGCTCCGGAACCCTGTGGGAGGGCTTCGCGGCCGCCGCGGCCGAGCACCCTGAGGAGACCGCCGTGATCGAGGGCCCGGCCTACCCGGGCCCCGGGGAGGGGTTCCGCGGTCGGCGCCTGACCTACGCCGAGCTGGCCGAGGCCGCGCGCACCCGCGCCGCGGCCCTGGCGAGCCTGGGCGTGGCCCCCGGGGACCCGGTGGCCCTGCGCACCCACCGCGGCCTGGACCAGTACGTCAGCGTGTACGCCCTGCTCGCGGCGGGTGCGGTCTATCTGCCGGTGGACCCGCAGCTGCCGACCGAGCGGGTCGCCGGGATGCTCGCCGACGCAGGCTGCCCCTGGCTGCTGGAGGGCCCGGGCCTGGACCCGTTGGAGCTGGGTTCCTCGGCCACCGAGCACCCGGTGACCGAGCACCCGGTGACCGCGCTGACCGCTGCGGACCTGGCCCGGGCCGAGGAGCGGGTGTGCGCTGAGCAGGCCGCATCCGCAGGCCTCGAGGACCCGCTGCCCGGCACCCGGCGCGCCCCGGAGGACCTCGCCTATATCCTGTTCACCTCCGGGTCCACCGGGCGTCCCAAGGGCGTGCCCATCACCCACGCAGGGATCGACAACCGGCTGGCCTGGCAGCAGCACCTGGCTCCCGTGGGTCCGGGGGACCGGGTGGCGCACAAGACGGCCGTCTCCTTCGACGTGCACGTGTGGGAGCTGTACTGGCCGCTGCGACACGGGGCCGGCGTCGTCGTGGCGGCCCCCGAGGGGCATAAGGACCCGGAGCACCTGGCCCGGCTGATCACCGAGGCCCGGGTGGACTGCCTGCACTTCGTGCCCACGATGCTCTCGGCGTTCCTGGCTTCCCCGGGGGCGGCCCGGGCGCTCGCGGCCGGGGCGCACCGGCCGCGCACCGTGGTGTGCAGCGGGGAGGCCCTGACCCGGGAGCAGGTGGCCGGGTGCCGCCGGATGCTCGGCACCGGGCCGCTGAACCTCTACGGCCCCACGGAGGCCGCCGTGGACGTCACCGCCTGGGCCACCGAGGAGCACCCGGAGGAGCCCGTGGTGCCCATCGGCCGGCCCGCCTGGAACACCGGGGTGCACGTCCTGGACGCGAGCGGGCACCGCTGCCCGGTCGGGGTCGTGGGGCACCTGTGCCTGTCGGGGGTGCAGGTCACTCCCGGATACCTGCACCGCCCCGAGGCCGACGCCGCCGCGTTCCGGCACCTGCCGGCCGGATGGCTCGGGGACGAGGGCCCGGAGCGGGTGCGGGTCTACCGCACGGGGGATCTGGCCCGGTGGCGCCCGGACGGGGCCCTGGAGTACCGGGGACGCACGGACCACCAGGTCAAGATCGGCGGGCAGCGCCTGGAGCTGGGCGAGGTGGAGACCGTGCTGGCCGCGGTGCCCGGGGTGAGCGCCGCCGTCGCCCTGGTGCGCCGGATCGGGGCGCAGGAGGTGCTCGTCGGCTTCCTGGAGGCCGCAGCGGAGGAGGACCGGATCGTGCAGCGGGCCCGGGACCACGCCGAACGGCACCTGCCCGGGTACATGGTGCCCACGGTCTGGCAGGTGCTGCAGCGCCTGCCGATCACCGCCAACGGCAAGGCGGACCGCCGGGCGCTGGCCGAACGGGAGATCACCGAGGCCCCGGGGCAGGACGGCGCCCCAGGACGGGAGGGCGGCCCGGCCACCTGGCGGGAGGCGGTCCTGGGAGAGCTGTTCGGGCAGGTGCTCGAGCGCGAGCCGCTGGGGCCCGGCGCGGACTTCTTCGCGGCCGGGGGCGCGTCCCTGACCGCGCTGGAGCTGGTGGCCCGGATCGACGAGCGGCTGGGCCTGCCCTGCTCCCTGGCGCAGATCTTCGCCCACCCGACCCCGGCCGCACTGTCCGCGGCCCTGGGGGAGGAATCGACCGCCGGTCTCGGGGCGGATCTGGCGCCGACGCTGCTGCTGCGCCGCGGCTCGGACCCTGCCGCAGCACCCCTGGTGCTGCTGCCCCCGGCCGGGGGTCTCGGCTGGTGCTACGCGGGGCTGCTGCCCGCCCTGGGCCCGGCCCGCACCGTGTGGACGCTGCAGGCCCCGCAGTTCACCGACCCGCAGGCTCCGGAGCCTGCGGACCTGGAGGAGCTGGCCCCCCAGCAGCTGCCGCTGCTGCGCGAGATCGCCCCCGACGGCGCGGATCTGGCCGGATGGTCCGTCGGCGGAATGGCCGCGGTGCACCTGGCGGGCCTGGCCGAACGGGAGGGTGGCCCGCGAATCGGTGCGGTGGGGCTGCTGGACGCCTACCCGCCGTCGTACTGGCGGTCCCTGCCCGCACCGGGCCCGGGGGAGCTGTGGCGGGCCCTGATGCGCATGGGCGGGGTGGAACCGCAGGCCCCGCCGCGAAACCTGGAGGAGACCCTGGCGGCTCTGCGCGAGCACGGCTCGCCGCTGGCGGCCCTGGACGACGCCGCCCTGCGCACCAGCATCGCGGCGGTGCGCCGGGCCATGGCCCACACCCGCGGGGCGGACCCGGCCCCGGTGCGCGCCCGGCTGCTGCACGTCGGGGCCGAGCGGACCCTGGGCGAAGGGGCCCCGGCGCAGGCCTGGGCCCGCACCGGGGCGCTGGAGCGTCAGACCGTGCCCGGGGATCACGCCGCGGTCATCCGGGGCGCGGGCGCCCGGGCCCTGGCCTCGATGCTGGGCGACGGGCGGGGCTGAGCCCGGCGCGTCGATCCCGATCGGCCACGGCATTGGCGCACGGCGCACTGAGGCGTAAGCTCTATCTCAGCCTACCTTTAGGAAAGGCTAAGCTGTGTGTCCTGTGACGCGCGGCTGTCCACCTCGCACCGTCCCCGCCCACGGCGGGGACCCGACGAATGAGGAAAGATGACGATCTCCTACCAGCGCCCCCGGCGCCGTCTGAAGAACCTGGCCGTGGGAGCCACCGCCGCCTCCCTGCTGGCCTCCGCCCTGATGGTCCCGGCCCAGGCCGCCCCGGCCGAGAGCGCCGCCTCGAGCGCCCGCAGCGTCGAAGTCTCGGCCCAGCAGACCCAGGGCCTGCCCGGTCAGTACCAGATGGCCTACTCCCAGAAGAACGACAAGCTGTGGGTCACCGGCTCCTCCGGGCGTCCCCCGATCGAGACCGCCACCATCGCCCGGGTGAACCCCTCGACGATGAAGATCGAGGCCAACGCCGCGATGCCCACGCTGCGCACCGGCACCGGCCAGAACGCCGGCTACCAGTACAACGGCGCCTACGGGATCGCCGCGGACGATGTGAACAACACCGTCTGGGTCACCAACACCCGCTCCAGTGCGGTATCCGTGTTCGACCAGACCACCCTGAAGCAGATCTGGACCTCCTACGACCCGGCGGCCTCCGAGCAGGTCGTGGACCACCCGCGCGAGGTCAAGATCGACGACGCCACTGGCCGCGCCTTCGTCACCGACGGGAAGGGCGTCGTCGCCTTCGACCTGACCACCCACGAGGCCCAGCGCATCGACGTCGGCGAGGGCGCCGGCACCGGGATGAACTCCTTCCTGGACGAGGAGGCCGGGCGCCTGTACACCCCGGACATCTCCCGCGGCATCGTCAGCGTGATCGACACCAAGACCCTCAAGGTCGTGCAGACCATCACCGTGCACGCGGACGACTCCTCCGCGGGCCTGTCCCCGTCGGACGTGACGGTGGACAAGTCCCTGAACGAGATCTACGTCTCCAGCCAGGGCAAGGGCGGCAAGAACTCCGGGGTCACGGTCTACGACCTGACCACCGGTGAGTACAAGAAGTCCATCCCCTTCGGGACCCAGGCCCTGGCCATCGACAACGATGAGGCCCGTGACCTGGTCTACGTCACCGACTTCGGCAAGGGCGAGGTCGGGGTGATCGACGCCCGCACCGGCAAGGTCGTCAGCTCCGTGGACACCGGCTCCCGGGCGACCAACGACGTCCTGGTCACCCCCGAGGGGGCCTTCGCGGTGGACAAGGCCGGCGCCTACGCCAACCAGTCCGTGCCGTTCACCCTGGACTTCACCAGCGGCACCACCCGCACCTCCAACACCGAGCAGAAGGGCTACGGCGCCCAGCTGAGCCCCATCAACGCGGACACCCTCTACAAGATCGACACCAAGGTCACCGAGACCTCCCCGGAGTCGGAGGCTCCCGCGGAGGAGCAGACCGTGAAGGCCTCCGACGGCACGGCGACGGTGACCTCGGTGAAGACGGTCCGTGAGGGCGCTGAGGTGACGGTGACCGGTACCGGGTGGAAGGCCCAGGACGGTTCGGGCTCGAATGTGAGTGTGAAGCTGGATAAGGGCAAGACCACCATCGGTGGTGATGCCGTGGTGGCCACGGTGGACGCGAACGCCCAGGGCGAGTTCTCCGCGACCTTCCCGTTCCCGGGATCCGGTAACTCGAATGCCGCCTGGACGGTGGGCTCGTCCCACACGATCCACGTGCTCTCCGGCTCCGGCAAGACCGGGGATGTGGCCCGCAACGCGGTGCTCACCGTCGGCGTCGCCGCTGCCCCCGCCTCCGCCGACGAGGCCTCCGAGGTCTCGCAGGTCTCCCCGCAGGCCACCGCCTTCCAGGGTTACCCGGCGGCCACGGAGACCACGGACAAGGTCCTCACGGACCGGGACTTCAAGGACGTCACCGACTCCACGATCTTCGCCAAGGAGATCCGCTCGATCGCCAACAAGGGCATCACCGAGGGCTGGGACGACAACACCTACCGCCCCTGGGCCAACATCGAGCGCGGGCAGATGGCCGCCTACATCTACCGGATGGCCGGTTCCCCGTCCTACACGGCGCCGGCCACCCCGCAGTTCACCGACGTCAGCAAGGACGACCCCTTCTACAAGGAGATCTCCTGGCTGCACGCCACCGGCATCGCCCAGGGCTGGAGCGACGGCACGTTCCGTCCGAACGCCAAGGTCGAGCGCGGGGCTATGGCCGCGTTCTTCTACCGTGCCGCGGGCTCCCCGCAGTACCGGGCCGGGAACCCCGCCTTCTCGGATGTGCAGCGCGGGGAGACCTTCTACAAGGAGATCGCCTGGCTGCAGGACAGCGGCATCACCAAGGGCTACGATGACGGCACCTTCCGTCCCTGGACCGCGATCAAGCGGGACCAGATGGCGGCCTTCGTGGACCGCTTCTCCGGACGGTACAAGGTGACCGTCTCCGCGCAGTGATCTGACCCGCCCCGTCGGCGCCCCCGCCCGTCGTCCCCGCGACGCGGCGGGGGCGCCGTCGCGTGCGCTGTGGTATGATTGTGTATTCGTGCGGCCTTCGTGACCGCACACCACCACGGATCCTTCGTGCCAGTGCATAATGCCGCTGAGACGGGCGCATTCGCCCGAGACCTCGGGCGGGTCCAGATGCTCCTGGCATGGGGGATCCCAGGCGCGACCGCCAACCCCGCAGCTGTCCGCTTCCCAGCGGGCGGGCCGCGGAGACCGGCGCGTCACCTCATCCCGACCAAAGTGTTCCGCAAGGCCCACGGCGCGTCGCCCGGCCCTGCCGCCCTCACGAAGGGCGCATCCGGCGGCGGCGTGAGAACCGGCGAGACGACAGGAGTATTCAGTGATTCAGCAGGAGTCACGGCTCAAGGTCGCCGACAACACGGGTGCGAAGGAAATCCTGACCATCCGCGTTCTCGGCGGCTCCGGCCGTCGCTACGCAGGCATCGGCGACATCATCGTCGCCACCGTCAAGGACGCGATCCCTGGCGGCAACGTGAAGAAGGGCGACGTCGTCAAGGCCGTCGTCGTCCGCACCCGCAAGGAGACCCGTCGCCCGGACGGCTCCTACATCAAGTTCGACGAGAACTCGGCGGTGATCCTCAAGAACACCGAAGGCGACCCCCGCGGCACCCGCATCTTCGGGCCCGTCGGGCGCGAGCTGCGCGACAAGAAGTTCATGAAGATCATCTCGCTGGCCCCGGAGGTGCTGTAACTCATGGCGAAGATCAAGAGCGGCGACCTCGTTCAGGTCATCTCCGGCGCGGACAAGGGCAAGCAGGGCAAGGTCCTGCACGTGTTCCCCTCCACCCAGCGCGTGCTGGTGGAGAACGTCCGGGTCATCACCAAGCACACCAAGGCCAACCCGACCACCGGTGAGGGCGGCGGCATCGTCAAGACCGAGGCCCCGATCCACATCTCCAACGTCGCGATCGTCGACCCGGAGACCGGCAAGCCCACCCGCGTCGGGTTCCGCGAAGAGACCGTCGAGCGCGACGGACGCCAGCGCACCGTGCGCGTGCGCGTGTCCAAGAGCTCGGGGAAGGATCTGTGATGACTGAGACCAAGACCACCCCCCGCTTCAAGGCCAAGTTCAACGACGAGGTCGTGCCCGCGCTGCAGGAGCAGTTCGGCTACGCCAACCCGATGCAGTCCCCGCGGCTGGTCAAGGTCGTCGTGAACATGGGCGTGGGCGAGGCCGCCCGCGACTCCAAGCTCATCGACTCGGCCGTGCGCGACCTGACCCTCATCACCGGTCAGAAGCCGCAGGTGTCCAAGGCCAAGAAGTCCATCGCCCAGTTCAAGCTGCGCGAGGGCCAGCCCATTGGCTGCCACGTGACCCTGCGCGGTGACCGCATGTGGGAGTTCCTGGACCGCCTCGTGACCCTGGCGCTGCCGCGCATCCGCGACTTCCGTGGACTGTCCGACCGCCAGTTCGACGGCAACGGCAACTACACCTTCGGGCTGACCGAGCAGTCGATGTTCCACGAGATCGACCAGGACTCGATCGACCGCGTGCGCGGCATGGACATCACCGTGGTGACCACCGCCCGCACCGACGACGAGGGCCGCGCCGTGCTCAAGGCGCTCGGCTTCCCGTTCAAGACCAACTAACGACTACGTTTCAGGTCCCCCGCCCGCGGGCGGGAGGAAACCGTCACGAGGAAGGGCCAGAGCCCACATGACCATGACAGATCCTGTCGCAGACATGCTCACGCGCCTGCGCAACGCCAACACGGCGCACCACGACTCCGTGTCGATGCCGTTCTCCAAGCTCAAGGGCCGGATCGCCGAGATTCTCAAGTCCGAGGGCTACATCAAGGACTGGCACGAAGAGGAGGCCCAGGTCGGCAAGACGCTGACCCTGGACCTGAAGTTCGGCCAGAACCGCGAGTCCTCCATCGCCGGGGTGCGCCGCATCTCCAAGCCGGGCCTGCGCGTGTACGCCAAGTCCACCAACCTGCCCCAGGTGCTGGGCGGGCTCGGCATCGCCATCCTGTCCACCTCCTCCGGTCTGCTCACTGACAAGCAGGCCGCTGCCAAGGGCGTCGGCGGGGAAGTCCTCGCCTACGTCTGGTAGTCGGTACATAGAGAAAGGAAGAGATCTTATGTCACGTATCGGACGTCTCCCCATCTCGGTGCCGGCTGGTGTCGAGGTGACCATCGACGGTTCGCGCGTCGCGGTCAAGGGATCCAAGGGGGAGCTCTCCCGCACGATCTCCGCGCCGATCACCGTCTCCCAGGACGACGGCGTCATGACCGTCTCCCGTCCGGACGACGAGCGGGTCTCCCGCTCGCTGCACGGGCTGTCCCGCACCCTGATCTCCAACATGATCCAGGGTGTCTCCGAGGGCTACTCCAAGAAGCTCGAGATCGTCGGCACGGGCTACCGTGTGATGGCCAAGGGCACCGACCTGGAGTTCGCGCTGGGCTACTCCCACCCCATCACGGTGAAGGCCCCCGAGGGCATCACCTTCGCGGTGGAGGGCAACAACAAGCTCACCGTCTCGGGCATCGACAAGCAGCAGGTCGGCCAGGTGGCCGCCAACATCCGCGGCCTGCGGGCCCCGGACCCCTACAAGGGCAAGGGCATCCGCTACGCCGGCGAGCAGATCCGCCGCAAGGTCGGAAAGGCTGGTAAGTAACCCATGGCTAACAAGACGAAGTTCGCTGCTCGCACGCGTCGTCACCAGCGCGTGCGCAAGCACGTGTCCGGGACCCCGGCCCGCCCGCGGCTGTCGGTGTTCCGCTCGACCCAGCACATGTTCGTGCAGGTCATCGACGACACCAAGGGGCACACCATCGCCTCCGCCTCCACCCTGGAGGCCGAGCTGCGCAACGCAACCGAGATGGACAAGACCGCCAAGGCCCGCCGCGTCGGCGAGCTGGTCGCCGAGCGCGCCAAGGCCGCCGGCATCGAGTCCGTCGTCTTCGATCGGGGCGGCAACAAGTACCACGGCCGCGTGGCCGCGGTGGCCGACGGCGCCCGGGAAGGTGGGCTGGCACTGTGAGCGAGCAGACCACGAACGAGAAGGAAACCCAGGTGGCAGACAACACCGCTGCACCCGAGAGCACCGAGGCCCAGAACAACGGCGCCCAGCAGCGCGACGACCGCCGCGGCGGTCGCGGTGAGCGCGGCGGCCGGGGTCGCAACGACCGCGGCGGACGCAACGACCGCGGCCGCGGCGGGCGCGATGAGGACAAGGACAAGTTCCTCGAGCGCGTCGTGAGCATCAACCGCGTGTCCAAGGTCGTCAAGGGCGGTCGGCGCTTCAGCTTCACCGCGCTGGTCGTCGTCGGCGACGGCAACGGCATGGTCGGCGTCGGCTACGGCAAGGCCAAGGAGGTGCCCTCCGCGATCTCCAAGGGCGTGGAGGAGGCCAAGAAGAACTTCTTCCGCGTCCCCCGCGTCGAGGACCGCACCATCCCGCACCGCGTGCAGGGTGAGGCCGCGGCCGGCGTGGTCATGCTGCGTCCGGCCACCGCCGGTACCGGTGTGATCGCCGGCGGTCCGGTGCGCGCCGTGCTCGAGTGCGCCGGGATCCACGACGTCCTGTCGAAGTCCCTGGGCTCGTCGAACCAGATCAACATCGTCCACGCGACCGTCGAGGCGCTGAAGCAGCTGGAGGAGCCCGTCGCGGTGGCAGCCCGTCGCGGCCTGCCCAACGACGAGGTCATCCCCAGCTACCTGCGTCGCAGCGAAAAGGCAGGTGCGTAATGACCGGCAAGCGGATTCAGCCCAGCGACGCGAAGCTGGAGATCACGCAGATCAAGTCCTACGTTGGCCAGAAGCAGAACATGCGCGACACCCTGCGCTCCCTGGGCCTGAAGCGCCCGGGCAACACCGTGACCCGCACCGCGGATCCGGTGACCTGCGGCATGGTCAACACCGTCGCTCACCTCGTGAAGGTTGAGGAGGTCAAGTAACCATGGCAGAGACCAACGAAGAGCGCCAGGGCGCCATCAAGCTGCACGACCTGCGGCCGGCCCCCGGTGCGCACAAGGCCAAGACCCGCGTGGGTCGCGGCGAGGCGTCCAAGGGCAAGACCGCCGGGCGCGGCACCAAGGGCACCAAGGCCCGCAACCAGGTCAAGGCCGGCTTCGAGGGCGGGCAGCTGCCGCTGCACATGCGCCTGCCGAAGCTGCGCGGGTTCAAGAACCCGTTCCGGGTGGAGTACCAGGTCGTGAACCTGGACCGCATCTCGGAGCTGTACCCGGAGGGCGGTGAGGTGACCGTGGAGTCCCTCGTCGCCAAGGGCGCGGTGCGCAAGAACCAGCCCGTGAAGGTCCTGGGCCAGGGTGAGCTGACCGTGAAGGTCGACGTCACCGTGGACAAGTTCTCCGCCTCCGCGGCGCAGAAGATCCAGGCCGCCGGCGGCACCGCCACCGCGACCGCCCAGTAGTCGAGGGGGTCCCGGCGCCCTCGGCGTCGGACCCTCCTCGATCAGGCCAGGCCCCTCTCTCGGAGAGCGATCTTTCCGGGGGAGGGGCCTGCGCCGTTCCCCCGTACCCGTCCCGGCCCCGCCCGGCGACCCCGGGTAGAGTGTCCTAGACTGGCCCGGGGAGATCCCGCCGTCTGTCGACGGCGCCCGCCCGCCCCGACGGGGCGCGGGGCCCGCGGCGTCATCCCCGCCACCCCATCTTCTGCCACAGGAGGCCATGTGCTCAGCGCTTTCGGACGGGCGTTCAAGACCCCGGACCTGCGACGCAAGCTGCTGTTCACCCTCGCGATGATCGTCATCTACCGCGTGGGCACCTTCATCCCCGCCCCGGGGGTCAGCTACGGCAACGTCCAGCAGTGCCTGGCCCTGGGCGGCACCACCGGCGGCATCTACGACATGGTCAACCTGTTCAGCGGCGGCGCGTTGCTGCAGCTGTCCATCTTCGCCCTGGGTGTGATGCCCTACATCACCGCCTCGATCATCGTGCAGCTGCTGCGCGTGGTCATCCCGCGCTTCCAGGAGCTGCACCAGGAGGGCGGACAGGGCCAGCAGAAGCTCACCCAGTACACCCGCTACCTGACCCTGGCGCTGGCGGCCCTGAACGCCACGACCATCATCTCCCTGGCCCGCTCCGGCTCCCTGCTGGGCAGCTGCCCGCTGCCGATCATCCCCGATGACTCGATCCTCATGGTCATCATCCTGATCATCACCCTGACCGCGGGCACCGGAATCATCATGTGGATGGGCGAGCAGATCACGGAGAAGGGCGTCGGCAACGGCATGTCCCTGCTGATCTTCACCTCGATCGCCGCCTCCTTCCCGACCGCCCTGGGCAACATCTTCAAGGAGCAGGGCGGCTGGGTGTTCTCCCTGATCCTGCTGGTGGGCCTCGTGGTGATCGTCGCCGTCGTGTTCGTCGAGCAGTCCCAGCGGCGCATCCCCGTGCAGTACGCCAAGCGCATGATCGGGCGGCGCACGATCGGGGGGACCTCCACCTACATCCCGCTGAAGGTCAACATGGCCGGCGTGATCCCGGTGATCTTCGCCTCCTCCCTGCTCATGGTGCCCGGGCTGATCGCGAACTTCGCGACGCCGAAGGACGGCACGGCCCCGCCGGAGTGGGTCAACTGGATCAACTCCTACCTGGTGCGCGGGGACCATCCGCTGTACATGGCCGTGTACTTTCTGCTGATCATCGCCTTCGCGTACTTCTACGCATCGATCACCTTCAACCCGCAGGAGGTCTCGGACAACATGAAGCGCTACGGCGGCTTCATCCCGGGCATCCGCGCGGGTCGACCCACCGAGCGCTACCTGGCCTACGTGCTCAACCGCATCACCCTGCCGGGCTCGCTGTACCTGGGGATCATCGCGATGATCCCGCTGGTCGCGCTCGTGCTGGTCAACGCCAACCAGAACTTCCCGTTCGGCGGCACCTCGCTGCTGATCGTGGTCGGCGTCGGTCTGGACACCATCAAGCAGATCGACGCCCAGCTGCAACAACGACACTACGAAGGACTGCTGCGATGAACCGCCTGCTGATCATCGGTCCCCCCGGGGCCGGCAAGGGGACCCAGGCCGCCCGGATCGCCGAGGAGCTCGGCATCCCCGCGGTCTCCACCGGGGACATCTTCCGCAAGAACATCTCGGAGCAGACCGAGCTGGGCCGGGAGGCGAAGTCCTACATCGACGCCGGCAACCTCGTCCCGGACGAGGTCACCAACCGCATGGTGCGCGACCGCCTGGGCCAGGACGACGCCCGGGGCGGCTTCCTGCTGGACGGCTACCCGCGCAACACCGCGCAGGTGCAGGAGCTGGACGCGATCCTGGAGGAGCTCGGCCAGTCCCTGGACCGGGTCCTGCTGCTGACCGCCGAGGATGACGAGCTGGTCCAGCGTCTGCTGGGCCGGGCCGCCGAGCAGGGCCGCAGCGACGACACCGAGGAGGTCATCCGCCACCGCCTGGAGGTCTACCGCGCCGAGACCGCCCCGATCATCGGGCTCTACGAGCAGCGGGGCCTGGTGGCCCGCGTGGACGGCCTGGGCACGGTCCAGGAGGTCGCCGAGCGCCTGCTGGCCGCGCTGGGCCGGTCCTGATGTTCGGACGCCGGAGGATCGAGTACAAGACCGACGCGCAGCTGCGCACCATGGCCCGCGCCGGGGTCGTGACCTCGCGGGCGCTGGACGCGGCCGTGGCCGCCGCGGCCCCGGGGGTGTCCACCGCGGACCTGGACGCCGTCTTCCGCGAGGTGCTCGCCGAGCACGGGGCGACGTCGAACTTCCTCGGCTACTACGACTACCCGGCGACCATCTGCGCCTCCCCGAACGAGATCGTGGTCCACGGCATCCCGGGCCCGCGGGTCCTGCGGGAGGCCGACATCATCTCGATCGACGGCGGGGCCATCGTGGAGGGCTGGCACGGGGACTCCGCGCGCACCGTGCTGATGCCCCAAGCCGGCCCCGAGGATCGGGAGCTGTCCGAGATCACCCGAGAAGCCATGTGGCACGGCATCGCCGCGGCGGCCTCGGCCCAGCGGGTCGGGGAGATCGGGGCGGCGATCGAGGACTTCGTGCGCGCCGAGTCCGGCGGGACCTACGGCATCATCGAGGACTACGTGGGCCACGGCATCGGCTCGGCCATGCACATGGCCCCGGACGTGCCCAACTACCGCACCCGTGAGGCGGGTCCCAGGATCAAGCCGGGCATGGCCCTGGCCATCGAGCCCATGCTCGTGACAGGATCGACGCAGACCGAGGTCCTCGAGGACGACTGGACGGTCGTGACCCTGGACGGCTCGCACTCCAGCCAGTGGGAGCACTCGGTGGCCTTCCACCGGGACGGGATCTGGGTCCTGACCGCCGAGGACGGCGGCGCCGAGGAGCTCGCGCGCCGAGGCGTGCGGGTGGCGCCGATCCCGCAGTAGCCGCGGGCCCGCACCGGAACCACGCACACCACCACAGATCAAGGGGCACCCACGTGTCTGAGAGCACCGCCACGCCGGTGGAGATCACCACCCGGCCCGAACCCGGCAGGATCCTGCTGAAGGCCCCGCGCCGCGGGAAGCCGCCGAAGCACCTGGCGGACTTCGACCTGGCCGGGCGCAAGGAGTTCCTCACGGAGCTGGGCCACCCCGGCTTCCGGGCCAGCCAGCTGTCCACGCACTACTTCGACCACCTCACCACGGATCCGCAGCGCATGACCGATCTGCCCGCGGCCACCCGGGAGGAGATGGTCGCCGCGGCGATGCCGCAGCTGCTGACCGAGGTGCGCACCCTGGAGGCCGACGGCGGGGACACCATCAAGTCCGTGTACCGGCTCTTCGACGGCGCCCTGGTGGAGTCCGTGCTGATGCGCTACGAGCACCGGGTGACCATGTGCATCTCCTCGCAGGCCGGCTGCGGGATGAACTGCCCCTTCTGCGCGACCGGGCAGGCGGGGCTGACCCGCAACCTCTCCACCGCGGAGATCGTCGAGCAGGTGGTGGCCGGGGCCCGGCGGCTGAAGTCCATGCAGGGCCTGGAGCAGGCCGAGCACGGCACGGAGGCGACCCGTCCGCTGCGGGTCTCCAACATCGTGTTCATGGGCATGGGGGAGGCCCTGGCCAACTACAAGGCCTCCCTGGGTGCGGTGCACCGGCTGATCGATCCCTCCCCGGAGGGGCTGGGCATCTCCGCGCGCGGGATCACCATGTCCACCGTCGGGCTGGTGCCGGGCATCCGCAAGTTCACGATGGAGAACCTGCCGGTGACCCTGGCGCTGTCCCTGCACGCCCCGGACGACGAGCTGCGCGACGAGCTGATCCCGATCAACACCCGCTGGAAGGTGGACGAGGCCCTGGACGCGGCCTACGACTACTACCGCCAGACGGGACGGCGGGTGTCCATCGAGTACGCGCTGATCCGGGACATCAACGACCAGGGCTGGCGGGCGGACCTGCTGGGCAAGAAGCTGGCCCAGCGCGGGCGCGGCTGGGTGCACGTGAACCCCATCCCGCTGAACCCGACCCCCGGCTCCAAGTGGACGGCCTCCCGCCCCGGCGTCGAGCAGAACTTCGTGGAGCGCCTGCGCGCCCACGGCATCCCCACCACGGTGCGCGACACCCGCGGCTCGGACATCGACGGCGCCTGCGGGCAGCTGGCCGCCGCCTCCTGATCCGCCGCTTCGTGAGCCACCGGCCCCCGACCCATCGGCCCCGGCCGGGCCGAACGCCGTCGGGCGGGGCGAGGTTGGGACTCGCCGCCGCGTGAGCCGCAGCTCACCCGCGCCGGGGTTAACTTTCCCGCGGGGATGCCGTACACTCGACTGTTGGCCGTCTCTGCCGTCATCCTCCCGTGTCCGCGGTGAGGTGCCGCGGGGGAGCCGACCGATACGAGCAAGACTGCCCCGCGGGCCACGGCAGGCGGGGCACCGACGTTAGCGGAGGATATGGCCAAGAAAGACGGCGTCATCGAGATCGAGGGAGCCGTGGTCGAAGCACTGCCCAACGCGATGTTCCGCGTGGAGCTGGACAACGGCCACAAGGTGCTCGCCCACATCTCCGGGAAGATGCGACAGCACTACATCCGCATCCTCCCCGAGGATCGCGTGGTCGTGGAGCTCTCGCCGTACGACCTCTCCCGCGGCCGCATCGTCTACCGCTACAAGTAGGGCTCCCCGACGGCGCCGCCGGATCCCTCCGGGATCCGCGCATCGCGCCGTCCGACCCCCAGTTGCAACAACGCAAAGGAATGCGATGAAGGTTCAGCCGAGCGTCAAGCCGATCTGCGACAAGTGCAAGGTGATCCGCCGCCACGGCGTGGTCATGGTGATCTGCGAGAATCCGCGTCACAAGCAGCGCCAGGGCTGAAGCCCCGGCCTTGTCGGGACTGATCGCTTCCGACGCCTCGAGAACATGGCACCGCTCCCCGTGACACGCGGGGATACCTCCGGACACAGAGGCCGGAGACCGGGGACACCCGGGCAGTGATGCCTCAAACCTCTGGATCAACTACAAGGAGAACCGCCGTCATGGCTCGTCTCGCAGGAGTGGATCTGCCCCGCGAAAAGCGCGTGGAGATCGCCCTCACCTACATCTACGGCGTGGGCCGCACCCGCGCCCACGAGGCCCTGGAAGCGACCGGCGTCAGCCCGGACATCCGCGTGAAGGACCTCTCCGACGCCCAGCTCGTCGCGCTGCGCGACTTCATCGAAGGCAACTTCAAGGTCGAGGGTGACCTCCGTCGCGAGGTGGCCGCCGACATCCGCCGCAAGGTCGAGATCGGCAGCTACCAGGGCCTGCGCCACCGCCGCGGCCTGCCGGTGCACGGTCAGCGCACCAAGACCAACGCCCGCACCCGCAAGGGTCCCAAGCGCACGGTCGCCGGTAAGAAGAAGTAAGCACCCTCTCGCGTAGGAGAACCAACTCATGCCCCCAAAGACTCGCGCTGCGGCCGCCCGCACCTCTCGCCGCAAGGTCAAGAAGAACATCAGCGCCGGACAGGCGCACATCAAGTCCACGTTCAACAACACGATCGTGTCCATCACCGATCCCTCCGGCGCGGTGATCTCCTGGTCCTCCGCCGGCGAGATGGGCTTCAAGGGCTCCCGCAAGTCCACCCCGTACGCCGCCCAGATGGCCGCCGAGAACGCCGCCAAGCGCGCTCAGGAGCACGGCGTGCGCAAGGTGGACGTGTTCGTCAAGGGTCCGGGATCCGGCCGTGAGACCGCGATCCGCTCGCTGCAGGCCACCGGCCTGGAGGTCGGCTCCATCCAGGACGTGACCCCCAGCGCCCACAACGGCTGCCGCCCTCCCAAGCGCCGTCGCGTCTGATCCGCCGCCTCTGCCGGCACCGAGCGCATCCTCCTTCCGGGGAGGGGCGGGCCCGGTCCGGAAGACCCCGCCTGTCGGCGGGGCCGTCTACGGCCGCCACCTCCGGGCGGCGCCCACCGATCCTGTTTTCCCCCACCTGTGTTGCGTCATATAGCGGATGCTCGCTGAAAGGAAACATCAGTGCTCATTGCACAGCGCCCCTCTCTGAGTGAAGAAGTCGTCGCGGAGAACCGCTCGCGCTTCACCATCTCCCCGCTCGAACCCGGTTTCGGCTACACCCTGGGCAACTCGCTGCGGCGTACCCTCCTGTCCTCGATCCCCGGCGCCGCCGTGACCAGCATCCGCATCGACGGCGTGCTGCACGAGTTCTCCACCGTGGACGGGGTCAAGGAGGACGTCACCGAGATCATCCTGAACATCAAGAAGCTGTCGATCTCCTCGGAGAACGACGAGCCCGTGGTCGCCTACCTGCGCAAGCAGGGCCCGGGCGAGATCACCGCGGCGGACATCGAGGTGCCCGCCGGGGTGGAGATCCACAACCCGGATCTGCACATCGCCACCCTCAACGCGCAGGGCGCGTTCTCCGCGGAGCTGACCGTGGAGCGCGGCCGCGGCTACGTCTCGGCCCAGCAGAACAAGGCCGGGGCCGGCGAGTCGGAGATCGGCCGGATCCCGGTGGACTCCATCTACTCGCCCGTGCTGAAGGTGACCTTCCGGGTCGCCGCCACCCGCGTGGAGCAGCGCACGGACTTCGACAGCCTCGTGCTCGACGTCGAGACCAAGGAGGTGATCGCCCCGCGCGACGCCGTGGCCTCGGCCGGCAACACGCTGGTGGAGCTGTTCGGGCTGGCCCGGGAGCTGAACACCGAAGCCGAGGGCATCGAGGTCGGGCCGTCCCCGGCCGACGAGTCCATGGCCCAGGATCTGGCCCTGCCCATCGAGGACCTGGACATGTCCGTGCGCTCCTACAACTGCCTGAAGCGCGAGGGCATCAACACCGTCGGGGAGCTGGTCTCCCGCTCCGAGGCGGACCTCATGGACATCCGCAACTTCGGCCAGAAGTCCATCGACGAGGTCAAGGAGAAGCTGCAGGAGCTCGGGATGTCCCTGAAGGACTCCCCGGCCGGCTTCGAGCCCTTCGCCGCGGTGGATGAGGAGGAGGACGAGGAGGAGACCTCCTTCTGATCCGCTCGGGCCGGACCACCGGCCGTTCGCACTCGAGAAGCAAACCCTGGTCCCGTCCCGGCGCGGCTGATGCGCCGGACCCGGGACCGCACGAAACGGAAGATTCACTGATATGCCTACTCCCACCAAGGGACCCCGCCTCGGGGGCAGCCCCTCCCACCAGCGGCTGATCCTGGCGAACATGTCCCAGCAGCTGTTCGAGCACAAGCGCATCACGACCACCGTGACCAAGGCCAAGCGCCTGCGCCCGGTGGCCGAGCGCCTGATCACCTTCGCGAAGCGGGGCGACCTGGCCTCCCGCCGTCGCGTGATGCGCTCCCTGACCGACAAGTCCGTGGTCCACGAGCTGTTCACCAGCATCGCCCCGGCCATGGCGGATCGGCCCGGCGGGTACACCCGCATCACCAAGATCGGCAACCGCTCCGGGGACAACGCCCCGATGGCCGTGATCGAGCTGGTCATGGAGCCGGTGGCCTCCCGCGCCGTCGTCGAGGAGGCGACCACCGCCGCCCGCGCCGCCGCCAACTCGAACGCCGAACAGGCCCCGGCCGAGTCCTCGGCCGCCGCCGAGGCCCCGGCCCAGGCCGAGGCTTCCGCCGACGAGCAGCTGCCGGCCGGTGCGCACGCCCCGCTGGAGTCCGGCGAGGCCCCCGAGGGCTTCGAGGTCAAGGGCAACTCGGACTCCATGAAGTACCACGTGCCCGGCTCCCGCTGGTACAAGTCCACCACTGCGGAGATCTGGTTCGACACCGCCGAGTCCGCCAAGGCCGCCGGCTACGCCCCGGCCGGCGGCGAGGCCGCCCAGCAGGTCTCCTGATCGGCACGACCTGAGCCCGGGAGCAGATCCTTCGGATCACCGGCCCCCATCGCGGACCCGCCACGGGCCCCGAGGCACCCCCACCGGGGCCTCGGGGCCCGTGGCGCATCCGCACCAGCCCGCAACCCCGTTCCCCGCGGCGTCGCAGTCCCGCAACCCTGCTTCCCGCACCGTCGCCGCCCCGCCCGTCAGGAGGTCCCCGCCGTGAACGCCGCGTCCCGCCCCCAGCCCGCCCCGGAGGCCCCGGGGGAGCACCCGCTGGGCGCGGCGCTCCCGGAGACCGACCCGCCGGTGCGGGTGCGCCTGGACTTCGCCTATGACGGCGCCCCCTTCTCCGGGTGGGCCCGTCAACCGGGGCTGACCACCGTGCAGGGCTGCCTGGAGGACGCCCTGCAGCTGGTGCTGCGCCACCCGGTGCACCTGACCGTGGCCGGGCGCACCGACGCCGGGGTGCACGCCCAGCACCAGGTCGCCCACCTGGACCTGCCGCGCGCAGCTTGGGAGGCGCTGCCCGGACGCCGCGGGACGGCCGAGCGCCACGCCCCGGATGACCCCGGTGCGGCGCTGGTGCGCAAGCTCAACGGGGCGCTGACCCGGGTGCTCTCCGGCATCGCCCCGGCCCCGCGCCCCGGCGCCCGGCCCGCCGGGCTGGGGGCGATCCTCGTGCGCTCGGCCGCGGCGGTGGACCCCTCCTTCGACGCCCGCTTCTCCGCGCTGTCGCGCTCCTACGTCTACCGGATCGCCGACGGCCCCCGGCACCAGTCCCCGCTGACCCGCGGGTACACCGCCTGGACCCCGCGGGAGCTGGACCCCGAGCAGCTCAGCGCCGCGGGTCGGCAGCTGCTGGGCCTGCACGACTTCCTCTCCTTCTGCAAGCCCCGCCCGCACGCCACGACCGTGCGCGAGCTGCGCTCGGTGGACTTCCGGCGGGCGGAGTCCGGGCTGATCGAGGCCCGCCTTCAGGCCGACGCTTTCTGCCACCACATGGTGCGCGCGATCGTCGGGGCCTGCCTGGCGGTGGGGGAGGGCCGCCGGGACGAGGACTGGCTGCGCGGGCGTCTGGAGCGCCCCGTGCGGGACTCCGAGATCCGGCTGGCCCCGCCGGAGGGATTGTGCCTGGAGCGCATCGCCTATCCGCAGGATGCGGCCGGCTGGGCCGATCAGGCCGAGCGGGCCCGAGCCCGCCGGGCCGCGCTGTCGGAGGCTCCGGGTGCCTGAGGCGGGGGATCAGTCCGGGTGTGAAGGATTTCGCCCCGGATCAGCAGGGAGGATCCTGGATTAAGTGCGGGTTCCTCGGCTATAGTGGGGTGCTGTTGTGCGTGTCCCACCTCGGTTCACCCGCCAGCGACCGTCGGCCCAGTTGCAGGGCGAGGAGACGGCGCGGCGTCGAGACATCGGGACGAACGGATGCGTCTGGCCCTCACCCAGACCCCTTCGAACGCATCGCAGAACGGCGTGACACCCAACTAGCGCCGACACAGAAAATACCGACACGAAGGTTCAAGAAACGTGCGTACGTACACCCCGAAGCCCGGCGACATCGATCGCCAGTGGCACGTCATCGACGCCACCGACGTCGTGCTGGGTCGCCTGGCCAGCCAGACCGCAACGCTGCTGCGCGGCAAGCACAAGCCGACCTTTGCCCCGAACGTGGACGGCGGTGACTTCGTCATCATCGTCAACGCCGAGAAGGTGGCCCTGACCGGCGCCAAGCTGGAGAAGAAGCGGGCCTACCGCCACACCGGCTACCCCGGCGGCCTGCGCTCCGTCTCCTACGAGGAGCTGCTGGAGAAGAACCCGGTGCGCGCCGTGGAGAAGGCCGTCAAGGGCATGCTGCCCAAGAACAAGCTGGCCGCGCAGCAGATGAAGCACCTCAAGGTCTACGCCGGCGCCGAGCACCCGCACACCGCTCAGCAGCCGAAGACCTACGAGTTCACCCAGATCGCCCAGTAATCGGGCCTGCGACAACAGCACTCAAAGGAGAAATCGTGGCTCAGACTACTGACGAGCAGACCATCACCGAGGAGCAGCTGACCAGCTACACCTCCGAGTCCACCGCCCCCGTGGCCGGCGAGGCCGCCGCGCAGCGCCCGGCCCTGACCGTCGGCGGCTCCGCCGTCGGGCGGCGCAAGCAGGCCGTGGCCCGCGTGCGCGTGGTCCCCGGGACCGGGCAGTGGTCCCTCAACGGGCGCGCCCTGGACGTCTACTTCCCCAACAAGCTGCACCAGCAGGAGGTCAACGACCCCTTCAAGCTGCTGGAGCTGGAGGGTTCCTACGACGTCATCGCCCGCATCCACGGCGGCGGCCCCTCCGGCCAGGCCGGTGCGCTGCGCCTGGGCGTGGCCCGCGCGCTGAACGAGATCGACGCGGAGAACAACCGTCCGCAGCTGAAGAAGGCCGGGTTCCTGACCCGCGATGCCCGCGTCATCGAGCGCAAGAAGGCCGGCCTGAAGAAGGCCCGCAAGGCCTCGCAGTTCTCCAAGCGCTGATGCGTGCGCGCCGCCCGGCGGCGCGGTGAGCTGTCTGCGCGAAGAACCCGTCCTCCCCGGTGTGGGAGGGCGGGTTCTTCCGCGTCCCCTGGCTAAGCTGGTGCCCATGAGCAGTGACAACCATGACGACGTTGCCGTGAGCGCCCGACCCGACAAGTCCCACCTCTCCGATGACGAGCGCCTGGAGCAGCTGGGTGAGGAGGCCCAGGAGGAGACCCGCCGGGCCGCCGTGCAGGAGGCCCTGAAGAAGCGCTCCCGCCGGGTCTCCGTGGTCCAGGACTACGCCGCGGAGCTGGATGAGATCGGCTCCCTGACCCGCTCCCTGGAGGGCCGTCACGACGTCTCCGACGCCTGGCGGATCGGGTACCCGTACGACGAGAAGCTCAAGCGCAAGGACTATGAGCGCACCAAGCGCACCCTGCAGATCGAGCTGCTGAAGCTGCAGCTGTGGTTCAAGGAGACCGGGCAGAAGCTGCTGCTGATCTTCGAGGGCAGGGACGCCGCGGGCAAGGGCGGGTCCATCAAGCGCTTCACCGAGCACCTGAACCCGCGCGGCTCCCGGGTGGTGGCCCTGGAGAAGCCCACCGACATCGAGCAGACCCAGTGGTACTTCCAGCGCTACATCGAGCACCTGCCCTCCGGCGGGGAGATCGTGCTGATGGACCGCTCCTGGTACAACCGGGCCGGGGTGGAGCGGGTCATGGGCTACTGCACCCCGCACCAGTACTACGAGTTCATGCGCCAGGCCCCCGAGCTGGAGCGGATGCTGGTCAACTCGGGGATCCGGCTGGTGAAGTTCTGGTTCTCGGTGACCCGAGCGGAGCAGCTGGCCCGCTTCGAGGCCCGCCGCACGGACCCGGTGCGCCAGTGGAAGCTCTCGCCCACGGACCTGGCCTCCCTGGACAAGTGGGACGACTACACCGAGGCCAAGGAGGCGATGTTCTTCTACACGGACACCGGCGACGCCCCCTGGACCATCGTGAAGTCCAACGACAAGAAGCGCGCCCGCCTGGAGGCGATGCGCCACGTGCTGTCCCTCTACGAGTACCCGGACAAGGACCACTCCGTGGTGGGGCGCCCGGACCCGCTGATCGTGGGCCCCGTGTCCAAGACCTTCGAGGAGGACCAGCCGGCCACGACCGAGCAGTTCCCGGTGGTCACCCCCGAGCGCCCCTGAGGCGACCGACCCCACCGCCCGAGCACCGAGAACCCGCCCGCGTAGACTGAGGAACGATGGCTAGATTATTTGGAACCGACGGGGTGCGTGCGCGCGCCAACAGCGAGACGATGAGTGCGCTGTCCTCCCTGCAGCTGGCCCAGGCCGCCGCGGTGGTGCTGGGCTTCGACCAGGTGGCCGAGGGGCAGCGCCCCAAGGCCGTGATCGCCCACGACTCGCGGATCAGCGGCCAGTTCATCGGCGCGGCGATCTCCGCGGGCCTGGCGGCCTCCGGGGTGGACGTGTACGACGCCGGGATGCTGCCGACCCCTGCGGCGGCGTACCTGGTGGCGGATCTGGACGCGGACTTCGGCGTCATGATCTCCGCCTCCCACAACCCGTACCCGGACAACGGCATCAAGTTCCTGGCCCGCGGGGGCAAGAAGCTGCCGGACGCGGTGGAGGACCGCATCGAGGAGGTCTACCGGGCGCAGGACTTCCGGTACCCGGAGGGCCCGGACGTCGGGCGCATCTCCCGCTTCGCGGACGCGGAGGACCGGTACGTCACGCACCTGATCTCCACGCTGCCGGCGCCGTCGGCCCTGGCGGGGCTGTCCGTGGTGCTGGACTGCGCGCACGGCGCCTCCTCCGGGTGCTCCCCGGACGCCTTCCGCATCGCCGGGGCGCAGGTGCACGTCATGGCCGCGGACCCCAACGGCACCAACATCAACGACGGCGTCGGCTCCACCCACCTGGAGGGCCTGCAGGCCAAGGTGCGGGAGCTGGGCGCGGACCTGGGCATCGCCCACGACGGAGACGCCGACCGGTGCCTGGCCGTGGATGAGACGGGCGCCGTGGTGGACGGGGACACGATCATGTCCATCCTGGCCACGGCCCGGCGCGACGCCGGCCAGCTCGCCCACAACACCCTGGTGGCCACCGTGATGACCAACCTGGGCATGGAGAAGTACCTCGAATCCGAGGGGATCACCCTGGTGCGCACCCAGGTGGGGGACCGCTACGTGCTGGAGGCGATGAACCGGGACGGATTCAGCCTGGGCGGGGAGCAGTCCGGGCACGTGATCATGTCCGACTACGCGACCACCGGGGACGGGATCCTCACCGGCCTGCACCTGGCGGCCGAGGTCAACCGGACGGGAGAGACCCTGTCCTCCCTGGCGCACCGCTTCGAGCCGGTGCCACAGACCATGATCAACGTGCCCGGGGTGGACAAGGCCGCCGCGGACACGGATGAGGCGGTGCAGGCCGAGGTGGCCGCCGTCGAGCGGGAGCTGGGTGCAGACGGCCGGGTGCTGCTGCGTCCCTCCGGCACGGAGCCGCTGGTGCGGGTGATGGTGGAGGGCCCGGATCAGGAGACCGTGGAGCGCCACGCCCGGCGCCTGGCCGAGGTCGTCGCCCGCGAACTCGCCCTCTGACACCCTTCCCCTCCCGAGACCCCCGCGCCGAGTCATCACTTCCGGCCGGAAATCGCCGATTATTCGGTCGGAAGTGATGACTCGGGGAGGCAGGGGAACAGGGGAGCTCCCGGAACCTCGAAGGGCCCCGCACCGTGGTGGTGCGGGGCCCTTCGGCGTGCGGAGGATGATGGGTGGGGAAGCCTTACTTCTCCGGGGTGGCGCCGGTGGCGTTCTTGCCGGCCACCAGGGAGTCGCGGATCTCGGTCAGCAGGGCGACCTGCGGATCCACGGCCGGCTCCTCGTCCTCCAGGCCCAGCTTGCGGGCGCGGGCCTCGTTCATCTTGTTGATCGGCATGACGATGCAGAAGTACAGCGCCGCGGCGATGATGAGGAAGTTGACGACGGCGGTCAGGAACACGCCGACCTTGACCTGGCCGAAGACCAGGAAGGAGTCGAAGTTCGGGGAGCCGATCAGCATGGAGATGAGGGGCATGAGCACCGACTCGACGAGGGCGTTGACCACCGTGCTGAAGGCACCGCCGATGATCACACCGACGGCCAGGTCGATGACGTTGCCTTTGGAGATGAAGTCTTTGAATCCACTGAGCATGATCGCCATCGTACGGCAGGTTTCGCTCTCAGCGGAGGCTTTGTGCGGCGAATGACGGACAGATCACGCAGTATTCACCGTGATGGTCGGCACCATTGGCGCACCGCGGGCACCGTCCGGATCAGTCCCGGTAGCTCGGGGCCGGCCCCGCCCCCACGAACTCCTCGTAGCTGTGGACCCCGGAATCCCGGTACCGCTGGGCCTGCTCCTGCCCGATCCAGCGCAGGTGCCAGGACTCGTACCAGTACCCGGTGGTGTCCTGCTGCTGCCAGGGAAAACGCAGGATGAACCCGTACTCTGCGCCGTGCTCGGCGAGCCAGTGCGCCGCCGGGGTGTCCCGGAAGCACGGCTGCAGATCGCACGCCCCGGACCCGCCGAAGTCCACGGCCAGCCCCGTCTGGTGCTCCGAGTACCCGGGCCGGGCGGAGGCGACGTCGGCCCGCTCCTGCCCGTAGGTGCTCACCCACTGCCGGTAGGTGGCCTCCTGGGTCTGGTGGGAGCGGTAGCCGGAGATGGGGCTCAGGCTCACCCCGTCCCGAGCCGCGGCCTCGATCATCCGGCGGGCGGCCGCGGCGGCGTCGGCTCGCAGCTGCACCGAGCCCACGGTCTGCAGGTCCTGCGGGGCCCAGTCGATCGGGTCCATCGGGTGGGTCTTGTTCACCAGCACCGTGGGGGAGTCCGGGGAGGAGATGTCCAGGTGCTCCCCGGGTGCGGCCGAGGCAGAGGCGGCGGGAGCGCTCGCGGTGTCGCTGGCTGCCGCGGACGGCTCGGTCGCGGTCGTCGCGGTCCCGGCCGAGGCCGTCGGGGCGGGGGATCCGGCGTCGTCGTAGGATCCGGCGGCGCAGCCGGTCAGCCCGAGCAGCAGGACGGCGGGTGCGGCGATCAGGCGCAGTCGGGGCATCAGGTCTTCCTCAGCAGCACGCGGCGGATGGTGTGGTCGGCGTCCTTGGACAGGATGAGCTTGGCCCGGCCCCGGGTGGGGCGCACGTTCTGCACGAGGTTGGGCTCGTTGATGCGCCGCCAGATGTCCAGGGCGGTCGCGGAAGCCTCGGCGTCGGTCAGGCCAGCGTACTTGCGGAAGTAGGAGCGGGGGTCCCGGAAGGCGGAGTCGCGCAGGGACAGGAAGCGGTTGACGTACCACCGTTCGATGTCCTGGGTGCGCGCGTCCACGTACACGGAGAAGTCGAAGAAGTCCGACAGGGCCAGCGCCCCCTTGTCGTCGGCGGACAGCTGGGCGGGGGCCAGCACATTCAGCCCCTCCACGATGAGCACGTCCGGGCGTGTGACCACCACCTCCTCGTCCGGGAGGATGTCGTAGGTGACGTGAGAGTACTTCGGCGCGGTGACCCGGGGCGCGCCGGATTTGATCTCGGCGACGAAGCGCAGCAGGGCCCGCCGGTCGTAGGACTCCGGGAAGCCCTTGCGCTCCATGAGCCCCCGCTCGCGCAGCACCGCGTTGGGGTGCAGGAAGCCGTCGGTGGTCACCAGCTGCACGTCCGGGGTGGTGGGCCAGCGGCTCATCAGGGCCCGCAGCAGCCGCGCCGTCGTGGACTTGCCGGCGGCCACGGAACCGGCCACGCCGATGACGAACGGGGTGCGCTGGTGGTGCCCGCCGAGGAAGTCGTTGGTCGCCTCGTTCAGGGAGCCGGCGGCGTTCGCGTACAGGTTCAGCAGCCGGGACAGCGGCAGATAGACCTGCCGAACCTCCTCCACGTCCAGCACATCGCCCATCCCGCGCAGCCGCTCGATCTCCGCGGAGGTCAGCGGCACCTCGATCTCATCCGAGAGCCGAGACCAGGTGTCCCGGTCCAGGGACACGAACGGCGTGGTGCGCGGTGGGGCCGGGACGGAAGTCACGGGGCACCAGTCTAGCTCCCGGCCCGCGGTACAGCTGCCAGCGAACTCCCAGGATGACACCGGTGGGATAAACTGGCCCGCATGTGTGGAATCGTTGGATATGTGGGCACCCCTGCGGCAGCCGATCGTGAGTACACCGCCCTCGACGTGATCCTCGAGGGCCTGCGCCGCCTGGAATACCGCGGCTACGACTCCGCCGGCGTCGCCGTCATCGCGGACGGCCGGATCGAGGCCCGGAAGAAGGCCGGGAAGGTCTCCCAGCTCGACGCCGAGCTTGCGGCTCACCCCCTGCCGGACGCGGTCAACGGCATCGGGCACACCCGCTGGGCCACCCACGGCGGCCCCACCGACGTCAACGCCCACCCGCACGTGGTCGCGGACGGACGCCTGGCCGTGGTGCACAACGGCATCATTGAGAACTTCTCCGAGCTGCGCACCGAACTGACCGGCAAGGGCTACGAGTTCGTCTCCGAGACGGACACCGAGGTCGCCGCGACCCTGCTGGCCGAGATCTACGCCCACGAGGCCGACGAGGACCTCACCCGGGCGATGCAGCTGACCTGCCAGCGCCTGGAGGGCGCCTTCACCCTGCTGGCCATCCACGCCGCGCACGAGGACCGCATCGTCGCGGCCCGGCGCAACTCCCCGTTGGTCATCGGTCTGGGGGAGGGGGAGAACTTCCTCGGCTCGGACGTCTCCGGGTTCATCGACTACACCAAGCAGGCCGTGGAGATGGACAACGACCAGATCGTCACCATCACCCCCACCTCCTACGAGATCACCGACTTCCACGGCACCCCCGCCGAGGGCAAGCCCTTCGAGGTCAAATGGGACGCCGCCGCCGCTGAGAAGGAGGGCTACGACTCCTTCATGGACAAGGAGATCCACGACCAGCCCGCCGCCGTGCGCGACACCCTGCTGGGCCGCCTGGACGAGAAGGGCCGCCTGACCCTGGACGAGCTGCGCATCGACGAGTCCGTGCTGCGCAGCGTGGACAAGATCGTGGTCATCGCCTGCGGCACCGCCGCCTACGCCGGGCAGGTCGCCCGCTACGCCATCGAGCACTGGTGCCGCATCCCCACCGAGGTGGAGCTGGCCCACGAGTTCCGCTACCGGGACCCCATCGTCAACGAGAAGACCCTGGTGGTGGCCCTGTCCCAGTCCGGGGAGACCATGGACACCATCATGGCCGTGCGCCACGCCCGGGAGCAGGGCGCCAAGGTCATCGCGATCTGCAACACCAACGGCTCCTCCATCCCGCGCGAATCCGACGCCTCCCTGTACACCCACGCCGGACCGGAGATCGCGGTGGCCTCCACCAAGGCCTTCCTCGCCCAGATCACCGCGGCCTACCTCCTCGGGCTCTACCTCGCCCAGCTGCGCGGGAACATGTACTCCGACGAGATCAAGGACGTGCTCGAGGAGCTGCAGGCCATGCCGGAGAAGGTCCAGGCCGTCATCGACGCCGAGGAGCAGGTCAAGAAGCTCGGCACCGACATGGTCGACGCCGGCTCCGTGCTGTTCCTGGGCCGCCACGTCGGCTTCCCCGTGGCCCTGGAGGGGGCGCTGAAGCTCAAGGAGATCGCCTACATCCACGCGGAGGGCTTCGCCGCCGGGGAGCTCAAGCACGGGCCGATCGCGCTGGTCGAGGAGGGCCAGCCGGTCTTCGTCATCGTGCCCTCCCCGCGCGGCCGGGACTCCCTGCACGCCAAGGTGGTCTCCAACATCCAGGAGATCCGCGCCCGCGGCGCCATCACCATCGTCATCGCCGAGGAGGGCGACGACGCGGTGGAGCAGTTCGCCAACCACGTGATCCGCATCCCCCAAGCCCCGACCCTCATGCAGCCGCTGCTGGCCACCGTGCCCCTGCAGATCTTCGCCTGCGCGATGGCCGCGGCCAAGGGCTACGACGTGGACCAGCCGCGCAACCTCGCCAAGTCCGTGACCGTGGAGTAGCCGGACCCCCACGAGGCGACACCCCCCCCGACGGCGCCCGCCGCGCGAGACCCGTGCGGCGGGCGCCGTCGCATCCGCAGCAGCACCCGGGCGGGACCCGGGACGGCACCGACCCCGCAAGGAGGGCACCGATGATCATGGGCACCGGCGTGGACGTGGTGGACATCGAGCGGTTCCGCCGCATCATCGAGCGCACCCCCCGCCTGCTGGATCGACTGTTCACCCCCGAGGAGCACGAGCTGCCCGCCCACACCCTGGCCGGGCGCTTCGCGGTGCGCGAGGCCGTCGCCAAGACCCTGCACGCCCCGCCCGGGATGATCTGGAAGCACTGCTGGGTGCGCAAGAACGCCGACGGCGCCCCGCGCCTGGTGGTCACCGGCACCGTGCAGGAGACCGCCCAGTGGCTGGGCATCAACCGCTGGCACCTGTCCATCACCCACGACGCCGGGGTCGCGGTCGCCACCGTGATCGCCGAGCACCTGAGCCCCGACGAGCTGGAGCTGGCCCGCCGCTGGGAGGAGTCCACATGGTCCTGAACGCCTACACCGCCGCGCAGATCACCGCCACCGAGAAGCCCCACCTGGCCGCCGGGGCGCCCCTGATGGCCCGCGCCGCCCACGCCCTGGCCGCGGAGGCCGCCCGGATGCTCGCGCACCGAACCTCCGGGGCCTACGGCGCCGACGTCGTGGTGCTGGCCGGTTCCGGGAACAACGGCGGGGACGCCCTGCACGCCGGTGCCCTGCTGCGCGCCCGCGGCGCCCGCGTCACCGCGGTGCTCACCGGCTCCGAGGCCCACGAGGAGGGCCTGGCCGCCCTGCGCGGTGCCGGCGGCTTCGTCCTGACGCTGAGCGAGGCCGGCGCGCAGGAGGGCGCCCGGGCCGCAGCCGGCGCGGACCTGATCATCGACGGGATGCTCGGCACCGGCGGTCGCGGCGGGCTGCGCGAGGCCTCGGCCGAGCTGGTCCGGCGGATCCAGGAGAGCGCCGGGGATCGGAGCACCCGGGACCGGAGCACCGGGCATCGGACCCGCCCCCTGGTGCTGGCCTGCGACGTGCCCTCCGGGCTGGATGCCACCACCGGCGCCGTCGCCGGGCCGGTGCTGGCCGCGGACGCCACCGTGACCTTCATCGGCATCAAGAGCGGCCTGTTGGCCACCCCGCAGCCCTCCCTGGTGGGCCGGATCCGCTGTGCCGACCTCGGGATCGGCGCGGACCTGCCCGCGCCCGCGCTGCGCGAGGCCGAGGAGGAGGACTTCCCCCGGTACTGGTCCGTGCCGGTGGAGGGGGATCAGAAGTACTCCCGCGGGGTGCTGGGCACCGTGGCGGGCTCGGACCAGTACCCCGGGGCCGGGCTGATGTGCGTGCACGCGGCGGTGCGGGCCGGGGCCGGGATGGTCCGCTTCGTCGGCGGGGACGCCCTGGCCTCGGCGCTCGCGGTGAGCACCCCCGAGGCCGTGCGCAGCGAGCACGTCGGGGCCCACCGGGTGCAGGCCTGGGCCGTGGGCTCCGGGGCCACCGACCGCGCCCAGCAGGCCCAGGTCGAGCAGGCCCTGGACGCCGGGGTGCCGGTGCTGGCCGACGCCGCGGCGATTGAGATGCTGGCCCACCGCGCCGCCGACGGCGACCCGGCCCCCGCGCACGTGCTGCTCACCCCGCACGCCGGGGAGCTGGCCCAGGCCCTCGAATGGGTGGCCCGGCTCGCCCCGGAACGCGGGGAGCGCCTGGTGCGCGCCGCCCGGGAGGCCGGGCTTCCCGAGGACGAGGAGGTGCAGACCTCCCCGAGCCGCGCCCAGATCGAGGCGGCGCCCTTCGTGTGGGTGCGCGCGGCGCGGGAGGCGCTCGGCGGGACCCTGCTGCTCAAGGGCACCACGACGCTGGTCGCGGCCCCGGACGGCACCGTGTGGGCCCACCGCGGCAACAGCGCGTGGCTGTCCACCGCGGGCTCCGGGGACACCCTCTCCGGGATCCTCGGCGCGGGACTGGCCGCGCACCGGGCGCGGGTCGAGGCGGGCCGGGCCGAGGGCGCCGACGGCGAGTGGGCCGGCGTTGCGGCGGCCGGGCTGCTGGTGCAGCGCGGGATCTCCACCGCCGCCCCCGGGCCCGTGCCGCCGACGGTGGCCGCCGAGCGGATCCCGCAGGTGCTGGGTCGGCTGGTCGCGGGTCAGTAGGCCCCGTCCTTGCTGACCACCGCGCGCACGGTCTTCAGCAGGATCAGCGGATCCGAGAGCACGGACCAGTTCTCCACGTAGTACAGGTCCAGGCGGGTGGATTCCTCCCAGGAGAGGTCCGAGCGCCCGGAGACCTGCCACAGCCCGGTGATGCCGGGCTTGACGAGCAGCCGCCGGTGCACGTCCTGCTCGTAGTGCTCGACCTCCTCGCGCAGCGGCGGGCGCGGACCCACCAGGGACATGTCCCCGCGCAGCACGTTGAACAGCTGCGGCAGCTCGTCCAGGGAGTACCGGCGCATGAACCGGCCCACCCGGTGATCCGCGGGTCGTCGGCCATCTTGAACAGCACGCCGTTGCCCTCGTTGCGCTCCATCAGCTGGGCTTTGAGCTGCTCCGCGTTCGGGACCATGGAGCGGAACTTCAGCATCCGGAAGGGCTCGCCCTGGTCGCCGACCCGCTCCTGGCGGAACAGCACCGGTCCGCAGGGGGAGTCCGCCTTGACCAGCAGGGCCAGCACCAGCAGCACGGGCGAGAGCAGCAGCAGGCCGACGGCAGAGGCCACGACGTCGATGAGGCGCTTGACGGCGGCTGCGGGCCCGCGCATGCGCGGGGTGCCCACGTGGATCAGCGGCAGCCCGTTCAGGGGCTGGGTGTGGAAGCGGGGCCCGGCGATGTCGGTCAGGGCCGGGGCCATCATCAGGCCCACGTGCTCATCGGCCAGCAGCCAGCCCAGGCGGCGCATCCGCCGGGGCTTGATCCGGTGACCGGTGGACACGGCCACGACGTCGATCGCCAGCTCCTGCACCGCCGCCATGATCTGCTCCGGGTCCGGGGCGTAGCCCAGGATGGGCAGCTCGGGGTGCTCCTCCAGCACGCTGCCCGGCGCGGACCCGGCCAGGTACGCCGCGACTGGCCTGTATCCGTAGGCCGAGGCCCCGTGCAGCACGTTGGCCAGGTGCGCCGAGGACGGGGCGTCGCCGATGATGAGCACCCGGATCAGGGCGCGTCCGCTGCTGCGTCGGCGCACCAGCCACACGCGGAAGGCCCACCGGGCCAGCATCAGCAGGACCAGTCCCACCGGCAGCGCGATGAGCACGTATCCGCGGGCCAGCGGCACCGCGAAGGCGTAGGAGACGATCGCGATCGCGGCGAACAGCCACAGCGATGAGCGCACCACCGCGATGTACTCGGCGTTGCCGGCCCCCAGGATCCGGGAGTTCCTCGCGCCCCCGAGCCACAGGGCACCCCACCAGGCCAGCACCAGGCAGGCCGAGAGCAGCGTGTAGGAGACCGAGGACTCCCCGGTGGTGGTGGGCAGGTGGGCGCCGTCGTCCGTGAAGCGCACTGCCTGGGCCACGACCACCGCCAGGATGATGCACAGGGCGTCGGTGACCGCCAGGACTCGGACGGCCTTGTTCGGCCAGGTCATGCGATGGACGTCGCCGTCGGTCAGCGGCGGCCGGTGCGCGCGTGGTGCCACGGTCTTCGGAACCTCTCCCCCAAGAAGTCTGATGTGATCGATCGGGACGGA